>OFMI01000137.1_pt1 | contig 70097 bp, 64 predicted proteins | sample 1541741 | NCBI WGS metagenome assembly OFMI01 (sample SAMN04209219, study PRJEB22552) | human gut metagenome | biome: gut; material: feces | host: Homo sapiens | place: USA: Oklahoma | reverse complement strand
GCTCGAACTCGCTACCTCCACCTTGGCAAGGTGGCGCTCTACCAGATGAGCTAAAGCCGCATATTTCTGCCGCCCAGAACTTTGAGCGGCGAAACTTATTTTACCCGATTTTCCATAGTTTGTCAAGAAGTTTTTCAAAACTTCCTGCGCGCTTTTTCATACGGCCGGTCATTCCAGGATGCGCAGCAGCGCCGGCACATCTACGCTGTATTCTCGGCTGCAAAACTGGCACGATACCTTTGCCACGGGTTCTTCAACGGCCAGGCGCTCAAGCTCCTCTCTGCCCAGAGATACCAGCGCGCGTTCCACTCGTTCCCGGCTGCAATCGCATGCATAGCATGCACTTGATATCTCCAGCACTTCCGGCTCAAACCCGCAAAGCGCCCTGTTCATCATATCTTCCAAGGGCATTTTCTGTGAAAGCATGGCGGTGACACTTTCCATGTGGGCGATGTTTTCTTCCAGCAGGCTGATTTCGTCATTTGCAGCGCCGGGCAAAAGCTGGATCAGATATCCGCCCGCACACAGGATAGAAAGGTCTCTGTCCACCAATACTCCCAGTGCGCACACTGTTGGTATTTGTTCGCTGACCGCATAATACTGCGTGATATCCTCTGCTATCTCCCCGCTTACAAGTGGGATCATGCCCGTGTAAGGCTCTTTCATTCCAAGGTCTTTCACTACACTCAGCATGCCTGTTTTTCCCACGGCGCTGCCGACGTCCAGCTTTCCGTCTGCACGCGGCGGCACTTCTGCAAAGGGTTCCTGCACATAGCCTTTCACATGTCCTGCGCCGTCTGCCACAGCCAGCAGGATGCCCGCCGGGCCGCCGCCGTCTACCCGCAGGGTGACGGTGTTTTTCTTCTGCTTCAGCATCGTACCCATCAGCCCTGCCGCCGTCAAAAGGCGTCCCAATGCCGCGCTGGTAACGGCACTGGTGTCATGATACTCACGCATTTTTCGGACAATGTCAGTAGAATCCAGCGCCGTAAAAATGACGCCTCCATTTTTCGAAATGCCTCTTAGCAGCCTTCCCATACATCTATACCTCTTTTTCGTATACAGCATTGCTGTTTTTATCTGCCCGTTTTACCGCTGTGACGCAATAGCGCTGGCTTTTCGGGCAAAGCGGCCCAAAGGTCTCCCCGTCCACCACATGCTCTATTTCCAGCCCGGCCGCCTCACAGGCCCGCCGGATGTCCGCAAGCGCATAGGCATACTCGTCAAAGCTTTCTACATCATGCTGTTCTTCGCCGGGGTAACTCATGTCCACAGTAATGTGTGTGCAGCGGGCCGATTCATCCCATTCGTTTTTCCACAGGCAGGTCACATCCTCTGCCTCAAGCGAGTAAGTATGGTTTGCCAGCACGGCCCTGTGCTTGTAAGGAGTATTCATATCGAACAGGAGAATACCGCCCGGCTCTATGAACAGGGCACTGCGGCACAAAGCGCGTTCGAACTGCTCGTAGGGGCCGATATGGTTCAATGTATCAAAGGTAGATACCGCCGCACGCACAGTGCCGTAAAGGTCCAGCACACGAAGGTCCTGCTGCAGTAAAAGGATGCCCTGCCCGCCCTGCTCGTACATTTTTTCCCGCAGGATGCACAGCATTTCCTCAGAGAGATCGATACCTATCATGTCGTACCCGGCCCGTGCCAGTGCCAGTGTCAAATCGCCTGTGCCGCAGCCAAGGTCTGCCACGATACCTTCATGGATACCGTGCGCTTTCATCTGATGCAGAACATAACTGGTCAGAGCGGCATAATCTGCATCCTCATTAAAGGCGTCATAAATATCGGCAAACGCACCGTATGCCATGGCTGCCTCCCCTTTCACCGCTGCGTTTCGCATGCAAGGCTTATCCTGCTGCGCAGTTCTTCCATACCAAAGCCATCCTGCGCACTGGTAAGGATGACCCCCTCTGCGCCGTATGGCAGGCAAAACTGCCGAAAATCCTGCATCGCCTGCCGCTTCTGCGCCGTTTTCAGCTTATCAGCCTTCGTCAGCGCCGCCAGGAAGGGAATGCTGTGGTAACGCAGGTATTCCATCATCTGCACGTCATCTGCCGAAGGGGCATGGCGGCTGTCCAGAAGCTGCACCAGAAGCGCCACTGGACGCTGCGCCTCAAAATAACCGTTGATGAGCTCGTCCCAGCGGCGGCGCTCGTCCCTGCCGGTTTTCGCATAGCCATAGCCGGGCAGGTCGACAAACCATGCGGCATCCACTTTATAAAAATTGACGGTAGCCGTTTTGCCCGGGGTAGCGCTTACACGCGCAAGGCTTTTGCGCATGCACAGCTTGTTGATCAGCGAAGACTTCCCTACATTCGAGCGGCCTGAAAACACCACCTCCGGGCCATTTGGCGCCGGAAGCTGGCTTTTCAGGCCGTACGAAGCGCGGAACTCTGCTTTCGCATAGTTCAGCATCTTGTTCTCCTTTACATAGCAACGCCCGCCCTTTGCTCTATGGAAAGAGCGGGCGCCCTGGGTGCAAATTTTATTATTTTCACATCGCCTGCACAGTACTGCCGGAAGCAGGCTCTGCCGCCGGCACGGTCTTTTTCCGCCGGGAAGGCTCTGTGCCGCGCGGGCCCGCCTTTTTTACAGGCACAGCCTCCTGTTTCGGCAGCAAGGCTGTTTTCAGCACTTCCTCAAGCTGTGTCACCGGCTTGAACACAAGCGCCTGCTTTACCGCCTCGTCCACTTCATACAAATCGGGGACATTCTCCTGCGGGATAAGCACCAGCGCCATACCTTCCCGGTAGGCTGCCATGCTTTTTTCTTTCAGGCCTCCAATTGGAAGCACCTGCCCATGCAGTGAAATTTCACCCGTCATGGCAACGTCAGAGCGCACCTTTCTGCCGGACAGGCAGGAGATAAGCGCCGTAGTGAGCGTAACGCCCGCACTGGGGCCGTCTTTCGGGATAGCCCCCTCCGGCGCATGGATATGGATATCCGCATTTTTGAACAATTCGGTGCCATATCCATATTCCTCCGCATGCGCTTTGGCATATGTGATGGCCAGCTTGGCACTCTCTTTCATCACTTCGCCCAGAGAGCCGGTCAGCTCCAGCTTGCCGGAACCGCCGTGCACCACCTGCACCTCAATGGGAAGTATCTCACCGCCCACACTTGTCCAGGCAAGGCCGTTGGCCACGCCCACTGCGTCCCTCCGGCTGAGGAAGGATGGCTTTACGCGGCGGGGCCCCAGCATAGGCTCAAGGTCTTTGGCCGTCACGGTCATAGCCTGTGCATCACCTGCGGCAATCACCTTTGCACACTTGCGAAGCACCTCGGTAATGGCCCTTTCCAGATTGCGCACGCCGGCCTCCTGCGTGTAACCGTCGATCAACCCATACAGCGCCGTGTTTGTCAGCTTCACTTTTCCCTTCAGGCCGGTGGCAAGAAGCTGTTTTGGAAGAAGATGGCGGCGGGCAATTTCAAATTTCTCCACACGGGTATAGCTGGAAAGCTCGATTACATCCATGCGGTCCAGAAGAGGGCGCGGGATTGTGTCCAATGTGTTTGCGGTGGTGATGAACAGCACGCCCGAAAGATCGAACGGCAGGTCGATATAATGGTCTTTGAATGCCACATTCTGCTCCGGGTCAAGCGCCTCCAGCAGAGCAGCCGCAGGGTCGCCTCGAAAATCGCTTGCCATTTTGTCCACTTCATCTAAGAGCAGAAGGGGGTTCGAGCTTTTAGACGAAATAATGGCACTGATGATTTTGCCGGGCATAGCGCCGATATAGGTGCGCCGATGGCCGCGTATCTCGGCCTCGTCGCGCACGCCGCCCAAAGACATGCGCGCATATTTGCGCCCCAGGCAGGCAGCTATGCTGCGCGCAATAGAGGTTTTGCCCACACCCGGCGGGCCTACAAGGCAGATGATCTGCCCCTTCACATCCGGCGCCAGCTTGCGCACTGCTAAAATCTCCAGAATGCGCTCCTTCACCTTTTTCAGGCCATAGTGCTCTTTGTCCAAAAGCTCCTGCGCCTTGCGGATATCCAGGTTATCTTCTGTTTTGGCCGCCCAAGGCAGTTCGAGGCAAGTGTCCAGATAAGTGCGGATTACCGCCGCCTCCTGTGTATTGCCCATCATTTTGGCAAGGCGCTCTACTTCCTTCAGAAGCTTTTCCTGCGCGTCCTTGGGCATGCCGCTGCTCTGAATTTTTTCCGCATATACTTTAGCGTCTTCGCTGGTATCCTCATAATCGTCCAATTCGCTGGAAATAGCGCGCATCTGCTCGCGCAGATAGTAATCGCGCTGGTTTTTGTCCATCTGCTCGTTTACTTTGTTCTGGATGTCCTTTTCGATGCGAAGTACCTTCACCTCGCGTTTGAGCACATCCAAAATCTTTTCCAGGCGCCCCAACATTGTGCCCTCGTCAAGAAGAGCCTGCTTCTCCGCATATTTCAAAAGAAGGTTGGCGGGAATGTAGTCGCACAGAAATCTGGCGTCTTCACTGCGCAGAATGGTAAACACTACATCCTTGGAAAGACGCGGCGTAAGGGCCAAATATTCTTCAAACGCCTCTTTGATGCTGCGCAACAGCGCCTCTGCCCGCGCGGGCTCCGCCGTTTTTACGCCGCGCAAAGGCGCGGCCTTCGTGGCCGCAAGCAGAAAGCGGCCGCTGGAATCCAGCGTCAGCAGCTTGGCACGATATTTGCCCTCTACCAGCACCTTGACCAATTCGTCGGAGACGCGCAGCACCTGTTTCATTTCCGCCACAACGCCGTAGTGCGAAAGGTCTTTGAAAGAAGGCTCCTCCGTGTCAATATCCTGCTGTGCAGTGAGAAATACTGCATTGCTGTTGCCGATGGCCCATTCTATAGCGGCGATAGATTTCTTTCTGCCCACTTCAAAATGGATGACATTGCCCGGAAATACCACCAGCCCGCGCAGCGCTATGGCCGGCAGGCGAAGGATATCGGCATTTTTATCTAAAATAATTTTTACTTTTTCTGCCATGATAAAATATTGTTCCTTTCCCGGGGCGCCTCCCGCACACAAAATATAAGGCAGTATGCAGCGCAAGCGCCCCGAAACCACGGTATACAGCACCCTGATAAACGTGTCTTCAGGGCACAAAAAAATATAATCACTGCTCACCATTTGCAAAAGTACCCGGACGCTAGCATCAACATGCCGCCGCACACCGGTCTCTCTCATACTGGTATTAAATATTATATACAAAATTTATGTGAAATTCAATGTAAAAATCACCTGCTCCCTGCAGGTATATAAGCGCATACGGCCGGGCAGGCGCCCAGCCGTATGCATGTAGTTTGTTACATTCTGTGTTCTGCGGCCGCGGCTGCCTGATAGCGCACACGCGGTACCCCGTGCTCTACCATTGGGCTGCCGCCCTCTACGGTGTCTTTTGTCACTGTCACTTTGGAAATGGTGTCGTCACTGGGGATATCAAACATCACGCCAATCAACGCCTGCTCCATCACACTGCGAAGGCCGCGTGCGCCGCTTTTCAGCGCGATGGTTTTTTTCGCAATGGCATGCAGGGCATCGTCGGTGATCTCCAGCTCTACATGATCCAGCCCCATCAGGGCCTGATACTGCTTCACAAGGCTGTTCTTGGGCTCCTTCAGAACACGCACCAGCGCGTCCTCATCCAGAGGGTCCAGCACAGTGACGACCGGAATACGGCCCACCAGTTCCGGAATAAGCCCAAAGCGCACCAGGTCGTGCGGCTCCACAAGACGCAGCAGGTTTTGACGGTTTTCCTCCGGTTTTTCACGCAGCTTTGCGCCAAAGCCCAGCGCCGAATCGTCCGTGCGCTTCTGAATATGCTTTTCTAAGCCATCGAAGGCCCCGCCGCAGATAAACAGGATATTTTTTGTGTCTATCTGAATAAACTCCTGCTGCGGGTGCTTACGGCCGCCGTTAGGCGGCACATTGCTCACCGTTCCCTCCAAAATCTTCAAAAGCGCCTGCTGAACGCCCTCGCCTCCCACATCGCGCGTGATAGAGGGGTTTTCGCTTTTGCGTGTGATTTTATCTATCTCGTCAATGTAAATAATCCCCTTCTGCGCGCGTTCCACATCAAAATCGGCCGCCTGAATAAGCTTGAGCAGAATATTCTCCACGTCCTCGCCCACATAGCCTGCCTCCGTCAGCGTGGTAGCATCCGCAATGGCAAACGGTACATTCAGCATCTTCGCCAATGTCTGGGCCAGCAGCGTCTTGCCCACGCCGGAAGGGCCCAAAAGCAGCACGTTGCTCTTCTGCAGCTCCACATCTGTCTTTTCCGAGGAAAGAATACGCTTATAGTGATTATAAACAGATACGGCCAGCACGGTCTTTGCAGCGTCCTGCCCAATCACATACTGGTCAAGCCCGGCCTTGATTTGCGCGGGGGTAAGCACATTGATCTGCTCTTCCGCTTTTGAGGGCTGCGCGCGGCGCCTGCCGGCACGGGGCTTCGGCTGGTGTACGTCAATGCCCTCTTCCCCAAGAAGAGAGGCGCACAGCTCGATGCACTCGTTGCAGATATTCACGCCCGGGCCGATGATCATGCGCTCTACTTCATCCTGCGATTTTCCGCAGAAATTACACAGCAGCGGTTTATCTTTATTGTTCTGATTCGCCATATCGGTTCCCTTATCGTTGTGTGATCACTTCGTCAATGAGGCCGTAAGCCTTGGCTTCTTCAGCCGTCATATAATTATCTCGCTCGGTATCCTGCTCAATGCGCTCTATCGGCTGGCCCGTGCACGCGGAAAGGATGCCGTTCAGCTTGCTGCGCGTGCGCACAAGGTGGTCGGCATGAATCTTGATATCCGTCGCCTGCCCCTGCAGGCCCACCTGTCCGCCGATAAGCGGCTGATGGATGAGTATCTCGCTGTTCGGCAGCGCAAGGCGCTTGCCCTTTGTTCCGGCCGCCAGCAGCACGGATGCCATAGAGGCAGCCATACCCACACAGATGGTAGAAACATCGCACTTGATATAGCGCATGGTGTCGTAAATAGCCATGCCGTCGGTAATGGAACCGCCCGGGCTGTTGATATAAAAGCTGATGTCTTTTTCAGGGTCCTGCCCTTCCAAATACAGAAGCTGCGCCACCACTAGGCTTGCCGTGGTGCTATTTACGTCCTCGCTCAGCATGACGATGCGGTCGTTCAACAAGCGGGAAAAGATATCGTAGGACCGCTCTCCCCTCGCTGTCTGCTCAATGACATAGGGCACAAGGCTCATAAGGGAATATCCTCCTTATTTGGTAATGTATGAGATGACCGATACGCCTGGCCAAAGCCTGCGTATCGGTCACCGTTCGACAGACTACTGCCTTTTACTCGCCTTTCTTTTCAGCTTTCTTGGCAGTGATCTCAGCCTTCGATTTAATAAAGTCGATTGCCTTGTTCACGGCAAGGTCTTTCTTCACTTCAGCCACAGGAATGATGCTGCGCACTTTTTCCACTTCCATTTTGTAAGTGTCGGCAATGCGCTTCACTTCATTCTCAAAATCTTCCTCGCTGGCCTCGATGTTTTCTGCTTTGGCAACGGCCTCCAGCGCAAGACGCATTTTCACTTGCTTCTCAGCCTGCTCCTTGAAGCCCTCGCGGAACTTTGCCTCATCGCCGCCGATATATTTGAGATAATCGGCAAGGCGCAAGCCCTGCTGGCTAAGACGGTAATCGAAATCGCGCACCATCTCGTCGATGCGTGTTTCAATCATGACAGGGGGGATGTCGCCCTCCAGCGTGGCGACAAGCTGGTCCACCAGAGTGTTCTCCACTTCCAGTTCAGCCTGCTTTTCAGCAGACTCCTCCATATTCTTGCGGATGCTGGCCTTGAACTCCTCCAATGTATCGTATTCTGAAACATCCTTGGCAAATTCATCGTCTGCCGCGGGCAGTTCCTTATACTGCACCTCGTTCAGCTTCACCTTGAACACTGCGGCCTTACCTGCAAGCTCTTTGGCATGATAATCTTCCGGGAAGGTGACATTCACATCAAACTCTTCACCCGCTTCATGGCCTGCAACCTGCTCTTCAAAACCGGGAATGAACTGGCCGGACCCCAGCGTAAGAGAGAAATGCTCGCCCTTGCCGCCGTCAAAAGCCTCGCCATCTACAAAGCCTTCGAAATCAATATCCGTGATGTCGCCGTCCTGCGCTTTGCCCTCGCGCGCCACCAGGCGGGCATTGCGCTCGCGCAGGCGGTCCACCTCGGCATCCACCGCGGCGTCCTCTACAGTATTGGCGGCCTTTTCTGCTTTCAAACCGATGTAATTGCCCACTTTCATTTCAGGCTTCACCGTCACGACCGCTTTCAGTACAACGCCGTCCGCCGTATTCATCGAAACGATATCCACCTCCGGGCGGTCTACCGGTTCGATACCGCTGGCCTCTACCGCCTTATCGTATTCGGCGGGGAACAAATCGTTCACCGCGGAATACTGGAACACATCCTCACCATACATCTTTTCAATCATATGGCGGGGCGCCTTGCCCTTGCGGAAGCCGGGAATATTGTATTTGCCAGCCTCGCGTTTATATGCCTTGGCAATGGCATCATTGAACGAAGCCGCGTCGATAGAGAACTGCAGCTCGTGCTGATTTTTTTCAAGCTTTTCACTTTTTACGAGATTCATTTCGTTTCCTCCATTAAATGAAACTTACAAATAAAGATTATACCATACAAATCCAAGGATTTCCACACAGAATTCAAATTTTGTAAGGGTGAAATTGCAGCGCATCCGCGCTGATCAGGCGGTATTCCACCCCTTCCACATTTCCCTGCACGGCCCGGCGGATGGCCGCAGCGTGCAGATGACCGTAAAAGCATCGTTTCACGCCGTACTGTGCCATTGCATCCAGCATTTCCCGCGCAGCGCCGCCTGCATATATGGGCGGGTAATGCAGCACCGCCACCCGTTCGGCAAATGGAAACTGCTTGTGCGCATAGGCAAGCGAAGCACGAAGGCGGCCCACCTCCCTTGCATACACCTTGCCGCTGTGGGCATCCGGCTGGCCGGCCAGCCAGCCGCGCGTGCCGCACAGCGCAATATTTTCTTTCTCACACAGAATGCTCCGGTTATGCAGGACAGAAAATGTGTGAAGGCCATTCGTCTCAAAAAATTCAGCCATTTTAGAGGCTGTAGTCCACCAGTAGTCATGGTTGCCCTTTAGCAGCACCTTTCGGCCCGGAAGCGCTTCCAAAAAGCGGAAGTCTGCCAGGGCCTCCTCCAGCTTCATGCCCCAGGAGGTGTCACCCGCAAGCAGCACGGTGTCCTGCGGCGCCACCAGGGCGCGCCAGCTTTTTTCAAGCCGCGGCACATAATCCTGCCAGCCCTGAAACACATCCATGGGCTTTTCGCAGCCCAGCGAAAGGTGAAGGTCTCCGATGATAAAAACTGCCATATACTCCCTCGAAATATGCCCCCCGTGCCGGGAAATACTAATACCGCAAAGGAGGCGAAAGCATGGAAAATGAAAAGATTTTGAAGGGCATCTGCTGTGAAGTGAAAAACTGTGTGCACAACAACGGCAACTGCTGCTGCACGGCCGATTCCATCAAGGTAAAAAACCGCATGGCTGTTCTGGGCGAAGAAACCATGTGCGAAACGTTCGAAGAGCTGTAAAAAAGCTTTTCAAAGCTTTTGGGCGTCCTCTTGTGCGGGCGCCCTCTTTTTGCGTTACAGCAGTCTGGCCGCCTGTGCCACACCGTCTTTTTCTATTGCACAATCAAAGCGCACAGGCTTGTCCCGCAGGCATGCCAGGCTCTGCGGCACGGCCAGCCCCGTCACCGAGGCAAGCATATGCATGGCCTCGAACTCATCCTCCGGCACAGCCCGCCCAAGCGCTGTCAAAACTGCCGATGGAAATTTATACGGGCTTGCTGTGCTGAGCACCACACACGGCACACCGCTGCGCATATTCCGGCACGCCGCTCCGTAAGCCACCGCCGTGTGAGGGTCCATCAAATAGCCGGTGCGGTGCCACACGTCCCCCAATGTCTGCGCGGCAGTGGTGTCGTCCGCACTGGTGCAGGCAAAATCCTGCCGGATGCGGCACAGCACCGCCTGCGGCACCTCGTAGCGTCCAGCCCGCGCCAGCGCCTGCATCCATCCGGAAACCTTGCCGCTGTCCTGCGTCACATGATATAAAAGCCGCTCCAGGTTCGAGGATACAAGGATATCCATGGAAGGCGATGAGGTCTTGTAAAACGGACGCTTCGCATCATACACGCCTGTGGAGAGGAACTGCGTAAGCACGTCGTTCCTGTTTGAGGCGCACACCAGCCGCCCCACAGGCAGGCCCATCTGCTTTGCATACCAGCCTGCCAGAATATCTCCAAAATTGCCTGTCGGCACGCAAAAATCCACCGCTGCGCCGTCCGGCACCTTCCCTGCCTGCACAAGCTGTGCGTAGCAGTAAAAGTAATAGACAATCTGCGGCACAAGGCGCCCCCAGTTGATAGAGTTTGCGCTGGAAAGGGCGGTTTGATGGGCAGCCAGCCACCCGCGCAGTTCTTCGCTGGCAAAAGCGCGCTTCACGCCCGTCTGCGCATCGTCAAAATTGCCGCGTATTGCATATACAGCCACATTTTCCCCTTCCTGCGTAACCATTTGCAGGCGCTGCACCTCGCTGGTGCCGTGACTGGGGTAGAACACCGCTATTTTGATGCCCGGCAGCCCGGCAAAGCCCGCCAGCGCCGCTTTGCCGGTGTCGCCGGAGGTAGCCACCAGAATCTCAGTGGTACGGGTATCGCCCAATGTGCGTTTTGCCTCTACCAGCAGGCGGGGCATCAGTTGAAGCGCATAATCCTTGAAGGCACAGGTAGGGCCGTGCCACAACTCAAGCGCATAGAGCCCCTCCTCTACCGGGCGGACATATCCGGCCCTGCCGGAAAACCCGGTGCCGTACACCTCCTGCGCGGCCCCAAGCAGAAACTCCGGCGCATATTCCTCCAAAAACAGGCCCAGCACCTTAGCCGCCGTCTGCGCATAACTGAGGCCGTATACCTCCTGTGCGCGAAGCGAAGGTATCTCGCACGGCACATACAGTCCGCCGTCGGGCGCAATGCCGCGCACGATGGCCTCGGCCGCACCGGCAAGCGGCGCGCTGCCGCGTGTGGAACGGTATTTCACTTTCCAACTCCCCCTTTATGGCCACATGCGCCTGAAAAAGCGTGCGGCATTTTCAAAAAACACACCGTCAAGCAGTGTTTTACTGTAATATTTCAAAAGGGCTTCATACAGCGCGGGCATCCCGGAAATATCACGGATATCCCGCGGCACTTGCGCCCCATCAAAATCTGTTCCAAAGCACAGGACATTTTGTGCACCGAGCTCAAAAAACGCCTCCATATGGCGGCGAATATCCTCCGCGCCAGCACTGGCCGCATTCTCAGACAAGAATGCACTGCACAGATTCAGCCCTATCAGGCCGCCGCGGGCCGTCACCTCGCGTATCTGGGCATCTGTAAGGTTGCGGCAATGGCCGTTCTGGCTGCGCGCATTGGAATGCGTGGCCACCAGCGGGCCGTCCGTTAGGGCGAACAACTCGGCTGTCCCTTCATCGGAAAGATGAGAGATATCCGGCACAATGCCGTATTCCGGCAGCTTTTTCACCACTTCACGGCCAAACGGCTTTAGTCGTCCGCCTGCAAGGCTGCCATATCCCAGTTCATTTTCTCCAAACCATGTAAGCGTCAAAAAGCGCACGCCGTCACGCCGAAAAATTTCCAGGCGGGAAATATCTCCCTCCAGCGCCGCGCCGTTCTCTACGCTCAGGATGGCAGCCCTCTGCCCGCAGGCGAAAGCGGCGGAAAGCGCCGCGCCGTCCGCACAGGGCCGCACCTGCTGCGCGCACTGTTTCATTTGACAAAGAAAAACATCGCGCTGGCGCTCATAACAGGCAAAGGCGCCCTTCCCGTTTTGAGCGTCCGGCACAAAGCAGGCATACACCTGTGCCCACCGGCCAAAGGCCGAAGCTTTTTTCAGGCTGACGTGGCAGCCCGGCGCATCCCACAGGCTGCCGCCGCTTTGCACAAGCTGTGTCAGGGTATCGCAGTGAAGGTCGAAAAAATCCATTTGCAAGCCCCTTTCTCAGAATGAAAATGCATTTTCGATACAGCGAAACAAAAAATTTCCTTCCTGCCATATCACTTCCGCCACGTCAAAGCGCATTTCCGCTTCCCTGCCCAGCTGCACGGCCACATAGTGCTGGGCGGCCAGCATCACGCGCCGCCTTTTGGCGGCCGTCACCGCCTCGCGAGGGGCATACGGGCCGCCGCTGCGCGCCTTTACCTCACAAAATACATAAAGGCCGCCCTTTTGGGCAATCACATCCACCTCTCCCATGCGGGTACGGTAGTTCATTTCCAGCACGGTATAACCGTTTTTTTCATAATACCGCCGGGCCAGCGCCTCGCCCTTCCTACCGAGCTCTTTTGCGTCCATCAAATATAGCCCCGTTTTTTCAAAAAACTTTTACGGTAAAAAGGCTGAATACCATATTGATCCAGCAGTTCGTAATGGCGCTTTGTGGGGTAGCCCTTGTGCACGTCCAATTCATATTGCGGATATTCCTGCGCCAGCCTTCTCATATATCTATCCCTCGTCACCTTGGCGAGAATAGAGGCCGCCGCTATGCTGGCACTGGCCGCGTCGCCCTTTACCACGCTTCTTACCGGCACTTCCAGCTTTGGGCAGCGGTTCCCGTCCACAAGCACAAGGCCCGGGCGCTGTGCAAGCCCCTCCACCGCCTGCTTCATGGCCAGCATAGCGGCGTTCAAAATATTTATTTCATCAATTACCTGCGGCCCTACCATCGCCACATTCCAGCACACAGCGCGCGCGCAGATGATATCAAACAATGCCTCGCGCCTTTTCTCCGAAAGCTTTTTGGAATCATTTACGCCTTCGATGATATCGCCTTCACGCAATACGACAGCACCTGCGCACACAGGCCCGCACAGCGGGCCCCGCCCGGCCTCATCCACGCCGCACAGCACACCGCACTCTGTGCGCACCGCCTCATCATATGCAAATAACGCTTCGTTCATGCTTTCTCCGGCCTTTCCAGCGAAATGCGCCCCAGCCTGCTTGCACGGAATTCATCCACCAGCATGATGGCCGCGCGCTCAGTATTCACTGCGCCGCCGCTCATCAGCATGCCACGCTTCCTGCCCACAGCGCACAGCAGGTCGTACGCATCCAGCGCCATATCGTCTTCCTTCAGACGGTAACGCTCTGCCAGGCGCTGGGGGTACATGCGCCGCAGCTGCGCCAGCAGGTTCATGGCGAGCGTCTCAATGTCCAGTATCTCGTCGCGGATAGCGCCGATGAATGCAAGGTTTGCAGCCACTTCGTCCGATTCAAACTTTTTCCACAAAACGCCCGGCATGTCCAATAGGTCATATTCCCCGGCGCTTACCCATTGCTTGCCGCGCGTGACGCCCGGCTTGTCCGCCGCCTTTGCGCGGGCGCTGCCCGTAAAGCTGTTGATAAAAGTAGATTTTCCCACATTGGGAATACCCACCACCATTGCGCGGGTGCGCGCACCGGCCATGCCCCGCTGGGCGCGTTTTTCCAAAAGCGCGGAAAGCTCTGCTGAAATGGCGGCCTTTACTTCCTGCATGCCGGTGCGCTGCTTGCTGGACAGCGCAAGGCATCCATCCCCTTTGGCCTTGAAATACGCCTTCCAGCGCGCGGTGACGGCCTCGTCCGCGAGGTCCGCCTTGTTCAGCAGATACAGGTGCGGCTTGCCCTGCGTGGCCTTTTCCAGTTCCGGGTTCAGGCTGGAGCGCGGGATGCGCGCGTCCAGAAGCTGCAGCACCACGTCGACATTTTTTCTGTTTTCCGAAATCAGGCGCAGGGTGCGGGCCATATGGCCCGGAAACCACTGGATCTGCCTGTGGTTGATATTTTCGCTCATGTTACCTTCCCCATTTGAGAAAGCGGCGTCAGCCGCCAAAGCACTTTGCCCAAAAGGTCTCTTTCGTCAATGCAGCCTATCTCGCTGGAACGGCTGTCCTTCGAGCCGTTGCGGTTGTCGCCCAGCAGAAACACGCTGCCCCGCGGCACCGTAACGGGGAACCGGATATCATAAGAAAGCGTAGTAGGGCCCAGCACATAGGGTTCGTCCAGCGCCTGGCCATTGCGGTACACCACACCCGCCTCAAAGTCGATATCAATTACATCGCCGCCTACACCCACCACGCGCTTTACCAGCATATCGCCATAGCGGGAATAAGAATCCACCACCACGACATCCCCGTACTGTGGGCGGTAAAAGGCGCTTTGCACAGCCACACGCTGGCCGGAAAGCAGCGTCGGCTCCATGGAATGGCCGTCTACCGTGACAATGCGCACAGCAAACGTAAAGCACAGCACGATAACCGCAAGGCCAAACACAGCCGCGTCGTACCATTCGAACCACTCCGGATTATGCTTTTCGCGCGCAGTATCCATCTGCCCGTGCGCCCCCTTTCCGGCAGAATACGGAAAAAAGGGAGAATGCAACCATTCTCCCTTTCTTTCGATAGCCACAAATCACAGCTGCTCTTTGACCTTGGCAGCCTTGCCCGTGCGGTTGCGCAGGTAGAACAGCTTCGCACGGCGCACCTTGCCCTTGCGCACCACTTCCACCTTTTCCACAAACGGGGAGTTCACGGGGAACACACGCTCTACGCCTACGCCGTAGGAAGAACGGCGCACGGTAAACGTCTCCTGAATGCCGCCGTGGCGCTTCGCAATCACAGTACCCTCAAAGGCCTGAATGCGCTCGCGCTCGCCTTCCTTAATGCGCACAGAAACGCGCACAGTATCGCCCACGTTGAATACAGGCCGGTTCTCTTTGATCATGCCCTCGGTCATCAGTTTCATTGCGTCCATTGCTTTTCCTCCATGTTTTGAGAGACATTCATGCCCGGAACACCGGCAGAGGACTGTCCGTTTAATGATGATACATTAACCCCGCTGTTGGCACAGCGGCATAACGCTAAAATATAATACCACAAAAGAAAGCGCAATGCAAGGAAAATCAGCAGAAAATTTCCCCTTCCTGTGTTTTCAGCGCCACGCGCAGGATACGCGGGGCCTCTGAAGGCAGACCGGTCTCTTTTTCGAGGAAGTTCAGCAGCAAAGCGGGGTTCACTGTAAGCGTGTTGCCCGCCGGCAGCTCTACCGGAACAGTTGCCGCCTCCTCTGTTTCCACAAGCTCCAGCGCCGGAAGGTACTGCTTGAGGTCTATCTGCTTCGTTTTCCCTTTTTTGCCCTTCTTTTCCACCAGCGCCTGCGAGAGGGCATTGTACGCCTGCACGGCATGCCGCACGGCATGCCGCATCTGCGCCGGGTACTGTATCTCATACACGGCGCTGGCAATTTTGGAGGGGTCCATCCCTGCGGGCTCCAGCTTCACCGCGCGCACCCCCTCCGGCAGGCAGGCCTGCAGGGCCGCACGCGCCTGCTCCCAGTCGCCGGGCAGAGGCTCCATCCTGCAGTCCAGCGATTCCACAAGGCTCTCCTGCCCAAGGGCAAGCGGCGCGGCAAAGGTCATATAGATATGCGGGTTAAAACCCTGTGTATACCACACGGGCAGGCCTGAACGCTTCAGCGCGCGCTGCATCACGCGCTGAAGGTCCAAAAGCGAGATATAGGCCGCTTCGCCTGTCTTTGTGAACCATACCCTAACGGTAGTCAAAGCAAGCCCTCCCCAGAAGGTTGTTTGCGCCGCAGCCTGCGCACGAACGGTTGCATGGCTGTGTGGTGCGCGCCTGCATCGCCTTCTCATATTCACGGATAAGATACTGTTTTGTGACGCCGTAATCCAGATGGTCCCAGGGCAGCGTCTCATCTGCAGAGAGTGCGCGGTTGGCATAGAAGGCGGGGTCTACGCCCATGTCGCGGAACACCTGCAGCCATATGTCGAAATGGAAATGTTCTTCCCAGCTGTCAAAATAACAGCCGCGGCGGAACGCCTCCAGCAATACGGCGCCAAGGCGTCTGTCTCCTTTTGCAAACACGGCCTCCAGAAAGCTGGTGCGGCTGTCGTGGTAGCTGATGCTGATTTTTCTGCTTTTTACACTGTGCAGAAGATGCTGCTGCTTCTCCCTCAAGACCTCATGCGTATCCTGCGGCACAAACTCGAACGGCGTGTGCGGCTTTGGCACAAAGCATGCCACGCTGATAGACACCTGCACGCTTTTGCCCTTCGGGCGGTTTGGGTTTTGATAAAACAATTCTACAACGCGCTGCGCCGTTTGGGCAATGCCCTCGATGTCCTCCAGTGTTTCAGTGGGCAGGCCCATCATGAAATACAGCTTTACAGAAGTATAGCCCGCATCGAAAGCAAGGGTACAGGTTTTTTCTATCTCCTCCATAGTGACGTTTTTATTGATGACGTCACGCAGGCGCTGCGTGCCGGCCTCCGGCGCAAATGTGAGGCCGCTTTTGCGCACGCGGGAGGTTTTTTCTACAAGAGACTGCGAAAAATTATCAATGCGCAGGCTGGGCAGAGACATGCTCACATGCTCTTTGCCCGTCCATTCCAGCATGTCGTCCAGCAGTTCTTCCAACTGGCCGTGGTCGCTTGTGGAAAGGCTTGTAAGCGAAATTTCATCATAGCCCGTGTTCTCGCATAGCGTGCGGCCCGCCGCGCTGAGCATACCCGCATCCCGCTGGCGCATGGGCCTGTACAGAAAGCCAGCCTGGCAGAAGCGGCAGCCTCGCACACAGCCGCGCAGCACCTCGATCTGTGCACGGTCATGCACGGCGCCTATCATCGGCACCACAAAATTGCGCGGAAGCGGCTGCGCGTTCATATCCGGCAGAATAGCCTTTGTCACCACGGCTGGCGCACCGCAGCGCGGCTCTACCTTCCGCACGCGCCCGTCCGGGAAATAGGAAACATCGTACAGCGACGGCACATATACGCCCGGTATCTGCGCCAGCTTCACTAGGATATCATGCTTGGAAAGGCCTGCCTTCCGCCCTGCCAGAATAGCGTCGCATACGTCCGGAAGCTGCACTTCCCCCTCGCCCAGCATGAACAGGTCAAAAAAATCGGCCAGCGGCTCGGCATTACAGGCGCAGGGGCCGCCCGCCACTACAAAAGGGTCCGTCTCGCTGCGCTGGCTGGCCAGAAGAGGGATACCGCCAAGCTGCAGCATGGCAAGGATGTTCGTATACGAGAGCTCATACTGCAGGGTAAAGCCCACCACATCAAACGCTGAAAGAGGGTCTTTGCTCTCCAACGCATACAAAGGGACGCCCTGCTGCTCCATCTCCGCTTTCATGTCCACCCACGGCATAAAAACGCGCTCACACCAGAACTCCCTGCGGTCATTCAATATTTCGTACAAAATCTTCATGCCCAAAAAGGACATGCCCACCTCGTAGGTATCCGGGAAGCAGAAGGCAAAGCGCAGCTGCACGTCCTTCTTATCCTTGAACACACAGCCCGGCTCCCCGCCGGTGTAGCGTGCAGGCTTCTGCACCTTCAGAAGTATTTTTCTCAATTCATTCAAATCCGGCATGTATGCAACCTCTTCATTATGCCCCGCAGGCAGATGATACTGGTTTATTATATCAGGCCGGCCGCGATTCTGCAACCGGGCGCCGGTACGCAAAAAGCAGGCAGCCCGGCCTGCATGGCCGCCGCCTGCTTTGGATACAGCTATGTCCTGCGCCTGTGAAAAGGGCAGGCTGATATGCGAGGGAGCGCCTATGCCCTCCGCCTGTGCGGAAAATCATATATCCACCCGCAGCGGATGACCGCGTTCTAACCGTCAAAAGGCATTTTTCGCTGGTCACAGCCCGTAGTCATAAAAACCGCGCCGGCCGGCTCTTGAACGGCTGTCTGCCTGGGAGCGGCATCTGTATCGCAGCGCCCAAAGGACATAAGTTCCGCTTCCGCTTTTTCATCTCGTCAATTGCCCGTCTCCGGCTCACGTGCGCCTGCGGCCCGTCTGCTGCAGCAAAAGATAGCAAGGCGCCAGCGCCGCCGCACAGCGAGCCTCAAAAGGCAGTGGCGCCAGCAGCGCCGCTAAGCCGGCAAGCGTAAGAAACACACACAGCCCGGCGCGCTGAAAGCGTTCCAAGATGGGCAGGCCGCGCGCGGGCACCAGCAGAGCAAGCAGGCGTGCACCGTCCAGCACGCCGAACGGCAGGCAGTTGTAAAGGCCCATGCACAGATGGACGGCGGCAAAAAAATACAGCCCGTAGCTGGCCTTGTGCCATGCCGAAAGAAACATGCACGCGGCGGCCAAAAAATTGACAAGCGGGCCGGCGCATATCACGGCGGCCTCCTGCTTTCGGGTGAGCAGCTTATCCATGCGCAGGCTGATGCCGCCAAGCGAGGGTGCAAGCCGGGGCAGGCTGTGCGTGCACAGACTATAAAGCAAGATATGCCCTGCTTCGTGCATCACGCTTGCCGCCAGTGCCATACGCAAAAAGCCCATTGGGTCGAACAGAAGTCCGGCAGAGAGGGCTGCTAAAAGCAAGACAACGTTTGCCCCATTATTCTGTTTCATGAATAAGAGAGCGCAGCAGAGGGGTCATACCGTACACCGTTATAAACAAGCTCGAAGTGCAGGTGTGCTCCGGTGGACATGCCCGTGGAGCCCGCACTGGCTATCACCTGCCCCTGTTCCACACTTTCACCCGCACGCACAAACCCGCAGGAAAGATGCTGGTACAGCGTTTGTACCCCGTTTGCATGGCGCACCATAATGTAGTTGCCGCGTATCCGGTTGAAGCCTGCCTGCACCACCTGCCCGGCCAGAGCACAGTGCACAGGCGTACCTTCCGCGACGGCTATGTCCAGCCCGGCGTGGAAATCCTCCTGCCCGTTCACAGGGTTATCACGGTAGCCGTATCCTGAGGTGAGCGTTCCCTGCACCGGGCTGTAAAGCGGCTGGTCGGGCACATACGTCTCAAGAGAAAAGCCCTCCGGCGGATCATCTGCCTGTTTTGCCGGCAAATAGCCGCCCTGCGCAGAAGCGGGCGCCGGTGTACTCTGTGCCGCCCCGTCCATGCGCGCCATCACCGCGCGGGCACTTTCGCGCAAGCCTTCCACCATGCCGCCTGCAAAACGTGCAAATGTATTTTCCTGTGAAAAATCCACTCCCTGTGACAGCATCCCATCCACGGCTTGTGAAAGCTGAGGAAGAAAACCTGCGTCCATGCTTTTCGCTAAAACAGCAAATGCCACCGCCGCCACACACAGCAGAAGCTGAACAAAAAGCAGAGGCTCCTGTGGCTTTCCGCCCGGCAGCCCTTTTTTACCATTTTCTTTTTGGGGCTTCAGTATTGTTTGTGCTTCCGCCTGCTTTTCCCACATCTTCGTCACTTCCTTTTCAGGTTCTGTCCGGCAACGGCACGCCGGAAACATCTGAATCAGTATATGACACTGTGCTTTTAAGCAGAACAAGGCCGGGGCGCCGGCAGCGAAATGCTGTCAGAGACCCGGCCCATATATTTCCATGCTCCAGCTTTTGAAGAGCTGTGCAGGCGGCATAGCCGCTTTTCAGGCGTTCAGCGCCGCCACAAGGCAGACAGCACGCCAAGCATCCCGGCCTTTTTCTTTTTCTGGGGCCTTTCCTTCCGCTTTGTCTTGCGTGCGCCGGGCACTGCCGGCTTTTTCTCCGCCGGGCTGCCTGGCTGAGTGGCGGCTGGCCACGCATGCTCAAGCATTGCATACATGCCCAGTTGGCTGTCGATGCGCGGCTGGCCCTCCTTTGGCTTCACCTTGGCATACGACCCATCGGAGCGCATTTCGTGTGCATTCACATTGTCGGAAAGCTGCATGGCCAGCATATCCAGCAGTTCTTTTTTGATGGCCGTGTCCCGGATGCGCACGCCCACCTCCACACGGCGCTCGGTGTTACGGGTGAGGAAATCGCCCGAGGCGATATATACCCTTGTGTCCGCGCCGCAGCCAAACACATACACACGCTCATGTTCCAGATACCGCCCCACGATACTGCGCACCGTCACATGCTCGGTAAGCCCGGGCACACCCGCCTTGACACAGCAGATACCGCGCACAATCATGCGCACACTAATGCCTGCACAAGAAGCCGCCGATATCCGCTCGATGATATCCTTGTCGCTCACCGAATTACACTTCAGCCAGATGCGCGCAGGGCGGCCATTGTGCGCAGCTTCTATCTCACGGTTCATTTCTTTCAAAAGCACGCTTTTAAAGCACAGCGGGGCTACCAGCAGCTCGCCGGTGTTGTCAGTCAGGCGCTCCACAGCAAGGTTATTGAAAACCGCGGCAAGCTCAGCACCTATCTCCTGGTCCGCTGTAATGAAAGAAAGATCCGTATACTGCTCAGATGTCTTTTCATTATAATTTCCTGTGCCTATCTGGGAAATATATTCTATTTTCCCCTCCCGCTTGCGGGTAATAAGCGTAAGCTTGGAATGCACCTTGTAATCTTCAAAGCCATAGATTACAGTGCAGCCCGCTTCTTCCAGCTGCTTGGAATAATCAATGTTGCTTTGCTCGTCAAAGCGGGCACGCAGTTCCACGATGGCAACTACTTCTTTACCGTGCTCTGCGGCGCTGATAAGGGCCTCAATGATTTTGGATTCATGCGCCATGCGGTACAGCGTCATCTTAATGGAGATGACAGACGGGTCACACGCAGCCTGATGCAGCATACCCACAAAGGGACGAATGCTTTGATAAGGGTAAGACAGCAGTACATCGCTGCGCCTCACGGCCTGTGCCAGAGAAAAGCCCGGCGGGGGCAGCATGGGGCGCTTGGGCGGATAAAACAGCGAGGCGTCATTCGCAGCGGCCAGCTTGGCCGACAGCTTGAACGCCACAGAAAGGCCCAGCGGGGCAGTTTGGAAAAACACCTGTTTTTCCGGCAGCAGCAGCTTTTCCCGAAGATAACTCACGATTTCCTGCGGGGCCTTTGCTGTCACCTGCAGGCGGACAGCCGCCAGCTTGCGGCGCTTTTTCAAAAGCTCGCTCATGATTTCGCGGTAATCCACATCATGATCGAACATCCCCTCATCTGCCGTGATGTCGGCATTGCGCGTCACGCGGAACACACAGCGCGCGGAAACACGCGCCTTGCCAAATACAAGCTCTGCAAAATGCAGCACAAGCTCGTCTGCCAGCGCGAATTCCACACCGTCCTTTTCCCCGGGAATGAACACTACCTCCTGAAACTGGCTTGTCAGCGGCACAAGCCCGAACGATGCGGCGGCACCCTCTTTTTCGTGCAGCATGGCGCCCACATAGCTTTCCCCGCCGCGCAAAAACGGAAACGGGTGCCTGCGGTCGATAATCTGCGGAGACAGCACGGGAAATATCTCACGCAAAAAATATCTCTTCCAGAAGTGCTCCTGCTTTTTGGAAAGTTTTTCAAAATTCACCTTTTGCAGGCCGTGCCGGGCGATGTTTTCATAAAGCTTTGCGATAATTTTATCACAGTGCGCCTGAAGCTCGCGCACTGCCGGCATGATGGCGTCTATCTGCTGGGCCGGTGTCATACCTGTTTTGTTTTCTTTTGCCGTCACTTTCAAAAGTGTGCGGTCGTACAGAGAACCCACACGCACCATAAAGAATTCGTCTAAATTACTGCCGTAAATGCCTGCGAACTTCAGCTGTTCGCCCAGCGGCACGGCTTTATCCTTGGCGAGGTTCAGTACGCGCCGGTTAAATGCAAGCCAGCTCAGCTCGCGGTTGATATACATTTCCTCCGTGTTTTTTTCTGCCATAACAGGCACACGCTCCTTTTTTACTGCACGCCCGGCTTAGGCGGCAGGGCCACGGCCACCTCTTTGGCAGCCTGCACGGTTTTGTCTGAAATTCCATCTATAAGCGCAAGCTCTTCTACGCTGGCAAACGGCCCGTGTGCCGCGCGGTATTCTATGATGCGCTGCGCCTTCACGGGCCCAATGCCGTCTATCAGCTCCAGCTCGGCTGCGCTTGCGGTATTGATATCAAGGTATTCACCTGTGCGGTAAAAATACGCCTCTGGTGTGACGGGCCGGACGTTCTGATACAGGGGTGGAAGCTCTGCCGCCAGCACAGCAAAAACCGCCAGCGCCAGTACACCGCAAAAAATAGCATACCGCCCCGGCAGGGCGCACCGGCGCAAAAATTCACGCATCTGCCTTTGCCTCTCCATACTGATCTATCAGACGGTACAGCACCTGCGCCACTCCGCCGTCCATACAGCTTCCCGTCACTTCGTCGGCTTCCACCTGCACCTCCTTCGGGGCATTCTCCATCGCTATGGAATGGCCCGCAGCGCGCATCAGCTCAATATCATTGTAATAATCGCCAATAGCCACGGAATTGGCGGGCGGGATGTTCAGATACTCACAAAGAGTCTTCAGCGCGTTTCCCTTCGAAGCCCCCTGCGGCATAATTTCGAAATACATGTCGTTCGTCGAAACGAAATAGATGTCCGGATATTCTGTTTCAGAAGCCCAAGAGGCAATTGCACGCATTTGTTCCGGCGGCCCGGCAAACAGAACCTTGTTCCACTCTTGCCGGATGTCGGCCAGCGGGCACAGAAGATAGATGAGCCGTTCCTGCACCGTGTGCATATGGGTGAACTCGTTTGCCTGCACGACATTGACGGCGCCGTCCGCCGTCATTACCTCAATGCCTACGCCTGGGAAATTCTGCTGCACCTCGCGCAGAGCCGCCAGGGCAGCCTCCTTGTTCAGAGTGATGTTCTGGATATACTGCTCCTTGGCAAAATCGTAAATAACCGCCCCGCCCAGCGCAATCACCGGGGCACTGATGGCAACATCGCCCAAGTAGCGCCGGACAGATTCCAGCGTACGCCCTGTGGCAACCGTAAACCTGCCGCCCAACGAAGAAAAGAGCTGTATGGTAGCCCTGTTCACCTCGGGAAGGCCCTCCACTGCATTGAGCAGTGTGTTGTCGATATCGCTTACCACCAGCAGTTCATCTAACGTCCCAATCATCCCTGCACATCCCTCTTTATGACTTTATGACGATTTTTGAGCAAGCTCCTGCAAAAAGCTTTGGAAATACACGGGCAAGCCGCTTGTGAATTCCATATATACCCCGCTGCACGGGTGCACAAAGCCAAGCGTACCCGCGTGCAGGCACTGCCCCTGAAGCTTTGTGATGCAGGCCCGCGGGCCATATACCGCATCACCGGCCAGCGGGTGACCAATGCTTGCCATATGCACGCGTATCTGATGCGTGCGCCCTGTTTTCAGGCGTACAGAAATATGGGTAAAGCCGGAAAACCGCTGCTCCACATGGTAAGAAGTATATGCATACTTTCCATTCTTCGCCACCACGGCCATTTTTTTGCGGTCCTTCGGGCTGCGGCCTATCAGGCCTTCCACAGCGCCGTCATTCTCAGAAAAGCCGCCGTACACCACCGCCTGATACACACGGGTGATGCTGTGCACGGCAAACTGCTCACAAAGGCCCACATGGGCCTCGTTGGTTTTTGCCGCCACCAAAAGACCGCTGGTATCCTTGTCGATGCGGTGAACGATGCCCGGCCTTTCTTCCCCATTGATACCGGAAAGCTGCCCGCAGCAGTGGTACAGCAGCGCATTCACCAGCGTGCCGTCCGGGTTGCCTGCTGCAGGGTGCACCACCATCCCCTTCGGCTTGTTGACTACGATGATGTCGGTATCCTCATATACAACATCCAGTGGGATGGCCTGCGCCTCCACAGCGGCAGGCCTTGCCTGCGGCACATTGAGAAGGAATACATCTCCTGCTTTCACTTTTAGGCTTTTGATAGCCGGGCTGCCGTTGCACTGCACAAGGCCGCCGGCAAAAAGCTGCTGCAAAAAACTGCGCGTCATGTCCGGAAAAGCCGCGCTTAGCACTGCATCTGCTCTGTGCCGGGCGTCCTGTTCCCCTGCCAGATATTCAAGCACCGCCATTGGCCTGCCCCTTTTTGTTTTTGCGCTCTGCCAGCAGTACAGCCAGCACCCACAGGGCGCCGCCTATGCATACAAAGCAATCGGCCACATTGAACACGGCAAAATCAATGAATGTCGTAGCAAAGAAATCTATCACCCGTCCGGCCGTTACGCGGTCGATAAGGTTGCCAAGCCCGCCTGCGATAATAAGGCACACGGCCACACGCTCGGCGCGCACCTGCGGCCTTTTGAAAAAAAGATACCATACCAGGGCGGCCAGGGTGATGCCCGTCACCACAATGAGCAGCGTCTGCCTGCCGCTCAGCATGCTGAACGCCATGCCGTCGTTTTCCACATAGCGAAGCTCCATAATACCCGGCAGAAACGGGGCGGTGCCCACCGGAGCCAGATAGGAAGCCGCCAGATACTTGGTGAGCTGGTCTGCCCCCACCAGTAAAAGAATCAAAATGGCATAAATGAGCAATCTCGCATCTCCTTTTTGATGGAATGGAAGAATAGCGGCGTTTTTTACAAAGCGCCGCTACCCATAATTTCAATCTTCAAATGTGATGCCCTTATAGCTGCCGAACATCGCATCGCCTGAATGTGCCGGCGCGTCCGAACGTTCTTCATCATAGTCATACATCGGCGCCTGCCCGGAAGGCGCACCGGCCTCGTCTTCCTTTTTCGCCTTGGGCCTGGCCGGCCGTTTTTTATCAGCCTTTGGCGCAGCGGGCTGCTGCTCGGCCGCAGGCTGCTTCACCTCAGGCTTTTGCGCGGGCTTCAATGTTTCCTCGCCCGGCACGTTCGTCAAAGAGGCAATATGCTGGCGGTACAGCTCCAGAACGGTGTTTTTGAACTGGGCCACTTCCCTTTTCAGGCGCTCCAGCTCTGTCTGCGAAGCAGCCACGCTCGCCTCCGCCTCGTTTTTCAGCTGGCTTGCCTTGCTGTTCGCATCATAAATAATGGTCTCCGCCTTCTGGCGTGCCTCATGTATCACGCTTTCCCCCATGCGCTGTGCGTTCAGCAATGCGGTTTTCAGCGTTTCCTCGTCATCGCGGTATTGGTCTACCTTCTCCGCCAGAATAAACATCTTCTGCTCGGCGTCTTCCTTTTCCTCCTGAAGCTTATCCAGTTCGGCCGCCACGCGCGCCAGAAACTCATCCACTTCCTCCGGGCGGTAGCCGCGCATCGTTCGGTCGAACGCTACGTTCCTGATCTCGTCAGAATTCATCGAGATTGCCCCCATTCAATATTGAAAATAGGATATGATCGTCCTGCCCTTGCGGCTTTTTCCGCCTACCTCGCACAGCTTATATTTACCATGCCCCCGCACGCTGAAAATGTCGTTTTCGAACACCTCGGCATGCGCACTTTGCACGGGCACATGGTTGACGGCCACAGCGCCGCTGCGCACGCACTGCACGGCCTGCGTGCGGCTTGCCTGCAGCATGGCGGCAAGCACCGCATCCAGCCGCAGAGAAGCTACGCTTGCCGTGCGCATATGCCGCTGTGGCTGAGCAGCGGCCCCGTCCGGCGCGCTGCACAATATACTGTGAACGCTGAAGCGCCCTACCTCGCGCAATTCGTCCACCGCAAGGCGCGCCGCGGCGGGCACCAGAAACGCGCATACGCCAGCCTCCTGCGGCACAATATCCCCGATACACGCGCGCTCAATGCCAAGGCCCAGCAAAGCGCCCAGATAATCCCGGTGCTCCAGTGCGGCAGCTGCAGGGTACGGCGTTATCTGAACGCACTGAATATCCACAGCGTCCTGCGCCTGCTGCGTGCCGATGCATAAAATCATCCGTTCAGCGCCGTCATAGCCGCCCCACAGGCCGTATGCGACATCAAACCGCGCCAGCACCGCCGAAGCCAGCGCCTGCTCGCGGTCTGACAAAAAGCGCGTACAGCGCGCCCTGCCGCCTGCCGCCGCCTTGGCAATGTCCTCGATGCGGCGGACAAAATGGCGCTCGTCCTCGTTGACCGGCGGGGTATAGCCGCGTGTGCGGCGCGCCTCAGAAGAAGACGCCGCTGCTTTCCAGTTCATCCAGCAAATCACCCATGATATCGACGTTGTACGGCGTAATAATAAATGTGCTGGCCGCCACGCGCTTGATCTGGCCGTTATTTGCGTATGCCACGCCGGAGAGGAAGTCGATCAGCCTGCGGGCAATATCCTTGCTGGTAGACTCCAGATTCAGCACCACGGTGCGCTTGGCATTCAGATGATCTGCCACCGCGCTGGCATCTTCAAAATGCTCGGGCTTCACCAGCACCACCTGCAGCTGCATGGTGGAGTTGATGTTTACCACCTTGTTGCGCTTGGGGCTGGGCTCTTCTCCGGCGGCATAGTCGTCCTGCGGCGCATCATCATAATTTTCTTCCATGGGATAATCCGCATCTTCCGCGTAATCTTCGTTGTTTCCCATCATTTCCTTGAATTTGTTGATGAAGCTCATGTTCTTCTCTTACTCCTTCTCGATCTGTGGAAGGCGCGCAGCACCGCCTGGTGCAGATGCGCACACTGCCGGAATCTTAATGCTTACATTATCCTAGGTTTTGGCTGAAATGTCAATAAAGCCTTGTAAATTTCAGCGCGGCGCACAAAATTCAAAGCAATTTTCCATTGTAGAGGCCGGTGCCCTCCACGATTACTTCGTCATACATTTCCAGCTCGTTCTCATCTTTGACATATTCCGGCGAAATGAGGGTGTCTTCGCCGTCCGTCCAAAGCACGGTAACAGGCTTCTGATGCACCATATTGCCCAGCTTCGTATACACATACGTTTTTCCGTTCACCGTATGGCAGGCTTTGGTGGGGATGCGCAGGCCCTCGTATGTTTTGAGTGCTATCACAGCCTGCTCCCTTTCAAGGGCCACCGTTTCACTGTTGATATAGTCGCACAGAAGTTCCACCTTGGCAATGCCCGCATCTTCATCCAGCTGTATGCTCACTATGCTGGCGGGCACGCTCTCCTGTGAGACCTTCGGAAAGCTTACTGTGACATCCGCCCCTTCGGAAAATTTTTCCGCCTGCTCTGCATCCACCAGGGCAAAGAAACGCCAGCGGTAATCTGAAATGATTTTCCCCGCACAGTTTTCCGGGTTTTCTTGTACCGGCTGCTGCAATGCCTCCTGCAGCTGCATGGGCGTCATCTCCGCCAGCTGTTCCGGGGTGAAAAGCGCGGCCGTGCTCTCCTGCGAAGAGACAAAATACCCTGTGCCGGGTGCGGTGATTACCGTGCCGGAGGCGCCGTTCAGCGCATCCCTGCGCGCAGTGAGCTCTGAGATGCGGGCAGAGTAATCCTCCACCTCCCCCAGGCTGACGCTCAATTTGTTCTGCGCAAGCTGGATGTCGTTCTGCGCCGCTTCCAGCGAAGAAAAATCACCCGAGTCCAGTGCATCCAGCGCGTCGTACACGCCCGTCTGCACCTGCTTTTCCAGCAGAGAGGCATCGCCCGCGCTGCCTGTGGCCTGCGCTTTTGTCAAAAGGTCTATCTCCTGCGAAAGGGCAGTGTACCGTTTATATTGCGCTGCATCTGCCTCGCTGGCAAACAACCGCGCCACGCCGATGCCCTCGCTGACGCGCTCGCCGTTCTTCGCAATGTAAGAGAGCACGCCGCTGCCCTCATAGGTGATGCTCTGCTCTGTCATGCCAAGAAAGCCTTCGCACACCACGCTCTCCGCCATGGTGTCCAGCACTGCCGTCTGTGTGAGCAGAGCGGACGAACGGCCCGCAATGGTGGCAAGCTGCACGGCAACATACACTGCCGGCACAAGCAGCAATAGGCCGACCAGCAGCTTTGTGCCTGTTCTTTTCGGTTTTCCGGAAGGAGCTCGTGCCACTGTACGGCCACCTCACTTATCTGCAAAATTCCTGCCAGGCCTGCCATGCCCGTTCTGCCGCTTTTTCCCCCGCCGGCAGCCAAACCACCCCCGGCATATGCCGGAACCAGGTGAGCTGGCGCTTGGCATAATGCCGTGAGGCCTGCTTCAGCGCCGCCACACATTCGGCCAGCGGTGCCGCGTTTTCAAAATAAGGAAAAAATTCCTTATAGCCGATGGCCTGAGCGGCGCCGGGCCAGCTTGTCCTGTGCAAATATACGTTTTCCGCCTCTGCCAAAAGGCCCCGTTCCATCATGGCGTCCACCCGTGCATCAATGCGGGCATACAGCTGCGCGCGGTCTGCAATGTCCAGCGCCAGAATAAGCGGGTCATACGGTGTTTCTGCCGGCCTGGAAGCAGCCGCGCGCTGGGCCGCCGTCTGGCCAGTCGCCTCATACAGTTCCAGCGCGCGCAAAAGGCGCGTGTGGTTGTTGGGATGAACGGCTGCGGCGCCCTGCGGGTCCAGCCGGCAAAGGCGCTCGTACAAGGCAGCCGGGCCCATTTGGGCCAGCTCCTTCTGCAGACGGCTGCGCACAGCGCCGTTGCCCGGCTGGCTGGCAAACACTGTGCCCTCCAGAAAGCTGCGCAGATACAGCCCCGTACCGCCGCATAAAACAGGAAGCCTGCCGCGCGCCACGATGTCCTGCACGGCCCGCCCTGCCGCAGCGGCATAGTCTGCGGCGGAAAAAGGCATATCCGGCTCCAGCATACCGACGAGATGATGCGGCACGCCCTGCATTTCTTCTTTGGACGGCGCAGCCGTGCCGATACACAGGCCCTTATATACCTGCATGGAATCGGCCGAAACTACTTCGCCGTCAAGCTGCTTTGCAAGCTCTGCCGCCAGAGCGGTCTTTCCGCTAGCGGTTGGGCCGCAGATGCATAAAAGCTTAACCTTACCTGCCAAACTGTTTTTCCAGCTCCTTTTGCGGCACTTCCAGCACCACCGGCCTGCCATGCGGGCAGAACGGCGGTATCTTTCCGTCCAGCACATCCTGTGCAAGCTGCACAAGCTGCTGCACCGGCGTTTTGTCGCCCGCCTTCATAGCGGCGCGGCATGAGATAGAGTGCATCACCCACTGTGCTTTTTCGCTGCGCGCCTGACGCGGGTCTGCCGCAAGGCCGCCCGCAAGCTCCACCACAAGGTCTTCGGCGTTTTCCGCCTCCACATCTGCGGGGATGGTGCGCACTACCACGCTGGTGCCGCCGAAATCCTCCACCTCCAGACCGCTGCGGCCAAGAAGCTCTGCATTCTGTAACAGCACCTCCTTCTCCTCGGCAGAGAGGCGCACTGTCACCGGTGCCAGAAGCATCTGCCCCGGCGTGGTCTCGTCCAGGCCGGCCACCAGCTTTTCATAAATGGCGCGCTCGTGTGCCGCATGCTTATCAATCAGGCAAAGGGTGCTGCCGCGCTCGGCCACGATATAGGTTCGGAACACCTCGCCCACCACGCGAAGCGACTCGCCTGCCTGCTGCGCGCCGGGCAGCGCCGTCTGTTCGGACTCGGGCACAGACGGCGCAGGCTCTTTCTGCTGGGCGGAGGAAACCGTCGCTGCATGCACGGCCTGCACCGGCTGTGCATCTTCCGGCATAATATCAATGCTGTGCTGGCGCACAGCGGGCATTTCACTCTGTCCGCGCCCATAAGGCACGGGTGGCGCGCTGGCAAGCGACGAGAGCATTTCGCCGTAAGCGCGCACCTCGCCGTACACCGGCGCTTTCCCCTGAAACACGCTTTGCTGCGCCGCCACAGGCACGGCCGGTACAGTCCGGTGCGCGGGCGGCTGGGGCGGCACATTTTCCTCCGGCTGCGGCCGGACAGAGGCGCCCTGCACGTCCGGCGCCTCTTCCTCACCGCCGCCAAACGCAAACCTCTGGTGGGAAGCGTCCTTCTGCATCAGCGCACTTTTCGCCGCAGAGTAAACGGCATCGAAAGCATCCTTTTCCCGTGCAAAGCGAACTTCTGTTTTGGCCGGATGCACATTCACATCCACAAGCTGCGCCGGCATGGAGAGCGAAAGCACGCACCCGGGGAATTTGCCCTGCATCAGAGTACCTTTGTAGGCAGCTTCCAGTGCGGCCATCATGGTGCGGTTTTTCACAAAGCGCCCGTTTACAAAAAAGAACTGCATGGCGCGCGAGGCACGGCATGCCCGGGGCGGCGTGATGAGGCCGGCAGCGCGGTAGGGGCCCGCGCCGCCGTCCACTTCCAGAAGGTCTTTTGAAAATTCGCGCCCCAGCACGGCATAGGCCGCGCCAAGCAGCTGGCCGTCGCCGGGTGTTTGAAACTGCACACGCCCCTCGCGCACAAAGCGGAATGCCACCTCCGGATGGGCAAGCGCCAGCTCGCTCACCACGTCTGAAGCATAGTTTCCCTCGCTTGTGTCCTTCTTCAGAAACTTCATGCGCGCAGGGGTATTGTAAAACAGGTTCTTTACCGTGATGGTGGTGCCCACGCCGCGCGCACCCGCCTCAAAGCTCTGCTCGGCCCCGCCGCTGATACGGTACAGGCAGGCAAATTCATCGTCTTTTGTTTTGGTCAGAAGCTCTACATGGGCCACGCTTGCAATGCTTGCCAGCGCTTCGCCGCGAAAGCCCAGCGTGTGGATAGCCTCTAAATCTTCCTGTGTGCGTATTTTGCTCGTGGCGTGGCGCAGAAACGCCGTGGGCACGCTTTCGGCCTCAATGCCCGTGCCGTCGTCGCTCACTTCAATCAGCTCTACCCCGCCCCGGCGGATGGTGACGCTGATATGCGCAGCACCAGCGTCTATGGCGTTCTCACAAAGCTCCTTCACCACAGAGCTGGGGCGTTCGACTACTTCGCCTGCGGCGATCAGCTCTGCCGTATGGCTGTCCAGCACCTGTATCTGTGCCATGGTGTCCACCTCCAGTTTCCGTATGCCGGCCCGCCTACGCTCCGGCGCCGGCCAGTGTCTGCTTCAGCTCGTATAAAAAGTTCAGCGCCTCAATAGGCGTCAGGGTCTCCACATCCGCCGCGCGCAGCTTATCCACTAGCTCGCCGGGCACGGGCGCCTGTGCAAATTTTTCCAATGTGCCGAAATCAAGCTGCGTCACCTTGTCCGCATTCGGCGCATTCCTTTCCAGCACCTTCAGCACTTCCCGCGCGCGCCTTGTCACGTTTTCCGGCAGGCCTGCCAGCCGCGCCACTTCAATGCCGTAGCTGTCGTCCGCAGGGCCGCGCACAATGCGCCGCAGAAACGTGATGTCTTCGCCGCGCTTTTTCACCGCAATATTGTAGTTTTTCACGCCGTCAATGGCGTTCTCAAGGTCTGTCAGCTCGTGATAGTGCGTGGCGAACAGCGTTTTGCATCCCATGCCCGCCTCTCTGTCGGCAATGTGCTCTACCACGGCGCGCGCAATGCTCATGCCGTCAAAAGTGGAGGTGCCGCGCCCTATCTCGTCCAGAATGACGAGGCTCTTCGGCGTGGCATAGCGGAGAATTTCCGCCACCTCCGTCATCTCCACCATAAAGGTGGACTGCCCCGCCGCCAAATCGTCCGAAGCGCCCACCCGTGTAAAAATGGCGTCCACCACGCCCATTTCACAGTGCCGCGCCGGCACGAAGCTGCCAAGCTGCGCCATCAGGGCGATAAGGGCCGTCTGGCGCATATATGTAGATTTGCCCGCCATATTGGGGCCCGTGATGATGAGCATGCGGTTCTCGCCGCAGTCCAGCACAGTGTCGTTCGGCACGAACGGCGCGCCCGCCAGCATCTGCTCGATAACAGGGTGGCGGCCCTCCTCGATGATAAGCCTGTCTGAAGTATCCACCACAGGCTTTGAATACCCGTTGTTCACCGCCACCTGCGCCAGCGCAGCCAGCACGTCCAACTGAGCCACGGCGCCCGCCGTGCGCTGAATGCGCGCAAGCTGGGCCGCCACAGCGTGCAGCAGGTCGTCGAACAGCTGGTGCTCCAGCACCAGCAGGCGCTCGGATGCGCCCAGTATTTTGTTTTCCAGCGTTTTCAGTTCTTCTGTAATATATCGTTCGGCATTGGCCAGCGTCTGCTTGCGCACAAAGCTTGCAGGCACCTGGCCTGTGAACGAACGGCTCACCTCGATATAATAGCCGAACACACGGTTGTACCCTATCTTCAGCGTGCGGATGCCGGTCTCCTCTTTCAGCTTCGCCTCAAGCTGGGCAAGGTAACCCTTGCCGCCGTGCATGATGTCCCGCAGCTCGTCCACTTCTTTATTATAGCCGGGGCGGATGACGCCGCCGTCCTTCAGGCTGATGGGCAGCTCGTCGTTCAGCGCGCGGAAAACAAGCTCTTTTACATCCTCCAGCTCGTCTATTCCGTCCGCCAGGCTTGTCAGCATCTCGCTGCGGAAGGCTTTGCACAGGCGCTTTATCTCTGGCAGCCTGCCGCAGGTGCACGCCAGCGCATACACCTCGCGCGGCGTGGCGCTGCCATACACCGTGCGCGTCATCAGGCGCTCCAAATCATACACATGGCCCAGCGCCTCGGCCAGTTCCGCCCGCGTGACAGAGCCGCCTACCAGTTCCTCCACGGCGTCCAGCCTGCGGTTGATAGCCCCCGCGCTCACAAGCGGCTGCTCAATCCATGCGCGCAGAAGGCGCTTGCCCATAGCGGTGCTGGTTTTGTCCAGCACCCACAAGAGCGTGCCTTTTTTTTCACGCCCGCGCATCGTCTGTGTCAGCTCCAGATTGGCGCGCGTAACGGGCGACAGGTGCATGTACTGTGCCTCCGCGTAGGCATGCACGTTTTTCAGGCGCTCCACGCCTTTCTTCTGCGTGGCCTCCAGATAAAAAAGCAGCGCGCCCAGCGCCCGCGCCTGAAGCCCGTCCGCCTCGCAGCCGGCGGCAGCGCAGAACTCGCCGGAGAACTGTGCCTCTACACGTGCCTTACAGGCCTGGGGTTCGAAATCGGAGTCCTCCAAAAGCTCTACCGCACAGGTGAGCTGCTGCTTGATATAAGCCGTCACATCCTTATAGTCCAGAATGACCGGGTTGAACAGCACCTCGCTGGGGGCATAGCGGCACAGCTCAGATATCATCTGCGCGCCAAGGTCCTGCCCGGAAATACAGGTGACATGCGCCTCGCCTGTGGAGACATCTGCAAAGCACAGGCCGGCCTGCCCATTTTCTATCAGAATACTGGCGATGAAATTATTCCTGTCATCCTGCAGCATGCTCTGCTCAATGACGGTGCCGGGCGTCACCACGCGCACCACATCGCGCTTTACAAGGCCCTTGGCCAGCGCGGGGTCCTCCATCTGCTCGCAGATAGCTACCTTATATCCTTTCTCAATCAGCCTTGCCACATAGTTCTCGTACGAGTGGAACGGAACGCCGCACATAGGCGCGCGTTCGGCCTGGCCGCAGTCCCGCCCGGTGAGGGTGAGCTCCAGCTCCTTGGACGCCACAATGGCATCATCATAGAACATCTCGTAAAAATCGCCCAGACGGAAAAATAAAAGCTTATCCGGGTGCTGCTTTTTAATTTCGAAATACTGCTGCATCATCGGAGAGAGCGCCGCCATGCCTTGCACCATCCTGTTCAGAATTCAAAATGGCCGGGCACGGGCCGCCGCGCTGTGGCACGGCAGGCCGTTTGCCCGGCTTTGCTGTTTTTGCCCTCAATGGCAGCCCGCACAGGAAGCGCAGCTGCCGCTGCACCCGGCGGCCGGCTGCTCTACCGCCATGGGGTCGCCGCCGTTCACCGCCGTGTTGATGATGGCATTCACATACTGGATCACGGCATCGAAATCAGTTTTGGCGTCGTTGTAGGCCTGCATGCTGTCATTCATCATAATATCATTGTACAGCCTGTTTACTTTGTCGTTCAGCGCCGCTACCTTTTCGTCATCCCTGTCCGATGTTTTGGAGAGCTCGCTGTTCAAATCGATGCGCGCAAGGTTGAAATCTCCAATCAGCTCCTGCAGGGCCTCGTCCTCATCGTTCATTTTGCGTGCACTGTCCAGCGTGACGTACTCTATCTCCTTCTGAAGCTGCGCAGCAGCCTCTTTGAACATGGTAATCGCATCTTTTGCCATAAATATTTCTTCCTTTCTTTTTCGGCGGTGAAGGGCTCAGGCCTCCAACGCGCCTTTCAGCACCGCGCCTTTTGCGGCGCCGATATGCACTGTGCAGAACGTGCCCGCAAGGCTTTCGTCCGTGCTGGGGAATTCCACTATCATATTATTATCCAGCCTGCCCGTCATAATGCCCGCTTCCCGGCCGGGCCCCTCCACCAGCACACGCTGGCTCGTGCCCAGCAGGCTGCTGCACAGCTCTGCCACAATGCCGTCCTGTATTTCCAGCATGCGCGCCATGCGCGCCGTTTTCTGCGCGTGGGTGACATGGTCCGGCATGGCGGCGGCACGCGTGCCCTCGCGCTTGGAATAAATAAAGGTGAAAAGCTGGGCATAGCGCACCGTGCGGATAAGCTCCAGCGTTTTTTCAAAGTCCTCCTCCGTCTCATCCGGGAATCCCACGATGATGTCGCTGGAGAAGGTCATGTCCGGTATTCTTTCCTTTGCATAACGAATCAGGCCCAGATAATTCTCTGCCGTATAGCTGCGGTTCATGCGCGCCAGCACCTCATCTGAGCCGGACTGCACCGGCAGGTGCAGATGATGGCAGATATGCTTCGAAGCCGCCATGGTGTCTATCAGCTTGCGGGTGGCATCCTTCGGATGGCTCGTCATAAAGCGCAGGCGGTAATCGCCCGGCACAGCATCCAAAAGGGCCAGCAGGTCGGAAAAATCCGTCTTTTCCTCCAGCCCCTTGCCGTAGGAGTTCACGTTCTGCCCCAAAAGGGTAATATCCTTATAGCCCTGCGCCACAAGGCTGCGGAATTCCTCCATGATTTCGGCGCTGGTGCGGCTGCGCTCGCGCCCGCGCACATAGGGCACGATGCAGTACGAGCAGAAGTTGTCGCACCCGTACATGATGGGCAGCCACGCGCGGAAGGTGCACCCGCGCTGCAGGGGCATGCCCTCCACGATATCGGGCCGGTCGTCCGGCGCCTGAAGCACGCGGCGGCGCTTTGCTATGCGGTCGCACAGCAGTTTTGGCAGAAGGTCTATTTTGTTCACGCCGGTGACGATATCCACAAACGGGTAGCTTTGGCGGAATTTATCCACCACGCTTTTCTGCTGCGTCATGCAGCCGCACACCGCTATCATCAGCTTCGGGTTTTCTTCCTTCAGGGCCTTCAGCGCCCCCACGTTGCCGAACACGCGCTGCTCGGCGTGCTCGCGCACGGCACAGGTGTTGAATACAATCATATCGGCATCCGAGGCCTTGCTGCACATGGAAAAACCGACATCGCACAAAACGCCTGCAATCTTTTCCCCGTCATTCACATTCTGCTGGCAGCCGAACGAATGCACATAAAGCTTCGGCGTGCGCCGGTAATAAGCCGCTATGACATCTGCCGCCGCGCTGTTTCTCTCAAACTGCACCTTCTGCATGGGGTACCTCTTGCTCTTTCTTCCTACAAAATGGGCCTACTTCTCGAATATACAAATTCATTTTACTATATTTTGTGTTTTTTCGCAAGAAAAAAGTGAGCCGCACGGCGCCGGGAAATACCCCTTGCACCGCACGGCCTGCCGCGCTGAAGCTGTACCGGCCCCGTTTTGCCCGGGCCCGGGCTTTATCTGCCGCGCTTCCATGTGCGCAGGCACAATATGGAAAACGCGGCTGCCAGCACCGCCTGTGAAAACAGGAACATCCATGGCGACCATATGCGCAGGCTGAAAATGTGAAACAGGTTTGTGCGCATCAGCTCACCATAGAGTCCGCTGGCGCCATGCGGAAGAAGGTCAAGCCACTGGGAAACGCCCGCCGGCATGTTCTGGGCCAGCACCGGAAGCCCGAATATTCCCAGCGCCATGGCCACGCCCGCGGCAAACGCGCTGTGCAGGCGTGCGGACAGCCACAGGACGATGCTGCCCAAAGATACCGCCGAGAGCAGCATGCCCGCCATACAGATAAGCTCTGCCTGCCAGATGGTGAGCGGCGCTGTCGCCAGCGGCTTTATCAGCTGAACTGGACAGGCAAGGCCACTTGTGCCCAGCACCGCAAACTGGAAGGCAAGATAAACCGCCAGCATGCACACGCTGGCCGCCAATATCCAGAACAGGCCCGCCAGAAGCTTTGCACGCGCCAGTACGCCCCGGCCATGCTTTGTGCAAAGCAGTACGGGGGCAGCTTTTCGGCGCCACTCGGCGGCAAATATCTGCCCCAGCCCCAGCGCCAGAAAGAACTGCAGGTAAGGGATATTGGACGAAAGCATCTCCGCCCAGGTGCGCAGGCCGCCGCTCACGCTGCCGGCGCCGAAATAGTCATAATAAAACGGCTTTTCCACGCGGGCCTCCTGCGCCTCAAAAAAGGCCTTGTCCTGCGCCGCACCCGGCATATCCTGCGGGAACTGCCCGGCGAGATATTCTTCCAGCCACTGTGCGCGCAGGTCATAAAAGGCCAGCGCATCCTCCGGCCTTGCATCCCGCAGGGTCCCCCGTTCATACGTACCCCTCTGCAGCACGCTTTCCAGCGGGGCCAGCACATCCATTGTGGGGATGAGATATGCAGCGTATTGCTCATTGCTGGGCTCCCATACCCCCCACTGCTCATCATAAACAAGCTTGCTTTCATCCGCATAGCCCTGCTGGTAAAAGGCAAGGGCTTCGGCCAGCTTTTCGCCGGTGAGCGATCCCTTCCACCGCTGCGCATACTGTTTTTGCAGAGCTGTATTTTCCGGCCCGCTGTAAAAGAAGGCTGAAGAGCCCAGCGTAATATTCATGATGCACAAAAAAAGGAGCAAGGCGGCCGCCAGTGCCAAAAACACCTTGGCGATGTGCTGCCGCCAAAGCTTTTTTACTTCATTCCAAAACAGCATGCTTTTCCCTCCTTCATACTGTCTGCCTGCGGCGCCAGCACCGTGCGGCAGCGGCCGCGCCGCACAGGGCAAGCGCCAGCGGCACCGCAAGCTGAAGCACCTGCGCCGGCACGGGCCTGCCCGCCACGTCAAAAAACATCTCGCCCTGCATAAAAGCAAAAGCCGTGCTCACATTTCCGGGCAAAAGCTGGCGCAGCACGTCCATGCCGGGCAGGAAGCGCAGTATCTCCGGCAAAATCAGAATACACACAGAAGCCGCCATAGCGGCAAAGGACGAACGCAGGCACGCCGAGAAGCACAGGGAAACGCCCGCCATGCCGAGGCAGCAGATATAGCCGTATAAAATGGCGCCTGCCTCACATTGCAGCATATTAACAGGATTGACAAGGTATAGTGCATCTTCAGACGAGACCTGCACGGCGGCATTCCAGCCGTCTGTGCCGCTAAAGGCAAGCTGGGCTGCCGCAATGGCGGCAGTGCCCGCGGCATACAGCGCGCTGGCCGCACACAGCGCCGCGCACACCTTGGCCCGCGCCAGCGCCATGCGCCCATGCCGCGCCGCCTTCAAAACAGCGTCTGCCCCTGTTTTCACTTCGCCTGCGAATACGGGTGCACATAAAATACAGGCAAAGAAGGCCGCAAGGTAGGCCACAATGGTATGGGATCTGGTATATTCGGAAAAGCCCTTTGTATAGCCGTAGGCAAAAGGTGTTTGCAGCTGTGCCTCCCGCTTCAGCAGGGCATCGGCCTGCGCCTCATTCAAACTGCCGTTCTGCAGGCGGAACTCAACAGAGGCCAGCACCTTTTCATGCCGCAGCTCATAAAACCGGCGAAGCTGCGAAGCGTCGGCTGTATACAGGCCGGCCTCCTGCGCCCCGGCGCCTTCGTAGGCCCCGGAAATATTCAGCACCGACTCCATCAGCGGCACAACGGCCTCCACCGGGTCGTACCATTGGCGGCGCGCCTGAGGGGTAAAGGCCTTCACGCCGTTTTGCTCCTGCGTGTTCCCGTTTTGCGCATAGGCATGCTGAAGGTTTTTCAGGGCCTTTTCCAGCGCTTCCGCCTCCAGCCTGCCTGCCCACCGCCCGGCAAATTCCTTTTGTCTTGCCGTTTCCCGCGGGCCGTTGTGCATCGGCTGATAGTATCTGTCCATATCCGAAAGAGCATCCACCCCGGTATAAACGCCCAAGCAGACAGCCGCCGCCAGCAACGCCAGTAGGCACAGGGGCGCTGTGCGCCCGCGCCAGCATTTTTTCCATTCCTCCCAGAACAGGGCCATCACTGCGCCTCCGTTTCGCCAGAGAAGTGATACAGGTACAGGTCCTCCAAAACAGGGGTGCAGGCGCGCGCCTCCGGGCCCGGCGGGGCGTCCGCCACAATGCGCAGCACCGTCTGCCCGCCTTCATGGCGCAGGTTTGCCACGGCATATTCCTGCTCTGCACGGTGTACCAGATGGTCCGGCACGGCATATTCCCACACCCTGCCCTGCATCTTTTCCACAAGCTGCGCCACCGTGCCCTCCAGCACAAACGCGCCCTGCTTCATCAGGAACACTCTGTCCGCAATGCTGTCCACATCCGAGACAATGTGCGTGGAGAGCAGCACAATACGGTCTTTCGCAAGGTCTGCCAGCAGATTGCGCAGGCGCACGCGCTCTTTTGGGTCCAGCCCGGCAGTGGGCTCGTCCAGCACCAGTATTTCAGGTTCATTCAGCAGCGCCTGGGCAATGCCAAGGCGCTGCTTCATTCCGCCGGAAAATGTTTTTATCCGCTTTTTCGCCACCCCGGCCAGCGCCACTTCTTCCAGAAGCTGCGCCGTCTTCTGCTTTGCCTGCGGCCTGGGCAGGCCCTTCAGCGCCGCAATATAAAGCAAAAAATCCTGCGCGGAGTATTCCGGGTAATAGCCGAAATCCTGCGGAAGATAGCCCAGCAGATCCCGGTAGCGCGCGTCCATGGCATAGATGCTTTCGCCATTCAGCAGCACTTCGCCCGAGGTCGGCGTCAAAATTCCGCACAGCATGCGCATCAGCGTGGTCTTGCCCGCGCCGTTCGCCCCCAAAAGGCCGTATACGCCGCGGGTGAGCGTGGCCGATACCCTGTCCACAGCGATTTTGGAGCCATACTGCTTTGTCAATCTGTCCAGTTTCAACTGCATTGGAAGCTCTCCTTTCTCATATGGAGGCACACGCATCCTCTGCGGGCCTCATCCGGCGCGCGAGCCGCGCCGCCTCCCGGGCAAACCATATTCCCGCCACTACCAGCGCCGCCAGCCACACCCAGACGGCATACAGCATATACAAAGCTGCGGCAAGCTGCGTCATCAGCGCACAGCCAAGGGAAAGTAACACACACAGGGCCGCACAGGAGGACGGCCCATGCCCGCTGCCTTTCGTGCATACATTCAGCAGAGCGGCGGCACAGGTGAGGAAGGGCACCAGCGCATATAATGCCAGGCTCCATACCGGCACGCCCGCCTGCCGCCCAAAGGAGGCCCATGCCGCCCCCAGTAAGACAGCCAGGCATGCAAGGTCTGCCACTGCGGCAGAGACAAGGCGCACCAGCATAAGCTGCATACGGGAGGCGCGCGTGGCGCACTCCAGCTCGGCCATGCCGCAGGCCTCGCTGCGGAACATTTCCGGCAGGCAGCCAAGCACCAGCACCGGAGAAAAAAAGGCGACATAGCCGCCAAGATAGCCTCCCGCAAGCCCCTGCAGCACATCGCCCAGCGAGTACAGGCCAGCCACACCGGCCAAAAGCACCAGCGCCTGCGCTGCCCAAAGCCGGGGTGCGGAAAAGCGCGCCACCTGCCGGAACATGGCCGCGCTGCCCGTCCGCACCAGCATGCGTCTCTCGCGCACAAGGCGCGCGCACGCCTGCTGGGTGCGCAGCACGGCTTCCCGGCGCGCCGGGGCCCCGGCGCTGTTCTTTTCAAACGCTCTGTAAAGCGATGCTTCAAACCTGTTCACATATCTTCCCTCCAATTCGCTTTGAGCCACTGTATGCCGCGGCGCACGCGCGCCTGTGCCGTGCGCGCTGCAACGCCCTGCACTACGGCTATCTCTTTGAATTTCAAGCGGTAGGCAAAGCGCAGTATCACGGCTTCCCGCACATCCGCGGGCAGGCCGGCCACCATCTGACGGAAGGCATTGTCGCTTTCGGCCCCGGCCAATTCATCTTCTGCAGCCGCCATTTCTTCCAGTGCCTGCTGCGATGGACGCCGCAGGCTGTCGAGATACAGGTGCCTTGCCGTAACAAAGCAATAGGCGCGCAGGTTTCCCGCAACCTGGCCGCGCATTACCTTTTCCAGCACGCGCAGGAAGGCCTCCTGCGTGATGTCCTCTGCCAGCGTCTCATTGCGGCACAAATGCCGTGCATACCGCAGCACCTCACCGTAATGCTGCTGCACCAATGCCTGCGCACACGCCTCACTGCCCTTGCGCAGGCCATGTACCAGCGCCTTGTCCTGCGGCATGCTTTCACTCCCCTTCACCTTGTATAACGCATTGCGGCAAAAAAAGGATGCACGGTGCGAAAAAAGTTTTTTCGCACCGTGCATCCGCTGTTTTTTCCGTGTTTTCCACACTGCGTTGCATGGCAGGCAGCGTGGGCATAAGATACGGTATACCGCCGGGCCCATACGGTAGCAGTATATCGTTTCCATCGAAAGGAGGCACCCCCTCATGCAAACCATAGACCTTGGCAATATCACCATTGGCGGTGACGCCCCGCAGCAGCCGCCCATGGCCCCCGAGCTGCCCTGCCTGGAAGAAGAAAAGCTTCCGGCAAATGAATGCCCGCAGCCTGCGCCTGAGCCCCAGCCCTGCGCACAGGAGGCGCCAGCGCCCGAAAGCGCATCGGCCATCCTGTCTTCCAAAATTGCCGGCGGCATCTGCTTCAACAGCTGCGAGACCTATAAATCAGCCGAGATAGGCTGTGTGCCGCCGGACGGCCAGGGCCGCATTCTGGACCTCTCCTTCACGCTTCGCGGCGTATGCCCCAACTGCCGCATCGCCGTTTGTGTGGCGCTGTATGAAGTGGACAGCTGCGGCTGCGAAACGCCATGCGGCATGAAAATGTTCGCCGTAGGCCCCACCTCCTGCAGCCGCTGCGCGGATATCCCCGTAAGCGGCCTGCGCTTTATCCTTCCGGAGAATATCACCGGCGAGGGCGCTTCTTGCTGCCGCCGCCGCTGCATCAACGTCAAGATCATGACGAACTATATTGATTTTGGGGAATCGTCCTGCCATTTCTGACCTTCCCACCCGGTTTTCACCGCGGCCGCAATGCGCCTGTTGATATGCACAGATGCGGCTAATTTGCATCAACCTTGATAAAAAGGAGCTACCCCTATGTGTAACAAAAAATGGTATGATATTGTAACCGTCATCGTCAGTGTGCTTGTGGGCGCCGCTGCCGTGGCTTACAGCATCGAATTCGGCTTCACCGCATATATCACGCCGCGCCTTGCCATTGTATTCGGCTCATTGGCGCTGCTTTTGCTCACGTTTGCCTCGTGCAGCCTGCTGCGGCAGGACAGCGCCTATAATTCCTGCCTGTGCGGCTGCGGGCACAAGCTGCTTCTTACCGCTATTGCGCTTCTTGTGGTCGCCACAGTGACACTCATCGCGCTGGAAACAGGCAATGACAATATCCTTCGCTATATTCTTGCCTTCCTGCTGGGTGCGCTGATGAGCGGCACGGCCTTTACCGTTACCGGCCTGCTTTCCTGCCTGGTTGAAGCGGGCTGCTCCCGCTGCGGCTGCGGGCAGAAATGACCCTCTGCCCCACGCCGGGCCCGATGGTACAATGCAAAAAACGGCATGGCAAAACCATGCCGTTTTTCATTTTTTTGCTTTAGCGAAACGACAACCCGCGGCTGTGCCGGGTAGAGTAAAAGGCTTTCACTGTCAGTTTCGAGCGAAGCGAGATGATATTCAATACTAAAAGGATACAGCATATAGGAAGAAGCCCGTTTACGGGAGGCGGGGCAGGTGATGCAGGAGACAGCGTATTCCGTGCCTCTTGAGAGGCTTGCCGGCAGTACACCCTTTCAGGGCTTACGCAAGCCCCAGGCTTTGCCGGGGGCCTGACTTGAAAGCCACCGGCAAAGCCGGGGAGTGCCTGTGTAAAGATTTCGCTTCCATCAGGGCCAGACGGGCCGCCGGCAGCGACAGCCTGAAAACAGGCAAGCTTTCGCCAGGGCGGCAGGCCTCTCCTTTTCGGGCTGCGGAGCAAGGGCGGTGAGTGGAATAAATTTCGCCGTCTCTTTATCTTTATAAAGCATGCCCATGCTATGCCCTTCATCCCCTGCGGCCTGCCGCGCGTTTTATGCTTTGGTTTGCTTTTCACTGTATCAGGGCCGCGCAAGACGGATGCGCCGCGCTCTTCGCAGCCTGCCGCCTATGTGCTGCGAGAGGCAAACAGGGCCGGCACCAGATATTCTGCGCCGCATATATGGTGTGCCTCAGCCGGCCGCATCCGCTTCGTATTCCCCCAGCAAAAAGCTGTCCAGCCTTTTGGCTTCGGCCTCAAAGTCGCACGCGATAAGCGACTCCTCCAGTGTGCCCGCCACCGTCCAGCTCTGCGCCTGATCCGGCACAGTCATCTGCTGGGCCTGGCTGCCCAGAAGCGCAGGCATTTTTAGAGCAAGCTGCCACAGTTCGCCATTGGTCAGGTTCGTTTCTATCATAGGCAGCACGTGGTTGGCAATAAGGTCTATTTTGGCAAGGCTCAGTGTGGCCACCTGGTCGGCAGCGGCCTGCATCACCTGCCGCTGGCGCTCTACCCGTGCCCAGTCACTGTCCAGATGACGGATGCGCGCATACACCAGGGCCGTGGGCCCGTCCAGCCTTGCCTCGCCTGCAGACCATTTTTCCTCACCGGCAATGCTGTTCATATAATCGGCCTCTTCCTGGCTCATCTCTACCACCACGCCGCCAATATCCGTTACGAAAGCTTCAAACACAGAGAAATCAATTTTGACATAGCGGCTCACGTCCACCTTGTAATATTCCTGCAGCGTTTTCAAAAGAAGCTCCGGGCCGCCGTATGCATAGGTATGCGTCAGCCAGTCGTCGCCCACATTGGGGATGGACACACCCACGCCCCGCTCAAAAGAAACCAGCTTCCATGTATTTTCGCGGCTGTTGACAGAGACAAGCATCATGCTGTCCGCGCGTGCTGTCTGCCCTTCTTCCCGTTCGTCAGAGCCGATGATAAGGATATTCGTGATATCGCCGTGCACATTCACGTCTCCCTGGGGCGGCTCTATGGTACCGCCGTTCTCCATCACATCAATATCATCCAGATCAAGGCCGCTGAAAGAGAGCATTCCATCTTCGGCCCCGCTGCTCCCGGCGCTTGCTGAGGCCGCGGCCGGGCGGCTGATAAGCGCCATTTTACTGTTGATATACAGCGCGGCCGCAGCCGCCAGTGCAAAAAGCAGCACACACACGGCAATCGCTGCAGCCAGAAGCCTCTTTTTTGCTTTTGACATTTCCTTCCTCATGCGGCTCTCCTTCCGTGCAGGAATATGGGGCAGGCTTGCGCCTTTCTTCATTATAGAAAAAACACGCAAAAAAACAATTTCCGATTCGTGAAAGCTCTGTGAAAATATGTGTACCCCGCAAAGTGATGCCTCCGGCCAAGTCAACCGGGGCCGCCGGAGGCCTATGAAAGCAGCCCCTTCCATCGGGCCTCCCACAAAGCATCAAATGCCCATAGCTTTGCATCTCCGCCCGTTTATGAACAGCTTCCGTCCCATCATCACTCCATCCTTTATTGCACTTTTCGCCTATGCTTGAAGCGTCAGCCTTTTCGCTCTATCCGGCTTGGTCGCGCGCCCTGTTTTTATGCAGGTGCGCAAAACAGGGTGCACGCACGCAGAAAAGTCTCTGCGCGCGAGCACCCCATTTTAAGCGCCGCCGCGCTTGCAACAGCGTGTAAAGCCATCCTCCCTGCCTCCAGAGTATAGGGATTTCCATGTTGAAAATCATTTGTGCTTTACAGTCTATTTTCCGACACCATATTCAGAAAAACGAGACCTGGCTTGTTTTAGGCAAATCGCCCAGCGCGCCGATTTCGGCCAGAAGGTCCATAACAGTGCTGGAGGCCCCGCAGGCCGTTTGCAGCTCTTCGGCAGAAATATACTGCTCACCGCTCATCGTGGCCTCCTCCAGCGCGGTAGCCACGGCGTCTCCCAATCCCTTCAGGGCCATAAACGGCAGGCGTATCTTCCCGTCTTCAATGACGTAGGTCTTCGCATGGCTCTTGCCGATGCGCACGGGCAAAAACTCGTAGCCGCGCTGAAGCATCTCGTTCACAATTTGCAGCGAGGCCAGCATGTCCTCGTCTTTGGCCGTCTTTTCCTCCTTGGGGCGCTGCTCTATCTCCTTCATGTGCTGAAGGGCCACCTTCACACCGCCCACTGCGGCCTCGTAGTCGATATCCTCGCCGCGCACCGTGAAGTAAGTGGCATAGAAGGCCAGCGGATGATAAACCTTGAACCACATCAGCCGGATGGCCGCAATAAGGTATGCCACGGCATGCGCCTTGGGGAACATGTACTTTATCTTTTTGCAGCTGTCGAGGTACCACTCCGGCACATCGTGCTGGCGCAGCATGTCCTCCACGCCCTCCGGGAAACCGCCCTTGGCCACCTTGCCCTTTCGCGTCAGCTCCATAATGGTGAACGCCTGCTTCGGCTCCACATTTTTATGCAGCAGATATGTCATGATGGAGTCGCGCGTGCCTATTACGTCGGAAATGGTGCACACGCCGTCGCGGATCAAATCCTGCGCGTTGCCGTTCCACACATCCGTACCGTGCGACAGGCCGGATATCTGTATCAGGTCACCAAAGCTTTTGGGCTGCGCCTCAATAAGCATGTTGCGCACGAAGCGGGTGCCCAGCTCCGGAATGCCGAATGTACCCGTCTCGCTACCTATCTGCTCCGGGGTAACGCCCAGTGCCTTGGTAGAGACAAGAAGAGATATCACCTGTTCATCGTTCATAGGCACATCGGCCATTTTGATACCCGTCATGTCCTCCAGATATTTGTACATGGTGGGCACGTCGTGGCCCAGCTCGTCCAGCTTTAGAATGGTATCGTGCAGGTATTTGAATTCAAAATGTGTGGTGATAACGCCTTTTTCCTTGTCATCAGCCGGGTGCTGCACAGGGCAGAAATCATATACATCGTGGTCGCTGGGCACCACCACCATGCCGCCCGGGTGCTGGCCTGTGGTGCGCTTTACACCCACACAGCCCTGCACAAGGCGGTTTTCCTCCGCACGGTTCACCGTGCGGCCCCGCTCCTCCAGATATTTCTTTACATAGCCGTAGGCCGTTTTATCCTGCAGGCCCGATATCGTGCCCGCCTTGAACACATGGTCCTTGCCGAAAATATCCTCTGTGTAGCGGTGGATGCGGCTTTGCACGTCGCCGGAAAAGTTCAGGTCGATATCCGGCTCCTTGTCGCCGTCAAAGCCAAGGAACGTCTCGAAGGGAATATCGTGGCCGTCCACGATAAGCTTTTCCCCGCATTGCGGGCACACCCTGTCCGGCAGATCGAAGCCGTCCGCCACAGAGCCGTCCGTATAAAACTCGCTCCACTTGCACTTCGGGCACAAGTAATGCGGCGGCAGGCTGTTCACCTCGGAAATGCCGGAAAAATGCGCCACGGCAGAGGAACCCACCGAGCCGCGCGAGCCCACCAGATAGCCGTACTCCTCGCTTTTCAGCACCAGCTTCTGGGCAATGACATACAGCACGGCAAAGCCGTGCTTGATGATGGAATCCAGCTCGCGCGTCAGGCGCTTTTCCACAAGCTCCGGCAGCGGGTCGCCATAGCGCTGCTTCGCATTGCGCATGGTGTCTTCGCGCAGCGTCACGTCCGCGCCTTCAATAGTGGGCGTATACAGCCCTTTGGGAATAGCGCGCACATCGGCGTCTATCATGCCGGCTATTTTATTCGGGTTTTCAATAACAATTTCGCGCGCTTTCTCTTTGGGCAGATAACTGAACTCGCGCAGCATATCGTTCGTATCGCGGAAATACAGCGGCGCCTGGTTATCTGCGTCCTGAAAGCCGTTGCCCGCCTGAAGCACTGCGCGGTACACTGCGTCCTCCGGGTTCAGGAAATGCACATCGCCCGTAGCCACCACCATTTTGTTCAGCTTTTCGCCAAGGCGCAGCACGGTTCTATTGAACTCCTGTATCTGCTCAATGCCGTCCACAATGTGTTCGCGCACCATGTATTCGTTGTTGCCCACAGGCTGAACTTCCAGATAGTCGTAATAGGAGGCAATGGCGCACAGTTCTTCAAAGCTGCGGCCCTCCACGATGGCCCGGTACAGCTCGCCCGCCTCGCAGGCCGAGCCCAGAAGGAGCCCCTCCCTGTATTTATTCAAAAGGCTGCGCGGCACGCGCGGCACCTTGAAAAAGTGCTCGATATGCGCCTCGCTCACAATTTTATACAGGTTTTTCAGCCCCGTTTTGTTTTTCACCAGAATGATGAGATGAAAATTTTTCTTGGAAAGCCCGCGCGCGCCCCCAAGGCCCGTGTTTATGCCCTGCACCTCCTGCACGCCGCGCAGGGAAAGGTCCTCCACCATTTTTACAAATATCTGCGCAAGGGCGCGCGCATCATCGCAGGCGCGGTGGTGCTCAAAGGGAGGTATCTCAAGATATTTGCCTATGGTGTCCAGCTTATAATTGCGCAGGCCAATATACAGCGACTGCGCCAGAGGCAGCGTATCGATATAAGTGTGCCGGAACTCAATGCCATAGCGCTCGCATGCGGCTTTGATAAAGCGGATATCGAAGCCGTGCGCATTGTGCGCCACTAGAACGCGGCCATCTACAAAGCGCAGAAAATCCCGCACGGCCTGCTCCTGGCCGGGGGCGTCCTTCACCATATCGTCGGTGATGCCGGTGAGCTTGGTGATATTTTCCGGGATATGTACACCGGGGTTTGCAAAGCTGTTGTAGCTTTCACCTATCTCACCGTTTTCCACCACCACCGCGCCTATCTCGGTAATGGCGCAGTCCTGCGGGGAAAGACCTGTGGTCTCCAAATCGAACACCACGAACGAGCCCTGCATGGGCACAGCCTGCCCGCCGTACACCACCGGCACCATATCGTCCACAAAATAGGCCTCGCAGCCATAGATGAGCTTGAAATCCGGGTCTTTTTTGTGAATGTCGTCTACCGCCAGCATCGCCTCCGGGAAGCCCTGCACCACGCCGTGGTCTGTAATGGCAATGGCGCGGTGCCCCATGCGGTGCGCCATTTTTACGGCTGCCGCCGGGTCGCAGAAACCGTCCATGCTGCTGAGCTTTGTATGCAAGTGCAGCTCTACGCGCTTTTCCCCTTCGGCGTCGTCCGTGCGCTGCTTGCGCGCCGTTTTCAATATGTCGTCCGGCATGATGACATAATCCCGTTCAAAACGGTCGTATTCACAGCGCCCGCGTATTACGAGCGTATCGCCCTTTTTCAATTCGTCCAGCCTGTCGCTGTTCTCATTCTGCTGCAGCCGCAGCTTTACATTGATAGAGCCGGTGTAATCTGTGATGGAAATGGAATATATCTTGTAATAATTCCCTTTCAATTCTGTGGCGAACACATCGCCCCATACCGTTACCTTGCCTGCGTCCTGCCCCATCTCCTGCAGAGGGGTGGGCTTGTCCGGCTTGAATACATGCCCATAGACCACCTGTGTAGGCACATCCTCCAGGGCAAGGCCGGGCACCTGCAAAGCGGGAAGGTCTTTTTTCGCCTTGAATACCTTTACCGGTGTTTTCTCCAGCATTTTCTTTTCCAGCTCGTGTGCATCTATCATTTCCTCACAGGAAAAATATACTTCCGGCGTGCACCCAGTAGCCTGCGCAATTTTTTCCGCCAGCTTTTTGTCAAACGCAAGCTGGCGCAGAATCGTCTCGCCGTTGCGCAGGGTGAGCAGGACGCGCTTGCCCTCCAGCCTTGCCTCGGCGCCGTCAAAAAAGCCGTTGATCGGCACGCCCTCGTCCTTCAGTTCCTGTACAAGGTCCAGCACGGCCTGCGGCGTAAGCGACGTATACGGAAACAGGCCCCTCACCCGAAGCGAGAAGCCTTTGAACAGCGGTGCCAGAGAAAGCGCCAGCCTGTCACATGCCGTGCGAGGCGCGGGCGCCGCGGCGCTGTATATGACAGTAATAAGCCGGCGGTTTCTGTCCGCCAGCACCTTGTCTACCACCGCACCGCCGAAGGCGCTGCGAAATTCCGTGTCCTCGGCAAACTGCGGCCACAAATCTGTCAAAAGAGGTTTCATTTCGTCTGCTCCATCTGCTCGATTTCCCGGATAAGCTCGCCCACAATATCGCCGCGCAGCATACGCTTCTGCTGGCCCTTCACAAACAGCAGGGCGCAATCCCTGCCGCCCGCAATGCCGATATCCGCCTCTTTTGCCTCACCCGGGCCGTTCACCACACAGCCCATCACAGCTACCTTGATGCTGCGCGTACAGCCGCGCTCACGCAGGCGGCGCTCCACTTCATTGGCGATGCCCGCCACATCAATGTTAGTGCGCCCGCAGGTGGGGCAGCTGACGATTTCAGGCCCGGCCACCGGGTAGCCGGCCGCGCGCAGGATATCATAACCTGCCAGCACTTCCTTTTCCGGCTCGTCTGTAAGCGAAACGCGCAGCGTGTCGCCAATGCCCTCCATCAGAAGCCCGCCGATGCCCATAGCCGATTTGATAAGCCCCATCCGATAAGTGCCCGCCTCGGTGACGCCGATATGTAGCGGGTAACTGCACTGCGTGCTCAGCAGGCGGTAGGCCTGCATCATCACCGGCACATTGGAGGATTTGATGGAAATGACGATATCGCTGAAATCGTGTTTTTCCAGCAGGGCCACATGGTAAAGGGCGCTTTCACACAGCGCCTCGGGTGTGACGCCGCCGTGCTTTGCCAGAATATTCTTTTCCAAACTGCCGCCATTCACACCGATGCGGATGGGAATGCCCCTTTTGCGGCAGGCGTCGGCCACCTCACGCACATGCACATCGCTGCCGATATTGCCGGGGTTAATCCGTATTTTATCCACCCCTGCCTCGGCACAGGCCAGCGCGGCCTTATAATCAAAATGGATATCCGCCACAATTGGCGTGGATACAGCCTCTTTCAGCGCCGTGACAACACGCGCATGCGCCGGCGTGGGCACTGTTACGCGCACCATCTGGCAGCCCGCGGCCTGAAGCCTCTGCGCCTGTGCCACGTTGGCGGGTATGTCATCCGCTTTTGCATTCAGCATGCTCTGCACCAGCACAGGCGCACCGCCGCCCAGGACAAGGCCGCCCACACGGACGGCCTTTGTAATCTTTCTCTCCATGGCTTTCTTATTCCCCTTTTCCTTTTCCGGCCAGTGCGGAATGTCACGCAATCAGGCGCGTCACATCATTGAAGGTAGCAAACAGCATCAGCCCAATCAGCAAAATGAACCCTGCCGCATTCACTGCAATTTCAAACTTCTGCGGCACGGGCTTGCGGCGCACAGCCTCCAAAATCAAGAACACCAGCCGCCCGCCGTCCAGCGCAGGCACAGGCAGAAGGTTGAACACGCCCAGGTTCACCGTAATGAGCGCCACCAAAAGCAGAAGGGATTCCACCCCCATGGTGGACACCTGGCCTATCGTCTGCACAATGCCCACCGGGCCGGAAAGATCCGTTACCGGGATGCGGCCGGTGACAAGGTCTGCAAAGCTCAGCACCACAAGGCGGGCATAAGACATCGTCCAGGCGCCCGCCTCTTTCAGCACCGCCACCGGCGAAAGCGGCAGGCCGTACACAATAAAATCAAGGCCGCTCTGCTGCTGGCCCTCCAGCGTATAGCTGTTGAAGCGGACATTTTCAAGCTCCACTGTCTTTCCGCCGCGCTCTACCGTGAGGTCCGCCGTGCCGTTTGCGGAACGGGCAAGCTCATAGCTGACATCGTTTGCGATATAGCAGCGCCTACCGTTCACCGCCACGATAGTGTCGCCCTGCTGCAGGCCGCTTTGCTGAGAGGCCGCATTTTCCTGAAAGCCGTATACTGTACGGCTGACAATCTGCCCCTGAAGGCATACCACAATGAGCAGAACGATAAAGCCCAGCGCAAGGTTCATCACCGCGCCGGCAGCCGTGACGATGATGCGCTTCCACACGGCCGCGCGCTGAAAGGCCCGCGGTTCGTCGCTTTCTTCGTCTTCCCCTTCCATGCTCACATAGCCGCCGATGGGCAGCAGGCGCAGCGCATACAGCGTTTCGCCCTTCTGCCAGCCCCACAGCTTCGGCCCCATGCCGATGGAAAATTCGTTTACTTTGATGCCGCTCCACTTCGCGGTGAGGAAATGGCCCAGTTCATGAATGAAGATGAGCGCGCCGAACACCACAATGGCGATCAGCAGTGTGGGGACGAATGAAACCGTCCCCTGCAGGAATTGCCCCATAATTTCCGCCTTTCCCCGCAATTTTGATTTTGGGATTCAGATATGCGCTAAAACATATGCACGTGCCATGCGGTCACATTCATACACTTCGTCCAGCGTATATGCACCGCCCCACGCCTCGCTGTCCACGATCCCCTCCACCAGCTCGCCTATTTTCAAAAACGGTATCTTATCCTCCAGAAACAGGCGCACCGCCTCTTCATTCGCGCCGTTTGCCGCACACGGGGCAAGGCCGCCCCTGGCAATGGCTTTTTTGCAGGCCGCAAGGCAGCGGAACGTCTCTTCGTCCGCCGTATCAAAGGTAAGTTCACGCAGCTGTGTAAAGTCCAGCTCCGGCGCAATGGCCTTGCCGCGCTGCGGCCAGGTAAGCGCGTATTGGATAGGAATGCGCATATCCGGCACGCCAAGCTGTGCAAGAATGGAATTATCCGAAAACTGCACCATGGAATGAATAATGCTCTGCCGCTGCACCACAATCTGCACCTGTTCGGGCCTCAGCCCGAACAGCCACACAGCCTCAATAAGCTCCAGCCCCTTGTTCATCATGCTTGCCGAATCAATGGTTATCTTGGCCCCCATTGCCCAGTTCGGATGGCGCAGCGCATCCTCCTTTGTCACATGCGCCAGCTGCTGCCTGTTTCTGCCGAAAAACGGCCCGCCGGAAGCAGTCAGCAGTATTTTCTGCAAAGTGCGCGCCGAGTATTCGTCCTGAAGGCACTGAAAGATGGCAGAGTGCTCGCTGTCTACAGGCAAAAGCTTTACGCTGTTTTCCTTCGCAGCGTTCGTCACAAGATACCCGCCCGTCACAAGGCTCTCTTTATTTGCCAACGCTACGTCGTGCCCTGCCTGCAAAGCCGCCAGCGTGGCCGGAAGGCCCGCAATGCCCACTACCGCGTTCAGCACCAAGTCCGCCTCTTCCATGCGGGAAAGGGCCACCAGACCGTCCCGGCCGCTGTAAACACGCGGCGCGCCTGCCATGCCCGCAAGGCGCGCACGCAGCGTATCGGCTGCGCCTTCGTCCGCCATGGCAACGGCCTTTGGGGCGAATTCCGCTATCTGCTGAAGCATTCTATCCACATTTTTCCCGGCAGCCAGCGCCAGCACCTTGTATCCCTGTGCACGGGCCACGTCCAGGCTCTGCGTGCCGATGGAGCCGGTAGAGCCCAACAGAACAATCTTTTTTGCCACGCCATTACACCCCCGTCAAAAAACCGGCGCACAGCGCCACGAAGGGAACCGTCAGAAGCACGCTGTCAAAACGGTCCAGAATACCGCCGTGCCCGGGGAAAATGGTTCCATAGTCTTTGATGCCGCACTGGCGTTTCACAGCAGAGGCAAACAAATCGCCTAAAATTCCCAGTATGCTGCCCACAGCACCTACCGGCACCAAAAGAAGATAATATTTTGCACCCATGACAATGCTATCCGGCGCGCCAAAAACTGCAGTGTAAACAACTGTAACGGCCATTCCCACCAATACGCTGCCCAAAATTCCACCTGCGGCACCCTCTACTGTTTTATGCGGACTCACCACAGGCGCCAGCTTATGCCTGCCAAAGGCGCGCCCGGCAAAATAAGCACAGGTATCTCCGCCCCAGGCAAAACCAAGGCCTAAGAGAATGAAATAGATTGCATCCGACGAACGCGGGAAGCCAGCCCGAAGGTGCAGCATGGAATAAAAGCACGCCAGCACCACCGTAAAAAACACCGTTGTCCCGGCCAGCTTTGCATAATCCAGTGTATGAAAAAAGAATACCGTACACGCTGCTAGGAACAGCACTGTGGCATACAAAAATGCCCAGAAGAAAAGTTTGTGGGCCGCATTTTCGCCGCACAAAAAAACAAACAGCGTAATAGGCACAAGCCCCGCATACACCGCCGGGCATTTCAGCGCGAAAGCGCTATATATTTCATGCAGGGCAATCAGCACAACGGCCGCGAGCGCCACATTAAACACCAGCGTGTCAAAAAAACACAGCACAAGTGCTAAAACGCCCAGCCCCACTACAGATGTGATGACGCGCGTCTTCAAACGCATACACCTCTCTTTTTACAACCCGCCGAAACGGCGGCTGCGGTGGTTGAATTCATTGATGGCCTTGTCAAGGTCCTCCCTCGTAAAATCAGGCCACAGCACGTCCATGCTGATAAATTCCGCATAAGAAGCCTGCCATAACATGAAATTGGAAAGGCGCAACTCTCCGGAAGGGCGCAGGATAAAATCGGGGTCTTTCTGGCCCGCCGTATAAAGCTGCGCGGAAAAGCGAGCCTCATCTATTTCTTCCGGCTGCAGCCCTCCTTGCTGCACCTGCCGTGCCAGCGCACGTGCGGCGTGCAATATCTCCTGACGGCCGCCATAATTGATGGCTACGTTCAGCACTGTGCCGGTGTTGTTTTTTGTTTTTTCTTCAATATCGGCCATCTGCGCCTGGTATTTTGGAGGAAGAGGGGCCCTGTCTCCCAGAAAAACTACTTTATTATTTTCCTTTTGATAATCATACGCCATCAGAAGATACTGTCCAAACAGCTTCATGATGGCGTTCACTTCTTCCAATGGGCGCGCCCAGTTCTCTGTGGAAAAAGCATAAAACGTCACACTGGCTATTTCAAGCTCGTTGCAATAGCGGATGATGTCCTTGAACACCTCTGCCCCTTTTTTATGCCCAGCCGTGCGCGGCAGGCCATGGCGCTTTGCCCACCGTCCGTTGCCGTCCATGATGATACCGATGCTCAGGCCCTTCGCAAAACCCTTTTCATGCTCCATACCGCATGCCCTCCTGTACGTAAAATTGCCGCGCGGGGCCCGCGCGGCATCACAGGTTGCGCTGTTATCAAATCTCCATGATCTCTTTATTTTTGGCCTCGCAGATCTTGTCGATCTCCTTGGTATATTTATCCGTCAATTTCTGCACATCGGTTTCCATGTTTTTCAAATCGTCTTCCGTCAGCTCGCCGGCCTTTTTCATGGCCTTGCTTTTGTCTATGGCATCGCGGCGTATATTGCGCACGGCCACCTTGGCCTCTTCCCCAAGATGCATGGCATCCTTCACAAGCTGGCGGCGGCGTTCTTCCGTGGGCGCCGGGAATACAAGGCGCATCACACGGCCGTCGTTTGTGGGGTTGATGCCAATATCCGAAGTGAGGATGGCGCGCTCAATTGCACCCATCAGCGAAGTATCCCACGGGCTGATGGCCAGCACGCGCGCCTCTGCCACGCTAACCGCCGCAATCTGGTTGATGGGCGTGGGCGTGCCGTAATAATCCACCGTCACCTTGTCAAGAATGGCCGGGTTGGCGCGCCCCGCGCGGATGGAGGCAAGCTCCTTATTCAGATGCTTCAGCGCGCTCTCCATTTTCTCTTCATATTTCTGCAGCTTCTCGTTCATTTTGCTCGCTCCTTACCTTATTGCTCTGCCACAAGCGTGCCGATGGCCTGGCCCTCCAGCGCGCGGGCAATGTTATCGGGGTCGCTGATGTCAAATACCAGAATGGGCAAATCGTTGTCGCGGCACATGGTAGCCGCCGTGCTATCCATCACAGCCAGCTTATCGGCCAGCACCTGGCTGAACGTCAGCCTGTCATACTTCTTCGCATCGGGATGCTTTTTCGGGTCTTTATCATATACACCGTCCACCATGGTGGCTTTGAAAATAATATCGGCATCTATCTCTGCCGCACGCAGCGCCGAGGCCGTGTCTGTGGAAAAATAGGGGTTGCCCGTGCCGCAGGCAAAAATCACGATGCGCCCCTTCTCCAGATGGCGTGTAGCGCGGTTGCGGATATAAGGCTCTGCCACCTGCTGCATGCTCAGCGCTGTCTGCACACGTACTGTAAGGCCAAGATGTTCCAGCGCATCGGCCACAGCCAACGCATTCATGGCCGTGGCCAGCATGCCGATTTGGTCTGCACGGGTGCGCTCCATCTCGCCGCTTGCCCTGCCGCGCCAGAAATTGCCACCGCCCACTACAATTGCTATTTCTGCGCCCAACTCATGGGCCTTTTGGATGCCGCTGCATATCTTCTGAATGGTGTCTACGTCAAGGCCAAAGCCTTTTTCACCGCTAAGGGCTTCCCCGCTCAGCTTGAGCAGTACCCTGTGATACTTCACCGCCATGCATACACCGCCAATCACATATTTTCCGCTTGGTTTTCACTCCTACTATACATGATTTCCCCTCCAAAGTAAAGCGCAAACTGCCGTTTTCTTGCACAGTAAAAGCCGGGCGCCGCGAGCTGCCGCCCATGACGCACCGGCTTTCAAAAATGCTTTTTGTATCCTTCTTAGGGCCAAGTGCCCGCTTGCCGGGCAGGCAGTGCACTGAACTCCACTGCCACATGCCGGGCAAGCTCCTGTACTCTATACGGCCCGGCCTCACTGGCAAGCATGGCGCCGGGCGCCACCTGGATGGGAAAAGATAATGTGAACGCGGCCCCTGCCCCAGGCACGTTTTGCGCACACAGGCCGCCGCCCATTCTGCGGGCAAGGCCCATGGACAGATAAAGGCCCAGCCCTGCGCCATGCGGCCCACTTAGCCCTGCGCGGTATTTTTCAAAAAGGTGCGCCTTCATCTCGGGCGCAATGCCCGGGCCATTATCCAGCACACCTACCTTGCACACAGCCTGCCCGCTTACGCACTCCATGTCCAGTTTCACCTGCACCAAGCCTGTTCCACGCGGGCTGTGTCGCACGGCATTGGTAAGAAGGTTCAGCATTATATGTTCAAATGGCTCGGGCTGATAGGCGCCGCAGACATCCGGCCCCGGCAGCAGCGTCAGATTCACCCCGTATTCCGCAGCACTCAGCCGGGCCTGGGCCAGCATCTCTTCCAGTGCCTGCCGGATGCTGCCGTTCTTCTGAGGATATTCGTCCGTCCCGGCTTCAAACCGGGCTATTTCCATCATATTCTGCGCCAGATGCAGCGTACGGTTCAGGTTGTGTTCCAAATGGAAAAAGTACGGCTCATACTCTGCGTGGAACACTTCTTCATTTTCTTTTTTCAATTTTGCGCGCAGAAGCTCTACAGCGCTCATTGCAACGGCCAGAGGCGTACGAACCTCGTGAGAAACTGCTGCCAGCCTGTCTGTGTCAAGCGGCGCGCCGCTCTGGCTGTGGCGGAACAATGCTGCCAGCTTCGGCGCAGCCGCCGTGCACAGTGTGCGGGCCAGAGCTTTGGCACGCGCGCATGGGCATGCCGGCATATGCACGGCCCATACAGCGCCTTCCGCCTGCTGCACACCATGCAGTGCCAGCACGCCATTCCAACCGTCCTCCTGAAAAAATGCCTCGCCACGCGCCTGCATGTGCATAATACCCTGCAAAGGCAGTGGCCGTGCCCCCTCCTGCGGCCAAAGGGAAAGCCATCTGCCGTCATGACGCACATAAAAGAATATTTCCTGCGCTTCCAGCACCTCTTTCATTGCCTTAGCCACATGTTCAAATACAGCATCGGGCCGTGTTTCGTATGCAATGTGTGCCAGACACTCAAGTGCCGCAGACTGCTTTTCTTCCATGCTCTTCTTCCCCTCTAAAGCATATATTTCAGCCGAATGGCCTGTGCTATCAATGTGAGGAACTCCCCGTTCGAAAGGTGCTGCACGCCGTCCCGCCGCGCAAAGTGAAGCAGCTGGGCCAGCTCCGGTGAGCCCGCCTTGAAAATACGCTTCACCTCTTCCCGTATAGCCTTTTCCACGCTGCCTGAGCCGGGTGCACCGTACATTTCGCATACGCGGTGATACAGCTCATCTATCGTGTATCCTCTGGCTCCTTCCTCCACAAGCAAAAGCAATATCTGCTGGATATAGCAGTAACCCATATGGTCCGTGGGCACGCCGAACCCCAAAAGCGCCGTGGCAACCGCGCGCCTGGGCGTCATGCCCTGTGCGGGCCTTCTTTCCTGCAGGATGCTGCGAATGCGCCGCATCAGCATCTCCAGCGGATATGGTTTTTGCAGCACGCCGCATGCGCCAAGCTGCAGCATCTCTTGTGTGATAAGCGCCTGGTCATATGCGGTGAAGGCCAGCACACGCACGCCGCAGATATCGGGCGAGGCTGCCAGCTCTGCCATAAAATCTGCCCCGTTCAGGCCCGGCATCTGAATATCGAGCAATACAAGGTCCGGCTTATGCCGGTGCGCTTGCTCCAAGGCGCGAAGGCCATCGTAGGCCACCGAGCAACAGCGCATATCCGGCTGAAGGTTCAGATACGCCTGAAGCACGGCACATAGGCCGCAGTCATCATCTGCCAGAAGGATGCGATATTTCCCGTCCTCCATTACGCGCCCACACCGCCTTCCGGCGCGCCGGCCTGTAAAAGTCCAAAATCGTGCAAAAGGGCGGGCAGCTGTTCCGGCTCTATTGCATTTTCATATAAAAAGCGAAGAAACTGCCTTGCAAGCTGCCGGCCCGTGCAGATATGCGCCTGCATGCCGCAATGCCCGCATGCCACTTCACGGCGCAAGCGCACGCAAAATTCCTGTTCTGCGCCCAACACACCGCTTAATTCATACCAAAGGCGGCCCTCGCTTTGAAACGGCCCCGGTGCGGAAAAATTCCTGCAAAAAACCAGTTTGTCTGTTTCCATACCGCATATCCCTGCCTTTAACAAAATTTTCCACCTGCAGATATACTCAGTGTAACCTTCCGGCAGGAAAAAGGCAATCGGTAAAACTCGACGATTTTCGACCTTTACAGCACTTTTTTCAAAAAATCGCGCAGGCGGGGTGTTTCGGGATGCTGAAAAAACGGCTCCGGCGCATTTTCCTCCTGAATATTCCCCTCATCCACAAAAAACACGCGGCTGGCAACCTCGCGTGCAAACCCCATTTCATGTGTGACAATCACCATGGTCATGCCTTCTTCAGCCAGCTGCTTGATGACATCCAGCACCTCGCGCACCATTTCGGGGTCCAGCGCACTGGTGGGTTCGTCAAACAGCATCACGTCCGGCTGCATGGCCAAAGCGCGCGCAATGGCCACGCGCTGCTGCTGGCCGCCGGAAAGTTGTGCTGGGTATGCGCGCGCCTTTTCAGAAAGGCCAACACGGGCCAGCAGCTGCTCCGCGCGCTGGCACGCTTCTTTTTTAGAGAACCCTTTTGCATACACCGGCCCTGCCGCTACATTGTCCAGCACGGTCATGTTGGCAAACAGGTTGAACTGCTGGAACACCATGCCTATCTTCTGGCGCACGGCGTCTACATCTACCCCCGGTGCGGTAATATCTCGCCCTTCAAACAGCACACGCCCCTTTTCAGGCTCTTCCAGCAGATTCATACAGCGCAGAAGGGTAGATTTTCCAGAGCCGGAAGGCCCTACCAGCACAGCCACATCGCCGCGCCTCACCCTCATATTCACCCCCCTCAGCACGTCCAGCTGCTTAAAGCGTTTTATAAGCCCCTGCACCTCTATCATGCTGTTTTTACCCTCCTGCAACACTTCTGTTCATCCTTCTTTCTGCGGCAGCAATGCATTTCGAAAGAGGAAACACGACGATGAAATACAGCGCTGCGGCTATCACATATGGCTCCAGCGGAATCCATGTCTGCTTGGAAATGGACTGCGCCTGGAACATCAGCTCCACGATGCCCACCATGCCCAGAACGCTGGTCTCTTTGATTATGGTGACAAATTCGTTGCACATGGCGGGCAGGATATTTCTCACTGCCTGCGGAAGCACTACGCGCCGCATAGCACGCCAATGGCTCATGCCCAGGCACCGCGCGGCCTCCATCTGCCCCGGCGGCACAGCCCCGATGCCGGCGCGGATGATTTCAGACATGTAAGCGGCCGAGTTCAGCCCCACGGCGACCATTCCCCAGAACATACGGTTCACGGATGTTTCCGGCAGCTTGATAAGGCTTCCGATGCCGTAGTAAATAATAAATATCTGCACCAGCATGGGCGTGGCGCGAAACACCTCCACATAAGCCGTGCACAGAAACCTGCACAGCCCCTTAAGCCCCCGCACAACAGGGTTTTGGCGCCTTGATGCGCGCTGCATGCGCCCACATGCCAGCGCCAGCCCCAGCACAAGCCCCAGCAGTACGGCAAGCAGCGCAAAAATTAATGTTTTGCCAAGGCCCTCCCAGTAAAAGCTGCTGTATTTGGCCCATATTTTCAGCATTCGCTCTAATGAAAACATACCATTCTCCCCCACATGATACGAATACGGCGGCGAAGGGCGCACCTTCGCCGCGTATCTTCCGCCGCAGCGGGCAGCACAATTATTCGAGCCCCATCGTCTCTGCCTGCTGCTGCGCCTCTTCAAACCATTGCTGAATCAGGCCTTCGGCCTCATATTCTGCAATACGCGCATTCACCCATTTCAGAAGGCTGGTGTTTCCTTTCATTACCGCCACCGCGTTGCCGTTTTCCTCCGGGTCTGTTTCCACCGGCACCGCGCCGATAGCCAGACCCTCCATCGTCTTCAGATACTGCTCCGCACTCACCCGGTCAATCAGCACGGCGGCGCAGTCTCCGTTCATCAGGCTCATCACGCACTGTGGGAAATCCGGCAAAAGCAGCGGCGTAGCATTGGGGAACTGCTCTTCCATCAGCATCTGCTGCAATGCCGCGCGCTGGGTGGCCATCACCTCGCCGTCAAAGTTCTCTTTGGTGGAGTATTGTTCTGCATTTTCTGCCAGCACCAGCATGCACTGGCCACCGCCATAATAAAGCTCACTCATATCTACGCTCTGCTTGCGCTTTGCATTTGGGGTGAGCCCGGCAATAGCCATGTCGGCATTGCCCGCCTGCACTTCCGTAACAACAGAGTCAAAGGCAATGTTCTGCATGTCCAGCTCCACGCCTAGGTCATCAGCCAATGCCTGCGCCAGCGAAGCGTCCAGCCCGACGATATTCCCCTCTTCATCCAGGAATTCAAAAGGCGCATAGCCCGCCTCTGTCGTCACAACCAGCTTGCCGCGCGCCTGAATGGCCTCTACCGTATGCTCTTCCACATTTCCAGCCTCCATAACAATGCCGTCATCCGAACCGGCGGGGCCCGCAGATGAAGCTGCCGGTGCGCCTGAGCATGCGTTCAGACATGTTGCCAGTATGAAGGCCGCCGCCAAAAATGCAATTTTTTTCATTTTGCTTCTCCTCACTCAAATTTTCTTTTCATTTCAACGATTTTACAGAGAGTTCTTCTGTGTTATACACTAGAATATATGCATATTTATACTAATGTCAAGAAATTATTTTGAATATTATTTCATTTTGTTTTAATGAACAAAAAGTTTCCTCTTATCGAAAAACTTATAGGGCAAATATCTTTGCATGCAGGCTGCTCTGTTCTGCGCCTACCCTTTTCCGCAATTTTACGCTTCCACCGTTTGCAGCTGCACAGCGCGCAGAAAGGCAGAGGCGGATAAAAAGCACAAAAAATCTTTGCACGCTGGAAAAAGCCCTTGACAATTCCTCGCAAATGTTATAAATTAAAAAAGCACTCTTTACAGAGATGTGTTTTATGGGCCTGTAGCGCAGCTGGGAGCGCGTTCGGTTCGCATCCGAGAGGTCGAGGGTTCGAATCCCTTCAGGTCCACCATAAAAGCCCACGGAATCAACGTTCCGTGGGCTTTTTGCAAATAAAAAGCACGGGCACAGCAGACAGCACCCAAAGGCTTTCGCTATATGCCTGGCGCCTGCAGGAAGCGCCCTGCCTGTATTCAAACAGCCGCAGGGCGCAGCTTATTCTATTCCGATATTTGTGCTCGTTTCCATTGTTTATACCGGCGCCTTACCTCAACTCTGCTCGGATATTTTCCGAGGCATAATGAGCCACGCGGCCCTTCCGGCAACGTGCTGCGAGGATGCCTGCGTGCAAACCGCCGGCATGACCGGTGAGTATGCTTGGATGGAAAAAGCACCGGCCGCGCTGATGCCGCTCATGAAAGCCTGCAAAAGGCCTTCGTTTCCCGCGCCGGGCGAAGCAGGCTGCTTATAGAAAGCCGTCAGGGATGAAAGGCCTTCGTTAGAACAACGGCCGCCTGTAACGGGCAGCCGGGCAAATGGTGCGGGTGAAATAAAATACAGCGCGTCCTGAGGCGCAGGCTTTTACAGTGCCAACACAAGCCACTGGTCAACCAGCGGCCTGCGGCTTTACACAGAAACGGTCTCGATATAATCCGCCTTCAGCTTGCGCCGCAGGTTTTCGATATGGCTGTCTACAATGCGCTCGTCCCCGAAAAAGTCATAGCCCCACAGCTTTGCAAGAAGCGCCTGTCTGGTATAAATGCGGCCCGGATGCGCGGCAAAGGTGTACAGCAGTTCAAATTCGCGTGCCGTCAGCGTCAGCGGCCTGCCCGCAAGGCACGCCTCCATTGCGCTGGGCTGCATGGTGAGCTCGCGGTAGCGCAGCACGTCCTCCGGCTGCCCCCCGCCGCCGGCCCGGCGCAAAATGGCGGCCACCTTCCGCAAAAGCACCGGCATGGAAAAAGGCTTTGTGACATAATCATCTATCTCCAGGTCAAAGCCGCGAAGCTGCTGGGCTTCGCCGTCCAGCGCAGTCAGCATCACGATGGGCACCTTCGACTCCCGGCGAATCACCTCACATACGCCGAAGCCATCTATTTTCGGCAGCATGATATCCAGCAAAACAAGGTCGAAGGCGCCGCGGTAAAATTGTTCTATGGCCTGCACGCCGTCGCACGCCGCCGTCACCTCGTACCCCGCGTCGCACAAGTAGGTGCAGAGCAGCTCCTGAATATCCTCTTCATCCTCTACTACCAGTATCTTTTTCAAGAAAGTCACCCCAAGCGGCAGTATAGCACAGGAATGTAGATTTTGTATGGATTTTTCGCCGCCGCTCTCCGCGGCGCACACAGGCCACGGGCATTTCCCCGCCCGTGACCTGTGCCTGCCTTGGCCTGCTTTCGCGAAACGGCAACCCGCGGCTATGCCGTGGAGAGTAAAAGGAATTCCGCCGTCAGTTCCGGGCGAAGCGGGATGGTATCCAATACCGAAAGGATGCAGCACGCAGCGGGAAGAACACTGCTTGCAAGGGGCGGGGCAGGTGGTGCAGGAGGCAGAGAATTCAGTGCCTTTTGAGAGGCTTGCCGGCAGTATGGCCCTTCAGGGCTTACGCAGGCCCCCGGCTTTGCCTGGGGCCTGACTCTTTGATTTAGTGATATAAGTTCCCAGGCTGTACCGGGGGAGGCTGACTTGACGGCCTCAGTTCTTCCACACATATGCCACGCGCGGCGAAAGGCGTGTGAGGGCCTCGTTCGTGATAGTGCCGCACACAGCGGCAAATTCTTCGGCACGCAGCGTCTGGCCGCCGTCCGTTCCAATCAGCGTCACAACGCTGCCGGGCCGCACCTCCTTCACCTCCGTAACGTCTACCAGCATCTGATCCATACACACGCGGCCCACAGCCTGCGCACGCTGCCCGCCTATCAGCACCTGCCCGCCGCACAGGGCAAAATCCCGCGGCACGCCGTCCGCATAGCCGATGGTGACGCATGCAAGGCGCGTGGGGCGCTGTGCCACAAAGGCCAGGCCGTAGCCAGCCCCCTGCCCCGGCTTCAGCCAGCGCACACTGGCCACGCGGGCGCGCAGCGCCAGTGCCGGGCGAAGCGGAAGGTGCCGCACAGTGGGCGCCGCATCGCTAAGCACGCCGTAAAGCGCAATGCCCACACGCGCATAATCAAAGCTCTGTGTTTCCCCGTTCAACACGCCGTAGCTGGCCTGCAGATGCACCTGCCCCGGCTCGAAGCCCGCCGTGCGCACGGCCTGCACCGCGCTTTGAAATCGCTGCGTCTGCCAGCGCGTATATGCCACGGCCTGCGGGGCCCGCATGTCGCTAACGCACAGATGAGAGAATATCCCCTCTACCCGCAGGTTTTTCATGCCGTACACACGCAGAATGGCGGCTGTGTCCTGTGCAGGGATGCCAAGGCGGTGCATTCCTGTGTCCAGCGCGACGTGCACGCGCACCCCCGGCCCTGCGGCAGCCAGCGCCTTTGCATGCGCCTCGTCCGCCACAGCCTGGCTGAGGCGCCAGCGGCGCAGCACATGCGCCTGCTCCGGCGGGGTATACCCCAAAACCAGCACCTCGCCCCGCACAAGGGCGCGGCGCAGCGCTATACCCTCCGCCGCCGTGGCCACTGCAAAGGCGCGCACGCCGCTGCGGCGCAGCGCTTTTGCAGCCTTTACGGCGCCGTGGCCGTAGGCGTCCGCCTTCAGCACGGCCATCAGGCCGCAGCCTCCCAGCGCCTCCATAAGCGCCTGCGCATTGCGGCAAAGGGCGGCAAGGTCCACCTCGCGCCAGGCGCGCGCCGTGGGCGGCATTTTGACGGGTGCAAGGCGTGCGGCCGCCCATTGCACACAGAAGGCCAGCGCAAAGCTGGCCAGCGCGACGGCCGCGAAATGGCCCAGGCCGCTTTCTACCAGAAGCCCTTGCAGCCCCAGCACCTTCGCCGCGCCGCGCACCAGCACGATGCACCAGGGGTGCAGCAGATATACCCAGAGGGCCGTACCGGCTGCGGCGCAGCAGCGGCCTGCGTTGCTTCGGGCAAGGCCGCAGAACAGCGCCAGCATGCACAATGGCAGCATCACATACATGCTGTCGTGCCGCGGGGCGCCCGCCCCTTTCAGAAGAAACGCTTCCGCACACATGGCGGCAAAAAAGCCTGCCGCCGCCAGCCACGCCCATTTCAGGTGTACGCGCGTGCACAGCGCCCCCAGAAGAAGGAACAGCGGGGCGAAAAACAGCCCGTTGCGCGTATATGAAGAAACGGTAAACAGCCCTTCATAAAAGGCCTTCAGAAATGGCACCCGGGCCGCGAAGCCGTAATAGCTGTCCCCCATCAGGCCCAGCAGGTACAGTGCGCCCGCGGCCGCAAGGCCGCCCTTCCACCCAAGCCTGCGCAGGCCCCATGCCACGGGCACGCCCAGCAGAACGGCGGGCAGGTACCACAAATGGTAAAACGTTCCGTCCACCAGCAGCTCTTTCAGGAGCTGCCCGGGAGCAAATGGTGAAAACGCCCCGGCATAGAGGTTCAGCGGCAGGTACAAAAGCACAGAAAGGACATATAAAAGCGCTGTTTTCCCCAGCGTGCGCCCCACGCGGCGCCACTGGCCTTTTTCCAGGAAATAGCCCGTGAGCATGAAGAAATAGGGCACGGCCACACGCGCAAGCACGCGGGTGAGGAAAAAATCCGCCTCCGCGTTCACATCGCTGAGCGGGGCCGTGTGGATGGTGATGACCAGCAGCGCCGCCGCAAGGCGGCAGACGTCCAGCACGGGGCGTGTATTCTGTTTCATGCGCCGCACCCCCAAGCTGCGGCCTGCCACACCGTGGCGATAAAGCCGCCCGCATTGTCGCCGGACACCTGCACGCATCCGTCCGGCAGGCGGGCCTGCCCGCCTTCACAGGGCACATAAAGCACCTGCGCCACGCGCCCGCCCGCAAGCCGGCACTGCTGGGGGCCCATTTCGCGCAGGAAAATAGAATATTCCTCCAGGCACAGGGCGTTCTGCTCCATCAGCTGCGCATGCGGCGCCCCCACATAGCGGAAATGCCACGGCTCGCACGCGATGCCCGTGAGTTCCGTCTTTTCCCGGCTGTAACGCTGAATGAAGCCGTATTTCGCCGCCAGGGCGCGGACCCTGCCGCATGCGCCGTCGTACGGCAGATGCGGGCGGATGAAATCGATGTGCGCCGCCGCGCGCGCAAGGTCTATGGCAAGGCCTGTCTCATGCTCGCTGCAGCCGGGCTTCGCCACAAATTGTTTTGTAAACGCCTCGCCCTCTTTGCGCATGGCATCGTCCCAAATGCTCTGCTGCTGCGCGCGCGGGCGCCAGCCGGAAACGGGCACAATCTCCCCGGCTGCGCCGGCTGCGCGCACACACTCGGCCAGCAGGGCGGCAGCCGTCTTTTCCATCAGCACGTCTTCCGCGCCCAGCGCAGGCGAAAGGGCCGGCACGCCGCCCCGGTATGGATGCCGGGCGTTCACCAGCACCAGCGGGCCGCGGCAGGTATCTGCAACAGAAAGAGAAATACAGTTCATTTTTGCACCCCCAGCTCCACCAGCTTTTCCACAAGCCTGTCAAACGGCAGGCCCGCGGCGCGCATCATGCCGGGGTAGCGGCTGTGCGCCGTAAAGCCGGGAATGGTGTTCACCTCGTTGAACACCACTTTGCCCTGCGGGGTAAGGAAAAGGTCTACCCGCGCGAACACCCGGCAGCCCAGCGCACGGTATACCGTCTGCGCCGCCGCCTTGATGCGCACGGCGTCGCTTTCGCTGATGCGCGCCGGGCAGTGGATGCGCGAGGTTTTCAGCGTATACTTTTCTTCGTAGTTGAAAAAGCCGCCGGATAGCTCTATCTCGTCCACCTCGCCCACGAACAGCTCGCCGTTGCCCATCACCGCGCAGCCCACCTCGAAGCCGGGCACAGCCTCCTCCAAAAGCACCTGCCCGTCATGCCGGAACGCTTCTTCCACCGCCCCGGCAAGCTGCTGCGGGCGCTCTACCTTCGTAATGCCGAAGGAAGAGCCCGCGCACACGGGCTTTACAAACAGCGGGTACCCCAAAAGCTGCGCCGCATTCTCCACCGCTGCGCGCGATGCGCGCCTTGCAAACACGGCGCTGCGCGGCACCTCCACCCCGGCCAGTGCGGCAAGCTTGTGTGCTTTGTCCTTGTCCATGCACAGGGCGCTTGCCAGGGTGCCGCAGCCTATAATGGGCACGCCCGCCATTTCCAGCATGCCCTGTACGGTGCCGTCCTCGCCGTTTTTGCCGTGCAAAATGGGAAACGCCGCGTCAAAGCGGTAGCGCATTTCATGCTGGCCGCGCACCACCAGGGTGGGCTCGCCCCTGTCCGGGCACAGCATGCAGGGCGTGCAGTACACCTCGCGCGTGTGCCATGTGCCGTCTGTGATGTGCTCGAAGGGGCCCGTGTAGTACAGCCATCTGCCCTCTTTTGTAATGCCCACCGTCAGCGGCGAAAGGCGCCGGGCGTCCATGTGCGAAAGCACCGCCCCGGCAGACTGCAAAGATATCTCGTATTCTGTGGAGCAGCCCCCAAACAGCACTGCAATGCGAAGCTTTTCCATCTTTTTGCCTTCCTTTCCTCCGGGCATGAAAAGCGCCCTGTTCTTGACACCTTTATGGTACCAGAACAGGGCGTTTCGTTTTTTTCTTTTGCCTTGCGGAAGGCTTGCAGCCTGTTTGCGAAAACCTTACGATTTTCTTACGGTGTGCCGGCGGGCGGCAGCGTCACGGTAAATTCCACTTTATTGTCTGCGCTGGCCGCCGAAATAGCGCCGCCGTGCTGCTCTACAATCTGCTTTGCAATGGCAAGGCCGAGCCCGGCGCCGCCGGTGCTTGTGCCGCGGGCGGAATCCAGCCGAAAGAACTGCTCAAACACACGCGCCAGCTTTTCGGGCGGTATGGTGCGCCCCTCGTTTTCAAAGCGCAGGGCTATGCCCTGCGGCCCCGATGTTCCCCGGATATGCACCGCTGTATTTTCAAAGCTGTACAGCATGGCGTTGCGCAGAAGGTTGTCAAACACGCGCGCCATTTTATCGGCGTCGCATTCATAGGGCATGGCCTGCGGCAGCTCCACCTCGCAGGAAAGCCCTTTCTGCGCCAGCGCAGGCTCGAATTCGCTGGCCACCTGGCGCAGCATCAAAGCAAGGTCCACCGGGGCCTTCTCCAGCTCCATATGCGAGAGGTTGAAGCGCGTTATCTCAAAGAATTCATTGGTCAGGTCTTCCAGGCGCAGGGCCTTTTCCAGCGCAATGTTCGTATAGCGTGCACGCATTTCGGGGGAAAGCTGCGGCTCATCGCGCAGAAGCGTCAAATAGCCTATTACGCTCGTCAGCGGCGTTTTCAAATCGTGCGCAAGGTACACAATCAAATCGTTTTTCCGCTGCTCGGCCTCTTTGGCTGCCGCGGCCTCGCGCAAAGCGCGCTGCTTTGCCAGGTTCATATCGTCTTCAATGTCTTTCAATGCGCCCGGCAGGCGTACCATTTCATCGTGCGGCTGCGCCAGAAGCTTGGCCGCCGAGACAATTTCGTCCAGATAGCGCAGAGGCTTGCCGAGAAAATGATAGCTGATGGCCACCCAGCCTCCCAAAAGGGGGCAAAAGTAGAACACCGGCAGAAAGCTTTTTACAACCTGAAGAAACTGATACATGGGGTCCCACGGCTGCCAGACAAAGCTGGTGCATATAATCCACGCCAGCAGGCACAGCCCGCTGAAGGCGACAAGCCAGCCCGCCAAAGCCAGAAGGAACTGCACCAGCAGCCTGCGGCTGAGCTGGCTGTGATAGCGCGCGCCCGAATATTTTCTACTGCTCAATGGTGTACCCCACCCCCCACACAGTTTTGATGAACTTCGGCTTTTTGCTTTGCTCGTGCAGCTTTTCGCGCAGGCGTGCAATGTGGCTCATCACCGTGTTGTTCGAATCAAAATATTTTTCGCCCCACACAGCCTCGAACAGCTCTTCGCTGGAGACAACGCGCCCGCGCCGCTCGCACAGATACCACAGGATAGAAAACTCCAGCGGCGTGAGGCCCACCTCCTGCCCGTACAGCGTGCACTTGTGCGTGGCCTTTGAAATGAACAGGCCGTTCACCTCATGCTCTGCAGCGGGCTGGGCGGGCGCGGCCTCCTGTTTTGCATTATAGCGGGTGTAGCGGCGAAGCTGCGTTTTTACACGCGCCACCAGCTCAGCGGGTTGAAGGGCTTGGTGATGTAGTCGTCCGCGCCCAGAGTAAGGCCCATAATCTTATCCATATCCTCCACCTTGGCCGTCAGCATGATAATGGGCCACAGGTGCGTTTTTCGAAGTGCCTGGCACAGCGTGAAGCCGTCCATATCCGGCAGCATCACATCCAGAATCGCCATATCAAGCGAAGTGCTCTCCGCACAGGCCAGCGCATCCGCCGCACAGTAGAATTTATGCACAGCGTACCCCTCGTTGCGCAGATATACCTCCACCAGGTCTGCAATGGCGGCCTCGTCGTCCACCACCATGATATGTTCTGCCAAAGGCGCTCTCCCCCAATTTCATTGCTTGTGTCCGCCTTAGTATACCGCATATGGGCGCGGTGTGTCAAAATGGGAAACCGGGCGGGCCCGTCAGATGCGGGCCGCCCGGTTTGCGGCTATTGCTTATCCAGCTTATCCAGCACGCGCAGAAGCTCGTCTATTTTTGCCTCCACGTCGCCGCCCGTCTCGAGGGCGTCGCGCACACAGCCGCGCAGGTGCGCCTTCAGTATCTCTTTATTCACCTTGGACAGCACAGACTGCGTGGCGAGTATCTGGTTCGAAATGTCCATGCAGTAGCGGTCTGCTTCCACCATGGCAAGGATGCCGTCCAACTGGCCGCGCGCTGTTTTCAGCAGGCGCGTCACGGTTTGCTTATCGGCCCGCATGGAGCTTCACTCCACGGCCGTGACCGTATACCCGGCCTCTTCCACCGCATCCTTCAGCGCCTGTGCAGGCACATCGCCCGCCAGGGTGCAAACGGCGTTTTTCTTTTCCAGGTCCACCACGGGCGTCACGCCCTCAATAGCGCTCAGCGCCTTTGTCACATGGGCCACACAGTGCTGGCACATCATGCCTTCAATGGACAGCGTAACAGTTTTCATAACTCTTTCCTCCGATTTCTGCTGTATTTCATCTATCGTCTGGGGCTGTGCCGCTACTGCAGCGGCCCCGGCAGACCGTCTTTTGGCCTTATAGGCATCAAAGCGTTTCAGGCGCAGCGCATTTGACACCACGAATACGCTGGAAAGGCTCATGGCCGCCGCGCCGAACATGGGGCTCAGCTTCCAGCCCAACGCGCTGTAGAATACGCCTGCGGCCAGCGGAATGCCCAGCGTGTTGTAGAAAAAGGCCCAGAACAGATTTTCTTTTATGTTGCGAATAACCGCCTTGGAAAGGCGGATAGCCGCAGGCACATCGCGCAAATCGTTTTTCATCAGCACCACATCGGCGCTTTCAATGGCAACGTCCGTGCCCGCCCCAATGGCCATGCCGACGTCCGCGCCCGCCAGGGCCAGCGCGTCGTTCACACCGTCGCCCACCATGGCCACTACCCGGCCTTGGCTGCGCAGCGCCGCCACATGGCGCGCCTTGTCCTGCGGAAGCACCTGGGCAACGACATGTGCAATGCCCAGCTTTTTCTGAATGGCGGCAGCCGTGCGCGCATTATCGCCTGTGAGCATCGTCACTTCAATGCCCATGGCCTGCAGTTCGCGCACCGCCTCCACACTGGTCTCCTTCAGGGTATCTGCCACAGCCACAATGCCTGCAAAGGCGCCGCCCTCTGCAAACAACAGCGGCGTTTTGCCGTCCTCTGAAAGCACGTCGGCCTTCTGCCGCCATTCTGCTGTCAGCTCTATGCCGGCCTCTGCCAGCAGGGCGGCATTGCCCGCAAGGCAAGCCCTGCCCGCAAGGTTCGCCTGCACACCCTTGCCGAACACCGCCTCAAAGCCCTCCACAGGCGCAGGCTGCACGCCCCTTTGCTTTGCATAGGCCAGCACGGCCCCGGCCAGGGGATGCTCGCTGGGCTTTTCTAGGCTGGCGGCCAGGCGTGTCAGGGCCGCCTCGTCAACCCCCTGCGCTGGCAGAACATCCGTCACCACCGGCTTGCCGTTGGTGAGGGTGCCTGTCTTATCCAGCACCACGGCGTTCACCGAATGGGCGGTTTCCAGCGCCTCGCCGGATTTGATGAGAATGCCGTTTTCAGCCCCTTTGCCGGTGCCCACCATGATAGCCACCGGCGTGGCAAGGCCCAGTGCACAGGGGCATGACACCACCAGCACAGCAATGCCGATGGAAAGGGCAAACTCTGCCGTCTGCCCTACGGCCAGCCAAATGACTGTTGCAGCCAGCGCAATGCCTATCACTACAGGCACGAACACCCCGGCTATCTTGTCTGCCAGCTTGGCAATGGGGGCTTTGCTGGCGCTTGCCTCTTCTACAAGGCGGATAATTTGAGAAAGCGTGGTATCCTGGCCTACCTTTGTGGCGCGGAAACGGAACGAGCCCGTGGTGTTGATGCTGGCCGAAAGCACCGTGCTGCCCGGGCTTTTTTCCACCGGGATGCTTTCGCCCGTGATGGCTGCCTCGTCCACGCTGGTTGCGCCTTCCACCACCACGCCGTCCACGGGGATACTCTGGCCCGGCTTCACTGCAATGATATCGCCCGCCTGCACCTGCTCCACAGGCACGGTGTGCTCTTCGCCGCCGCGCACGACAGTAGCGGTTTTGGGTGCAAGGCCAATGAGCTTTTCAATGGCCTCGCTGGTCTTGCCTTTACTTTTGGCCTCCAGATATTTGCCCAGCGTAATAAGCGCCAAAATCATGGCGGCAGATTCAAAATATAAGTCCATATGGTACTGGTGTGCCAGCGCCATGTCACCCGTGCCCAAGCCGTACCCAATGCGCATGATGGCAAAAATGCCATAGGCAAAGGCAGCCGTAGAGCCAATGGCGATCAGGCTGTCCATATTGGGGCTGAGATGGAACAGGGTTTTGAAGCCCACCTGATAATACTTGCGGTTCACATAGGCAATGGGCAGGGCCAGAAGGAACTGCACCATTCCGAACGCCACGCCATTTTCAATGCCGGTAAGAAAGCCGGGCAGCGGCAGGCCCGCCATGCTGCCCATGGAAACGTACATCAGCGGCACCAGAAAAACAAATGAAACGATAAGGCGTTTTTTCATATCCGCCATTTGCTGCACAGCGGGGCTTGTCTTTTTCTGCGCCGGCACAGCCTGCGCAGCCGAACCCTGCCCGGCGGGGCTGGCGCCATAACCGGCCTTTTCCACTGCGGCCGTAATGGCCTGCGGCGAAAGCGAAGCGTCCGCTTCCACCACCATGCTGTTCGTCAAAAGGTTTACCGTAACATCCTGCACGCCGGCCACCTTGCGCACAGCCTTTTCCACATGAGCCGAGCAGGCAGAGCACGTCATGCCCGTCACGTCATATTTCTGTTTGGGCATATTTATCCCTCCTCATATAGCCCCCACCCCCAGG
>OFMI01000133.1_pt1 | contig 70943 bp, 63 predicted proteins | sample 1541741 | NCBI WGS metagenome assembly OFMI01 (sample SAMN04209219, study PRJEB22552) | human gut metagenome | biome: gut; material: feces | host: Homo sapiens | place: USA: Oklahoma | reverse complement strand
ACGATAAAGCAGTCCGAGCCCCGGACCGACTCGAACAGGGAAACCGCGATTTCCCCGTCGCTGAAGGTACCCACCTCTGATTTCCCCAAGGGAAGGCCCAGGCACTCGGCGATCCGCTTGGCTACCATTGGATTGGAATTGGCAGTGAAGATTTTGATGTCCTTACCATGCAAATTCATTTCTTTTCTGACTCCCCTTACTTTTCTTGGCAGATTTCTCCGCCCACCTTTTGTTTGCTCTTTAGTCGTTCTAAAGAATATCCGGCTAACAGCCGTTCAACAGCAGGACCTTTATGCAAGGTATCCCACTGTGTGATACAAAATTATTTTCCTTTGCTCTGCTGCTTTTTTTCCAGCTCGCGCTGGCGGTAGCCCTCCACCCAGTCGGGCTTGTTGACCTGACGCGCCCTTGCAATGGCAAGCTCATTGGACTGCACATCGGAGGTAATGGTGGAGCCTGCCGCGATATAGGCATCCGCTCCCACATGGACCGGCGACACCAGGTTGGTATTGCAGCCGATAAAGGCGTTGTCACCCACCTTGCTGCGGAATTTGCGGTAGCCGTTGTAGTTGACGGTGACCACGCCGCAGCCGACGTTGATGTGCGAGCCGAAATCGGAATCCCCGATATAGGTCAGGTGTGCCACACTGGTCTTTTCTCCCAGGGTGGAATTTTTGATTTCGACAAAATTACCAATCTTCACCCCATCGCCCAGCACACTGTCAGGACGCAGATGGCTGTTTGGTCCGATGCGGACCCCACTGCCGACCACAGAGCGCTCGATGAAGGAGGAATGGATCTGGCAACCGTTGCCGATGGTGCTGTTTTCGATGATGGTGCTCGGTCCGATGTCGCAATCCTCTCCAATCACCACATGACCTTTTAGCTGGGTGCCCGGTCCAAGGGTGGTGTCTCTTCCCACCACTGCATCCGGCGAGATGACCACACCGTCCGTACAATAGAAGTTTACACCATCTTCCAAAAGTCTGTCAACCTCAATTTTGTTGGCGATTTCATTTAGCTTTAACAAACCGGCGCGGTCGTTGGCTCCCAGCGCTACCTTTTCGTCCCGGCTGCGGCAGGCACAGACCTTTTTTCTTTCACTAACAGCAATTCCAACTAAATCGGTCAGATAATATTCTCCCTGTGCATTTTTGCATCCAAGCTTTTCCAATCCATCCAGCAGGAAGTCTGCATCAAAGCAGTAGGCACCCGAGTTGACCTCGCAGATAGCGCGCTGGCTTTCTGTCGCATCCCTCTCTTCCACGATTGCTTGTACAGTGCCGTCCTGTGCGCGCACAATTCTGCCATATCCCGCAGGATTGCCCAGCTCGGCGGTAATCACGGTCACCTGTGCCTGCTGTTCGATGTGCTGCTCGAGCGCCTGATTTAAAATCGCATCATCGACAAACGGAGCGTCCCCGTTGAGCACTAAAATCGGGCTGCTGCGATGTTCACCGATAAAGGAACGCGCCATCATTACCGCGTGCCCTGTCCCCAGCTGCTGCGGCTGCGATACGGTGCAGCACTGCTTTGGCAGCACCGGCTCCAGATACTGCGCACCCTGCCCTGTCACCACACAGATTTCTTCGATACCCGCCTTCAGGCACCAATCGGTGACCCAGTTGATCATCGGCTTAAACAGCACCTGGCACAGTACCTTCGGATATTTGGATTTCATTCTGGTGCCCTGTCCGGCAGCCAGGATGATTGCACAGGCTTTTGTCATCATGATTCCCCCGTTTCCGTCTGTAAAAGAAGGTATGGCAGCTGCTGTTATAAAGCCGCTGCCCGTTTCACCCTATTATTATAAATTTAGCACTGCAAAAATTCAAGCGTTCCTCCCATAACTTTTCGTTATGAGGCGCTGTTTTGTCAGCTCAAACGACTCATGCGCATATTCGTGAGTTTTTCTATTGCATTTTTGTATATTTTGCCTTCGTTTTGGCTTTTTAAATAAGCTATCCATACTTCCTTTGTCCTTGCTCGCAAAAATATGTGTGAAACTTATCTGTTTTTTATAAAAAAACAGTGCAAACTTTTATGAAAGGTTTATAAAAATGGTCTGGAATTGTGGTTTCTTATTTGGTATAATGTGAGAAGAGGTATGCTGACAGGGGCTCTTGTCCTGCCGGCACAAATTCTGAAACTCCTGGGTTCATCTTTTTCCGTTTTAGGAAAAGCTGATCATCCAGCAATATTTTTCGGGAGGTTTTTTCATTGAACAAGAAATTTGTTTATGCGTTTTCTGAAGGAAACGCAAAAATGCGTGAACTGCTCGGCGGCAAAGGCGCAAACCTTGCAGAAATGACCGTACTCGGTATGCCTGTTCCACAGGGCTTCACCGTTACAACCGAGGCATGCACCCAGTATTATGAAGACGGCAAACAGATCAGCCCTGAAATCGAGGCTGAAATCTTTGAATACCTTGGAAAACTCGAAGAGCTTACCGGCAAAAAATTCGGCGACGTCAACAATCCGCTGCTGGTTTCCGTCCGCTCCGGTGCAAGAGCTTCCATGCCGGGCATGATGGACACCATCCTCAACCTGGGACTCAACGACCAGGTAGTTGAGGGCTTTGCAAAGCTGACCCAGAATGAGCGTTTTGCCTACGACTCCTACCGTCGCTTCATTCAGATGTACTCCGACGTTGTAATGGAGGTTCCAAAGCACAACTTTGAGGTCATCATCGACCAGATGAAAGAGGCAAAGGGCGTTAAACTGGACACCGAGCTGGATGCAGAAGACCTCAAGAACATGGTTGTCAAATTTAAAGCCTACTATAAAGAGCAGATTGGTGCAGACTTCCCGCAGGACCCAAAAGAGCAGCTGATGGGCGCTGTCAAAGCTGTATTCCGTTCCTGGGATAACCCACGCGCAATCTACTACAGAAGAATGAATGATATTCCATCCTCCTGGGGTACTGCGGTCAACGTACAGACCATGGTATTTGGCAACACCGGCAACAATTCCGGTACCGGCGTAGCCTTCACCCGTGACCCTGCCACCGGCGAAAACAAGCTGTTCGGCGAATTTTTGGTCAACGCACAGGGCGAGGACGTTGTAGCCGGCGTCAGAACCCCACAGCACATCGATGAGTTGAAAGACATCATGCCGGAAGTGTATGAGCAGTTCTGCGACGTTGCACACCGTCTGGAAAAGCATTACAGAGATATGCAGGACATGGAGTTCACCATCGAAAACGGCAAATTGTTTATGCTCCAGACCCGCAACGGCAAGAGAACCGCTACCGCTGCCATCAAGGTTGCCTGCGACCTGGTGGACGAGGGCATGATCTCCAAAGAAGAAGCGGTCTGCATGGTCGAGCCAAAACAGCTGGATGCTCTGCTGCACCCACAGTTTGATTCCAAAGCACTCAAGGCTGCCAAAGAGATTGGCACCGGTCTGGCTGCTTCCCCTGGCGCTGCCTGCGGCAAGGTTGTCTTTACCGCAGAGGAAGCTACCGAAGAAGGCAAGAAAGGCGAGAAGGTCGTTCTGGTTCGTCTGGAGACCTCTCCTGAAGATATTGAAGGCATGAACCATGCACAGGGCATCCTGACCGTTCGCGGCGGTATGACCTCCCATGCAGCGGTTGTTGCCAGAGGCATGGGCACCTGCTGTGTATCCGGTTGCGGCGACATCATCATGCACGACGAAGAAGGATACTTCGAGCTGGGCGGCAAGAAAATTCATCGCGGCGACTACATCTCTCTGGACGGCTCCACCGGTAAGATCTACGGCGAAGCCATCCCAACCGTTGCCGCTTCCGTTTCCGGCGACTTTGGTCGTCTGATGGGCTGGGCAGATGAAGTCAGACAGCTGCAGGTCCGCACCAATGCCGACACTCCGAAGGATGCTGCACAGGCTCTGGCATTCGGCGCACAGGGCATCGGTCTGTGCCGCACCGAGCATATGTTCTTTGAGGGTGTCCGCATCAAAGCAGTCCGCGAGATGATTCTCTCCAAGACCGAAGAGCAAAGACGTGCTGCTCTGGCAAAACTGCTTCCAATGCAGCAGGGCGACTTTGAGGGCATCTACGAAGCCATGCAGGGACTGCCGGTCACCATCCGTTTCCTCGACCCACCGCTGCACGAATTCGTTCCTCACACCGAAGAGGAAATCAAAGAGCTTTCCGAAGAGATGCACATTTCTGTGGAAGAAATCCACAACGTCATCGACTCGCTGCATGAATTCAACCCAATGATGGGTCACCGCGGCTGCCGTCTGGCTGTTTCCTACCCGGAAATCGCTGAGATGCAGACCACCGCTGTCATCCGCGCTGCCATCAACGTAGGTCGCAAACATCCTGACTGGGAGATCGTTCCTGAGATCATGATCCCACTGGTCGGTGAGGTCAAGGAGCTGGCTTACGTCAAAGGTATCGTCTGCAAGGTTGCCGACGAAATCATCGCACAGGAAGGCGTACAGATGCACTACAAGGTCGGTACCATGATCGAAATCCCACGTGCTGCTGTCACTGCGGACGAGATTGCTACCGAAGCTGAATTCTTCTCCTTTGGAACCAACGACCTGACCCAGATGACCTTCGGCTTCAGCCGCGACGATGCCGGCAAATTCCTGGGTTACTACTACGACAAGAAGATTTATGAATTCGACCCATTTGCCAAGCTCGACCAGAACGGCGTAGGCAAGCTGGTCAAGATGGCGTGTGACCTCGGTCGCCAGACCCGTCCTGACATCAAGCTGGGCATCTGCGGCGAACACGGCGGAGACCCGTCCTCGGTTGAGTTCTGCCACAAAGCAGGTCTGACCTATGTTTCCTGCTCTCCATTCCGTGTACCGATTGCACGCCTTGCCGCTGCACAGGCTGCTATCAAATACCCAAGATAACCCCCTGTCCTTTCATCCTATAAACAAACACCCGCACGCATCCGAAAACGGATGCGTGCGGGTGTTTCCTTTTTTCCTGCTAAAAAATCGGCACGCTCCAAAAAAACAGATGACCCCAAGGCGTACAGATGATATAATATCTGCAAAGACATTTGATACAAAGCTGCGAAGGAGAATTTGTAATGAAACTACTTTTGATTGTCTATGTCCTTGCTGTTTTTTTGATAAGTCCTATGGTCATCGTTCGGTTGGTAAAAAAAGGACTGAAAGCCACATGGCAGCGTGTTCTGCTGCTGGTCGGCGGAACCGCTCTGGTCATCAGCGCTCTGGCAGCACTGGCATGGATTGCATCTTAAATAGATTGTCTGAAGAAAAGGCGGAGGAAAGATTGTATGGAAACAAATGTGGTCAGAAATGCTAAGTTTGTAAAGGTCATCGGCATCATTACGACAACCCTCTTTTTGTCGGTCAGTGTCTTCCTGATTTTGACAGGAAATCTGCTGGCTTCCCTCTTTTTTCTTCCCTTTGCCGCACTGGGAATCATATTGATTCTGGCATACAAAAAAGAAAAAATCCTGCTGGAAAAGGAAAGCCTGACCATCTGCCGCTTGTTTGGAAAGACACAGCAGGTCGACTATCGGGAGATTCGATGTCTGCTTTTGATTCCGCTGCGCAATCGCACCCGCATGGTCCTGGTGGATAAGCAGTACCGGCGGCTTCTCTCTTTGGACCCTACGCTGGAAAATCCCGAAACACTGCTGGAAGCTCTGATTGACAACGAAATCCCCCTTGTTGATTTTGGCGAAATGGCGCAGCAGAAAAAGAACCTGTCCCGATACTTTCCGCTGTTGACCGCCATCGAGCGAAATTACTACCACGCCATTGTTGATGAAACCAAGGTCATCGAGCAGATGTCCAAAAACAGCAAAGCCTTCTATCGGGTCAAGGCAAAGAAACGGCTGAAAATCATCGGCTGGATTTTGATTGCGTTGGATGTCGCAGCTTATTTGAGCGGCGGCAAACCCATGATGCTGCTGCTGACCGGTGTGCTGTTGGCTGCCTATACAGTTTATCTGTGGTACTATCCATATATCTATATCGAAACCACCACCAAAAAGGGAGAAGAGCAAGCGCTGCAAATGCCCTGCCTGGGTGCTGCGGCTGCCATCCTCCTGTGCCTGGGTGTTGCGCAGACCTTTAACTACGATTCCGGTGTTTACTTTAAAATCACCTTTGCTCTGACCGCACTTCTGGCACTTCCCTACCTCATCAAGTCGGCAAAAACCAAGCTGCCGCAGCGGCTGGGTCGCAAGCTGTCCGTCATATTTGCTGCCTTCATCCTCGCTTTTTCCATCACCTTTCCGCTCAATTTTCTTCTGACCTTCGACAAAGCCCGGCACGAAACGGTGACTATCACAGACAAACACATCAGCACCAGCGGGAAAACAGACGACTACTACCTGCACGGATACTGGAACGGCGAAGAAACGAAGTTCCGCGTATCCAGCAGTGTCTACCGTGACACCGACATCGGCGAAGAACGAAGAATCTGCATCCGACAAAGCGCCCTTGGGATGGTGTACTACTCCATCCATCGCTAGGACCGTTTCATATTTGGGGTTTTACAAAAGAAGCACCGGCACCTCCCTGTTTTTGGGGAAGATGCCGGTGCTGTTCCTTTCTGTAAAAACACGCATCGTGTTCTAATGCTGCCAATTATTCTGCCAGCAGGTCTACTGCAAACAGCGCACCTGCGCCGCCCGAATGCAGCAGGAGAATGTTTTCATCCTGGTCAAAATATCCTTCCTCCAGCAGCTGGAAAAATCCTGCCAGCGCCTTGCCGGTATATACCGGGTCCATCAAAATCCCTTCGGCGCGCGCCAGCCTGCGGACTGCTGCACAGCCCTCCTCACTTGGGATGGCATATCCGGGACCGATGTGGAAGTGCATATGGATGTCCTTTTTCTCCACCGGCACATCGCTTTCCAGCAGCTCCTGAATACCGCACATCAAGTCGTAGGAAATCTCTTCAAACGGGTCATCACACACGCCGATGCCGACCGAGCGGGTGGAAGGCATATAGAGCTTGGCTCCATAGGTCAGACCTGCATAGGTGCCGCCGGAACCGGTCGCGCTGACGATGCTGTCAAAGTGAACGTTCATCTGCTCTGCCTGCTGGGCAATCTCATGGGCACAGTTGACATATCCCAGCGAGCCCAGCGGAACCGAACCACCCACCGGAATGAAGTAAGGGGTGTGACCCTGCTGTTGCTCCTGCTCCATCATACGGTGCATCTGTGCATAAACATCCTCATAGGAATCGGTGTCCACAAAGCAGACCTCTGCCCCGAAAATCTTGTTGAGGATTTGGTTGCCTCCGGCAAGCTCGCCGCGCTTTTTGAGGACCAGCACCGCCCGCATTCCCAGACGGGAAGCACAGGCTGCGGTCAGCATGGCGTGGTTGGACTGCGCACCGCCTGCGGTAAAGACGACGTCCACTCCCTTTTCTTTGGCATCTGCCAGCAAAAATTCCAGCTTTCTGACCTTGTTGCCGCCCAGTGCCACGCCAATCATGTCGTCCCGTTTGATGTAGATGTTCTTGCCTGTTTCTCTGCTCAGGTTTTCCAGCTTGTACAGTGGAGTGGGAAGAACACCCAGCTCCACACGGGGAAATTCTGAAATTTGACGCATACTCTTCTTCCTCCTGATGGTAAAATCATATCCTTATCTCTCTTCGGGGTACTGGCTAAACAGCGCACCCAGTCCGCCCGAATGAAGATAACAAGCACCTGCCGGGAAATATCCCTGTTTTGCCAAGTCGCAGACCCCATACAGCGTTTTGCCGGTGTACACCTTTTCCACAAAGATGCCCTCCAGCTGTGCAAAACGAAGGGTGAACTGCTCCAGCTCCGGTTCGACCTTTCCCCAGCCGCCAAAGCGGTATCCGCCGTGCAGGGTGACCGTTTCTTCCAGCGCACACGGCATCTTGACACCGCACAGCTCCTCCAAATCCTGCAAAAATCCCAGCAGGATTGCTCGCAGCTGCTCGAGCGGATGCTCGACCGAAATCAGCTCAATATGAAACGGATTGCCCAGCAGCGCCGTCCCGTAAATCATTCCGGCTGCCAGCCCGCCGTTGCCTGCCGGGATGCAGACACTTTGGATGCTCGAAAGGCTCGAATCCTGCTGAATCTGCCGGGCAATCTCCACCGCAGCCTCCACATAGCCCAGCGCGCCGCGCGCAGAGGAGGCACCGTTTTCGATGACATAAGGTTCTTCCCCCTGCTGCTCCAGCTGTACCCGCAGCTGCTCGACAAAGTCTGCCCGTTCCTGCTCGCTGGCTTCTCCCATATAGTATTCCTTTGCGCCCAGAAGATGGTTAAGCAGGGCATTCCCCTCCAGCTGCTTTGGTGGCGGGCTATTGTGTACCAGCACACAGCGCAGTCCCAGACGACAGCAGGCAGCCGCACACAGCGAACAGAGGTTCGACTGGGTCTGACCGGACGCCAAAATGGTTTTCTTGCCCTGTGCCAGCGCATCTCCCAGCAGATACTCCAAATTGCGTATCTTGTTGCCTCCCACGCCCAGCCCGTTGAGATCGTCCCGCTTGATAAACAGCGGACCGCAGCCTAAATCCTGCTGCAAACGCTGCATCGGGTGCAACGGCGTCGGGTTGAGCGCCAACCCTACCTTGGGAAATTGTGCAAGCAATTCGCTCACCTGTTCGGTCGTCACAGCAAGCGCCTCCTTTTTTTCGGAAAAACGAACGAATAAATATTCACCTGTTCTCTTCTTTTCATTGATTATATCCGATATATACGCGACTGTCAACCAAATCCTCCTGCTGCCGCACCTTTGCGAAAAAGTCCTGTGCCGCTTTAAAAAAGCATCATCTTTTTCGAGCAGGCACTTGCAAAGTCGTGCAAAATCTGTTATACTAATAAAGCTTCATTGAAAGCGGCGGCATCATATGGTCCGTCTTTTCGATTTGGAGATGTATCGAAGTGGTCGTAACGAGAACGACTCGAAATCGTTTTGTCCAGAGATTGGCACGTGGGTTCGAATCCCACCATCTCCGCCACCAGACTGAGTCTGGACGCAGTTCGCGTTCCAGGCTCTTTTTTTATCGAAATGAGCGGCTCGCGTTTCAGCCAATCGAAACCGACCACCCTTTCTATCAGACTGAGTCTGGACGCAGTTCGCGTTCCAGGCTCTTTTTTTATCGAAATGAGCGGCTCGCGTTTCAGCCAATCGAAACCGACCACCCTTTCTAGCGGCGTTTTCCCAAATCAAAAACCACATAAAAAATCCGACCTGCAAGTTGCCTCACAGGTCGGATACAGCTGTATGATTATTTTAAGAATACCTCGATGACCGGCACCAGCGAATTTGGTTTGACGTGCGGGAGGTAGAAGAAGGTTGCAGTCTCATCGTCCTCCTGCTTGTCGTCGCTGAGCAGCTCAACCGTTCCGTCGGTGAATTTGACCTCGCTGCCGTCGTGCAGGAACTGGGCATATTCCACCTTGCCAGCCAGTCCCTGTACCTTCATGTTGTCAAACGGGTAAGCGTACAGGTGGATGTACAGGCGTTTTCCGTCCTCGCTCTGGGTCAGGCGGCAGTCGGTCGGGGTCTTGAATTCCGGCTCTGCCTTGGTACAGCCGTAAATCGAGCGGCTGTTGTACTTCATCCAGTCGGCATAGACTGCCAGCGCTTCCTCGGCGCGGTGGTCCAGATAACCGCGGGCGGTCGGTCCCACGTTCATAATCAGGTTGCCACCGTTGGAAACGGTGTTGATGAGCATGCGAATCAACATCTCCGGCGATTTCCAGGTGAACTCGTCGCGGTAGTAACCCCAGGAGCCGGAGAAGGTCTGGCAGGCTTCCCATGTCACCAGTTCACCGGTCTTTGGATGGCGGAACCAGTCGGTCGGCTGGAACTGCTCCGGTGTCCACAGATCCTGCTCCAGCTCTGCGCGGTTGTCGATGATGATGTGCGGCTGCAAGTTTCTTGCGGTGCGGATCAGCTCCTCCGATTCCCAATCATCCTTGCCCTTGCCGCCCAACCATGCCTTGTCTCCTTCGCCGTGGCGCTGGCTGTAGGAGAAGTCCAGCCACAGGATGTCGATTTTTCCGTAGTTGGTCAGCAGCTCGGTGATCTGGTCGCGCATATATTTGGCATAGCGGTGCATATCCCTGCCTTCGTTCTGCTGGCGGGCATCCGGGTCATCGCGGCGCGGGTGGTTGACGTCGATGGTGAAGTCCGGGTGATGCCAGTCGATCAGCGAATAGTAGAAGCCGACATGGATTCCCTCTGCACGGAAAGCATCCACATACTCGCGGGTCAAATCTCTGCCCGCCGGTGTGTTGGTGCATTTGTAGTCGGTGTACTGGCTGTCGAACAGGCAGAAGCCCTCGTGGTGCTTGGTGGTAAACACTGCATAGCGCATACCGGCTGCTTTGGCGCGGCGTGCCCAGTCCTTCGGGTCATACAGGTCCGGGTCAAAGTGCTTAAAATACAGGTCATACTTTTCTTCCGGTGTGCGCTCACGGGTCTTGACCCACTCATGGCGCGCCGGCATCGAATACAATCCAAAGTGGATAAACATACCAAATCGGTCATGGGTAAACCAGGCGGTGTCGCCCGGAGTCGGTTTGGTTACATAACTAGACATAAAGGTGTCCTCCTGTACATTTTTTATTACATCAGCTTCTCTTATAGATGCTGCCGTTGCCAAATTCAAAGTGACCCTGCAAGAACAGCTGCTTCATCCCAATCTCAAAATGCAGCTTGCAGATACCAAGGTCCACCAGGTCAAACGGTTCATCGTCCGCTACTCCCGCATAGATTTTGTCCCCTGCAAAGATAAAGACCGGCTTCTGGGTGTTTTTGGCGGTGGGCGCCAGCTGCACCAGCTGCATCGCCTGCCTTTCCTCCTCGGACAGCGGGCGGTCGGCGCGGACCATCTCCTCGATGGTCTTGCTCTTGCGGTGGATCACTCCGCGGATCATCCGCTCCTTGCGGCTGCTCTGGGCAACCTTTCCAATCGGTACCACACAAACAATCTCTTCCTCCGGTGACGGTTCAAAGACAGCGGAGCGCCTGTCGAAGGTCCCTCCGACCCAGCAGCTGCCCAGTCCCAGTTCGGTCACCTTTAAAATCAGTTGCTCACCGTAGTAGCCGACCTTCTCCTTTAAAAAGGCAAGCTCCCGATTTCCTTTCAGCACCAGCATCGCGCGCACGCCGTCAAACATCCCATAGCTTTTAAAGCCGGCAAAAGCGTCGCTCCCGTCCTCCAGATAGGAAACGGTCAGCCCGCTTGTTTCGTTGACCTCCTCGATTGCCTCGAGCAACTGCCGAAGGATTTGCTGCTCGATGGGGGTTTGCAAAAAGCTGCGCCGGGAAATCCTCTGTTCGATTGCCTGTTTTTGTTCCATGGCACAATCCTTTCCTCTGTCCAACACCATCATCTACCCTTCCAGTGCCACTACCTTGGAAAATAGCGCATGATAACGCGGTGGAATCACCTTATCCATGTGGTAGCAGCCAAAATACCAGCGGTCAAACTGCACCTTCTCCCCCACCTCGTCAAAAAAGTAGGTCATCAGGTTGCTGTGCTCCTCATCCATTTCGATAAAGTGGCGCACCTTCGAGCTGCACTCGTGGGTCACGATAAAATCGACCCGATTCTGGCAGGCAGCCAGATTTTCCCTTGCCCGCTGCACCTCCTCGACGCTGGGCAGCTCCTGCTGCCACCAGGTCCCGTCGGCTGCGCGCAGCTCCATCTCCGGGCTTTCGCCTCCGCCAAAGGCAAAAAAGCGCTTGCCCTCCAGCTCAAACACCTCTCCTCGCTCCAGCTTGAGCAACGAACCGCTGATTCTGCGCACCTTGCCGCCGTTCCATTCCTCCTGCGGATACTGCGAGAGCAGGTCGAGGTTATCGTGTGTTCCTTCGATAAAAAGAATTTGATATTTGCTCTTTCCCAGCTTTTTGAGGATCGACTGCTCCTTCTTCGAGCCGTCCCATACAAAACCGAAATCTCCGCAGACGATCAGGGTGTCCCCCTTTTTGAGCTTCTTCATCTCTTTGGAGCGAAATCGCTCAAAATCGCCGTGCAGATCTCCCGTCAGATAAATCATCCTGATTCCCCCTGTCAATTCTATCTTATCTTACCACACAGCACCTCTTTTTTCCAGAAGGAATATGAACTGAAAATGAATAATACCGGCAAATTTTTTTGGTGTGGAAAATGATTTTACAAATCCCAGAGGATATATTATAATGGAATTGTTCTTATTTTCTTTTTACATAAACGATAGAAAACGATACATTCTCCAAACAGATCAGAAAGGAAGATGACTTGATGAAACGATTGACCGCCCTGCTGCTCTGCTGTTTGATGGTAGGCTCCTTTGCCCTCCAAAGCGCAGCCGCTCCTCTGGGCGACCTGTTTTCCGCCCAGGCGCAGGTTGAACAAAAGCAGCCTGAGCAAAGCGACAGCGACACCGCCCCAAGTACACCTGCCATCGACAGCGACTATGCCACCGGTGCACAAAAGCTGGATGTTTCACAGGGCACAGTGCCCTTTATCGACGAAAGCGACCCGCTGATGCAGAATCTGGCGGTCTATATGGTGGAGCTGACCACCGATACCCTCATCCATTCCCGCAACGCCGATGTGCAAAAATATCCCGCATCGCTGACCAAGATTATGACCGCCATCCTCACCCTCGAGCATTTTCCCGACCTGAGCCAGGAGCTGACCTTCACTGCCGAGCTGCAAAACTATGTTTATGAAATCAACGTTTCCTACGGCGGCGGTATTTCGACCGGCGGCATTGTGCTCAATGAAACGCTGACCGTCGAACAGCTGCTGTACGCCATCATGCTGCCCTCTGCCAACGAGGCTGCCGTCATGCTCGCCTATGAGATGGGTGACGGCTCACTGGAAAAATTCGCGCAGATGATGAACGACAAAGCCCGGGAGCTTGGCTGCACCGGCACCAACTTTGTCAACTCCAACGGTCTGTTCAACGAAAATCACTACTCCACCGCCTATGATATGTACCTGATTACCAAGTACGCCCTGCAAAACGAAACCTTCCGCAAGATTGTGTCCACCCCAAGCTATGACACCGGTCCGACCAACAAGCAGGAAAACCTGCACTGGGATTCGACCAACAAGATGATTGTGGAAGGCTCGGGCTTTTACTATCCGCAGATCACCGGTGTCAAGACCGGTACCCTGGAGGAAGCGGGCAGATGCTTAATCACCACCGCGCAGAAGGACGGCTACGAATACCTGCTGGTGCTGATGGGTGCACCCTATCTGGATGGAGCCGGCGGATATGTCACTCCAAACCAGGCGTTTGTCCTGACGGCAAAATTTTATGACTGGGTGTTCGACACCTACAAGGCAAAGACCATCGTGGAAAAAGGGGACAAGGTCAGCAGCATCAACAACGTCCGCCTTGCCAAGGACGGCAAAAACCACCTACAGCTGGTCAGCGCACAGACCTTCTCCGCTTTGATTCCCAACAACATCGATGTCACCAACGTCCGCCGCATCGCCTATAACAACAACGGCGAGCGCATCGGTGAAAATGACTATGTCACCGCACCGATTGAAAAGGGAGCCAAGATGGGTACCCTCAAGCTCATTTTGTACGGCAGCGAGCTGGGCTCGGTCGACCTGATTGCTGCTGAAAGCGTAGAGGAAAGCCCGATGCTGGTGCTGATGGACAAAATCAGCCAGTTTTTCCAGAACTTCTGGTTCCGCTTTGCCTTCCTGTTTGTGGTGCTGGTCGTATTGTTTGCCATCATCATCAACATCATCCAGAACAAGCGACGCAAGAAATACCGCCGCGTCAACCGCCGCCGCTACCTGTAAAATCAAATCGCACAGTAAGGAGAGTATCCCACTATGGTACAGATGACCTGTCCGGTCTGTAAAAACCGCTGTCTGCTGACCGTCGAACAAAACGGCAGTGACATCCTGGTTCAAGGAAACAAATGCGCCCGCGGAGAGCTGCACGCCCGCGAAGAACTGGAGGGCAAAGGCAAGATTGTGACCTATCACGCTTCCACCTGCTTTGAGCAGGTCCCCAGCGTCGAGGTCAAAACCACCTCCATCGTCCCCACCGAGCTGGTTTTTCGCCTGATTCGCCTGATCAAAAAGGAGAAGATTACCCGCCCGATGGCGCGCGGCGAAGTGCTGCTGCATCATCCGCTGGGGCTGGAAACCGATGTCGTCATCGACAGCGATGCCCTCGAGCATCTTTCCTGACGACAAAGAATCCTTTTACAAACGCTACAAGAAAAGGCACAGCAGAAAATTTCTGCTGTGCCTTTTTATTGTATTTACGGATTGACCACATTCTGCGGATGTCCTTGCTGGAATGCGCGGATGTTGTCCTCGACAATCTGCATACAGCGTTTGCGCGCCTGCAAAGGAGCCCACGCGATGTGCGGTGTCACCAGACAGTGCGGCTGCTCAATCAGCGGAGAATTGTGAACCGGCGGCTCTTCCTCCAGCACATCGATGCAGGCATAGCCCACCTTGCCGCTTGCCAGCGCATTGGCAAGGTCAAGGTCATTGATGATCCTGCCGCGAGCGGTGTTGATGATGATGACCCCCTGCTTCATCTTAGCAATGCTGTCCTTGCAAATCATCTGGTCGGTTTCTTCTGTCAACGGGCAGTGCAGTGAGATAACATCTGCATTTGCCAAAAGCTCCTCACGGGAAACAAAGTGCAGCTGATCGTCCTCTTCCTCCGGGTGCGGGTGGTTGCCGTTGTAGCACAGCACCTGCATTCCAAACGCCTTTGCCACCTTGGCTACGCTCATACCGATGCGTCCAGTCCCAATAATGCCCATCGTCATGCCAGCAATCTCGGTGATAGGTGTCTTCCAGTAGGAAAAATCAGGTGCCTTCTGCCAGTCACCCGCTTTGACCGACTGCACATGCTCCGAAATGCGGTTGGTCACCGCCAGCAGCATTGCAAACACATGCTGGGTGACCGATTCGGTGGCGTAGGTCGGAACGTTGCACACCAGCACCCCATGCTCCTTTGCCGCCTCCAGGTCGATGGTATTGTAGCCGGTCGCTGTCACACAAATCAGCTTGAGGTTTGGGCACGCCTCAATGGTCTCTCTGGAAATCGGACATTTATTGACCAAAATAACCTGTGCATCGCCGATGCGGTTGAGCAGTCTGATGGGCTCAGTACGGTCATACACGACCAGCGTCCCCAGCTCCCTGATTCCCTGCCAGCTCAAATCGCCCGGATTCAATGCAAATCCATCCAGAACCAGAATTTTCATAAAAGCATTCCTCCTCCGCCATATCATAGGTTTGCATTTATTCTATCACAATTAACCATATTGCACAAGTGTCAAGCGGTTAAAAGTTGTGCAAAGTTTTTGTTCGGTCTTGCCTAAAAGATTTCTGCCAGCAGGTCGCTGATGACGCTGTTGGAGAGCAAAAAGCCCTGCGGGGTCAAAAAGAGCCTGCCCTTTTGCAGCTCGAGCAGCCCGTGCTTTTGCAAAAACTGTGCCCTTTTGTACATCGGCTCCAGCTCCAGCGAAAAGCTGCGGGCAAACCACCCAAGGTCGATGCCCTCCCGCAGGCGCAGGCGCATCATCAGCTGCTCCTGCGCATCTCCGCCGCTGCCGTCCTGCACCACCTGTTCCCAGGGGTCGGATGCGTTGACAAACCCTGCAAGGTCACGCGGAAAGTAAAACCGCCTGCCGTCCAAAAAGGAATGTGCCGCCGGTCCCGCTCCCAGATATTCCTGACACCGCCAGTATTTCAGGTTGTGGCGGCTTTCCCGCCCGGGAAGGGCAAAATTGGAAATCTCATACTGCAAAAATCCATGCCGCTCCATCAGTTCGACCGTGTCCAAATACAGTTGTGCGCTCTGGTCCTCGTCGGGACAAAGCAGCTCGATTTGATTTTTGGCAAACGCCGTTCCCGGCTCTATCTTTAGCAGATAGCCGGAGATGTGCTGCACACCCAGCTGTGCAAAGGTGCTGACAAAATGCTCTACCGACTGCCGTCCCTGTCCCGGTGTCCCCAGCATCAAATCGACCGATACGTTTTCAAAACCCGCCTGCTGCGCCATCTGCACGCTCTGTACCGCCTGCTCAAAGCTGTGCCGCCGCCCCAAAGTTTGCAACTCCCGGTCCGATGCCGACTGCACCCCCATCGAGATGCGGTTGAATCCTCCCCCGTGCAGCTGCCGCAGGGTTTGCAGGGTCATCGCCGCCGGGTTCGCCTCCAGTGTCACTTCGCAGTCCGGCTGCACCGAAAAGTTTCGGTACACTCCCTGCAAAATTTCCAGCAACGCACCGCCCAGCAGCACCGGTGTCCCGCCGCCAAAGTAGATGCTGTCCACCTCTCGTCCCTTTCCGGGAGCGGTGTCCAGCGCGTGCAGCAAGGCACCGACATACTGCTGTGCGTTCTGCTCACAGTAGGGCAGCGAGTAAAAATCACAGTACGGGCACTTGCTTATACAAAACGGGATGTGAAGATAAATCCCGATTGGGTTCGACATAACATACCCTCCTTGTCAAATCAAAAAGCCTTCGCTCCTACACGCAGCGAAGGCTTTTGCTTATCCTGTCCGATTTTCTTATTCTGCCAGATAGATGGTGGAAATGCTGTTGACATCCTCCAACAGACAGCTTGCCTTCTTCTGACCATATTGCAGGAACATCAGGTCGGTCTGCTCCTCCTGCTCCTCGCCGGATTGACCTACCACCGGCTGCTGCTGCGATTTTTGCAGGAAATACAGCCCATGGCTGGTTGCAACCGCCTGTGTCACATCCGATGCAATGCGCTTTGGATTGGAGCGGCTGGTCAGCGATTTTGCATACAGGCTGTTGTCCTCCGAAATGAAATAGATATTCTCTCCATCGTTGTCCATGCCAATCAGATTGAGCTGACCGACATTTTCCAGAATGGTGATGCTGCTTTCATCATCAAAGTTTTTGAGCACCAGCTTCTGCTCGGTTTCCTCGACGACATCCCCGCTGCCGGTGACAAAATAGCCTACCTGTGCATCGTTACCAGCCTTATCCTCCAGCGATTCGTCCAGCGGCAGCACCTGTGGGGACTGCATGCTGCCCAACTGATAACGGTAGAGCTGGTCGCCCAGACTCCAATAAAGCGCCTTGTCGGTGGCGCTGGCAAAGTCAATATCATAATTGATGGCATAGCCGTTCACACTGTAAAAATTTTCAAAGATGGTAAAGCCCTGCAAACCGCTGTCCCCTACCGTCGCGCTGCCCTTTGCCACCACGCACAGGTTGCCCTGTCCGTCGATATAATGCAGTTGTCCTGCATACAGGGTGTCTTCCTCCTCCGAGCTGCCCATCATCTCGCCGGTGGCAAGCTCTTTGGCATTCTCATTGAGCCAGCCGCTCGAACGGACGGTCGATTCCAGCACAGCGGCTACATTGTCCGCCATCTTTTCGACTGCACCGGTGGCTGGGTCATACAGATACAGGCTGCCGATTGGGTTATATTTGTTGGAAGCAAGGTCGCAATCGCCTACAAAGCTCACCGAACCGTCGCCGTACAGCATTGCTTCACTGATTTTGCCTCCCAGCTTTTCCAGCTCGCCGGTTTCCAGATTGCTGACCCGGTACAGCTCCACCAAACCGTCCTCGCCATCCATCTTGATGGCAAAGACATCCTTGGTTTTGGAGGAAATATTGTAGACAGTGTATTCGCTGTCCAGCAGGTGCAGCTGACCGTTGTACAGGTAGCCGCCGCCGATGGTGTTGCGTTCATCGTCCAACTGGAGCACCTGCAACAGAGTGTCGTCCGCAGAGGTTTTGACCGCTACGATGTTCTCCTGCCCTGCCACCTCCGACATCGGGCTGAGCTGACCGTCCTTGTAACGAATTTGCTGTAGCTTTCCGTCCTCGTCCAGCTTGTTGTAGTAAACTGCCAGACCGTTGCTGCAATAGATTAGGTTTGCAGCCTCGTCCAGGATTTCCTCCTCGCCGGACGTCTTTTTCACACGCAAATCGCCCACCATCTCTGCGGTGGTTTCAAAGGTCATCGGCAGGTAGACCACATCGCCGTTGTCCAGCTCCACATAGTTTTTGCTGCCGATGTAAGGGGATGCCAGCGACAATCCGTTGGCAATCTGCCGGTGCTGCTCCTCATCCTGCGCCTCGTTGAGGTACATCCCGATCATCTTTTCGCCTTTCGCAAAGCCGATGGCATCATCGCTGGTGTAGGCTAACACGGTCGGATTTTTGTGGTCCTGTGCGGTGACCGTCTGCTGCGAGCCGCCTGCTGCCAGCCAGATGACCGCCGCTGCTGCCGCTGCCAGCACGATTGCACCCAGTACAAACGGCAGTGGGCTGCGCTTTTTCACCGGCTTTTGTGGCTGTTCCTGTTGGGCATCCCCATTCTCGTTTGCCTCCGGCTGTTCCTGCGGCTGTTGCCCGGTTAGCTGCTCGTCCGGCTGCTTGCCGCAGTGCGGACAAAGTCCTTTATTTTCTTCCAGTTGCTCGGCAGAAATCTCTCTGCCGCAATGACTGCATTTCATCTTTTTTAGACACACCTTTCCTGATTTTGCCGTACAAACGGCTGTACACATTGCTTCATTATAGCGGATTTTCCTTAGGAAAAATAGACCTCAACTATTAAATTTTCCAAAACAGCCGCCGAGAACCCTTTAATTTGCTAATATTTAAAAGGGATTTTTGTTTATTTTAATGAAACAACCTGAATATCATTTTCGCATCCGAAAAGGTATGGTATAATAAATATAAATGAATTTGAAATTTTAGCCTGATTCGATCTATGGCAAAATTTTCAAGGCTTTTCTATCTAATTTTATTGCCAAGAGGTGACTGATCATAATGGATGCCCGAAAAGAAACTATCAGCCCCAGACAGCTGAAAATCTTAAAAATGGATACTCTGCATCTGAACCAATACCTGAATGAGGCGATGCTGGAAAATCCGGTGATCGAGCTGGAGGAAAATCTGACCGGCTACACCGATGAAGATATGCGCGCCCGCAAAGCCGAGTGGCTGGAATCCAACGACTTTGAGGAAGGCTTGGGCTATTTTGACAAGGAGATGGAACTGCCCGCTCTGGAACAGCCCGATTATGCCATGCTCAACGTCGGCAGCGACGAAACGCTGGAACAGCATCTGACCAAACAAATCGGCGTGCTGCAACTGCCCGAACGGGTGCGCAGCGCCGCCATCTACCTGGCAGGCTGCCTGGATGAAAACGGCTACCTGCTGGCACAGGCGCAGGACCTTGCCAAAGAGGGCTACTGTGAATCGGAATTTGAGGAAGCGCTGGCTGTCCTGCAAAACTTGGAGCCGCTGGGCGTTGGTGCTACCAGCCTGAAGGAATGTCTTTGCTTACAGCTGGACGAGGACGACCAGACCGCCAGACGGCTGCTGGATGAAATCGACCTGACCGGCAGCGCCGACGTGCATCAGCTGGCAGAGCAGTTTGGACAATCGGAACAGCAGATCGAGCAGGCAATGCTGCGCATCCGCCAGCTCAACCCGAAACCCGGCTCCCAGTACAGCAGCCACGACCGTTCCTCCTACATCCTGCCGGACGTAATGATGATTAAATTTGTCAACGAGTATTACGTTGCCCTCAGCGACTTCTCCCTCCCGCAGATTCGCATCAGCGAGGATTACCGCAATCTGCTTGCCCGTTCCCGCGGAGAGGAACACCGGGAAGAGCGGGAATATCTGGAGGACAAGATCGCAGATGCACAGCTTCTTGAGCAGGAGGTCACCTTACGCGGCAACTTGTTGGTCGAAGTGACCAAAGAGCTGATTAAATTACAGGAACCGTTCTTCCGCTTCGGTCCCCGCTACATGAAGCTGCTGCCTATCCAGGAGCTTGCCGAGGCAGTCCATCTGCCGGTGGAGCTGGTCAGCGCTGTTCTCAAGCATAAATACCTGCAATCTCCATTCGGCGTGTACCCGATGAAATTCTTCGTTGCACGGGAACACCAGCCGCAGCAGGAGGGCATGGAGGCAATCCGCACCCAGCTGTCCGCCATCGTGCGCACAGAACAGCCCGATGAGCCGTACACCGACGAACAGCTTGCTCAGCTGCTGGCACAGGACGGCATCTTTGCCACCGAAGAGCTGGTGGAACGTCTGCGCGAGGAGCTGAACATCCCCGACAGCGAACACCGCATCTTCTATGACCCGCATCAGGCTTGCTGTGAGGAAGAGGATTCCTGCGGTTGTGAAGACGAACATTGCAGCTGTGGACATGACCACTGCGGTTGTGAAGACGAGCATTGCAGCTGCGGACATGAACACTGCTAAAAGAAAGAAAAAATTGCAAAAGCCACCGGACCTTTAAAAGGTCCGGTGGCTTTTTTGTCTGCTTTATTGTTTGACCGGTGCATACTGCCCGATAATCTGCTGGGCAATCCGAACACCGTCCACTGCGGCACTCATAATGCCTCCCGCATAGCCTGCACCCTCTCCACAGGGGTACAGTCCCTGCATCCCCAATGCCTGAAAGCTCTGGGCATCGCGGGTGATGCGCACCGGCGACGAGGTTCTGGTCTCCACGCCGGTCATCACCGCATCGGCATCGGCAAAGCCCGGCAGTCTGCGATTAAAGCGGCGCAGTCCCTGCTCGAGCATCCGATTGATGGGCTGCGGGAACAGGCTGTGCAGATCCGCTTCCCGCACACCGCAGGAAAAGCTGGGTGTGGTGGCAGCCTGCGAAAGGTCGGGAGCAGCTGCCTCCAGATAGCTTTTGACCGACTGCGCCGGTGCGCGGTAATCCTTGCCGCCCAGCACAAACGCCTGATGTTCCAGTCTGCGCTGAAACGCTACGCCGTCCAGCACGCCGCTGCCAAAATCGGAAGCATCCACCGACACCACCAGTGCTGCGTTGGCATTCTCTCCATCGCGGGCATATTCGCTCATTCCGTTGGTGACCACCGTCTCCTCCTCCGAGGAGGAAGCCACCACATATCCTCCGGGACACATACAGAAGGTGTAGACCCCTCTGCCCTGCTCATCCCTCCAGGAAAGCTGATGCTCTCCCTTTGGCAGAGCCGGATGCCCCGCCTGCTTGCCGTACAGTCCGGCGTCAATCACCGATTGCCGCTGCTCGATGCGCACACCCACCGAAAATGGCTTCGGCTCCAAAAATACACCGTCGGCACACAGTTGTTCGAAGGTGTCCCGCGCACTGTGACCGATTGCCAGCACCAAGACCTGTGTCGGAATCTCTCCGGCGCTACTCTTGACCGCCTGCACCCGTCCCTGCCGCAAAACCACACGCTCCATCTTGGTTTCAAACAACACCTGTCCACCCAGCCGGATGATTTCCTCTCGGATGGATTTGACCACCCCGCGCAGCAGGTCGGTCCCCACGTGCGGCTTCTGCCGGTAACGTATCTCCTCCGGCGCGCCGTGGCGGATCATCTCTTCCAGTACAAAATCGCACCGCGGGTCGCTGATGCGGGTGGTCAGCTTGCCGTCCGAAAAGGTTCCGGCTCCCCCTTCGCCGAACTGCACGTTGGTTTTGACATCCAAATGCCTTTGCTGCCAGAAGCCCTGCACTGCCTGCACCCGGCTGTCCACATCCGCGCCACGCTCCAGTACAACAGGACAGTAACCCAGACGGGCAAGGGTCAAGGCGGCAAACATCCCTGCCGGACCAAAGCCTACCACCACCGGCGGATGCTCCATCGGGCTCTGACCCTGCACAAATTCCAGCGGCTGCTTTTCCTCCCATTTGACCGACGAAGCTGCCTTTGTCCTTTGCAGCCGTGCCAGCGTCTGCTGTTCTTCTTTCGCTGTATGAAGCTCAAATCCCACCGAGCTGACCAGCAATATGTTCTCCTGGTGTCTTGCGTCCACGCTGCTTTTGATGAGATAGCTGCGCTTAATCTGTTCCGGGCGCAGCTGCGCTGTTTTTCTTGCCGATTCGATGATCTGCTGATGGCTGCTGCCATCCTTCAATCTGGTTTTGACTTGCGAAACAATGATCGCCATATCCGACCGCCTTTCCTGTTTTCTTCCGGCAAAAAGCCCGCGGGCTGTCATGCAGACGGCTGCGGGCTTCCTGCTCTATCTTCGTTTTATTCTGTCTGTTGCTCGGTTGGCTCCGACTGCGGCTCCTGCGGCTGTTCTGTTTCATCCTCCGTTGTTGTCTGTGAGCCGTTCTGCTCGGCGATGGAGATGATTGCCTTATAGCTGCCGCTTGCCCAGACCAGACCCTTTTTCGGAATGGAGATCTTGACCGGCAGCTCAATCTGTCCCGAAGCGATGCTCGAGCTTTCCTCCAGATCGACCGTTGCCACGATGTCGCCCGCTACCAGATTCTCTACAATCGACTGCGGACCCACCACCTTGACATTCGGAATCTCCTGGGTGGTTGCGGTCGCCTGATAGTTGAGCGGCACATTGTTGATCAGAATGGTGCTTACGTTAAAGTTTTTGCTGACCATTCCCTCCGAATTGAGCTGAACCAGAACGCTCTGGATATTCTGGGTGTTGACAAATCCGGTCGGCAGCTCGACTGCAAAGGATTCTGTCATGCCAATATCCAGTGTGCGCAGGTCAATCTGTCCCAGTGGAATCTCCTTATAACGGTCGATTGCCTCCGCCGGTCCTGCCACCTCGATCTCCTCGTTGGAAATATGGAAGCTCAGCTGTCCGACCGGGAAGCCCTCCGGCACATTGATGAAATCCAGACGAACCGGAACGACCTTCTTCTTGAGGATTGGGATGGTCACTCTGGCTTCGGTGACATCGCTGACCACATATTTTAAATCCAGTTCGTTGCCGTCCACATCCAAAAATTGAATCGGAAGGGTTTCACTGTAGCTGCTGGTCAACTCCTGGTCGATGTCCTTTTCCACCACGCACTGGCTGATTCTTGCAATATCTTCTGCCGGTCCGGTCAGCTCCACACTGGACGGGCTGACGCTGACATCGCGGATCAGATAATCGTCTGCCGGTGCGCTGTACCCGGACAGCCTTGCTTTGATGTCCATGGTAACGGTTTCCAGGCTGTCAAATTTGATTTGGATGCTGGCCGGTGAGATGGACTCGATGCTGATATTCTTGTCGCCGTCCTCCACCTCTCCTTTGAGCTCCACCGTGTGTACGCCTGCGGTGGTCACCTTGGAAATATCCGGGTAGACCCGCACATCCGAAGCGGTCAGGTTTCCGATGTCATAAATTACACCCTCCACCCGAACGGTCACCTTCGGCTGCTCTGCTGAGATGGTGCTCAAGCCCAGCTTGCCAATCGATTCGTCCACCTGCTGCATATCAATGGCAATGCCGCTGATGGTCTTTCCTTTGGTATCATTGGAGTTGAGCGACACAAAAATCCACGCCCAAAATGCCATGACGACCGAAAGTACCACCAAAAAGGTTTTGTTATCAAAAATAGATTCTTTTTTCACCCACAGATCATCCTCTCCGCCGTCTTACTTTTTGACCTTGCGCAGCAGCGCCTTGACGCTGCTCTGCTTGCGCTGACCTTCCTCGTTTTTGTGAAGGATTTCATGGCGCAGACGCTTTTCCAGCTGTGGAATGGTAAAATTCCGCTCGATGACGCCGCCCTCTGCAATGGAAATGGTCCCGGTTTCCTCCGAAACCACCACGACCACCGCATCCGAGTTTTCACTCACGCCCAGCGCTGCGCGGTGACGGGTGCCCATCTCCTTGCTGATGGTATAGTTCTGGCTCAGCGGCAAGAAGCATCCCGAAGCGCAGATGCGTCCGTCTCGAATAATCATCGCGCCGTCGTGCAGCGGCGAGTTGACAAAAAACAGGTTGCCAATCAGCTCGTTGCTCGGGGTTGCATCCACCACAGTTCCGGTCTTGATGATTTCCCCCAGCTTGGTCTGCCGTTCAAAGACAATCAGAGCACCGGTCTTGGTTTTGGAAAGGGTTTCGCAGGCGTTGGCAATGACCGAAATCGACTCGTTCCAGACGCCGGTCAGCTCGCTGTCCTTATCCTGCGAGGACTGAAAAATATTGAGCTTGTTGAGCTTGGTCTGTGCCACGTGCTCAAGCATCCTGCGCAGCTCCGGCTGAAAGACGATGACCAACGCCAGCACACCGGTTGCCACTACATTCTGCATGATGAATCGCACCGTCTTCATATTTAAGTTGTATGCTACAAAATATAACAGCAGCAGCAAAATCAATCCCTTTGCCAGTTGCATCGCTCTGGTTTCCCGAATCAGTTTGATCACCTGATAGATCAGCAGGGCAACAATCACAATATCCAGAATATCCCAAATTCCGATTGCCTTTACCGTACCGATGATCTGGTTCCATTCACTTACCATCGTCATCATCCTTCTCTTCTCTGCCTGTTTTTTCGTTGTTCAACAGCCTGTCCCCTCTGGCTGCCGACGCTGCCGTGCAGCGCCGGAAGATGATGTGGCTGTCCTTATTTTATTTTAACATATTTTGTGCAGCAATCCAACAGCTCCTACAAAATTTCCCGCAAACATTTTTCCCTTTTCACACAATCTCACAAATTTTACGATAAAATAGCTCGCACCGCTGCACAGCAGGCATCCGCCTGCGCGCGGGTGTTGAAGGCACCCAGACTCATCCGCACCACACCGTCGCGGTCGGTGTGCATCTTGCGGTGTGCCAGTGCCGCACAGTGAAAACCTGCCCGCACCGCAATCCCCTTTTCATTCAAACACTCTGCTGCCGCAGTCGAATCCAGATTTCCCAGATTCAGCGCAATCACCGGCAGATTTTTTCCTATACACGGCGGCTGCGAATACAGCTGTACGCCCCGAATCCCGCACAGCTGCTCGTAGAGAGAAGCACACAGCTGCATCTCCTTTTCATACAGCCGCTGCGGCGTGTTTTGCAGCACAAAGGAGATGCCGGCGCTCAGTCCCAGGATTCCGGGTGTGTTGACCGTCCCGCCCTCCAGCCGGTCGGGCAGCAGGTCGGGCATCACCGGCTCCATCGAAAAGCTGCCCGTTCCGCCGGACAGCAGCGGCTGCGGCAGCACCGGACAGTTGACGATGAGCAGTCCGGTCCCTGCCGGTCCGTACAATCCCTTGTGACCCGGCAGACACAGGTAGTCGATTGCCTGCCGTCTGAGGTCCAACGGCAGCAATCCCGCGCTCTGCGCAGCGTCCACCGTCATCATCACGCCGCGGCAGCGTGCCATTGCACCGATGCGCTCCACCGGCACCCGCATTCCAAAGACGTTGGAGGCCTGGGTGCAGACAATCATGCGGGTGTTCGGGCGAATCAGATGCTCAAAATTCCAAACAGTCTTCTGCTCGTTTTCCTCCACCGCAGCCACGCTGTATTCGATCATACCCTGCCGCCGCAGCTGCTCCATCACCCGGTAGACCGCGTTGTGTTCCAGGTCGGAGATGATGAAATGGTCCCCCGGCTGCGCCAGTCCCTTGATGACGATATTGAGCGATTCGGTGCAGTTTTTGGTGAACACCACCTGCTCGGGCTGACAGCCGAACAGGGCAGCTGCCCGCTCGCGGCAGCGGTGGACCATCCTGCCGGTCTGCATCGAAAGGTCGTGACCTCCTCTGCCCGGATTGGCTCCATAGTACAGCATCGCCTGCTGCACCGCCTGCACCACACAGCCCGGCTTCGGGAAGGTGGTGGCAGCGTTGTCAAAATAGATCATCGCCCCTCACCTGCCTTTGGCTGAGTCGAGCGCGCCAGCTTGATGCCGCCCGATTGCAGCAGCTGTTTTGCGCGCTGTGCATCCCCCTTCACCGTTAGCTTGTATCCACAGCCCTGGATGCGGTCATGGTCTCTGCCCGCCCAGACACGAAATCCCTTCTGTTCCAGCAGCTTCTGCCCTTTGAGTGCATAGGTCAGCGAGCTGACCGGTATATCGGTCGATAAATATTCTTTGTTCATCTGACGTTCCCCCTTTCTGATTATCGGACAAACAATGTCCTCTTCCATTCTATGCAGGGAACCGGATGCACGCGCCCGCTGCGGCAATGTATTTTTTAGACTAGCCTCGGGTAATCAGACAAACGCTGTGGGCGCTCATCCCTTCACCGCTGCCGGTAAAGCCCAGCTGCTCCTCGGTGGTCGCCTTGACGTTGACCTGTTCTGTGTCGATTTGGCAGGCATCGGCAATGTTTTTTGCCATCTGTGGGATATAGTTCTTGAGCTTTGGTCTTTGTGCAATGATGGTGCAATCGATGTTGGAGATGGAATATCCCTTTCCCTTCAGCAGCAGTACCACCTGCTTCAGCAGGCAGATGCTGTCTGCTCCGGCATAGCGCGGGTCGGTGTCGGGAAAATGTCTGCCGATGTCCCCCAGCGCCGCTGCACCCAGCAGGGCATCCATCACTGCGTGTACCAGCACATCTGCATCCGAATGACCCAACAGTCCTTTCTCCCACGGGATTTCCACCCCGCCCAAAATCAGCTTTCTCCCCTGTGTCAGCCGGTGTACGTCGTACCCGTGTCCTGTGCGAATCTCCATCCTCTTCTCCTCCTGTTGCTCCTGCTGACCTGCCATCGCCTTTGCCACCGCAATGTCCTCTGGCGTAGTAATCTTGATGTTGCGGTAATCTCCTTCACACAGCTTCACCGCATGACCGATGTGCTCCACCAGCTGGCAGTCATCGGTAAAATCCAGTCCTTCCCGCTGCGCCTGCTTTACTGCACGGCGGTATAGTCCCGCCTCAAACACCTGCGGTGTCTGGGTCAGATACAGTCTGCTGCGGTCCGGTGTCTGTTCAATGAAGCCTTCCTCGTTTGCCTGCTTGATGGTGTCCTTGACACGCACCGCTGCCGTTGCCGCTCCATATTCGACCGCCGCCTGGATGCACTGTTCAATCATCTGCGGCTGGGCAAAGGGTCTGGCTCCGTCGTGGATAACAAAATATTCCACCTGCTCGGACAACTTTGCAATCCCCGCCTGCACCGACTGCTGTCGGGTCGCACCTCCGGTGGTGAGGACAAAATCGGGCAGGTGATACTGCTCCTTCCAGCTTTGCAACTGGGCAAACTGCTCCTGCCGCGCTACCACCACCAGCTCCTGAATCGACCGGACCTGTGCCAGCGCCTGGATGGAACGCACTAAAACCGGCACTCCGTTTAACTCCAATAGCTGCTTGTCCACTCCCTGCATCCGCTGTGCCATTCCTCCTGCGGCAATCACAGCTCCCGCTCTTATGGTGTCCTGCTTCATTTTGTTGCCTCCTCTAATTCGGACCGGTTTGCCTACGGTATATCCTACCAGCAAACACCCGATATTTTTAGTGATAAATGTAAAAGTTTTGCAAAAAATAAAAATCAGGCTCCGACCAATCGCCGGAGCCTTCCCATACGCAAACTGTGATTACCCAAACAGCCTATCCTTGCCGCTGTGGACATAGACGCTCAGTACCACACCGATGGCAAGGTAGAGGGTACCGGTCGAGGTTCCGCCTGCGGACAAAAACGGCAGGGTAACACCGATAACCGGCATCATCCCCAGACACATTCCGATGTTGATGATGATTTGAATGCCAATCATCGCAAAGACACCCACGCAGATATACTTTCCCAAATCATCGGGTGCGCGCAGACCGTTGCTCAGGATGCGGATGCACAAAAACGCCAGCACCAGCAGCACCGCCAAGCAACCGATGAAGCCCACCGTTTCCCCGATGTAGGTAAAGATGAAGTCGTTGTACACCTCAGGGACATAGCGAAACTGTCCGGTTTCCATGAACACACCGTTGCCCCACAGCCCGCCGTTGCCAATCGAAATCAGTCCCCGCTGCTGCTGCCAGGAATCCGCCGCCTCCACCAGCGTCGGGTCGATGACCGCCAGGATACGGTTCTTTTTGTCGTCGTCCAACAGGAAATTCCACGCCACAATGGCTGCCGGCGGAATCATCGCCGCTACCGGCAGGATGTACTTCCAGGAAAGTCCCGCTGTAAACAGCATCGCTGCAAAGATGACCGCCATGACCAGCGCGGTGCCGTCATCTCCCTGCAAATGGATGATGGCAACCGGCAGCAGTCCGTGCAGCAAAAGCAGCAGCAGCTGTTTGGGACGATTCAATGTATCCTTTACCTTGGAAAGATGATAAGCAAAGGTGATAATAAACGAAATCTTGAGCAGCTCGGAGGGCTGAAAGTTAATCCCTAAAAACGGGATAGGCAGCCAGTTGCGGTCGTCTACCCATTCGACACGCTGCACTCCAAAGGGAAAAAGCAGCAGCAGCAAACCGTAGCAGACTGCTGTATGAAACTTCCACATCCGCGCCATCGTGTGGTAGTCAATTTTGGAAAGAACGATTGCCGCAGCAATGCCGCACAGCGCCATCGCCGGCTGCACCACAACGGTATTGATTCTGCCGATTTCCCCGTTTTGGTACAGGCTGTAAATCAGCAGGGTGCTGAATACCGACAGACCGGTGCAGCACAGCAGCAACAGCCAGTCGGTCTGTTTAAAATATCTGCCTATGGCAGAAAAAATATTTTTTATCATCTGTAAAAAAAGCCTTTCTGTTCCCGTTTTTCGGCTGTTTGACCCTCAGAACAGTCTTATTATATTATGAAACCTGTCGGGATTCAAGCTAAAATCTATAAATATTCGCCTGCATTTCTCTTCCACCTTTCACAAAATTATGGTATACTGTGGATACCAGTATATGACAGAACCGGTTTTCAAACCGATGGATGCATATACCTGCGGCAGTTTCGCGGGACATCCGCTTTTGGTCAGTCGGCATCGTTCCGCACTCTTTTTGAGTTTTCACTGCATCTTTATTTTATCAAAGACACCAAGGAGGAAATTACCCATGCTTACAGACATCGAAATCGCCCAGCAGTGTGCTATGAAGCCCATCACCGAAGTAGCCGGTGCGCTCGGTATCCGTCCTGAGGAGCTGGAACCGTACGGTCACTACAAGGCAAAGCTTTCGGACGACCTTGCCAAACGTCTGGAAAACCAGCCGGACGGCAAATTGATCCTGGTCACCGCTATCAACCCGACTCCTGCGGGTGAAGGCAAGACCACCACAACCGTCGGTCTTGGACAGGCGATGCAGAAGATTGGCAAAAAAGCCATCATCGCTCTGCGCGAGCCTTCCCTGGGTCCTGTATTCGGCATCAAGGGCGGCGCTGCCGGCGGCGGCTATGCACAGGTCGTTCCGATGGAGGACATCAACCTGCACTTCACCGGCGATATGCACGCCATCACCGCTGCCAACAACCTGCTGTGCGCCATCCTGGACAACCATATGCAGCAGGGCAACGAGCTGAATATCGACCAGCGCCGCATTCTCTTCAAACGCTGCATGGACATGAACGACCGCGCACTGCGCTTTGTCAACGTCGGACTGGGCGGAAAAGCAAACGGTATCCCGCGTGAGGACGGCTTCCAGATTACCGTTGCCAGCGAGGTTATGGCAATCCTGTGCCTTGCATCGGATATGCAGGACCTCAAGGAACGTCTGGGCAACATTCTGGTCGCTTACACCTATGACAACAAACCGGTCTACGCCAAAGACCTCAAGGTAAACGGCGCGATGGCAGTTCTGCTTAAAGACGCCATCAAACCAAACCTGGTACAGACTTTGGAAAACACCCCTGCTCTGATGCACGGCGGTCCATTTGCCAACATCGCACACGGCTGCAACTCGGTTCGTGCAACCAAGCTTGCCCTGAAGCTGGCAGACTACACCATCACCGAGGCAGGCTTCGGCTCGGACCTTGGCGCTGAAAAGTTCCTGGACATCAAGTGCCGCTATGCAGGACTCAAGCCATCGGCTATCGTTGTGGTTGCCACCCTGCGCGCACTCAAATATAACGGCGGTGTACCAAAGGCAGAAACCGCTCAGCCAAACGTGGAAGCTGTCAAAGCCGGTCTGTGCAACCTTGCCGCTCATGTAGAAAACATGAAGAAGTTCGGTGTTCCGGTCGTTGTTGCCATCAACCATTTCCTGACCGACTCGGATGAGGAGATTGCTGTGCTGGAAAACTACTGCCGTGAAAACGACGTCGAGTTTGCTCTCTCCGATGTATTCGCCAAAGGCGGCGAAGGCGGCGTGGCTCTGGCAGAAAAGGTGGTAAAAGCCTGCGAAAAACCTGCCAACTTTGCACCGCTGTACGACGTAGAGCTGCCAATCAAGGAAAAAATCGACATCATCGCCAAGAACATCTACGGAGCAGACAGCGTTGTTTACTCCTCCGAGGCACTCAAGTCGATTGCCAATATCGAAAAGCTCGGACAGGACAAACTGCCAATCTGCATGGCAAAGACCCAGTACTCGCTGTCCGACGACCCTTCCAAGCTTGGACGTCCAACCGGATTCAAGCTCAACATCCGTGATGTCAAACTTTCTGCCGGCGCCGGCTTCATCGTCGCTCTGTCCGGTACCATCATGACCATGCCCGGTCTGGGCAAAGACCCTGCGGCTTACCGCATCGACATTGATGAGGACGGTCACATCCACGGTCTGTTTTAACGCAGTTTTCAGGGAGGTTTCCGAAGGCGGGGACCTCCCTGCCTTTTGGTTGCCGCCCGGTTGGGAAGAAAGGAAATCCATGAAAAATTATATCAGCCACAGTCCCGAGCAGACCGAACAGATTGCCGCCGAGTTTGCCTCGACTTTAAAAAGCGGCGATGTGATCGCCTATAAAGGTCCGATGGGCGCAGGAAAAACAGCCTTCACCCGCGGGCTTTGCCGTGGGCTGGGACTGGACGATCCCGTTTCCAGCCCTACCTTTGCTCTGGTCCATCAATATGGTAACGGGGAACACGCCCTGTATCACTTCGATATGTATCGGGTGGAAAGCTATGAGGACCTGTACTCCACCGGATTTTTTGATTATCTGGACTACGGAGGCATCCTTGCCATCGAATGGAGCGAAAACATCGAGGCGGTCCTTCCGCCAAACACCATCACCGTTACCATCCAAAAGGATGAAAACGACCCCGACCTGCGCCGGATTCAAATTGACCGACCCTAAATAAGGAGGAGCTTTTTCTTGATCATCTTTGCTATGGATACCTCGGCTGCCGCCGCTTCCTGCGCTTTGCTCGAGGACGACCGACCGATTGCTCAATTTTATACCGATACCCACCTGACCCACAGCCAAACCATCATGCCGATGGTGGAATCGCTGCTGTCGTGCAGCCACATGACCATCCAGCAGGTGGATTTGTTTGCCGCTTCGGTGGGTCCCGGCTCCTTCACCGGTCTGCGCATCGGGGTAGCTGCCGTCAAAGGGATGGCACAGGTGCTGGACAAGCCCTGCGCTGCCGTTTCCGCACTGGAAGGACTGGCATACAACCTGTCCGACCGCACCGGCATCATCTGTCCTGCACTGGATGCGCGCTGCGGTCAGGTCTACACCGCCTGGTTCGACGCCGACCGGCAGATGCAGCGGATGCACGAGGACTGTGCGCTGATGGCAGACCAGCTGTGCGAACAGCTGATTCCTCTTTCCCAACAGGCTCCCATCACGCTGGTGGGCGACGGAGCGCAGCTGGTAAAGGACACCATGCAGACCATCGACCCGCAGCTGGCTGACCGACTTTTGCTCCCGGGCAAGCACCTTCTGCTCCAGCACGCCTATGGCATCGGGCTTGCCGCCTGGCACCAGGTGACCCAGCAGAAGCTGCCGCTCATCTCTGCCCAGCAGCTGGTTCCTGTCTATCTCAAGCTGCCGCAGGCACAGCGGGAGCTTCAACTCAAACTGAAAAAGCAGCAGTAACTGCTCCTGCTTTTTGCAAAGCTATTTTTACACCATCTTATCCAATCATCTAAATACGACGGAGGGTATCATTATGCTCGTAATTGGTAGTGACCACGGCGGTTTCCTGCTCAAACAGGAAATCAAAAAACATCTGGAAGAAAAAGGAGTCGACTTTGTAGATGTCGGCTGCTACGACGAAAACTCGGTGGATTATCCCGACGTTGCCAAGGCTGCCTGTGACAAAATCACCAACGGAGAATGTGACATCGGCATCCTGATCTGCGGCACCGGCATCGGCATCTCGATGGCTGCCAACAAGGTCAAGGGAATCCGCGCTGCCTGCTGCTCCGACTGCTTCAGCGCAAAATACACCCGTTTGCACAACAACGCCAACGTTCTGTGCTTTGGCGGCAGGGTTGTCGGCGCAGGACTTGCCTGCATGATGGTCGATGCCTTCCTGGAAACCGGTTTTGAGGGCGGACGCCATCAGAGAAGGGTGGACAAAATTCTGGCTTTGGAAGAAAACTTTGGCAAATAACGCATTTTCCCCGTCTTTTTTGAGTAAATTGCCGATTTTCCCATTTCTGAAAAAAATGGTGAAAAAAATATTTTCTTCTGACCGCGTTTGTTGTAAAATAGAGATATAGGTTTGGCATTTGATTTTTGTTCAAGCGCCGGATGACCTATCCTCATCTTATTAAAACTGAAAGGATTCGATCATTATGACTCCTATGATTTTTGATCACCCACTCATCCAGCACAAGATTTCCCTGCTGAGAAACAAAAACACCGGTTCCAAGGAATTCCGCGAACTGGTCGGCGAGGTATCCATGCTGATGTGCTATGAAGCTACCCGCGACCTGCCGCTTAAAGAGGTTGAAATCGAAACTCCTGTTGCTCTGGCAAAGACCAAGGTCATTGCCGGCAGAAAACTGGCATTCGTTCCAATCCTGCGTGCCGGTATCGGTATGCTCGACGGCGTGCTGTCGATGGTTCCTGCTGCTAAGGTCGGTCACATCGGTCTGTACCGCGACCCACAGACCCTGCAGCCGGTCAAATACTACTGCAAACTTCCTTCCGACATCAACGAGCGCGAGGTCATTGTCCTCGACCCAATGCTGGCAACCGGCGGTTCTGCTGTCGCTGCCATCCAGATGCTCAAGGAAAGCGGCGCTGCCAATATCAAATTCATGTGCATCATCGCTGCACCGGAAGGTCTGAACGCACTGACCGAAGCACATCCTGACGTACAGGTTTACTGCGCTGCTCTGGATGAAAAGCTCAACGACGACAAGTACATCGTTCCTGGTCTGGGTGACTGCGGCGACCGTATCTTCGGCACCAAATAATTTTTGCAATCTATAAAAAACAGCGGCTGCACAAAAGTGCAGCCGCTCTTTTTGTTATCATACCCGCTACCGAATCACAACACCCAAAAAACCCGCCAGCATCATCGCCTGCTCCGGTGTGACGATGGCTCCCTTTAAATCTTGAGGTGCCAGACGGAAGCCATCCAGCTCACAGCTGCGCAGGTCCATCCCATTCAAAGAGGTGTGCAGCAGCTGGGATTTGCGCAGGTCACAGTCGGAAAAGGCTGTTTCCTTCCATCTCCATTCGCTGCAATCGCTTTCCTGCAAGCTGCACCCGTCAAACAGCACCGCCTTCAACCGGCTCCCTCCCATGGCTGCATAGCGCAGATTGCACCCTAAGAAGGACACATCCCGAAGCAGAGAGTGAGCCATCCCGACACCCATCAGCTTGCACCCGCGCAGGGTCACCCGACAGGCGGCAAGGTCCTGCAAACGGCAGGCAGAAAAGCTGCAATTTTCCAGCAGCACATCGGTGAGGGAAAGATTATCCAGACAGCACTGCGAAAACTGGCAGCCGTGAAAGACACAGTTTTTAAACTCGATTCCACTGCCGTCAAACCCTTCCAGCAGCTGATTTCGGTAGATGCCGCCGTGCAACTCCTCCTCGTCCTGCTGCTGCATCTGCACCAGGTCATACAGCAGATTTCCAGCTGTCAGCGGCTCGGTCAAATTGGTCGGCTGTATTTTCATCTTCATCTCTCCCCTCTTTTTCTTCATTATATTCCCTTTTGAGGAAAGATACAAGGCAAACAACTCAATGGGAAATCAACTGCTCCCGCCGCAGAATCGGCAGCAAGCGACTGCCTAAAAAGGCTGCTAAGACCATCAGCAGGGTATCCGCCGGCACAAAAATCAAAAAGGTCGAATAGAGGATTGCCCTTGCGCTCATTCCTTTTCCCAGCCAAAGGTTGGTAATCAGTGCAAAGTATCCGCACCCGACGGCAAAATCCACACCTGCTGCCGAAAAACAAGCCACCAGCATCGTTCGAAAGCTGCTGCTTTTTCGAACCTCGATGATTTTTCCGCACAGCCATGCTGCCGGAACAAATCCCAGCAGATAACCAAAGGTCGGCTGAAGCAGGTAGGACAAGCCCGCTCCCTTGGTAAAGACCGGCAGCCCGCACAATCCCAGCAGCAAATAAATCACAATGCTCATCGCACCTTGTCGCGACCCTAACAGCGCACCTGCTAAAATTGCGAAAAAAATCTGCAAGGAAAACGGAACCGGCGGCACCGGTATGGTGATAAAAGCTCCTACCGCTGTCAACGCGGCAAACAATGCCATCAAACTCAAATTGCGAACATTTACCTTCTTTTTCATCCTCTTCCTCCTAAAATGTATCTTTAGTTACAAAAGTATCAATAGTTACAAATTATATTGGACAACAGCAGATTTGTCAAGTATCTGCTGCAAAAATCTCCGGCATTTAGAAAATCCACCCAAAAAATCATAGCATCCGGCGGATGGATGTGCTATAATGTGGAGGAAATGGTTGTGTGTACAAGAAAATGCTTTCCCCACATTTTGAAGATAGAAGCATTTGTACATCCACTACAAAACGGCAACCAACAGAATTTTTCTGTTTATGGCTATAAAATTTTAAGGGAGGATGTTAATATGAATCAAAAAAGATTGCAGCAGGTTTTGGAAAACATGAAAAAAGCGGGTCTGGAGCAGATCATTGTCACCGAAACCGAACCTGTCTACTATCTGACCGGAATCTGGGTCGCACCGCTGGAGAGAATGATGGCGGTGTACATCCACAGCAGCGGCAAAGTCACCTTCTTTGGAAACAAGCTGTTCGGCGTACAGCCGCAGGAAGGGATGGAACTGGTGGAACACACCGACAGCGACGATACGGTCGCTCAGCTGGCACAGAGCGTGCAGCCCGGCAAACTGGGCATCGACGAAACCTGGCCCAGCCGCTTCCTGATTGGTCTGATGGCACACCGTCCCGACGTACAGCCGGTCATGGGTTCGCTGCCGGTCGAACAGGCTACCATGTACAAGGATGAAGAGGAGCGCGAGCTGATGCGCAACGCTTCCCGCATCAACGACGCCTGCATGGATATGGTCATCCATGCTGTACACGAAGGCGCAACCGAGCGCGAGCTTTCCACCAAGGTAGAAAACTTCTTTAAGGAACACGGATGCAATTCTCTTGGATTTTCCATCGTAGGCATGGGCAAAAACGGAGCCGATCCGCACCACGATGCCGACTCCACCGTTTTGCAGCCGGGCGACAGCATCGTTCTGGACATCGGCGCTCCTTTTGGTCACTACTGGTGCGATATGACCCGCACCATCTTCTACCGCTCGGTCAGCGAAGAACAGCGCAAGGTCTATGAAACGGTCCGCCGTGCAAACGAAGCTGCCATCGCCATCATCAAACCGGGCGTTGCTTTCAAGGAATTTGACCTGGCAGCGCGCAAGGTCATCGAAGATGCCGGCTATGGAGAATACTTCACCCACCGTACCGGACACAGCATCGGCATGAAGGAGCACGAGCGTCCGCCGGTATCCTCTGAAAGCGAAACCATCGCCCGTCCCGGCATGGTCTTTTCCATCGAGCCCGGCATCTATCTGCCCGGAAACTTTGGCGTGCGCATTGAGGACCTGGTGCTGGTCACCGAGGACGGCTGCGAGGTGCTCAACCGCTACACCAAAGACTTGATCGTGGTGGAATAATCCCCCTCTTCTCCCATTTTTTAAACCAAAGCGAAGGACTTCCTGCAAAGTCCTTCGCTTTTTTGGTGGAAGAAAAGGGTAAATTTGGGCAAAACCCTTTTATTCATCCAGATTTTGTGGTATCCTAGTATCTATAAATCCCCGATTTTATCTATATAAATCCATGCTGTTTTGGCTTGTCCAAAGGCGGCGTTTTCATAAAAGGAGAGATTATACAAATGGATTACCAGCGTCTTGCACAACTGCTTTTTCCAGATATTACCACCACACCGGCAGACATCGAAGCGATGTACCCACCACGCAACCTGCCGGAAGGCGCAAAGGTCACCCGAATCGCACCCAGCCCAACCGGCTTTATGCATTTAGGCAACCTGTTCAGCGCCATCGTCAGTGAACGTCTGGCTCACCAGAGCGGCGGCGTTTTCTTCCTGCGCATCGAGGACACCGACCTCAAGCGTGCAGTAGAGGGCGGCGTGGAAACCATCATCCGCGTCTTCAACCACTACGGCTTAAACTTTGATGAGGGTGCCACCATCGAAGGCGACAACGGTGCCTACGGTCCTTACCGCCAACGCCAGCGTGCCAAAATCTACCAGACCTTTGCCAAGGTGTTGGTAGAACAGGGAATGGCTTACCCATGCTTCTGCACCGAGGAAGAGCTGACCGCCATGCGCGAAAAGCAGCAGGAGATGAAGATCAACTTCGGCTACTACGGTCAGTGGGCAAAATGCCGCGACCTGACTCTGGAAGAGATCGAAGAAAACATCCAGGCAGGCAAGCCGTATGTCCTGCGCTTCAGAAGCCCGGGCGACCCGAACAAACGCTTTGTTCACCGCGATTTGGTCAAGGGTGACATCGAGCTGCCGGAAAACGATCAGGACATCGTGCTGCTCAAATCCGACGGCATCCCGACCTACCACTTTGCCCACATCATTGACGACCACTTCATGGGCACCACCCACGTTGTCCGCGGCGAAGAGTGGCTGGCTACTTTGAATATCCACCTCCAGCTGTTCCGCACGATGGGCTGGAAGGCTCCAAAATATGTTCACACCGCCCAGCTGATGAAGATGGACGGCGGCTCCAAGAGAAAGCTTTCCAAGAGAAAGGACCCGGAGCTGGCGCTCGACTTCTACAATGCAGAGGGCTATCCGGTACCATCGGTGCTGGAGTACCTGATGACCCTGTTAAACTCCAACTTCGAGGACTGGCGTCTTGCTAACCCGACCGCTCCGATGGGCGATTTCCAGTTTACCACCAAAAAGATGGGCAACAGCGGCTCGCTGTTCGACATCGACAAGCTCAAGGACGTCAGCAAAAACACCATCTCGGTGATGAGCGCAGACCAGGTATATGATGAGGTCACCGCATGGGCAAAAGACTTTGACCCGCAGCTGTACACCCTGCTCACCGCAGACCAGCAGAAAGCAAAAGCCATTTTTGCCATCGGACGCGGCGGCGCCAAGCCAAGAAAGGACATCGCCATCTGGAGCGAGGTCAAGGATTATGTTGCCTTCTTCTATGAGGAGCTGTTCACCGCTGCCAGCGAGTACCCGGAAAATGTCAGCACCCAGGATGCACTGGACATCCTGACCCAGTACCGTTCCCTCTACTCCCCTGCGGACGATGGAGAAACCTGGTTCAACAAGGTGCGCGAGCTGGGCGAATCGCTGGGCTTCGCTGCTAAACCAAAGGATTACAAGAAAAACCCGGACCAGTACAAAGGTCACGTCGGCGATGTCAGTCAGGTCATCCGCCTTGCCATCACCGGACGCACCAACTCCCCGGACCTGTGCAGCGTGATGCAGATTCTGGGCGAGGAGGTCTGCCAGCAGCGCCTTGCACAGGCAATCGAACTGTTGAGCAACCGATAAATTTTTCCGCTATCAATTTTTGAAAGGACTGACTTTTCATGGCTGATGAAAAAATCCTGGATACCGAAAATGTATCGAATTTTATCCATGATATTATCGACAGCGACCTGGCAGAGGGTCGTGTAAAAGAAATCCACACCCGTTTTCCACCGGAACCAAACGGCTACCTGCACATCGGTTCGGCAAAAGCCATCTGGATCAACTCCGGTACTGCACAGAAATACCACGGTCTGTTTAATCTGCGCTTTGACGACACCAACCCGGTCCGCGAGGATGACGAGTATGTAAAATCCATCGAAGAGGACCTGCGCTGGCTGGGTGCAGAGCCGACCGGCGGCATCTACTACGGCTCGGACTACTTTGATCAATGTTATGAATTTGCCCTCAAGCTCATCCGTGAAGGCAAAGCTTACGTCGATGACCTGAGCGCCGACGAAATGCGCGAGTACCGCGGCACCCTGACCGAACCCGGCAAGGAAAGCCCGTACCGCAACCGCTCGGTGGAGGAAAACCTTGACCTGTTTGAGCGGATGAAGAACGGCGAGTTCCCGGACGGCAGCCACACCCTGCGCGCTAAAATCGACATGGCGTCCCCGAACATGAACCTGCGCGACCCGGCAATCTACCGCATCGTGCGCGCACATCATCACAGACAGGGCGACAAATGGTGCATTTATCCGCTGTACGACTATGCACATCCGATTCAGGACGCACTTGAAGGCATCACCCATTCGCTGTGCTCCATCGAATTTGAGAACCACCGCCCTCTGTACGACTGGGTAGTGGACAACATCGGCTTTGAGCACAAACCGCATCAGTACGAGTTTGCCCGCCTGAACGTCACCCACACTGTCATGAGCAAACGCTACCTGCGCGAGCTGGTGGAAACTAAAAAGGTAGACGGCTGGGACGACCCGAGAATGCCTACTATCTGTGGTCTGCGCCGCCGCGGCTACACCCCGACTGCCATCAACGAATTTGTTAAAAAAGCCGGCGTAGCCAAAGCATACAGCATCGTGGACATCGGTCTGCTGGAGCACTGCATCCGCGACGAGCTGAACACCACCGCACAGCGCCGCGTAGCTGTCCTGCACCCGATTAAAGTGGTCATCACCAACTACCCGGAAGACAAGGAAGAAACCTTCGAGCTGCCAAACATCCCGAAAAATGAGGAAGCCGGTGTCAGAGCAGTTCCGTTCACCCGCGAGCTGTACATTGATGCCGACGACTTTGCCGAGGTACCGCCTCCGAAGTTCTTCCGCATGAAACCGGACGGCGAGGTTCGTCTGATGGGCGCTTACATTGTAAAATGCAATGAAATCATCAAGGACGAGCAGGGCAACATCGTCGAGCTGCATTGCACCGCTGACCTGGAAACCGGCAACGGCAACCCGGCTGACGGCAGAAAGATCAAAGGCACCATCCACTGGGTATCCGCAAAATATGCCATCGATGCCACCGTTCGTCTGTATGACTACCTGTTCACCTTGGAAAATGTCAACGACGTACCGGAAGGCACCAACTATCTGGACTACCTCAACCCGAACTCGCTGACCGAGCTGCACAACTGCAAGCTGGAGCCAGCTCTGGCAGAGGCAAAATCGGGCGACAAATTCCAGTTTGTCCGCACCGGCTACTTCTGCAAAGACAGCAAGGATGAAGGCGTCTTTAACCAGATTGTCGGACTTAAAGACAGCTGGGCAAAGGAAGCTAAAAAATAAGTCATTGCAAAAACTTTTTTCTATAACAAATAGGCGCAGACCGTTTGGTCTGCGCCTATTGCTTTTTCTCATTTTATTGCAGGATATACTTGTATGCACTTTCGTCGGGATGCTGGTAGTAATTTTCCTCCACCCACTCCAGCCGATAGCCACACCTTGTAAACAACCGCTGCATGGCATGGTTGGACGCTCTGGTTTCTCCGCAGAACTTTGTCATCTCAAGCTGCCTCATCTCCTGCTCGGCGTGACGCAGCAGCCGCTCTCCTAAGCCCTGCTTGCGGTACTTTGGATGGACTGCAAGACTCATGATTTTGACATAGTCCCGCTTTCCCTGCCAGTTGTAGAGAAACAGCCCTGCGACAATTTGCTCGCCGTCCAGCAGAGCATAGTAGATGGCACGCTCGTCTTTCAGCAAATTCTCCCAGTCTTCCTGCTGCCAAAAGTCGGTCGGAAAGCAAAGGCAGTCAAATGCCACGATTTCTTTCAGGGATTCCTTGCCCAGTCTGAAAATCTTTTCCATCCGTTTCCTCCTTTGGCGCTGCATCTTCTGTTACTCTGCCAAAATCTCCGCATAGACACCGCCGCAGGCTTTGAGCAGGTCGTCAGGCTTGGCTTCAATCTGAAAACCAATCTTTCCCCCGCTGACCACCATCGTTTCCTGCTGCTGTGCCGAGCAGTCAAAGACCGTCCGGTAGCTTTTCTTCATCCCGATGGGGGAGCATCCGCCGCGGATGTATCCGGTGACCGCATTGATTTTGGCAACCGGAATCATCTCCAGCGATTTTTCTCCAAACACCTTGGCTGCCTTTTTTAAGTTTAGCTCGTGCTCCACCGGCAACACACAGACAAAATAGTTTCCGCTGTGTCCCTGGGTCACCAGCGTTTTGAACACCTTGGCAGGGTCCATCCCCACCTTGCGGGCAACGGCAGCGCCGTCGATCTGCCCATCGGAAGCATCATAGGTGTGCATCTGGTAGGAAATCTTTTCCTTTTCCAGAATCCGCATCGCATTTGTTTTTGGAGTGCCCAAGGCAATCCCTCCCGCGTGATTGAATTCGTTCGTATATATGCATCAAAAATAAAATTCCCGTCGACCAGCAGGCGCTGCCCGCTGAACACCCGCCACCTTTTAAAAAAGGTGGACGAAAATTTTTTATTCAAGGCAGCTTGCGGGTGCAAAATTTCCATTTTCCCCACAAAGCTTCGTGCATAAAACGAGGTGCGATACCCCATTATTCAGCATAGATTTTAGAAATGTTGATCAGGGTTTCTACCATCTTGTCCATCGCTTCGATTGGAATATATTCAAAGCGACCGTGGAAGTTGTGACCGCCGGTGGACAGGTTCGGACAAGGCAGACCCATGTAGGACAGTCTTGCGCCGTCTGTGCCGCCGCGAATCGGAACGGTCTGCGCCTCTACGCCGCACTGTGCAAATGCTTTCTTTGCGTTGTCAATCAGGTGCATATGCGGCTGTACCATCTCCTTCATATTGCGGTAGGAATCGCTGATGGTCAGCACAAAGGTGCCTTCGCCGTATTTGTGGTTGAGGTAGTCTGCAATTTCCTGCATCACCTGTTTTTTCTGCTCATATTTTGCAGCATCGTGGTCGCGGATGATATAATCCAGCTCCGCCTGCTCCACATGACCCTTCATCTCGCTCAGATGGAAGAAGCCCTCGTAGCCTTCGGTGTAGCGTGGATTCTGCTCGACCGGCAGCATCTGATGGAACTCCATTGCCAGCAGGGAGGCGTTGAGCATCGCGTTCTTTGCAGAACCCGGGTGGATGCTCAGACCGTTGACCTGCACGTTGGCAGAGCCTGCGTTGAAGTTTTCATATTCCAGCTCACCCAGCTCGCCGCCGTCGACGGTGTAGGCAAACTGTGCGCCAAAGCCTTTGACGTCAAAGTAGTTGGCGCCGCGTCCAATCTCCTCATCTGGGGTAAAACCGATGCAGATTTTTCCATGCTCGATGGTCGGGTCGTTGAGCAGCTGCTCTGCCATCGTCATAATCTCCGCTACGCCGGCTTTGTCGTCTGCCCCCAGCAGGGTGGTGCCGTCGGTGACCATCAGGTGCTGACCGACATATTTTTTGATGGAAGGATACTCCTTCTCGGTCAGGTAAATCTGCTTTTCTTCGTTGAGCAGGATGTCGCCGCCGTTATATTCGACTACCTTTGCCCGGATGTTGTCACCGGAAGCATCCTCCGCGGTGTCCATGTGAGCGATAAAGCCGATGACCGGTTTGTCCTCCTTGCCCTTGGTGGCAGGAATGCTGCCGTAGACATAGCCCTTGTCATCCACAAAGGCGTCGGCAATGCCGATTTTCTTCATCTCCTCCACCAGGTCGGCAGCCAGCACCTTCTGGCTTGCGGTGGATGGAACGGTTTCGGATGTGTGATCGGACTGGGTGCCAAAGCTGACATAGTGCAGCAATCTTTCGTATGCGCGCATAAAATGATTCCTCCGTTCTTTTTGAATGTACCCTTATTATAGCGCGGGCGGAAGAATTTCGCAAGCAGCACAAACTTTATCTCCCGGGAAATCCCTCTCCTAAAAAAAGCCTCCCATGGTGAAACATTTTTAGAGAATTGACCCCTTAACCTTTACTCACAATAAGTATAGACATTTTTTCACCACTTTTGTTACATATATTTTTCATTGTTTTTTCAGATATATTGTATTGAATCTATATTTTTTTTATATTTCTATTGATTTAAGTAATTCTTCATGTTATTGTTAATGCAGTAGATCTACTAATGAATTCTATCAGAAAGGAATGTTTTTATGATAAAAAAAATTTTATCTTTTTCGCTTCTTCTAGCCTTCGTTTTAACAATAAATCTCACTTCTTTTGCTTCCAAGCCTCTCCATGACATCTCCAATGAAGATATTATCAAAAATGGCACTCTCATAAAAAGTGATATTTATAATATTGATGGTAATGAGTATAGAGAAAATGTTTACATTTACACAGAAGAAATACCATCATCACGAAACAATGAGAGAGAATTCATGCAAATTGCTTTATCACAGATTTCCCCTACAAATATAAAGCTAAGATATGATTTGCCCGCTGAGGATTATCAAATTGATCTAAAATCTATCATTTATTTTGCTACCGGAGATGCCACAGGCTATCCTGGGGAAAAAGGATATCGTTTACATAGGGCTATCATTAAACCTGCTGGTACTATGCCAGAATTGGAATATGATTATTTAACTGCATGGAGTATGGATCCCCAAACTCCAAATACTCCACAAACATTTTCTGCATCTGGAAATGGGAATTTTGTTCGATATTTAAACTTTAATGGATATTCTGCTGATGTTCCAGGAGGACGTGTTGGAACAATGTTTGAATATTACTACAAGGGAGAGTACAGAGTCTTATCCAATTTTGTTGTTGATCAGCATATTCCTACTTTTTCATATTTATAAAATATTACCATGAAAAAATATATTTTAGCAAAAAAGATAATCATTATATTTTTTGTAATTGTCTTTTTATCTGGTTGTTCTTCATATTTTCAAACCAAACCACCAAAGAAAGAAGCTGCGTTCGAGTATCAAAATCACCCGGAGCTTCTCTCTGATGATTTGGACACTCGTTTCCAGCAGCTGTTTTATTATGAATTGGATCAGCCAACGGTGGAGGAACCGTTTCCGCCTGCGCCTTACAGCTCGCCCGAGCAGTTATACGGAGGAAACGGCGGAAACGAACCGCCTGCCCGACTGTTTAAACGGGAGGTTTTTTATCCCCACCTTCTTTCCAAGGGCGCTTTCTTTTTTGTGGAGCCACCCTATGGTTATCTGGCAGTTGGTTTAAATCGCTGCATCGTCCGCGGAATCTACGACATACAAATCGAAGAGGAAGAAGGATATGAGCCATCTGTTCTGTCTGCTTTTTCTATGAAAATCGAGTTGCAGGACTGTTCCTTGACCGATGTGGTTTTGGAGTACCGTGGCACACCGCAGTTTCATCTGCAAAATCAAAAGATTCCGCTCACCATCGAGGAAACGGACGGCATCCTTTCTATCACCGCCGACCTCGACCGTGTGTCTCCCATCGTGACTGACCTTGGAAACAACCTGATTTTCCGTGGTGTGATTACCTATAAAGGTGAAGAATACTCCTTTTCATCCCGCATCTAACCCTATCCCCAAGGAGGAAATATGATAAAAGGTCTGTATTTTTCCCCGATTGATTTTTTCTATATCTATTGAATTGCATGAAGCAATATGATAAAGTGGAGAAAAGAAACCATTGAAATCTGTCGGAAAGGTAAGGTGAAATGATGTTGAAAAAATGGACTCGTACTGTTGCTCTCCTGCTGGCTGTGCTGTTTTGTCTAAGCGGCTGCTCCAAAGCGGAGCAAGTGGACTACGACACCAACCCACTCTCCTTTGAGACCGTCTTTGACGACACACCGGGCAACCCGGACAAACCGGACACTGTTTTTGTGGAAACCCGCTACAATGCTCTCCCCGCCCACCGCGTTCGTGTCTATGAGTTTGAGGAGGACACCATCTGTAAGAGAGCCTTCTACGTTCTCCCACCTGAGTACTCCTATGTCCTGGAGGACATCCTGCCGGAGGAGGGCATCATCAAGGGAGTCTTTACCTACGACTATACAAAGCAGGGCAACGGCTTGCGCATCCACCGCCTCACCCTCTCCTACGAAACGGCAGAAAACATCACCGTGCGCAACACGCAAATCTACGGCAAGGGTCTGCAACCCGTCTCCTTTGAGGGCAATGAGTTTGCAACTGACCTGCGGCTCACCCGATCTGTCCGTTCTAACAACAGTGGACTCTGGTTTTCGGGCGATTTTGAGTACAACGGAGAGGAATATTCCTTTAAAATTAGTCTCTAAAACAGCACAAAAGCGCCGGAACGCATCTGCGTTCCGGCGCTTTTTTTCCACAATTACACGGTTTAGTTGTTGAAAGCTGCCAGGCTCGATTCAATCTTTGCCAGCAGTTCCTGTGCTTTTTCCAGCTTGGCTCTCTGGTCGTTGATGACCTTCTCGGGAGCCTTTGCCACAAAGCCGGGGTTGTTCAGCTTGCCGGAGAGGAACGCAATGTCCTTTTCACAAGCCTGTTTCTCCTTGGTCAAGCGGGCAATCTCCTTGTCACGGTCCACCAGCTGCGACAGCGGCATATAAACCTTTGCGCTGTCGGTGATGACCTGAACGCAGCCGTTCGGGTCATCCGGTGTGCTCAGGATAATCTCATCTGCCCATGCCAGACGGGTCAGGAACGGGGTAGAAAGGTTAAAGATTTCCTGCGAAGCGGTTTCGATGTACAGGGTAGCCTTCTTGGACGGAGGTACATTCATCTCGCTGCGGCGGGCGCGGACTGCCTTGATGGCATCCATCACCTTTTCAAACTCTGCCTGCTCGGCTGCAAAGTTGAGGCTTTCCTCATAAACCGGCCACTGGGAAACCATGATGCTTTCGCCTTCATGCGGCAGCGCCTGCCAGATTTCCTCGGTGATGAACGGCATGAACGGATGCAGCAGCTTGAGGGTGTTGCCCATCACATAGACCAGAACCTTTCTGGCAACTTCTGCTTCGGCTCCATCCTCCCACAGGCGGGATTTTGCCAGCTCAACATACCAATCGCAGAAAACATCCCAGATAAAGTCGTACAGCTTGCTGACTGCAATGCCCAGCTCAAACTTCTCAAGGTTATCGGTGACCTCTTTGACCAGGGTGTTGTACTTGGTCAGCACCCATTTGTCCTCGATGGCAAGCTGATCGAGCGGCAGAGCCAAATCCATCTGCTCATCCTTGAGGTTCATCAGAACAAAGCGGGACGCGTTCCAAATCTTGTTGGCAAAGTTGCGGCTGGCAATGACCTTCTCATCGCTGAAGCGCATATCGTTGCCCGGTGTGTTGCCGGTGGCAAGGGTGAAACGCAGCGCATCTGCACCGTACTGGTCGATGATTTCCAGCGGGTCGATACCGTTGCCGAGCGATTTGCTCATCTTTCTGCCCTGGGCATCGCGAACCAGACCGTGGAACAAAACGGTGTTGAACGGGATGTCGCCCATGTGTTCCAAGCCGGAGAAAATCATTCTGGCTACCCAGAAGAAGATGATGTCATAGCCGGTCACCAGAGTGCTGGTCGGGTAGAAGTATTTGAGCTCCTCGGTGTTGTTTGGCCAACCCAGAGTAGAGAAGGGCCACAGTGCCGAGCTGAACCAGGTGTCCAGGGTGTCCTCATCCTGATGCAGGTGGGTGCTGCCGCACTTCGGACAAACAGACGGAGCTTCCTTGGCAACAACGACCTCTCCGCAGCTTTCGCAGTAGTACGCCGGGATGCGATGACCCCACCACAGCTGACGGGAGATACACCAGTCTTTGATGTTTTCCATCCAGTTATAGTAGGTCTTGTCCATACGCTCCGGGATGAGCTTGATTTGTCCATTGCGGACAACGTCGATTGCCGGTTTTGCCAGCGGCTCCATCTTGACGAACCACTGTTTGGAAACCATCGGTTCAACGGTGGTTCCGCAGCGGTAGCAGGTTCCTACATTGTGGGTGTGGTCCTCCACCTTCAGCAGATAGCCCTGCTCTTCCAAATCCTTCACGATGGCTTTTCTTGCCTCATAGCGCTCCATGCCTGCATATTTGCCGCAGGCAGCGGTCATGGTGGCATCGTCGTTCATCACCTTGAGGATTGGCAGGTCGTGGCGGCGTCCAACCTCATAGTCGTTCGGGTCGTGTGCCGGAGTGATTTTTACAACGCCGGTACCAAATTCCATATCGACATAGTCATCACCGACAATCGGAATCTCACGGTTGACCAGCGGCAGGATGACGGTTTTGCCAATCAGCTTCTGGTAACGTTCATCCTTCGGGTTAACAGCAACAGCGGTATCGCCCAGCATTGTTTCCGGGCGGGTGGTTGCCAGGATGACCTCTCCGCTGCCGTCGCTGAGCGGGTAGCGCAGATGCCAGAAATGTCCTGCCTGCTCCTCATATTCAACCTCTGCATCCGAGATGGAGGTCATGCAGTGCGGGCACCAGTTGATGATGCGCTCGCCCTGATAAATCAAGCCTTTGTTGTAGAGGTTGACAAAGACCTCTTTGACTGCCTGCGAGCATCCTTCATCGAGGGTGAAGCGTTCTCTCTCCCAGTCGCAGGAAGAACCAAGTTTTTTGAGCTGCTCGATGATTCTGCCGCCGTATTTGCGCTTCCATTCCCATGCGCGCTCCAGGAAGCCTTCTCTGCCCAAATCCTCCTTGGTCAGACCCTCTTCCTTCATTGCGTTTACAATCTTTGCCTCGGTTGCAATGGAAGCGTGGTCGGTGCCCGGCAGCCAGAGGGTCTCATAGCCCTGCATCCTGCGGAAGCGGATGAGGATGTCCTGCAAGGTCTCATCCAGCGCGTGTCCCATGTGCAGCTGACCGGTGATGTTCGGTGGCGGGATTACGATGGTGTACGGTTTTTTGTCCGGGTTTGGTTCAGCGTGAAAATAGCCGCCGTCCAGCCAGAACTGATAGGTGCGGTCCTCAACCTGTTTCGGGTCGTAAACCTTGGAAAGTTCTTTCATGGTGTTTCCTCCTTGTGTATTTGCGTATTTAAAAATAAATGTTTTGGGAAATAAAAAAACTCCCGTCCTTTGCTTTTATACAAAGGACAGGAGAACATTTCCTGCGGTACCACCTTTTTTGGCAGAGGATTCTGCCCACTCGGCAGGTGCTAAAAAAACACCCCGAACCGGTAACGGGGTTCAGCCGTTATGGTCTACTGAGCGGTCCTCCCGCCGTTCGGCATACTCTCAAAGGCTACCTTGTCGATCCCGCTTTCTGCCGGTCTTTCAGCTGCCGCCGGCTCTCTGTGAGTGCGCTGGTCGTTTTACTTCCTTCTCATCGATTTATGTGGTATTGACTTTTGGGTATACTTTAATCTACCACGTTTTGTTTTGTTTGTCAACTCAGATTTTTTGATTTGCCATATTCTTCGCTGTTTTCAAAAATCATTTCCCGGAAAATAATTTCCCGGGCAATTTTCGCTTTTTCCCCAATTCAGGAAGCTTTTCCCGGGAAATATTTCTCTTTCATCCCTTCAGGCTCTTCGGGCACACTAATGGACACAAGATATTGAAACGGTGAAGGAGGAAATGGAATGAAAGCGGCAGATAAATTGATTGCGATTGCTCTTGCAGTCGGCAGTTTGCTTTTCCTTGGCTGGCTGGTCCTGCGTTTTTTCCTACCCGCCACCCTTCCCTTTTGGCTTGGGCTGGCAATCGCTGCTCTGCTGCGTCCGGTGTCGCTGCTCTTTTCCCAAAAGCTACATCTGCGTCGGCGCCGCGCTGCTGCCTTTGTGATGACCCTGTTCTACCTGCTTTTGGGTCTGCTGCTCTGGCTGGCGCTCCTACTGTTGTGGAGCTGGCTTTCTTCCCTGACCGCACGCGCGCCACAGCTTTATCGGACGGTTTTTCTGCCTGCTACTGCTGATTTCTTCGAATGGCTCAGCCGTTTTTTGTCCCGTTTTTCTCCCGACCTTGCCCAGACCGTCGCCCTGTGGCGGCAAAGCTTTTCCGCAGCCGCTGCCCAACTGTCCGCTTCCCTGTCCGCTTCCCTGCTGAAGTGCTGTACCTCTTTTGCTGCCTGTACGCCTCATTTTTTCTTTGGCGTGGTGGTCACCATCCTCTGCTCCAGTTTTATCTCGCTGGACTACCCGCGTGTGACCCAGTTTCTGCTCCGCCTGCTTCCGCCCTCGCTGCGTTCGCTTGCCTGTGAGATGAAGCACTTTCTCTTTTCCACCCTATTTTGCATGGCAAAAGCCTACCTGATTTTAATGGCAGTGACCTTCTCTGCGCTTTCCTGCGGTCTATGGCTGCTGGAGGTTCCCAACTTTTTCCCGGTCGCTCTGCTGACCTCCCTGCTGGACCTGCTGCCGGTCATCGGCATCGGTTTTATCCTGATTCCCTGGGCGGTTATCTCGCTTTTTCAGGGCAACCGCCTGCTGGGATTCGGGCTGCTGCTGTTGTATCTTGCCATCAACCTGCTCCGCAGCCTGTTGGAACCAAAACTGGTGGGAAAAAGCATCGGTCTGCCGCCGCTGGTAACCTTGCTGAGCATCTACGCCGGCTTGCAGCTGTTTGGCATCGCAGGTCTACTGATGCCATGTCTGGTGCTGGCTGCTCTCTTCTTTTATCAAAAATATCGGCAAATCAAAAAAGAAGGAGAGCCGTAGCCCCCTTCCTTTTTAAGAAACACTGTATTTGACCGCATCGCTGCGCACCATCTGGTCCAGCTCGGCATCCGGTCGATAGAGCATATTGCCCGCATCATACTGGTAGATGTCTGCCAACAGTGCAAGATACTTTTCCCGGTTGACCGGTTCTATCTGCACGCCCAACTGGCGCAGCTGCTCCAGGTTTTCCTGACGGTTCTGGTCGGCAACGGTGCGGCAGTATCCGCACGCCATCACCACCGCCTGCTCCACCGCCGCCTGCTGCTTTGGTGTCAGCTGTTCATACAAACCGGTTTGCATCATCAGATAAGCCGGTTTCAGTTGGTGAGAGCTTTCCAACAGCACCAGTGCACTGTCCTGAGATTGCACGGTCTGTACCAGCTCGCTTAGCTCCACCGGCGCGATTTCCACCTCTTTGTCCAGCAGCATCTGCAACGGCTCTTCCCCTTCGATTTCCAATGCACCAATCTCCTGTTGCTGCTCCTGCGAGAAGAAGGAACGGGTGACCGCCAATGGATAGCGTTTGCGAAAATCGGTCAAATCAACCGTTGCATCCGCTGCCAAATCCTCGTAGCCGTACACCACCGACATCTGAATTTCCATCGGATACTCCTCTTCCAACAGACGATTGAGCTGCCTGCGGGTGCGCTCGGAATTCAGCCCACTGAACAGATAATCGGCATCCTGAAAAAAGAAGGGCAGGGTAAAGGTTTCCAGTGGCTCGATGGTTTTGCTCAACCGCTCGTTTTCCACAAAAGCAAACTGGGTGTCGTCCGCTGTCAGCACAGCATCCAGCTGGTCGCTGGCACTCAATAAAACCTCCAGTTCCCCATCTGAATAGTATGCCAGACGGTTGGCAAATTCCTGCGCTGCCAGTTGGATGCTCGTCGGTGCATCGGAGGCAATCACCATCGACATCGTCCGCGGCTGTTCCTCCTGCTCCTTCTGCACCTCCTGTTGTGTACATCCAGAAAGGAGCAGAATAACTGCTGCTACTGCTCCCAGCCGTTTGATCATCCTGTGCATCCTATCCCTCCTCTTTTCTTCTCTGCTTACTCTCTGCGACCCAGTCTTCTGGGTACCTCACCTGTTTTGGATGGCTTTGAGGGTGTTTCGTTCTCCTGCTTCTCTGCCTGTTCTTTCGATTGATTGCTCATTTCCTCTCTCTGCTCTTCCGCTTCTTTCTCGATTTCCTGCGTCTGCTGGGTCGGCTGCTGCACCGGCTGTTGAGAAATTGGCTGGTACCTCTGGTTTTGGATGCGGCTGAGTTCCCGGATGCGCACATCGGTATTGACTGCAAAGATGTTGTTTAAAAACAGCAGGTCGGTGATGCCATGTTCCTTGACAAAATCGACCAGACCCAGTTCAAAATATCGCTGGTCCACAATATAGACCTCATCGAAGTTGCAGGCTAAAAAGGGAGCAAAGGCATTCCCGTAAGATTCTTTGACCAGAAGGATCTTTCTGCCGGTGCGGTTGTCCGTCTGGATGTGGGTCAACGGAAAATCCCCGTGCAGAAAAACGCTGTATGTGTTCTGTCCGCCGGTTGCATAGGAAGCAAAGATGCTGCTGTCAATCGGCGTAAACGGCGCACCCGTTTGATAGCGGGTGGTGGTCGTTTGAACCGGCGGAACAAAGTATTCCACAAAATCCGGTGTCTGTGCCAGCTGACTGTCATGGGTCTGACTGTAAAAGGTACCCAAAAATCCGTCAATCTGCTGATGCTCCATCTCCTCGAGCGAAACCGGGGTCAACCCTGCCGATTTGCAGAAGGCGATGTATGCCTCATAAGCGCCGCGTGCCGTCCAGTGGTGGTCGGTGCGGAAATACAGGTAATCCTCCCGATTCTTTTCAATCTGGCTGTACGCATCCACCGAGATGACCTTGTCGCTCATCTGCTGCGCCACAAAGTCGATATTTTCCCGCTCGCTGCTTGCAATGCCCTGATATTTTTCCGGCAGATAAAATTCGATGGAGGTCGGTGCAATCAGATTGTACACCTGTACCCCATTCAGCTGCTGGGCATAGGAGCTGATGACCCGCGCATACTCTTCCGACAACGTTTGACTGGAGCCGAAAATTTGCATCCCCATATTGCGGTACAAAAACAGGCTGCCCACCTGCTCGCCTGCGGTTCCCTGCTCGCTCAAGCCGTTTCCCGGTGCATTCGGGTCGCTGTAAGCGTCATAGTCAACTGTCGGGGACTGCGGCTCTTCTGCCAGCTCTTGCTGTGGCTCCTGCTCAGCTTCCGGCTCAGGCTGCGGCAGCTGCTGGCTTTGCTGAGCATTTCCTCCTGCCGGATGGATGCGGACATCATCCGGGTGAACACCCTGCATCTGTTCCAGCTTCGATGCCAGCGACACCAGCTGCTCCCTCTGCGGAAAGGTGTCGGCATAGTAGGCATCGTACTGCTCGGCATACTCGCCGGAAAACCAGCTGCGCAGGCTCCACTGCGGCTTTGCTGCAAGCTCTCTTTTTTCCACCTCGGAAACGGTGGGCTTGGGCAGAACGACTGCCAGGATTCCCACCAGGACCAGCAACATAATCACCACACTGACGTTGACCAGATACAGCTGCTGAGAGCGGTTTGATTGTTTCATAGCTCCTCCTTATTGCCACCGACAGGGCAACTGCCTTTTCCGGGCAGCGCCTTGACCGGTGATTAACGCCATCAAAAACGGAAATATAAAAACGGATTGTAGCTGTCCCCTACCAGAAGCGCTGTACACACCAGCAGCAGCACTACATTCATCATCGCTGTCCCGATGGAAACAAGCGCCTGTCTGCCCTGCCCTCTGCCGTCCTGTACCACCCAGCTCTCCAGACGATTCTTGCACCACTGGGTCAGCGGCAGGCAGAACAGCAGCGCTGCCAGCAGCCAGAAGAGGTGATTTGCAAAGGTGATGGAAAGCTGCGGGTCGGTCAGCGGATTACCCGACCCGCCGAACATCACCTGAAAATAGCCTGCCAGACGGCTCAGGTCGGTGGTGTAAAAGAGGGTCCAGCCAATCAAGGTAACAAACAGCAGATACAGATGGGAAAACACCACCGGCATCCTTTGCAGCCAGCGCAGCAGTCCCAGCTTTTCCACCATCAGCAGGATTCCATAAAAGGCGCCCCACAGCACAAAGTTCCAACTGGCGCCATGCCACAGTCCGGTCAGCAGCCACACCACGCTGATATTCAGCAGCTGGTGCCTGCGGTTGCCGCCCAGCGGGATGTAAACATAGTCCCGAAAGAAGCTGCCCAGCGAAATATGCCACCTGCGCCAAAAATCGGTGACCGATTTGGCAAGATACGGGTAGTTGAAGTTGGTGTGATAATGAAATCCAAACATCCTGCCCAGCCCGATTGCCATATCCGAATAGGCAGAGAAATCATAATAGAGCTGGATGGAATAGAGCAGAACCCCAAACCACGCGCCCGCTACCGAAAGCTCCTGCAAAGGCGCATTCAGATACTGCTCCACCAGTTTGCCTGCTGCATTGGCAACCACCACCTTTTTAGTCAAGCCGATGCAAAAGCGAGTGATGCCCTCGCTCATGTCCTGCGGGGTGGTGTGGCGCTCCTCAATCTGTGCTGCCACATCGCTGTACCGCACAATCGGTCCTGCCACCAGCTGATGGTAGCTCGACAGGTACATCAAATATTTGCAGTAGCTTTTCTGCGCCGGCACCTGCCCGCGGTAGACATCCAGCACATAGCTGATGGTTTGAAAGGTATAAAAGGAGATACCGATGGGCAGAGAAATCTGCGGAACCGGCAGAGAAAGACCGGTCAGAAGATTCAAATTCTCCACAAAAAACCCGCTGTACTTAAAAACGCCCAGCATCCCTAAATCAAACAGCAGCGAGGCTGCCAGCGCCAGCTTCATCCGGCGGCTCTGCCCGCTCAGGCGAAAATATTCGATACACCTTGCCCAGGTGTAATCCAGAAAGGCGGTGAGCATCAGCATAAACACCCACACTGGCTCTCCCCACGCATAAAAAAAGAGGGAAAAAGCCAACAGCACCCCATTGCGCCAGGTTTTGTTGGACGATATAAAATATAAAATCAGATTCAACGGCAAAAACAGATAAATAAAAAACAGATTTGAAAACACCATCTTGCTTTTCCTCCCGGACCTTTCTCTTCGCTTTTTTAATTATATAACACATCCCTGTGGATGAAAAGAGACTTTTTTCACTCGTCGCAATTTTTTATTTTCCAATTCTGCCGGGTCGTTGGCAGATTGATACACAAATCCACCGCCTGTTGTACACAAATTGCCGCCTTTGACAAACTGTCGATAAAATTTCCCCACAATATTGAGTTTATCTTTTTTTTGGGGTAAAATAAGAATATGTTTACAGGCGACCGAGGTCTGTCTGGAAAAGGATGCGCACAAAGCGGTGCATCCGTCTTTGAAAGGACTGTGAAAAATGAGCGAAGAAAGCTATATCGTAAATGAAGGAAAGAATGAGGTCATCCAGGTGGATGGCGTTTCATACCAGCGTCTTGCAATCCGCACCCATGTCATCACCGATAAGGATGATGTATGTCAGGTCATCGAAAAGTATGCCAAGCCATACGCCCAGCCGGACGACATCGTCTTTATGACCGAAAAGGCAGTTGCCTGCACCCAGCGCCGCGCCATCCCGATGAAGGACATCCACCCGCGCCCGCTGGCAAAATTCCTGTGCAAATTTGTCCTCAAAACTCCATACGGCATCGGTCTGGGCATCCCGGAAACAATGGAGATGGCACTGCAGGAATGCGGTACTCCAAGGATTCTGTTTGCTGCTGCTGTTTCTGCGGTAGGCAAGCTGTTCCACAAGCGCGGCTGGTTCTACACCATTGCCGGATACAAAGCACGCTCCATCGACGGTCCTTGCGACTACACCCTGCCGCCGTACAATGAATATGTCGTTCTGGGTCCTGCGCAGCCGGACGAAACTGCACAGAAGATGTCCCAGTGTCTGGGCGGCATCAAGGTGGCCATCACCGACATCAACGACCTGGAAGGTCAGATCCTTGGCACCTCCGACCCATCCATGGACCGCGACCTGCTGGTCAAAATCCTCAAGGACAACCCGCTGGGTCAGTCGCTGGAACAAACTCCAATCGGTATCATCCGCAAGGTAAAATAGCAAAAGAAAAAGGACTCCCGAGGGGAGTCCTTTTTTATACTTCGGTAATGCGCTCTTGTATCAAAGCGGACGGTGACGGCGCCGACTGCGAAAAATGCAGCGCATTTATATACCGCTCGGTTGCCTCCTGCACCCGCTCGGGACGATGGGTGTACAGCAGAGCAATCGTCTGTCCTTTGCAGACCTTCGCACCGGTCTTTGCTGTAAAGCGGATACCCGCTCCGGTATCGACCGCATCCTCTTTTCTTTCTCTGCCGGCTCCCAGCAAGGCGACCACGTTGCCAATCTCATCGGTCTGCATCGAGGCAATATAGCCATCCTGCGGCGCCTGTATCGGATAAACCGGAGCCAGCTGGAATTTTTCCGGCTGCTCGAGATAGCTGACATCGCCACCCTGTCGCTGCACCATCCGGTAGAAGCACCGGTAGGCGCTGCCGTCCTGCAAGGATGCTGCTGCCCTGCGCAGGCAGTCCTCCGGCTCTCCTTGACCTGCCAGCCAGAGCATGTTGCCTGCCAGGTGGGTACACAGCTCGGTCAAATCGGCAGGACCCTTTCCACGCAGCGTCCAGATTGCCTCCTGGACCTCGATGGCGTTGCCTGCCGTATCACCCAGAGGTGTGTCCATATCGGTGATCAGCGCCGCGGTCCTTCTGCCTGCCCGATTGCCGATGCCGACCATCGTCCTTGCCAGAGCAGCCGACTGCTCCCTTGTTTTCATAAAGGCGCCGCTTCCGGTCTTGACATCCAGCAGGATTGCGTCCGCTCCGGCAGCAATCTTCTTGCTCATGATGCTCGAAGCAATCAGCGGCAGGCTGTCCACCGTCGCTGTCACATCCCGCAGGGCGTAGATTTTTTTGTCCGCTACCGCCATCTCCCCGCTCTGCCCGATGAGGGAGATTCCGACCTCGTTGACAATCTCGAAAAATTCCTCCCGCGGCAGCACTGTGCGGTAACCCGGGATGGATTCCAACTTATCCACCGTGCCGCCGGTGAAGCCCAGCCCTCTGCCGGACATCTTGGCAATCGGAATCCCGCAGGCAGCAGCCATCGGAGCTGCAATCAGGGTGGTCTTGTCGCCCACACCGCCTGTGGAGTGCTTGTCCACCTTCACACCGGCAATGCCGCTTAAATCTGCCATCTGTCCCGAGTGTGCCATTGCCAGCGTCATCTCGGTGGTTTCCTGCAAATCCATCCCCTGAAAGCAAACTGCCATCAAAAAGGCTGCCATCTGATAATCAGGGATCTGCCCTGCGGTATAAGACTGGATCATCCAGCAGATTTCAGCCTTGTCCAAGGCGTGTCCCCGCTTTTTCTTCTCGATCAAATCGTACATCCGCATTCCAAAGTCCCCTTTCTGTTATTTAGTCACGAAAAATCGGTCTGCCATCCTCAAACCGGTCGATGATTGCCAGCGACTCCAGGCGGATTCCCTTCTCCCGCAGCATCTGTCCGCCCTCCTGGAAGCCTTTTTCGATGACAATGCCGCAGCCGACTGCGGTTGCGCCCGACTGCTCCACAATGTCCAGCAGACCCAGCAACGCCTGTCCCTTAGCCAGAAAGTCATCAATAATCAGCACGCGGTCACCCGGGTTGAGATATTTTTTGGAAACCTGCACATCAAAGGTGGTTCCTCTGGTGAAGGAGGTGACCTGCGAGGTGTACAGCTCCCCATCCAGATTCTTCGACTTGCTTTTTTTAGCAAAAACGACCGGAGCATAGTCAAAGTGTGGTGCGGCTGCCACAGCAATTCCAATGCCCGACGCTTCGATGGTCAAAATCTTGTTGATTTCTTCCCCTGCAAAGCGGCGGCGAAACTCCCTGCCGATTTCATCCAGCAGGCGGATGTCCATCTGGTGATTCAAAAAGCTGTCCACCTTCAGCACATTTCCTTCCTTGACCTTACCGTCCTTCAAAATTCGTTGCTTTAATATTTCCATCCGATTTTCCCCCTGTTCGGTACAAACTGCGCCGTTTTAAATTCCTTTTTACCATTGTACCAATCTATCTATTTCCCGTCAACGAAAATTTGAACAAAAACGCCTGCTTTTTTCCAAAGCAGGCGTTTGTTTTGCTCTTGTTTTTTTAGTTACCGCCGCGGAATCCTTTTCCAATGACTTCGCTGGTGTTGGTAATCAACACAAAGGCGTGCGGGTCCGCCTGCTTGATGGCTTCCTGCAAACGAATTCCCTGTTTCTTATTCTGCGCCGTCAGGATAACCGTCTTGTCGGTGTGTTCATACAAGCCTTCCGCATGGTAGACGGTCGCTCCTCGATGGAGGGTGATGGTAATAAAGTTGTAAATCTGCTCCGGTTTGTCGGTAATGATGGTAAAGGACTTGTAGGTGTTCATGTCCTCCAGGAAAAAGTCAACCGCAAAGGAACGAATCACCAGACCCACCATCGAGAATAACCCTGTGGTCGGACCGAAGGCAACAAAGGTCATTACCGTGATAAAAAAGTCTACCACCAACAGCGCCTTTCCGATGTGACATTTAAAGTATTTTTTGACGACCATCGCAATGATGTCGGTACCACCGGTGGAGGAACCGATGTTAAACAGCAACGCCGAACCCCACGCCGGCAGGAAAACGCCCAGCAGCAGCTCCATAAACGGCTGGTCGGTCAAAGGCTTCGTCAGCGGAAAGAGAACTTCAAATATCTTGAGCATTGCCGAAAAAGCAATGGTGACATAAAAGGTTTTAAATCCGAACTCCTTGCCCAGCAGTAGCAGACCGACCATCATCAGGGCGATATTGATGACTGATACAATGGTACCGTTGCTCAGCTGCGGGTAGTAGTGGGCAAGCACGACCGAAATACCGGTGACGCCACCGGTAGAAAAGTTATTTGGAAATTTAAAAAAGTAGCTTCCAATCGCTGTCAGCAGGGTACCAAAGTTTAAAATCAAAAAGTCACTGAGCCATATTTTTGTTTTTTGTTCCATAACGCTTCCTCTTTTCTTTCTGATGGATCATGGTCACTCCTTTTCCGAGTGGAGATTGACATAAAAAAGACACCGTTCGGAATTTTCCAAACGATGTCTTGTGTTGACAAAACAGCAAAGCAAAGCATCCTTCAAAATATCTTTGAACCATGCTGCTCTCCACAGTTTCTTCATCTGTTTTCCAGAGTTCCGTAGAAAACAGACAACACCCGTTTGGAAACGAGTAAAACACAGGCAAGTATTCCGACTGATAGCTGCTGAAATCAGCGGTATGTGCGCCTTCCCGGAATTTTCCAGTGGCTGAGAAAGCTTTTCTCTGCACATCCCTTTGAGCTAAACACGGCAACGGTCTTGTCCGGGATTTTCACCCGGTTCCTTTTGTGCATCTGCACCTGTATTTCGACCATTCAGTTTTCGGCTTTATTATAGTATATGGCAAAGCATCCGTCAAGTGGTTCATGGGCGCCTTTTTACACAAAGGAAAAAAGCGCCCTTTCGGACGCTTTTCCCCTAGATAGACATGTATCGTGATGTATACGTAATCTCTTATTTAACTTTTGCAGGAGCCTGTTTCTTCCAGTCTTCATACAGCTCTTTTGCAGTACCGGACAGTGCCCACAGACCCAGTACGTTCGGGATTACCATCAAGCTGTTGAACAGGTCGGAGAGGTTCCAAACCAGGTTTACCTTCAGGGTAGAACCAAGAACAATGAATACAACTACCAGAGCCGCATAAATCTTGGTTGCCAGGTTTGCATGTTTGCTGAACAGGTATCTTACGTTCTTCTCACCAAAGAAGTACCAGCCGATGATGGTGGAGAATGCGAAGAAGAACATACAGATTGCGATGAAGATTGCACCGAATTTACCAAAGCCTGCGGTGAATGCAGCCTGAGTCAGAGCAGCACCGGTCAGGTCCTGGTTGTAGGTGTTCAGCTGACCAGTAATCATTACTGCGAAAGCAGTCAGGTTCAGGATGATGAGGGTGTCGATAAATACGCCCATCATAGCTACCAGACCCTGGTCACAAGGATGTTTTACTTTTGCTACTGCGTGTGCATGTGGAGTGGAACCCATACCAGCTTCGTTGGAGAACAGACCACGGGCAACACCGTATTTGATAGCCTGAGATACTGCTACGCCGGCAAAACCACCGATAGCAGCTTCTGGATTAAATGCACCGACAAAGATCATTCTGATTACGTTTGGCAGATTGCCGATGTTCATGATGATCAGAACAAGGGCGCCGATGATGTAGAAACCAGCCATGATTGGAACCAGCTTCTCAGTTACAGATGCGATACGTCCAATGCCGCCCAAGAAGATGAATGCTGCCAGGATAGCAACTGCGATACCAACGAACAGAGGGTTGATACCGAATGCGCCCTTGAAAGCGTCACCGATCGAGTTGGACTGTACCATGTTGCCGAAGAAGCCCAGAGCCAGGATAATCAGGATTGCAAATGCACCTGCAAGGACTTTACCCAGAGTGCCTTTGTAAGCTGCGCGGATGTAGTATACAGGTCCGCCGGTTACCTCGCCGGTTTCATCGGTTGTCTTATATTTCTGAGCCAGGGATGCCTCTACGAAGATGGTTGCCATGCCGAAGATTGCGGATATCCACATCCAGAAGATAGCACCAGGACCACCCATTACCATTGCGGTTGCAGCACCGGCAAGGTTACCTGTACCTACCTGAGCAGCAATCGCGGTTGCCAAAGACTGGAAAGAGGTCATACCGTCTTTGCCTGCTTTTTCACCGTTGAGTTTGATGTTGCCGAAAACGGATTTAAAAGCACGACCGAACTGAGTAAACTGTACACCGCCCAGACGGATGGTGAACCACAAACCAGTACCTACCAGAAGTACTACCAACAGTTTACCGGACATAAAGTCCTGGAGCGTTAATACCACTTCATTCAATTGATCCAAAAAAGCTTCCATACATTTTCCTCCTCAACAATTTGTTTGTCGGTGATTTCATTATATCGTAATTTGACGGATTTGTCCATAGATTCTTAATAATCTGATTCATTTTCATCATATTTGTTCATATCTATTTTAAATTATCCACTGAAATCACAAAGTTTTTTATCTTTTAGGTACAATCCGCTCAGATTATTATGCATTTTGTACATGATTTTCCTATTCATCTAAAATGCACTCTGCCGTTCTTTTCTCAATCCCAGCAAGTTGCACAACTGTTTTCTGTCGCCATTAGAATATTCTTCCACTTTAGGAAAACATTTGTCCTTTATGCAAACACATTTTTCTCAATTTGATTTTACTACAAAAGCAAAGCGAAGCAAACTGCGGAATTTCTCCGTTTTTGCTTCGCTTTCAAAAGAATAAAATATCGTGTTTCTTGTATACTTTGTAATTTGGGAATTTTGCCTTTTCTTTTTCTTCCTTTTTTCTTCTTTTTCGGTCGGAAAGAAGAAAACTTTTTGCGCTGCTTTTTACTTTCTATTTAAAAATTGCGCAAATTTTTTCAAATCTGCCATGGTTTCTTCGTCCTCCAGCGCATGATGGTGGTCGGTGGCAAAACAGCAGACCGGATCAAAAATCTCTTTGGCATTCATCTGGCGCAGCAGCACCGCCGAGGTGTTCATCGATGCGGTCGCCGTGCCCTGTCCTCCGCCCAGCAGAATCATCCCGCCGCGCTTTGGTTTTTCCAGCAGCTTTTCATGGCGGAAGGTCTTGGCTGCCCAATAGACCTGAATCCTGCTGAGCACGCTGAGCACCGGACCGGTGATTTCACAAAAATAGACCGGCGAAGCAATGACCACGTTGTCACACTCTCTGAGGTAGCTGTCAATTTCCTGCCAGCCGTCCTGTATGCTGCACGCCGGGTGTTCCCAGCAGTAACGGCAATCGACGCAGGCACGCACGTTGCAGCTATGAGCATTTACAATCTTGTATTCACCCTCCAGCTGTGCTGTCAGTGCATCGATCATGCTCTGCGTTTCTCCGTTTTTTCTTGCGGAGCCGTTAAAAATCAATGTCTTCATCCCAATTTCATCCCTTACTCTTTATTTTCCTTGTGGCTGCGCGGGGATTTCTCCACCGAAGAACAGCCCTTCTACCACCTGTTCAAACAGCTTTCCCTTTTCCCCTTTGTTGGGATAGTAGCTTCCGTTTTCATAAATGGTGTGCTCGTTGGCGCCGATGACCACCTGTGTCCCGTTGGTCAACTGATAGGTGATGTAGGCGCGCGGCATCGTCTGCTCGGTTTTGCCAAACCATCTGCGCAGACCGCCCGCCAAATCGGCAGCAATCTGCATATCCTGCTGCGAAACCTCCACCGTCTTTCCGTCAAAGGTCGCCTGCGCAGAAGCAATCTGCTTTGCCTTGGGAGCGCCCGACAGCGGCAGTCCGCTCAAGCCGACGAAGATGACGACGGCAATCAACAAAGAAATGATGATGTTGCGCACCATCTCTCCTTTGAGTGCCTTCATCTGTTGCTTTCTTGGGTCTTCTATCATGGGTGATTCCTCCATTTTTTATTCCTTGCTATTCTCAAATTCCCCTTCTCTGCGGCAGATTACGATCGAGTATCGCACCTTACAGGGGATTTCTTTCTATTATACAACATTTTGTCTTTTCCGAGAATCCGAAAGAACGCACAAAGAGCATCCGGTAAAATCAGCATTATGCCTTGTTTTCCACATTTTCCAGTGGAAGATGTGAAAAATCCGATAAGAAAAAGGGCGGACCCTGCGGTCCACCCTTTGCTCACCTGTGAAAAGGTACTATTTATTTGCTTCTTCTACTGCAACAGCGCAGGCAACGGTAGCACCGACCATCGGGTTGTTGCCCATACCGATCAGACCCATCATCTCAACGTGAGCCGGAACGGAGGAAGAACCTGCGAACTGTGCATCCGAGTGCATTCTGCCCATGGTATCGGTCATACCGTAGGAAGCAGGACCTGCTGCCATGTTGTCCGGGTGCAGGGTTCTGCCGGTACCGCCGCCGGAAGCAACCGAGAAGTACTTCACGCCGTTTTCCACACACCATTTTTTATAGGTACCTGCTACCGGATGCTGGAAGCGGGTTGGGTTGGTGGAGTTGCCGGTGATGGAAACGTCTACCTTTTCCATCTGCATAACCGCTACGCCTTCCTGTACGTCATCGCAGCCAAAGCATCTGACCTTCGCTTTATCTCCATCGGAGAAAGCAACCTCGCGAACTACGGTCAGCTCGCCGGTGAAGTAGTCATATTGGGTTTCCACATAGGTAAAGCCGTTGATTCGGGAGATGATGTAAGCTGCATCCTTGCCCAAACCATTGAGGATGACGCGCAGCGGGGACTTTCTTGCTTTATTGGCAGTTCTTGCGATACCGATTGCACCTTCAGCAGCTGCAAAGGATTCGTGACCTGCCAGGAAACAGAAGCAGTTGGTCTCTTCCCGCAGCAGCATTGCGCCCAGGTTACCATGTCCCAGACCTACCTTGCGGTTTTCTGCAACCGAGCCCGGCACGCAGAATGCCTGGAGTCCGATACCGATGGCCTCTGCTGCCTCTGCTGCCTTGGTGATGCCCTTTTTCAGAGCGATAGCAGCGCCCAGGGTGTATGCCCATACTGCGTTTTCAAAAGCGATTGGCTGTACGCCTTTGACGATGGACTCCACGTCGATTCCTCTGGAGAGACACAGGTCTCTGGCTTCTTCCAGAGAGGTCATTCCATATTCCTTCAGAGCTGCCTCAATTTTAGGCATTCTTCTTTCCTGTCCTTCAAATTTCGCCATGATAGTTTCCCTCCTGTTCCTTATTCTTCGCGTGGATCGATATATTTGGCAGCATTTTCATAGCGACCGTATGTACCGATATTCTGTTCATACGCCTCTTTCGGGTCCATACCGTGGCGAATCGATTCAAGCATTTTTCCTACGCGGACAAATTTATATCCGATTGCTTCGTTGTTCTCATCCAGAGCAACCGAAAGGATGTATCCTTCTGCCAGCTCCAGATAGCGAACGCCTTTGGCACCGGTGGAGAAGATGGTTCCCACCTGGGAGCGCAGACCTTTGCCAAGGTCCTCCAGGCTGGCGCCGATTGGCAGACCATCCTCCGAGAAAGCAGTCTGTGTTCTTCCGTATGCCAGCTGCTTGAAGATTTCACGCATTGCTACGTTGATTGCATCGCAGACCAGGTCGGTGTTCAGTGCTTCCAGCAGGGTCTTGCCCGGCAGGATTTCGCCAGCCATCGCTGCGGAGTGGGTCATACCCGAGCAGCCCAGTGTTTCCACCAGTGCCTCCTGGATGATGCCGTCCTTTACATTCAAGGTCAGTTTGCAGCAGCCTTGCTGTGGAGCACACCAACCAATGCCGTGAGAAAGACCGGAAATATCAGAGATCTGATATGCCTTGACCCATCTGCCTTCTTCCGGGATTGGAGCCGGACCATGATGAGGACCCTTTGCGATCGGGCACATCCTCTCTACCTCGTGAGAATAGTTCATATCGATAACCCCTTTCCAATGTTGCTCTAAAAAACTTTTGGACTTTACGCTTCTATTATAAAAGGATTATGAAAAATTATCAAGAACTTTTTTGTTAAAAAATTATCACATGGACAACCTTGGACCAGCTGTCAAAAATCCCTGCATTTATGCTGTTATTTTACTACATTCTACACAGTCAACAACCGGATTTTTCCTTCCAATAACAGTCGATTGCCTCTGCCAAAAAGCAGGCTGTTCCCTTGCCATAGCGGTCAAGGTTTGCCATAAAACGCTCATCATACCGATACATCTGCGCTAAACCCGCTAAAATCTCGTTGGTACACTCGTAATGATATTGGGTGATATGTGCTTTCCACGCCTCCACCAGCTGCTGTGCCGGCAGAGCAGCCGGGTCTGTTTTTCTCAGCTGTGCTGCCCGCTCAAAGATTTCTTCCATCCGCTGCTGCATCTCTTTCCCTTCCTCCTCTCCACGCTTCTGTTCCTTCTCCTGACTTTGCTGCCAGGCTTTGGTTTTTCCCCAGCGCTCCTTTGCTTCCTTTTTATATTCTTCCAGTTTTCTTTCATCAAATGGCTGAAAATTCATTTCCATTTCCCCTTTCCAAGCTTCTTCTGTCAACTGAATCAAACGCTCTAACCGTTCCTTTTGTAAAATCAGCAGTTTTTTATGCTCCTGCATCGCCTTTTTTCTGTCAAAATCCGGCTGATGGATGATTTTGATGATTTCTTTTAACGGAAACTGCAACTCCCGGAAAAACAAAATCTGCTGCAAGGTTTGCAAATTTTCCTGTGAGTAATAACGATACCCATTTTCTCCGACCACCTGCGGTTTAAGCAAGCCGATTTGGTCGTAATAGTGGAGTGTACGAACGGTGACTCCGCTCCACTGTGCCGCCTGCTTGATGGAGATTCCGTTTTGCTTCGACATTTCTTCCCTCCTATCGGGTGTATTCTGACCTCATCCTTACCACGGATGAGAAAATATCCGGCGTTTTTCCCTGACCTTGCTGAAAGTATATACTATGACGCAACGTCAATGTCAAGTATATTTTGTAAAATCAAATTTTTCTGTTGAATCGCTCTCTTTTCCCGGGACATCACCCGCCGAATGGCTCTTCTTTTTCACAAGGGCTGTGTAGAAAAATCTTCTTTCCTTTATTTTTTTGAATCCGCATCTGAATTGATATACCTTTTTCCTTAATCTTTCCTGCATCCTTTTTTACAGAATCGACTGCGACAAATTCTTTAAAAATCAGGCGTTTTTTCTTTCGTTCGAAAAAAATTCGCAATTTTTTCTTCTTTTTTCCCTTGATAAAAAAACATTTTCTTGCATATTTGACAATTTACTTCTTTGCGGCAGAATGACATACTTATCTGCGGAAAAAAAGGAAAGAGAGGTCTTTCTATGAAGAAAACGTACCAACTGTCCGAAGCTGCTTTTCAGCTCGACGGTAAAATGCCTTTGAAACAGGCAATTCCCCTTGGCTTGCAGCATGTACTTGCCATGTTTGTCGGGAACTTGACTCCCCTGTTGATTATCACCGGCGCCTGCGGCATTGCCAGCGGCGAATTTGCCGACCTGCAACTGCATCTTTTGCAGAACGCCATGCTGGTTGCCGGCATTGTCACCTTGATTCAGCTGTTCTCTATCGGTCCCATCGGCGGAAAGGTTCCGATTGTAATGGGCACCTCCTCCGGCTTTATCGGTGTGTTCCACTCGGTTACCGCAACAATGGGCGGCGGTGTGATTGCTTACGGCGCTATTATGGGTGCTTCCATCATCGGTGACATCTTTGAAGGAATCCTGGGATTCTTTCTGAAGCCGCTGCGCCGCTTCTTCCCTCCGGTGGTCACCGGCACAGTGGTCATGTCCATCGGTTTGAGCCTGATTTCCGTCGGTATCAATTCCTTTGGCGGAGGCAACACCGCTTCCGATTTCGGCTCGATGGAAAATCTGCTGCTGGCAATCTTTGTTCTGGTGATGATTCTGTTCTTTAAGCACTGCACCAAGGGCTTTACCAGCTCCTCTGCCATCCTGCTGGGCATCATCTGCGGCTATCTGGCTGCTTTTCTGATGGGATTTTTCCTCCCACCACCGGCGTCACTGCCGAAGGCGTGGAATACACCAAGGCATGGGTCTTAAACTGGGACAAGGTGGCAAGCGCTCCCTGGTTTGAAATCCCCAGACTGATGCCAATCAAACCGGTATTTGACCTGCGTGCCATCCTGCCGGTTCTGATTATGTTCATCGTCACCGCTGTGGAGACAGTGGGCGACATCTCCGGTGTTATGGAGGGTGGACTGGGTCGAGAAGCTACCGACAAAGAACTGTCCGGCGGCGTCATCTGCGACGGTCTGGGCTCCTCCTTTGCCGCTCTCTTCGGCGTTCTTCCCAACACCTCCTTCAGCCAGAACGTAGGTCTGGTTGCAATGACCAAGGTGGTCAACCGCTTTGCCATCTCCACCGGTGCAATCTTCCTCATCCTGTGCGGTCTGTGTCCGAAGCTGGGTGCTGTGGTTTCCATCATGCCGCAGTCGGTTCTGGGCGGCGCTGCCGTCATGATGTTTTCTTCCATCGTTATCAGCGGTATCCAGTTGATTACCAAAGAGCCGCTGACCCCACGCAGCCTGTCCATCGTATCGGTTGCTTTGGGTGTTGGCTACGGAATGGGCGCCAACACCGGCGTTCTGGCTCATGCGCCACAGGCTGTCCAGCTGATTTTCGGTGGCTCCGGTATCGTGCCTGCCGCTATGGTTGCCATTTTGCTGAACATCCTGCTGCCAAAAGAAACTGCTGCAAAATAAAAAAGAGGAGCAGCTTTCATCGCTGCTCCAACAATTCGACCAGGTCCTCCGGGCGGTCGACATCCTGTAATTCATATCTATCCCGAATGTTTACCGTGCGTAAGCGTTCGGGATATTTTTTTAGTAAAATTCCGCCGCCCTTTCCTTCCGGGAGATTTTTTAGTTGTTCAAATGTCCATTCTGGAAATACCACCGGAGAACCGGGGACACCTTCACAGCTCAGACGCCAACAATCCGGCGAAGCTTTGGACACCAGTGCCAACGCCGCTACCGTCTCCCTGCGCAGCAGCGGTTGATCTGCCGGTGCAAACAGACAGCGGTCCATCTCCTCCATCCCCTGCAAACCCAGCCGCACTGTGTCGTTGCGGTTGGGAAGCGAGTGAAGGACCACCGAAATTTCGCGTTCCCTGCACAGTCGGGCTATCTCCTCGTAGCGGGTCACCACCACACGTCGGCGGAAGATGCCCTCGGTTGCATCCAGAATCCGACAAATCATCGGCTCGCCGCCAAAATCCGCCAACAGTTTGTTTGAGCCAAATCGTCTTCCCAAGCCCGATGCCATGATGACACAGCCGATTTTTCCAAATGGGTCGTCCAAATCGACCACAAATGCGTCCTTTCGGCTGCAAAGCTCCTGCAAAAAAGCAAGCGGCTGCTTGCGAACCACCACTGCGACCTGCTTATTTTCCAGAAGGGTGCGAAATGCCTGCTGATACCCCTCCATTCCCGATTCCAGATAGCCAACCTCATCGACGGTGACCCACAGGGTGTCTAAATGGGCACAGCGCAGCAGAGCGGGTATCCCCAATTTGGTAAAGCCTTCCGGCAAGGGCTTCATCCGGTTTGCAGTGCCCGGCAAGGAAGGGTCAAAAGCACCCACCTGCACCGTTTCCCCGGAGAGATTTTTCCGAAGATAGACCGCCTGCCCGGGTTTTGCCCAGCTGGTTATTCCCGGCTGCGGCTCGGAAAAGAGCTGATGAAGCAAGGTGGTCTTGCCGCTGCCCCTAGCTCCGGTCAAAATCAGGTGTCGCTTTTGGCTGCTCTGAAAAGAACTCCAGATACAGCCTGCTGTTAGCCTGCTTACAGGCATCTCGATAGGCTTCATAGCGGCACAGCCACTCCTTTCCTTCCTGTGTCAAGGTACTTCCTCCGCCATCCTTCCCGCCGGTCTGCCGATGAATCAGGGAAAAACCCAGTGCCGCTTCGGCATTGCGAATCAGTTTTAAGGCTTTGGTATATGCCATATTCATGGAGATTGCCGCAGCTCTCAATGAACCTGTCTCTTCAATGGCGTGCATCAGGCGGGCAGGTCCTTCGCCGAAGAACTTTTCGCCCTCATCGTCCAAAAAGATGATTTTCGTTACCGCTTTCATCCTCTTCCTCCTCACTCAGCATCACAAGACGGGCTTTTCCCTGATGATTTTGGCAGCGGTGCAGGCTGACCTTTCCATACACCTGACAAAGCAGCTGCTCCATCCGCTCCAATGAATCTTTCTGCGGCTCCAGAATCCCCAAAACATTGCCCTGAGAAAGCAAAAGCAGCCGGTCACAAAAATGCAGCGCAAGGGAAGGGTCATGCAAGGTGACCACCACCGTGCGCTTCTCCTGTGCGACCCATGCCTTCAGCAGATTGAACATCCGGTGGCGGTATCGAAAATCCAGAGCACTTTCCGGCTCGTCCAACAGCAGCAGCCTGCTCCCGGAGACCAGTGTCCGCGCCAGAATGCACAGCTGCTTTTGCCCTTCGCTCAGGCAAAGGTAGTTGCTCTGCTCTCTTCCACCCAGTCCCACCTGCTCCAGCGCCTGTACAGCCAAGTCCTGCATTTTTCTTCCCGGACGTTCCAGCAGACCCAAGCGAGGATTAAAGCCCATCAGCACCACATCCAGCACCGATATGTCGATGGAGATACCGCTTCTTTGGGGAATATATCCAACTAGTCGTGCCATCCGGCGGGCAGACAGCTGCTCCAGCACCGTCTGCTCCAGCAGGCAGGTTCCTTTATGCGGCAAGATTCCGCATATTGTCTTGAGCAGGGTGGTTTTTCCGCAGCCGTTCGCTCCCAGAATCCCCATCATACAGCCCTGTTCCAACTGAAAGGAGACATCCGCAAGAATCGGGTGCCCGCCATAGCCGGCAGAGATTTTCTCAACCGATAAAAAGCTCACTCTCTCTGCCTCCCCTGCACAATCAGAAAAATCAGAAACGGCGCTCCCAGAACACTGGTGAAGATGCTGACCGGAAGCTCTATCGACGCCACCGACCGCGCCAGAATATCTGCTCCGCAAAGCAAAATCCCGCCCAGCAGCCCACCCAGCAACATAGTGCCCATTCGATTTTGCCCGGTCAACAGCCTTGCCCCATGAGGCGCCAGCAAACCGACAAAGCTAATCAGTCCGGTCAGGCTGACCACCGATGATACCGAAAGGGTTGCCACCATTAAAACGAGCAAACGAAGCTGTGCAACTCGCACCCCCAACATCCTCGCCTCCCCCTCTTCGGCAGAAAGCAGGATGATTTGCCGGTGCAGCAAAAACAATACCCCCATGCACAGAACACACAAAATCAAATTTCCGCCGATGGAGTGAACGCTGACTCCGTTTAGGCTCCCCATCATCCAATATTCAATGGAGGCAAGCTCCCTCTCCGGGTCGGCTGTCAGCTTCAGGCACATCAGCACCGTCTGGGCAAGGGAGTGAACTGCAATTCCTGCTAACACGATGGTGCTGCTTTTCCCGCTACGGTTGAGGGTCGACAGTGCCAGCGCCAGCACGACCGCCAGCAGCGCTCCGGCAAAGGCAGATGCTGTCACCGCAGCAGCGCCGGACAAAAACAAAATCCCGGCGGCAGCACTTTTTGCTGTCGCCCTTGATTACCCACCAGCAAGGACAGACGGGGCTGTCAACAGTGGGCGTAGCCCATTCACTTGCCGTTGACTGGCTCGGATGGATTTGCTATTTCATTTAATATTCTCTTTTGTGATAGACATAGGCGGTTACAGGACAAGAAATAACAAATACAAGCAGTGCACACGCAAAAATAATTACGCCGCCTAAAATTATCTGCATTGTAGTCATAGGTGCTGGAAACAAAGTGTTTATAAGGGTCGTAAGCCCCATAACAAATCCAATCCCACAGAGCAAGCTAATTACTAAAAATACCTCATTTCGTTCTTCTCCGCCTACATAGAACAGCGGGAAAAATATGGCTCCCATAAACAGGCTTATTCCAACGCCTATCACAAATAGCATGAAAACATCTGTATCTTTGTCAAAAGGGAATCCATGTAGCATGATTGATAAAGCTACTCCAATTCCCGCAAAGACCATTCCGACAATCAGCCACAATAACAAGCTCAAAAAATAACTCTGTACAATGGTAGACCTCTTTACAGGTGTGGTAAGTTTGTATTTGCTCCATTTGGTAGCACTTTCCTTTCGCAGGCTCGCAATCGAATTGAGAGAAAAACCAATCATAGCCAACAACATATAACCAATTATTAGCGACGGGATTTTATTGTCCATAGCGACAACAAAAATACCCAGTAGGAGCATGATAGCGGCAAAGACTTTCGCATTTGAAAGTGTCGCATAAAAATTATTCTTCAAGAGTCCTTTCATACCCGTTCCCCCTTTACCAATAGTAACATGATTTCATCAACAGAAACATGGTCTACCACAACACCCTTATACTTTTTCTGTGCTTCTTTCCCGTTAGAAACCAGCACATCAATTTGAAAATCACGTTTCCGATAAGCAAGAATATCTTTCGGGTCTAATGTAAGGAATTGACTTTCCTTACAGCGCATAACAGCATAGTTATATACCAAATCATTTTTCGATACGGTCATAATGAGTTTGCCATTATGGATAAAAGTGATATAATCCGCAACTTTTTCTAAATCGCTTGTGATATGAGAAGATAACAGAATGGAGTGATTTTCTTCCTGTACAAATTCCAGAAAAACGTCCAACATTTCATCACGCATAATTGGGTCTAAGCCGCTGGTCGCTTCATCCAAAATCAATAATTCCGGGTGGTGCGCCAGTGCAGCGGCAATCGCCAGTTTCATTGTCATTCCTCTGGAATAATGTTTGATTTTTTGCTTCGCTGGTAGTTGGAAGTCCTCTAAATACTTCTGGAACAGGGAATTGTCCCACTGTGTATAAAGCCCCTCCATGACTTTGGATAATTGCTTTGCTGTCCAGTAAGCGGGAAAATTGTCGCCGTCATAGACAACACCAATTTTTTCACGCAAGCTCGTATCTGCGTCCAGCATTTCCTGTCCAAATAGCTTTACTGTTCCGCTGTCTTTCGTGATTGTATTCAGAATACAACCAATCGTCGTAGTTTTTCCTGCTCCATTTTCTCCAGCAAATCCCAAAATAGCCCCATACGGTAGGGAAAAGGTCACATTTTCCAATGTGAAATTCGACTTGGGAAATGTCTTGGAAACTTGCTGTAATTCCAAAATATTTTCCATGCTCATTCGTCCTCCTGATAGAATAAAGCCAACAACTCTGTCAATTTTTCAAGAGAGATATTACTTGTCCGCCCAATCTCGGCAGCGGCTTGTAAATGTTCCTCTGCAATACGTTGTTGTTCTTCTTGATAAAATTCCTTGTTTTGTGCTGACACAAAACTCCCTCTGCCTACTGTGGTTTCTATGAAACCGTCCCTTTGCAAATCTTCATAGGCTTTCTGAACAGTAATGACGCTTACATGGATTGATTTTGCCAATGCCCGCATTGAGGGGATTGCGTCTCCAGATTGTAGCTCCCCACTCATTATCATAGCTTTAATCTGTGATGTGATTTGCTCGTATATCGGCTTGTTGGCGTTATTACTGATGATGATTTCCATAACTCACCGCCTTTGCTGTTATAATGTACTTAATGTACAAGTACATTATAACACATATTTAATCATAGTCAATCCTCAAAATAAAATTGTCAGATACAGTTATCAAAAATAGCTGTATCTGACACTCGGAATAGGGGGGCTGCTGTCTATCAAATTGTTGTGTGTTACTTTACCGTACATGAGCATTTGATTCGGGTATTAACCGAGCGCTGTATGACCGAACTGGGAGGAATGTAATATGGAAATCAAGCTCAAACTCAATGGCAGAGCCATTACAGCTTTGGTGGAGGCAGACACGGTCCTTCTGGACTTTTTGCGCGAAAACGCTTGCTTGAGTGTGAAGCGAGGCTGTGACACCTCCAACTGCGGACTTTGTACGGTCCTGATGGATGGCAAGCCTATCCTTTCCTGCTCCACACTTGCGGTCCGCGCAGACGGACATGAAATCCAAACTCTGGAAGGTTTACAGGAGGAAGCTTCCGATTTTGTCGGATTCATTGCAGACCAGGGTGCCGACCAGTGCGGCTTCTGCAATCCCGGATTTGTCATGAACACCATCGCTTTGCTGCGGGAAAACCCGGACCCGACCGATGACGAGATTCGCGCCTTCCTCGCAGGAAATCTGTGCCGCTGTTCCGGTTATGACGGACAGCTGCGCGGAATCCGCAGCTACCTAAACTCCCGAAAGGCATAAGGAGGCAATTATGGAACATCAAGAATATAAAGTCGTCAACCAATCGGTCCGCAAAAAGGATTCGATGCAGCTTTTACTGGGCAAACCGGTCTATACCGACGATGTAACCCCTAAAAATGCTCTGGTAGTTAAAATCTTACGTTCTCCCCATGCCAATGCCATGGTAGAATCCATTCAGACAGACATTGCAAAAAAAGTTCCGGGTGTTGTAGACATCTACACCTGGGAAGATGTGCCTCAAACCCGATTTGCCATCGCCGGTCAGACCTTTCCCGAGCCTTCCCCTTATGACCGTTTGATTCTGGACCGCCATCTGCGCTTTTCCGGCGATGCTGTCGCCATCATTGCCGCTGAAACTGAAAAAGCTGCCCTTAAGGCAATGAAGCTGATCAAGGTCAGTTATCGGGTTTTACCTGCGGTGCTGGATTTTCGGACTGCCAAGGACAATCCGGTTCTGGTGCATCCCGAGGAGGACTGGTTTCCTCATCAACTGAATCATTTTATAAAATATGAAAGAGGTCCCCAGAAATTCAGTGGGGACCTCTTTTGATATAAAATTTTAATATAACAAAAAAGCGACTTAAAACAAGTCGCTTTGAAAAGTGTTGGCACCGCTCTATTTTC
>OFMI01000129.1_pt1 | contig 72093 bp, 72 predicted proteins | sample 1541741 | NCBI WGS metagenome assembly OFMI01 (sample SAMN04209219, study PRJEB22552) | human gut metagenome | biome: gut; material: feces | host: Homo sapiens | place: USA: Oklahoma | reverse complement strand
AAAAAGCCCTTCTAGGGCTTACTCAAGCCTCCGGCTTAGCCGGAGGTCTTGACTAGTATTTTTTATTTTTTATCAAAACTTGGATTGAAAGCATAGAAGTTTTTGCTGTCAAGTTTGTCGGTTGCAAGTCGGAGACCTTCACCAAATCTTTGGTAATGCACGATTTCTCGTTCTCTTAAGAATTTTATGGGTGCTATGACATCGGGATCGTCTATCAATCGCAAAATATTATCGTAGGTTACTCTCGCTTTTTGTTCTGCTGCAAGGTCTTCGTTGAGGTCGGCTATTAAATCTCCTTTTACGGCAAGACAAGTTGCATTAAAAGGCGCACCGCTTGCGGCAGATGGGTACACGCCTGCCGTATGGTCAACAAAGTACGGTGCAAAGTTACTTTTTTCTATTTGGTCGTAAGTCATATTTCTTGTGAGTTGATGCACAATTGCACCAATCATTTCTAAATGTCCTAATTCCTCTGTACCTATATCTGTCAATAAACCTTTAAGTTCGGGGTACGGCATAGAGTATCTTTGAGAAAGATAGCGTAAACTTGCTCCTAATTCGCCGTCAGGTCCTCCGTATTGACTTATAATTATTGCAGCGGCTCTCGGGTCGGGATTTTTTATATTAATCGGAAATTGCAATTTCTTTTGATAACTAAACATCAGTCGTCGTCCTCCTCTCCTGCACTAAAGTCCCATGGCCATGGGTTTTTTAACCATTCATCTGAGTTTGCGGCATTTACTGTCAGCGGTCCAAACTCTTGTTCAAATTGTTTTTTGAGTTCAAGATATTTCTTTTCATATTCTTTGTACATTTCTTTTGCTGTTTTGTCGCATGAGTGTGTGTCAAGATAAACTCGTGTTTCCCACATTGCAAATTGTGCTGCGGAAAGCCGTCTTAGCATTTTTTCTCGTTTCATTTTTTACAGCCTCCTAAAAATCTTTTGTTAAGAACAGGGTACAGAGTGCCTTCTCTGAGTGCTTTTTCTTCATCGTATGCTATTGTTGATTGCTGAAAAGGCACATACGCCATTGTGACTGCTGCATCTGCCGGTATAGACAGTATTTGGCATCTGTCACAAGACTTTTCCCGCTCAATATTTAAAAATGTCGGCTGAAAAAGGTCTTCATATTTATCCATAGCTTACTCCTTAAAATTATTTGAACTTTCGTTCTCTATATAGTATTCTTTTTTTGATTTTTAGTTAAAATATTTTTATTTTTTGGTTAAAATAATGTATGAATGTGATTTTTCAGTAATATATTTTTTATTGAATAGCTAATAATAATGTGATATTATTATTAAATAGTGGTAAAATATATCCAAATTTTTTAAAAGAAGGTAATTTCTATGGCAAAGAAAAAAATAGTAATTTTCGGCGGCGGAACAGGTCTTTCTTATGCATTAAAAGGCTTAAAAGAGTTTCCGGTTGACATTACGGCTGTAATAACTGTTTCTGATGACGGAAGAAGTACAGGGCGACTTCGTGAAGAATTTTTAATTCCTGCTGTTGGAGATATCAGAAAAGTTTTGTCAAATCTTTCGACATTACCGAAAGAGTTGAGCGATATTATGGAATATCGTTTTGACACATACAGTGATTTAAACGGTCATCCGATTGGAAGCCTTATTTTAACTGCTCTTATGCAAAAAACAGGCAGTTTGAAAGACAGTATTGCTTATCTCAGCAATTTACTTCAGGTAAAACACACCGTGTATCCTGTTTCCGAAGATTATTTGACTCTTATGGGCGAAACTGTTGACGGAAAGATTATCGAAGGCGAAGCAGAGCTTACAAACGAGCACACAAAGTATAAAAAACTGTTTTATAAGGAAAAACCGCATGTTCTTAAAGAGGTTCTCGACGCAGTGGCAGACGCCGATTTAATAATTTTAAGTATGGGCAGTTTGTTTACAAGTGTACTTCCTCATTTGTTGTGCGACGAAGTTGTTAAAGCAATAAATGACGCATCTGCAAAAGTAATGTATATTTGTAATGCTATGACTCAACCGGGTGAAACAGATGACTTTGGTGTAGATGACCATGTTAATGTGCTTGAACAATATCTTGGAAAAGACAGGATAAATGTTGTAATTGCAAGTAATTCCGTTATCAGTGATGAAATGCTTAAAAAATACGAAACGGAAGAGCAAAAAGATCAAGTTAAAATTGACTATGATAATATTGAAAAGAAAAAGTATGAACTTATTGAAAGCAATTTGCTTACAACAGATAACGGCACTATAAAACACAATACATTTAAACTTGCAGCAGAAATTTTCTCATATTTAATGAGATAAATTATTCCAAAATAACAGTAAAAACCCTCCTGATGTTAATGAACATTAGGAGGGTTTTTTATAAGATTATAAACTGTTAATCATATTTAACAAACTTTTATAATAGTCGAATGTGTCGTTGATTTTTGTCATACCGCCTTGAAGGGACATATGGTCGCCGTTATAGGTGGGAAGAACATTCCAAACACCTTTTTCAATATTGTTTTTTTCAAAATCTTTGTGTTTTTCATTAAATGGATATTGTGCCGAAACAGTATTTACAAGCCCGTCGTTTTCAAGCCATTTTTCATCAATGATATAACCGTTCGGCGTTTTCCCTGTAAAAATTCCCATTGCTTTTGCAGAAAACCTGAATAACATTTCCATATCTTTTCTGAAAGGCTTGTGTTGTTCGTTTTCGTCTTTATAAGTTATAGATGCCGGAATGGAAAAGTAATATATGTTTTCTGAAGTATGTAGTTTTTCGTTGAGTTTTATTGCGTTGTCAATCTGTAAATCATAGTTTGCCGAGTCTGTTTTCTTACTTGAAAGACAAGCTTTTAATGTGTATAACATAGTTGATTGGAAATAGTCACGGCACGCATTTAAAGGGATTGATATGTCATAGAATTTTTTGTCTTTTTTGTCAATCAAATATGCTGTGGTTCCGTTATGAGGAGCGGCTAAAGCAGTTATGCTGTATATAAGTTCAGACTTGTTGCCGGTAAAAAGTTCGCTTATACTTCCGTCAGTTGTGGCATCTTGTTCTTCTTTTGAACCTTTTTCTAACAGTGTTGCCAACATTCGTATTGTTGCACCGCCAAAAGAATGACCCAAAAGATTGACCTTGTGTTCTTTGTCCCATTGTTTTAAAAGTGCTTTACCGCTAAAGTCTTTTCCGTAGCGTTTGTGGTTGTGAAGTTTACTGTGATATGCTCCGTAATCTACCCGTGTTCCTGACAACTGTGCATACAGTTCGCACGCTCTGTCCCATGCACTTCCTAAAGGAGAAACAGAAGCCGAATGGCATTCAAATTGTTCATTGTTTAATTGTTTCATCAGGTCTTTTCCAAGCATTCCCCAATAATGAACTATTTTGTTTCTTAAATCATAACTTCCCCAGCCGGCAAGACCGTGTACAAATATAAATGGGTAGTTTGTGTTTACAACCGTTGCTGTTTTAAAAAAGTTTTCTTCAAAAACATTTTCTGTTCTGTTCATAAATTTCTCCGTTGTTGTTTTCGGAAGATTTGTGCTGCTTTGTAAAGTTAATAAATATTTATTTTACAAATGATTATTATTTGAAGAACTTACACAATTATTGTATTTTAAATTATTTAATAAATCTTACCTGCAAATTTAGTTTTATGTAATATTTATCATACTCTTTATATATTGAACCAAATTCATGGCGAGATGTACTTGCAGTTTCAAATTTAGTGTTGTTTATCAAATAAGTTTCGAATTCATTTCTGTTAAACAAATGATAACACAATACTTCTCCGTCTTCTCTGACTATAATATATCCGCCTGTTGCATCTGCCGTTCCGTCCCAAACTTTTGACGGAAGCATACCGAGTGCACATTCAGCAAGAAACTTTTTGAATTTATATTCATAAAACGGATGACCTTTTGATAAGTCATATCCGATAGGATTATTTATACTCAATGCTTCAAGAGAATTCTTTACGGTATTTACTCCTGACGAATAATATTCTTTAAGCATATAAGCACAAATTTTTGGGAGATCACCGTCAATCAATTGTAAATTGCTTTCAAAGATATTGTTATCCATTGAATTGTATTTTATTTCGCAAGAATTGTTGTTTAATACATCAAATCTATCCTTGAATTTTTTAGAACAAGTATTGAATTCAGTCATAACAGCATCATTTATATTGCCGATTACTTCAAATACAAAATTAGTTGTTTTTCCTGCATTAACAAGTGTTGACGGACTGCCTAATCTGGATTTTATGCTGAAACCTTGAATGGTTTCGTATCCGGTGTTTATATCATGAATTTTAATTCTTATATCGGCTTTATCAGTTGATTTTGCTTTGAGCACACCGATATTAAGATGGTCTAAAAATTCTTCAGTATCCGGTAATTCAAAAGCAGAAGTTTTTGCATCTATTATTTCATTGTAAAGAGTATCTGCGGCAACTTTGAATTCATCGCAAGGTAATGTAAGCAATACATTTCCGGTATCTGTTTTGATAACGGACACTGTGTCAAAGGCTCTGTTAATTCTGAACTCCAGTGTACCGATAGGCTCGGTACGGATAATGTTGATTATGTTATAAAACATATAATCTTTCTTGTTCAGTTCGGCATCTGCTGCATATAATTTTTTTACTTCAAGTAAACGAAGAAACGCATAAATCTCACTCCATTCGCCCTTATTGCCGGATAATTTAGGCATTATCAAGTACCTCCTTAATCTGTTTTGCAATCGCTTCGATAACATTTACTGTTACGCTGTTTCCGAATTGTTTATATAAGTGGACATCGGCAAGCGGAAGGTTAAAAGTATCGGGAAAGCCTTGCAGACGAGCCCATTCTCTCGGTGTCATTTTTCTGATACCTTCTTTATTAATCTCGCCCTTAATATGTGTTGTAGGTGTCAAATCCTTTTGTCGTTTATCAATTAGAAGGTTTCGTTCTCTCCCCATCCCTCCGCATACAATAGCACCTGCAATACCGTTCCATTCACGAATTTCATAGCCGAAACCGTTACCTTTGGCTTCGTGACGGGCTTTGTGCCTTCTCAATGTTTCAACATAAACATCACTCAAATAGTATTTGGCAGGAACAGGTTTTTCTTCAATAATATCCTTAAGTCTTTTTGTATCATCTGTGGCGTTTGGAAATTTGAAATTTTCCGGTGCCACATCATTTCTGAAAGCGACAATATATATTCTTTCTCTGTTTTGAGGAACTCCGAAATCTTTACTGTTTAAAACATCACTGAACACTTTATATCCCAAATCTTCAAATGTCTTTTTAATTATTCCGAAAGTTCTTCCTCTGTCGTGAATTTTAAGTCCTTTAACATTTTCACAAAAAATCACTTTCGGTTTATGATATTCGCAAATTCTTGCAACATCCATAAATAAAGTTCCTCTGCAAAGTCCTTTGTAATTATCATCAAAACCTTGTCTTTTTCCCGCAAGACTAAACGCCTGACAAGGAAAACCCGCAAGACAAATATCGAATTGCGGAACCTCTTTTTCATCAATTTTTGTTATATCTCCGGCAATATCAAAATCATCTTTGAAATTGGCTTTGTATGTTTTTTGAGCGTGTTCATCCCATTCGCTGACAAAAACCGTGTTGATTTCATCACCAAAAGCTCTGTCAAAACCAAGACGAATACCGCCGATACCCGCAAATAAATCAATTGATTTATATTTAACCATTTTTATTTTTTACCGTCCTCTCAATTTCATCGACACACGCCTGTAAATTCTTTTTTATGTCATTTCCCCAAAATCTCAAAACTGTCCAACCTGAACTTTTAAGTATTTCATTAACTTCACTATCTCTTTCCATATTTCGTTCAATTTTGGGAATCCAAAATTCTTGATTTGACTTAAAGTCATATTTTCTGTTTTCCCAATCATATCCGTGCCAAAATTCGCTGTCGCAAAAAACAGCAACTTTTTTGCCAAGAAAGACGATATCCGGTTTCCCGAATACTTTCTTGGAATTTTTTTGATAACGCAAACCTCGTGACCAAAGCTCTTTTCTCAATATTATTTCAATTTTTGTATCTTTTGATTTAATGGCTTTCATGTTTTTATGTAGTTGTTCAGGTGTGTGATTATCCATATTAAATACCGCTTCAGATTTTATTACTTTATAATATCATAATAAAAATAAAATATCAATTAAATAAGCAATTAAGAAAACAGAGTGCTTTTTTGTATAGAAAAACAAGAACATAAAACTTTTATAAGTTTTATGTTCTTGAAAATTTTTTACTCAAATTGTGATTTGTACAATTTTGCGTATTCGCAGTTTAAGTTCAGCAATTCATCGTGAGTGCCTTTTTCAATGATTTTGCCGTCGGAAACAACTGCTATTTCATCGGCGTTTTTGATTGTTGAAAGTCTGTGTGCAACAACTATGGTTGTTCTTCCTTTGCAAAGTTCGTTGAGTGCGTTTTGTATAAGTGTTTCGGTTGCATTGTCGAGTGCGCTTGTTGCCTCGTCTAAAATAAGAATTGACGGATTTTTTAAAAAGACTCTTGCTATACTCAAACGCTGTTTTTGACCACCCGAAAGTTTAACGCCTCGCTCGCCAATCTGTGTTTCGTATCCGTTTTCAAGCGATACGATATAGTCGTGAATATTTGCTTTTTTAGCGGCTTCAATCACTTCTTCGTCAGTTGCGTCAAGTCTTCCGTATAAAATGTTTTCCTTTATGCTCGAATTGAAAAGGTAAACATCCTGTTGAACAATTCCTATATTTTTTCGCAGACTGTCCGCCGTAATATCGTTTATATCATAGCCGTCGATTTTTATTTTTCCGTTTTTAACGGTGTAAAATTTTGGAATTAAATGGCAGATTGTAGTTTTGCCTCCGCCGCTTGAACCGACAAGTGCAAATGTCTGCCCTTGATTTATTTTAAGGTTAATGTTTTTTAAAACATTTTTTTCGCCGTCATATCCGTAAGAAACATTTTCAAATTCAATGTTTCCGTTTAATTTTTCAATGTTTTTGGCATTGTCTTTGTCTTTTTCGGGTTTTGTATCCATAATTTCAATAAAGCGTTCAAAACCTGTAACACCGTTTTGGTATTGCTCCATAAAATTGATGAGTGTTGTAACAGGCGTTAAAAATAAGTTAACGGAAACAATAAACGCAGAATAGTCGGCGAAAGTTATTTTGCCTTTATAAAGAAAAATTCCGCCTGCAATTAAAACAATTACATTGAAAATATCGGTTACAAAAGATGTTGTTGAATGGAATTGTCCCATTGCTTTGTATGCGTCTTTTCTTGATTTAACAAATTCTTCATTGCCTTTTTCAAACTTCTCGGTTTCTTTTTCAGCATTTGTGAATGCTTTTGTAACACGAATTCCCGAAATACTGCTTTCTAAATCGGCGTTGATTTTCGCTATTGATTTTCTGCTTCTCATAAATGCGTCTTTCATTCTGTTTTTGAGCAAAACGCTTATTATCACAAGAAAAGGAACACATATAAAAATGATTAGTGTAAGCCAAATATTTATTGTTGAAAGATAGATGAATGAAGTAAGTATTGTGATTGTAGATACGATTAAGTTTTCCGGTCCGTGATGAGCAAGTTCGCTTATATCCATTAAATCGTTTGTCATTCTTGACATCAGTTTTCCCGTTTCGTGATTATCGTAGAAACTGTACGGCAGTTTTTCGAGATGAGTGAACATATCGTGTCTCATTTGAGCCTGCATTTTTACACCCATTATATGACCTTGATACTGTATGAAAAAATTGAGCAACATTCTGATAAAATAAAGTGTTAAAAGTGCAGTACCGAAAATAAAAATCATTTTAAATTTTTTGTTAGGTATCAAATCGTTAAGCATTGTTCTCGTAACTATCGGGTAAACAATTCCGATAAACGATACGGTAAACGACGCCAACATATCAAGTATAAATATTTTTTTGTGCGGTTTGTAATAACTTATAAATCTTTTGAACATATTTTACCTCTTTTTTATTTTTTATAATTATATCATAAGGCGACAAAAATGCAAAATTGAATTTTCCATTTGACTTTTTAATTTTAAAAAAATATGTTATAATCAGTAAAACAGTTGTTTAAGGGGAATATCGTATGAAAGAAATAAAGTGTCCTAATTGCGGTAAAATGTTTCAAGTAGATGAGTCCGGCTATGCCGCTATTTTAAAACAAGTCAGAGATGAAGAGTTTGAAAAAGAGTTGGCGCAAAGAGAAAATGCAATAAAAAACGAAAAACAATCGGCACTTAAATTGGCAAATGCCGAAAGCGAAAATATTATTAATTCTCTTAAAGAAAAATTGAAATCGACAGAAAGTAAAATGGCTTTGGAAATTGAAAAAGCAGTAAATGAAAAAGACAGAGAATTAACTGAAAAATCTCAAAAACAGTTATATGAAAGCAATTCTAAAATTCAACAATTACAATCTCGTTTGGAAACAGATATAAACAAGATGGAATTGCGTTTGAAAGATGAAATTGCAAAAAAAGAACAGGAAATTTCAAATTTGAAAATGCAAATTGCTACAAAAAATTCAGAACAAGATTTGGCTGTTTCAAAAGCGATTGCAGAAAAAAATCAAGAATTGAATATAAAAGAACAAGAAATCATTGCATTAAATTCAAAATTCAACAGTGCGGAAAATGAGTATAAAATCAAGGAAAATGCAATAAAAGAAAAATTTGAAAAGGAATTAAAGGACAAAGACGAATTAATAGGATACTATAAAGATTTTAAAGCCCGACAATCAACAAAAATGGTAGGGGAAAGTCTTGAACGGCATTGTGAAAATGAGTTCAACAAACTTCGTGCGACTGCTTTTAAAAATGCGTATTTTGAAAAAGACAATGACGCAAGAAGCGGAAGTAAAGGCGACTATATATTTAAAGAGTTTGATGAAAACGGCGTGGAAATCATTTCTATAATGTTTGAAATGAAAAATGAAATGGAAACTACTGCAACAAAACATAAGAACGAAGACTTTTTCAAAGAATTGGACAAGGACAGAAATGAGAAGAATTGTGAATATGCAGTTCTTGTATCGTTGCTTGAAGCAGACGACGAGTTTTATAATTCCGGAATAGTCGATGTGTCGTACAGATATGAAAAAATGTATGTAATAAGACCGCAGTTTTTTATTCCGATGATTACATTGCTCAGAAACGCAGCATTGAATTCATTGAAATATAAGCAGGAATTGGTTGAAATAAGAAATCAAAATATAGATATTACAAATTTTGAAAACAATCTTATGGAATTTAAAGACAGTTTTTCAAGAAATTATTATTACGCTCACGACAGATTTATTGATGCAATAAAAGAAATAGACAAATCTATTGAGCATTTGCAAAAAATAAAAGAAAATTTAACAAAATCTGACAATCATTTAAGAACTGCTAACAATAAAATTGAAGATGTTACAATCAAGAAGTTAACAAAAGGCAATCCTACTATGCAGTCAAAGTTTGAAAATTTAAAAAACGGTTAAATATCCCACTTGACAAATTGTATTTATTAAAATAAAATGATTTAAAACCTATATTATATTTTAACTGTTTTTTATGTGTGGTGGAAAATATGGACAGAAAATTTGACTCAAAAGTTCAGCTTTTAAAGTACAATGTTATAAAGGAAGTTGCCCGTGCGGCATGGGAAGACAATCTTCTCGAAAAAGTTACTGACATTCCTAAAATAATTGTTCCTAAGGATGTTCCTACAATGCGTTGCTGCGTGTATAAAGAGCGTGCTATTGTTCAGGAAAGAATAAAACTTGCTATGGGCGGGGACAGTGAAAATCCAAATGTCGTTGAGGTAATAGATATTGCTTGTGATGAGTGTCCCACATCAGGCTATGAAGTTACAAGCACTTGTCGTGGATGTATTGCCCATCATTGCGAGTCTGTTTGCCCGAGAAACGCAATTACATTTGACGAAAATTTAAAAGCTCATATTGATAAAGATAAGTGTGTTAACTGCGGACAGTGTGCAAAAGTATGCCCGTATTCTGCTATCAGCAATTTTATCAGACCTTGTGAAAGTGCTTGTCAGATTAAAGCAATATCAAAAGGTGAAAATAACGCTGCACATATAGATAATGATAAGTGTATTTCCTGTGGTGCTTGCAGTTATAAATGTCCGTTCGGTGCAATCGGAGAAAAGTCCTATGTACTTGAAGCTATAAAGATGCTTAAAAGCGACAGCGATGTGTATGCAGTTATAGCTCCTGCCATTGCAAGTCAGTTTACTTACGCTAAACTCGGACAGGTTCTTACAGGAATTAAGAAACTCGGTTTCAGTCATATTATCGAGGCTGCTCTCGGTGCAGATATGGTTGCATATAAAGAGGCAAAAGAACTTGCTGAAAAAGGATTTTTGACATCTTCTTGCTGTCCTGCTTTTGTTTCATATACAGAAAAGGCATTTCCTAAATTAAAAGACAGTATTTCGACAAATCTTTCTCCTATGGCAACAGTTTCTAAAGAAATTAAAATTTCTCATCCTGATGCAAAGGTTGTATTTATAGGTCCGTGTACTGCAAAAAAAATGGAAGTTCAAAAAGAAGAAGTTAAAAAATATGTTGACTGCGTTATTACTTTCCAAGAACTTCAGGCATTGTTTGGCTCAAAGGATATAGATATTACAACTCTTGAGGAAACAGCACTTGACACCGCAACTTTTTACGGAAGAATTTTTGCCCGCTGCGGAGGACTTGCAGAGGCTGTTGACGAAGCACTTGACGAACTCGGATATGAAGATTTTGAACTTAAAGCAATAAGTTCAAACGGAATAGGCGAGTGCCGTACAAATCTGCTTAAAGCTTCGAAAGGCGTGCTTGATAAGAATTTCATTGAAGGTATGGCGTGTCTTGGCGGATGTATAGGCGGTGCAGGTTGTTTAACACATATGGAAACTCATAAAATCAGAATAGATAACTATGCTAAAACTGCCAAAGCAGAAAAAATTGTTAAAAATGTTGAGTCAAAAGATATAGAAATATAAAATAAAAGGTTCCGATTAAAAATCGGAACCTTTTTTATTGAAATTAAGAATTAAGTATTTCAAAATTCTTTTTGTTTGCCTTATGTAAGTTTTTGAAAACTTTGTAGTTTCTGTCATATACTTCTTTGTTCGCTTTGTTCGGATGATAAACGAGTTTTGCAGGAATGAGTTTTTTTACTTCGCTGATTGACGGAATGATACCCATACCTACGGCTATACAAGCGGCAGCACCTACTGCACCTACATTTTGCGGGCTGTCAACAACTTCTATATCTCTTTGAAGAATATCTGAAAGAATTTGACAGGTAACTGCTCCGAGCGCACCGCCGCCGCAAAATCTTACGGGGTCAGATGTTTTAACTTTTTTAGCCTGACATTCGAGCATCCATCTCATGTGGAAGCATATACCTTCAACAACTGCTCTTATAAGTTCTGTTTTTCCTGTTTCGAGTTTGATGTTGAAAAACATTCCGGCTGCATTCGGGTCTTCAAACGGACATCTGTTTCCGTGAAGCCACGGAGTGAAAACTACGCCTCCGCTTCCTGCGGGAATATCGTCAATTACATTTTCCATATAGTCGTAAAGATTTAATTGTAATTTTTCAAAACTTTCGGAAACATTTGTGTGTTTTAGGTAAACGCCTATTTCGTCAAGTGCAAGGTGGTCTTTTACCCATTCAACGCATTTGTTAGATGTTTCAAGTTCTGCAAAGTAGTTGTATTTTCCTGTGTCTGCACCTACAATTGCGGCAATCATTGCGTTTGCGTCAACAACCTGTTTGTTCGTTACGGTTGATACCCATCCTGATGTACCGCTGTAAATATGTGTATCTCCTACATTTACGGCACCTGAGCCTACGCCGATGAGGGAAGCGTCGCCGCCACCGCCGTAAACTGCCGTGCCGACAGCAAGTCCGAGTTCTTTTGCGGCTTTTTCTGTTACTTCTCCGACTTTTTCAGTGGATTTTTTAATCGGAGCAAGGTGTTTCATATCTACACCGAGCATATCGCATACAGGTTTGCACCAACCCTCATGTCCTTTTCTCGTATCATAGAGAAGTGTTGCAAAAGCGGAATCTTCTGTCATAACGAATTCATTACTGCATCTGCAAATAAGGTATTCTTTAACATCAAGCCATTTGTGAGCTTTTTTGAAATTTTCAGGTTCGTTTGCTTCAACCCATTTATATTTCCATACAGGGTCTTTTACAGATGATGATACTGCGCCTGTGTAGTGAAGATATTTTAAAAGCTTTGTTACTTCTGCACCTGCTATTTGGAAACCATGGGCAATACCTTTTTTAAGTTCTTCCTTTGCTCTTTGGTCCATATAACTCATAGGACGCCTTACACAATTTCCGTCTTTGTCAACAAGTACAAGTGCCTGCATTTGAGAACAAAAGGAGATACCTTCAACTTGCTCGGGTTTTATGTTCGGTACTTTTTTAAAAACAGCTTTTGTGGTTTTGCACATAGCATCCCACCATTCATCTGCGTCTTGTTCTGCGCCTCCGTTGTCAAATATGTAGAGATTATAGCCGCAGGTATCACTGCCTAAAATAGTGATTTTTTCGTTGATTTCGATAAGGCAGGTTTTTATACCTGTTGTTCCTACATCGTATGTCATAACATATTTACTCATTATTAATATCCCCCTTAGAAAATGTAAATGCACTTTCAATAAATTTTAAAAGTTGAGTAACTATTATTTCATCATCTGCCGTGCTGACATCAATTCCCGTATATATACGAAATCTTTCCCTGTAATATTCGCATATATATGAAAACTGAAGCATAGTCAGAAGATTGTCTAAAAAGAAAGCAAAAAGATTAGGTTCAATGTCTGTACGAATGTCACCGTTATTAAATGCGTTTGTGATGGCACCTTTGTAAATGCTGCTTGTAGGAGTTTCAATTTCCGTTGCAAAAAGTTTTGCACGGTCACTGTCTTTTTCGGCAGTGATTTCATTGTACATTTTAATATAGTTTGCGTTGATTTTTGAGTGCTTGCAAGTAGCCCTGATAAGTTTTTCGGCCTTTTTAAGTAACTTTTCATCGCTCTTCATAATGTCTGTTAAAGTTTGTTCAAGTATTTCCATACCGTGATTTACACAGGTAATAAAAAGGTCTTCTTTTGTATTGAAATACTTATACATTAAACCGATACTTATTCCTGACTTTTTTGCGATGACATTTATATTGGCTTTTTGATACCCGTTATTTGCAAATTCATTTATTCCTATTTCAAGAATTTTTTCTTTTCTGCTTTGAGTTATTCTGTCAAAGGCAGGTTTATGATGTGTTTTCATATATTTTGTATGTATGCACAAAAAAATAAAAAATAGTTGTGCAAAAACTACAAATCTCCTTTTGTTTTAATTGATTAACAAATCAATATTAACATTTTATTTATTATTTTGCAACAAAAAATGCGATAAAATTAACAAAAAATATAATTTTTTTGTTTGACAAATCAGTAAAATGTGCTATACTAAAAAATGTAAACAAAACCTAAACAGGTTAGGTGCAACCATAAAAGTGAGCAACGGCTCACCAAAATAAATTTGTATCGCAAAGCGATAAGGAGGATTTTAGTATGGATACAAGATTTGCTATATCAGAATATCATGACGCTTCTCTGATAAATGCTCAACTTGACGCTCTCATCAAAAAGCCTATTTACTCAATAAGTCGTGAAGCACTTAAAAAGTATGAAGATGAGTATTATGCTAAAAAATGTAAAAAGTCAAAAGAAATGATAGAAAAAGCAAAAGAGGTTATTCCCGGCGGTGTACAACACAACCTTGCTTTCAACTATCCATTCCCACTTGTTTTTACAAAAGCAAAAGGTGCAAAACTCTATGACATTGACGGAAACGAATACTACGATTTTCTTCAGGCAGGCGGTCCTACAATGCTTGGCTCAAACGATGATGTAGTTCGTGAAAAAGTTATTGAACTTCTCAATGACTGCGGTCCTTCAACAGGCCTTTTCCATGAATATGAATACAAACTTGCTAAAAAAATAAGCGAGTGTGTTCCGTCGGTAGAAATGTTCCGTATGCTCGGTTCGGGTACAGAAGCTTGTATGTGTGCAGTTCGTGTTGCCCGTCTTGCTACAAAACATAAAAACATCATTAAAATGGGCGGTGCTTATCACGGTTGGTCCGACCAACTTGCTTGGGGTATGCGTGTTCCGGGTACAATGAATACTCAGAGTCACGGTGTTCCGCTTTTCGTATTTAAACATACACAGGAGTTCTTCCCGAACGACCTCAAGTCACTCGAAAGAAAACTCATCATCAATAAATTCCGTGGTGGCACAGCAGCAGTATTTATTGAGCCTATCGGTCCTGAGTCTGCAACTCGTCCTGTTGACAAAGATTTCCCGAAAGGCGTTCAGGCACTTTGCCGTAAATACGGTGCACTTCTTGTTTGTGATGAAGTTGTTTCAGGTTTCAGAATCGGTCTTTCAGGCGCTCAAGGTTACTATGGTATTGACCCTGATATTACTATTTTCGGTAAAGTAATCGCAGGCGGATATCCGGGTGCAGGCGGTATCGGCGGTCATAAAGAAGTTATGAAATATCTCGGTGCAGGTCTTGATAAAACTTCAGGCAAAAAAATTCACAAAGCAATGTGTGGCGGTACAATGGCTGCTACACCTATCTCTTGTTGTGCAGGTTACACCGCTATTTGCGAAATTGAAAAGAGAAATGCTTGTCAGGTAGCAGGTCAAATGGCTGACCGTCTTGTTAAAGGTATTCAGGAAAGCATCAAAAAGTATGACCTTCCGTTTGTATGCTATAATATCGGCTCTGTTTGTCATCTCCATACAGTTGCTACAATGCACTTCAGAGTTGACATCACAAAACCGTGGACTATTCCGCATGTTCTTAAAGAAACAAGCAAACGCCAAACAGAAATGCAATATATGGGTGCAGCTTATATGGCAGAAGGTCTTGTAACACTTGCAGGTTCTCGTCTTTATACTTCGGCCGCATACACCGAAGAAATGATTGATGACTGTATCGCAAGATTTGACAGAGTTCTCAGTCAATGTTGTAAAATTGAAAATAAATAAGTTAAATAAAGTTAAATAAGGGGAACTGATGTTCCCCTTTTGGACTTTATATTTTGGGGGATAAATATATTATGGCTTATACAGTTGAAAAAGCAAAACAACTTGTTATTGAAGCAGGTAAAAGACTTCTTGAAACAGGACTTATTGCTCGTACATGGGGAAATGTCAGTGCAAGAATTTCCGATACGCAGTTTGTTATTACACCGAGCGGTCGCTCGTATGAAAATCTTACACCCGATGAAATTGTTGTTGTGAATATTGACGATTGCAGTTATGAAGGTGATATTAAACCGTCTTCCGAAAAAGGTATTCACGCAGATTCCTATAAGCATCATCCTGCTGTAAATTTTGTTATACATACTCATCAAAAGGCGGCTACAATAGTAAGTGCCACAGGTATGGAAATCAGAAATGTATATGATGATTATAAGGGTGTTTTAGGAGATATAATTCCTGTTGCAGACTATGCAATGTCAACTACTTCCATGCTTAGAAAAAATGTTGAAAATTCTATTATGATGCATCCGTCGTCTCGTGCATTTTTGCTTATGCATCACGGTACTTTATGTATGGGCGATGACTATGAACAAGCATTCCAAATTGCAGAGACACTTGAGGCTTGTTGTGAAAGAATTATAAAAGATAACTATATTCGTCATTCTTGGAAAGACAGTTTTTCATACGACGATATGAGAGAGTTCTATCTCAATAAAATCGGGGCAGGAAAGATGCCTGAAAATATCTGTGACCTTGGTTCTTCTGTAAGAAACGGCGATTTCTTTACGCTTACAATCGGCGGAGAAACTATGGATGTAGATATTGAAACTTGCCTTGCAAAAGAAAATAAAATCGTTCCTAAAGCAGCAAAAATTCATGCTGAAATATACAAAACGCAGAATTGTACGCTCATTAAACATATTACACTTCCGGATATTGTTGCAGTTTCGTGTAAAGGCGATACAATGTATCCTAAGATTGACGACTTTGCTCAAATAGCAGGCGTTACTGTTGAAAACGAGGCTTGGATAGACGGAGAAACAGACGAGTGTGCAAAAGCTATTGCAAAAGCAGTTGTCGGCAGAAATGCTGTTTTGATTGATAAAATGGGTGCTTTGATTGTAGGCAACAGCGACGGCGATATGGAAGCACTTACTCTTGTAATGGATAAAGGTTGCGCTACTGAAATAGGTACAAATCTTTTCAATAGAGAGCACTTTGTTCCTACTGTTGAGTGTTTGATTATGCGTACTGTATATGTTGCAAAGTATTCTAAACAAATCAATAAATAAATTTATTCCAAAACCGGCAAATTTTGTCGGTTTTATTTTTTGAAAAAAGTGTTGACAAATGATAATAATAAGAATATACTTGTATTAAAGTATAACCGATGAGCAAGGATAGTAACTCAAACGGCGTACTAAAGCGAGCTGCAGTTGGTGTGAGTGTGGCAGTATTAGTTTGTGTGAATGGTCTTGTGAGGGCAATCTGAAAGCTTTGGCAAGTAGGTGCGACGGAGTCCTACCGTTATCTTGGAGCGTATATGTTGGTATGCGGCAAATTGCATTCTATGAATGAATTAGGTGGCTTAACAAGAGCGTTCTCTTGTCCTATACGGGACAGGAGTTTTTTTGTTTTTAGGGTGCAAAAATTCCTCTGGTTTGCTTTACAAAGTATAATATTTTTAAGAAAGGAAAATTACTATGAACGACAAAAAAATACCTTACAAAATTTATCTTGAAGAAAGCGAACTTCCTAAACAATGGTACAATCTTCGTGCAGATATGAAAAATAAACCTGCACCGATTTTAAATTCGCAAACATTTGAACCTATTACTTTTGATGACCTTCGTCATGTTTTTTGTGACGAATTAATCAAACAGGAACTTGATGACACTACACCGTATTTTGATATTCCGCAAGAGATTATCGACTTCTATAAAATGTATCGTCCTGCACCGCTTGTAAGAGCATATTGTCTTGAAAAAGCACTCGATACACCTGCTAAAATTTACTACAAGTTTGAAGGAAACAATACTTCGGGAAGTCATAAACTCAACTCTGCGATTGCTCAGGCTTACTATGCAAAACAACAGGGACTTAAAGGTGTTACGACAGAAACAGGAGCAGGTCAGTGGGGTACTGCACTTTCGATGGCTTGTGCATATCTCGGACTTGACTGCAATGTCTATATGGTAAAATGTTCCTATGAACAAAAGCCTTTCCGTCGTGAAGTGATGAGAACTTACGGAGCAAATGTTACTCCTTCTCCGTCTGATACAACAAGTATCGGAAGAAAAATTCTTGAAGAATTTCCGGGTACAACAGGAAGTCTCGGCTGTGCTATTTCGGAAGCTGTTGAAGCTGCAACTCAAAAAGACGGTTACAGATATGTTCTCGGATCGGTTTTGAACCAAGTATTGCTTCATCAGTCAATTATAGGTCTTGAGGCAAAAGCCGCAATGGATAAATATGATATTACACCCGATATTATTATCGGATGTGCAGGCGGCGGCTCAAATTTGGGCGGACTTATTTCTCCGTTTATGGGCGAAAAAATTCGTGGCGAAAAAGATTATCGCTTTATTGCAGTTGAACCTGCAAGTTGTCCGAGTCTTACTCGTGGTAAATATGCTTATGACTATTGCGATACAGGTATGGTTTGTCCTCTTGTTAAGATGTACACTCTCGGCAGTGGATTTATGCCGTCGGCTAACCATGCAGGCGGACTCAGATATCACGGTATGAACTCTGTTTTGTCACAACTTTATGATGATAAACTTATTGAAGCAGTTTCTGTTGAGCAAACTTCAGTGTTTGAAGCGGCAGAGAAGTTTGCAAGAGTTGAAGGTATTTTACCTGCTCCTGAAAGCAGTCATGCTATCAAAGTTGCCATTGACGAAGCATTGAAGTGTAAAGAAACAGGCGAAGAAAAAACTATTTTGTTCGGTCTTACAGGTACAGGATATTTTGATATGTATGCATATCAAAAGTTTAATGACGGTATAATGTCAGATTATATCCCGACAGATGAAGAAATTGAAAAAAGCATCGCCGAATTGCCGAAGTTTTAAATTAAATTTTCATAATGATAAATAAAAAAGCTATGCAGTTTTCTGAACTGCATAGCTTTTTTGTCATACTTTTTTATGAGTTTTCTTTTGCAATTAAGGCGGCACCGAGCGCTCCGCAGAATTCGGGATATTTTGGAATGAAAATTTTTTCTTTAAATTGTTTTTCGAGTTCCATAACAACGCAAGTGTTGTTTGCAACTCCGCCCGTCATCATTATATGGCTTTTGTCTTTTACGCTTGTCGCCATTGATTTTACTTTTACGGCTACACTTTTGCTGAGTCCGTGAACAATATCGGCAACAGAGTTGTTTTCGGCTATCAATGACACGACTTCACTTTCTGCAAACACTGTACACATACTCGAAATCGTCAAGTCTTTTTTGTAGTTTAGGCCTATACTTGCCATTTCACTCATATCGAGTTCGAGAACTTTCGCCATATTTTCAAGAAATCTGCCAGTTCCTGCCGCACATTTGTCGTTCATAACAAAACCGCAGACCTTACCGTCTTTGTCAAGACTGATAATTTTGCTGTCTTGTCCTCCTATGTCAACTATCATTGTTACATCGTTGTAAAGATGTTTGGCACCTTTTGCGTGGCAGGTAATTTCTGTCACATTATCATTTGCGAAGTCAATATTTTTTCTGCCGTAACCTGTTGCAACAATATATGAAATGTCGTTTCTATCAATTCCTGACTTTTCGAGTGCGTTTTTCGCACTGTTTTGTGCGTTTGCACCTGTTCTCACCATAATGTTTTTGAGAATATTTCCGTTTTTGTCAATAGCAATAAGTTCCGTTGAAGTGGAACCGCTGTCTATGCCTATGAAATATTTTCCGCTCATATTTCCGACTTCCTTTTGTGTGTCTGTTCTTGTGATTGTTTCGGCAAAGCCTTCTATCCTTGTTAACAGTTGACCGTAGGATTGGTTTGTAAAATCTGTTTCAATTCGGATAATGGGAGTTTTTAATTTCTTTAATTGTGAAAATTCAAAATCGTAATAGTCGCAAAATTTAATTGTGTTATAAATTATTCCTATGCAGTTTTCATTTTCGATTAACGCTTCTCTTTGCTTAATGTTTTGCATACGCATACACGGCGTTTGAGAGAGTAAAGCTTTTGCGTATTTTAACATTATACTGTCTAAACTTTCGTTTTTCTCAACTTCAAACGGCAAAACTTCTCGGTTGACGGCACAGGTTAAATCGAGTATTTCAATGTTTTTGAAACAATTTTGCGTTGCATCAAGTAATGTCTTGTTGCTTCTTGCACCAAGTATTGCAATATATTTACCTTTTGGAAAATGCGTGTTGTTTTTAAATGATGACAAAAACACTTCAACATCAAATTTCTTTTTGCTGAAATTTTCGTATTCGTTAATGAATTGCAGCAAATCATTTTTAAATTTGTTTATTGCACAATCGTTGTTGCATACAGGCAAATCAACTATGTATTTAAAATCAATATTTTCACTTTCGGTTGCGTTGAAAACCCGTTTTGCACTGTCGCAACAATTAGTGAAAAGCAATTTGTTATATTTTTTTGTATGTATTTCTTCAAACATTGCCTTTGCGTGAGAACACATATTTTGATGCAGTTTGAATGCAGAATATTCAAAGTTTTTTGCTTCACTGTTTATCAATTCGCATTTTTCTTTAAAACCCGCAAGTATCTCAATAGGTGCGTATTTACAGTTGTATCCTATCATTTTCTGTTCTCCAATAGTTCAAGAAACGCTTCCATTCTTGTAACGGTTTGACCGTCGTTTATGTTTTGAGAGTCGCACCCGTCACCGTCAAGTATAAGAGTAGGGAAACCGTTTTTCTCAAGTTTTTCTTTTGCCGCCGCACTTGCACCTGCCGTTTGCTTGCAACCCCAATGACAGTACCAAATCACACCGTCGCAATCAAGCATTTTTGCGTAGTTTAAAACGGCATCAATTCTTCTGTTTGTGTTTCCGTTTACAGTGTTGCGAAGAAGTCTGTCAGCCATAAAAGTATATGGGTCTTTTTCGCTTGTATCAACATCAAGAGCGTCAAAAACCATATCGCAGGCGACAATTTCGCATCTTTCGGTAAAATTAATTAGGTTTCTTAAAGCGTTTTGTGTATATGGCAATGTGTGTACCCAAAGAAGCCGTACGCCTTTTCTGTTTGTCGGACATTTTGAAAGTTGTTCAATCATATCTTTACTGTATTTTTCTGCTTCTTTTGTTCCGAGCATAACATGAGTCGCAAAAACAGAAAGCATTTGAGAAGTCATTTCGTCTGATAAATATCTGTCTTTTTTAAGTTCAAATATTTTTCTGAAATTATTTATTGTATTTTTGCTTCTCGATATAACTTCATTTAATTTATTTTCATCAAGTTTGAAATCACTGTTTTTTTCAATGAAATTGACCATTTCGTGAAGCTGATTTTTAATATATTCAATGTTTTCTGAATTGTATTTTGACGGCACATCTATCATAAAGTGTGGTACATTGTAAAACTCGGCTATTCTTCTGAATGACAGATGGTTTACATCACACGCAAGCGTTGTGTTAATGATAAATTTCGGTTTTGGTAAAACGCCTGATTCGGCCATACCGATAAACACTTTATGATATGAGCAGAGAGTTTTTGGAACACCGTTGTTTTCTGCCGTTTCAATAAAGATTTTTTCACTTGCCGCAGCTGCTAAATAGCATGAAAGTGCTTCGGGGAATAGTTGATATATACCCATAGAGTGTAAAATTTCACAAGGCAAATAAATGCTGACAATAGCAGAATTATCAGCATTTTTTAATGGCTTGATTGCCGAATCTGCAGCAGCCCATTGCATATATTGTCTTGCCGGCAATAAAAGTTTAGTCGGAAAATATTTGCACTGAAGTCCTGCTGCATTAAACACGAAAGACAGTTCGTTTAAGGCTTTTTTGGGATTTTTTTGTACTGTTTTATAAATGTGGTTTCCAAAAAATTCAATCGCTTTGTTCATAGAAATTAACCTTTTAATCCGTCTTCCTGTCGTTGCATATTTTCAACAACAATATCGTGTATGTCGCCGAGTGATGCACAGTATTCAAGCACTTCCCACGGCTTGTTTGTGTGAAAATGTATTTTAATCAAATCTTCGTCGCCGACTGCGATAAGACAATCGCCTTCAAAGTTTTTTTTGATATAGTCATTTATTTCATCTTCGTCAAGATTTTCTCCAGCTATCAAAAGTTGTGTGTCAAATTTATATTTAAGCATAATTTTTCCCTTTGTTTTATAAGTTGCTATATATTTTGATAATCTAATTATAATACAAAATTTATTAAAATTATACAGTGTAAATATAAACTATTTATTAAAAGTAAAATAAAAGAGTAAAATGAATTGTAAAAAATAACACCCAAATGTTGCCATTTGAGTGTTGTGAAAGTAAAGATTATCTTTTTGAGAACTGTTACGCCGTTAATAAAATATGCCTGTGGCATATTTTTAGTCGAAACCGCAGTAACTGTGTTACGAGGACACGCAGTGCAACAACAAAAAAATAACACCCAAATGTTGCCATTTGAGTGTTGTAAAAGTAAAGATTATCTCTTTGAGAACTGCGGAGCTCTACGAGCTGCCTTGAGACCGTACTTTTTACGCTCTTTCATTCTTGGGTCACGAGTGAGAAAGCCTGCTTTTTTGAGAGCCGGACGGAGATTTTCGTCGTATTGAAGAAGTGCTCTTGCGATACCGTGACGAATAGCACCGGCCTGACCTGTAACACCGCCGCCGTTTACACGACAAACAATGTCGAACTTCTCTGTTGTTTCAGTTAAGTTGAGAGGTTGACGAACGATGAGTTTAAGTGTTTCAAGACCGAAATATTCATCTATATCTCTGTCGTTGATTGTGATTTTACCTGTTCCTGCATATACACGAACTCTTGCAACAGATTCTTTTCTTCTGCCTGTTCCGTAGAAATAAGGATTTGTTTCGTACATAATTTAACCTCCCTTATATTTCCCAAGCTTCAGGTTTTTGAGCCTGATGCTTGTGTTCTGCGCCCTTGAATACACGGCATCTTGTGAGTTGTTTTCTGCCGAGTACAGTGTCAGGGAGCATACCTTTAACTGCTTTTGTCATAGCGAAGTCAGATTTTTCTCTCATAAGAGTTTTGTACTGAACTTCTTTAAGGTTACCGATGTAGCCTGAATGACGATAGTAGTATTTGTTTTCAAGTTTGTTACCTGTAAGAACTGCTTTATCTGTGTTGATGATGATAACGAAATCGCCACAGTCTGCGTGAGGAGCAAAATCAGCTTTATGCTTACCTCTTAAAAGAACTGTTGCCTGAGCTGCGACTCTGCCAAGCGGTTTGTCTGCAGCGTCGATAACATACCATTTGCGTTCTGCGTCTGCTTTAGGCATTGTTGTAGACATAAAAAATTCCTCCGATACGATAATTTTAATCTCTTTTCGAGTGCTTGGTTATAATATCACAAAAGTTTTTGATTGTCAACAACAAATTTAATATATTCTGCAATTACTCTTGTTTACTCTGTTTTTCTCTGTTTTTCTATTGCTTTTCTCATTTATTATTTACGAAAAATATCGCATTTGATTTGCAATAATTGATAATTTAATGTTAAATATTAAATAATATATCTTGCGTAATAAGGATATTAAGATTATAATATCTTTACTTTGATGAAAGGAAGTATATTTTATGCTCGAACTGCGTGATGTTGAGTTTAAAGTCGAAGCGTCTGACGGCAGCGAACTTGAAATTATAGATAAGATAAATTTAACAATAGAAGACGGAAAATTTGTAGTTATTACAGGTCCTAACGGCGGAGGAAAATCCACACTTGCCAAATTGATTATGGGTATCGAAAAACAGACGGCAGGTCAAATTTTACTTGACGGACAGGATATATCCGACTTTTCAATTAATGAAAGGTCAAAACTCGGTATTGGCTATGCCTTTCAGACACCGCCGAGATTTAAAGGACTTACTGTCAGAAAACTTTTAAGTTTGGCAAGCGGTAAGGAATTGCCTGCTGACGAATGTTCGGCGTACCTTACATCTGTCGGTCTTTGTTCGGCAGACTATCTCAACAGAGAGGTTGACTCTTCTCTTTCAGGCGGAGAAGTCAAAAGAATAGAAATTGCCACTCTTATGGCGAGAAATTTAAAACTTGCTATTTATGATGAGCCGGAAGCAGGTATTGACCTTTGGAGTTTCGCAAAACTTGTTGAAAGTTTTAAAACTATTTCAAAAAAACGACATAAAACTGTTTTAATCATTTCTCATCAGGAAAGAATAATGCAGCTTGCAGATGAAATAATCATTGTTGCAAACGGAAAAATCAGTAAAAAAGGCTCAAAAGACGAAATTTTCCCCGAATTGCTAAAACAACTCGGAGAAGAAAACGGCTGTGCTTTCAGAAAGGAGTAATTTGAGTATGGAAAAAATAGATGCAGATTTATTGCAAACGATTGCAGATATTCATAAAATTCCGGAAGGCGCTTATAATATACGAAAAAACGGTGAGTCATACGGCAGAAGAAGCAGTGCCAATATAGAGATAGTATCAAAAGAAGATAAGCAGGGTATAGATATTATAATCAAACCGAACACGAAGAATGAAAGTGTTCATATTCCCGTTATTTTAACTGAGTCGGGACTTGATGAAGTTGTATATAATGATTTTTATATAGGCGAAAATTCCGATGTTGTAATAGTTGCAGGTTGTGGTATTCATAACTGCGGAAATCAAAAAAGCGAACACGACGGTATTCATACATTTCATATCGGCAAAAATGCCCGTGTAAAATATATTGAAAAGCATTATGGCGAAGGTGAAGGTACGGGAGAAAATGTTTTAAACCCTACAACTGAAATTTATCTTGATGAAAATGCTTTTGCAGAAATGGAAATGGTTCAAATAAAAGGAGTTGACTCTGCAAAAAGAGATACAGACGCTTACCTTTCAAAAGGTGCAAAACTCGTTATTACGGAGCGTTTGATGACTCACGGAGAACAGTTTGCAGAAAGTAATGTAAACATATCTTTAGACGGAAAAAATGCGTCTGCTCAGGTCATTTCACGAAGCGTGGGAAAAGATGATTCTATACAGATATTCCACCCGAAAGTTATCGGAAACGCACCTTGCAGGGCTCATGTACAGTGTGATTCTATAATTATGGACAATTCAAAAATATCATCAATTCCCGAAATAGATGCAAAAAATTCAGATGCTCAACTTGTTCATGAAGCGGCGATAGGAAAAATCAACAACGACCAACTTCTTAAACTTATGACTTTCGGACTTACGGAAGAAGAAGCCGAAGAGGTTATAGTTAAAGGATTTTTAAAATAATTAAAAATAAAAATGCAGCAGCATATCTTTAATAGGATTGTGGCTGCTTTTTGTTTTGCCGTAGTTTTGTCAAAATTAACATAAATTGCTGTATATAATGTTGATATGAATTTTTCTTTGTGATATTATACTATACAGGACATTTTGTTTTTAAATATTAAATGAGGTGATATTATGTCTATAAAATTAATTGTAACTGACCTTGACGGAACATTAATGGCTCCCGACCATACAACTGTTACCGAAAGAACAAGACGGGCGCTTAAAGAAGCACACGATAAGGGTGTAAAAACGGCTATTGCAACCGGAAGAACAATATCGTTAATCGGTATGGTTACAAATCAGGTCGATTTTATAGACTATGTCATCTACTCAAACGGTGCGGCAGTTTATGACAGAGTAAACAAAAAATTGATATATACTTCATTTTTTGACACTGAAAATGCACTTGAACTTGCAAAGTTTCTTGACAGCGAACCTGTTTTTTATGAAATATACGCAAACGGTTGGTCATATATTAGAAATGATAAAGTGTCGCTTTTTGATATGGGCAATCTTCCGAAAGATTTTATTGACGAGATTACAAAACATACTGTCTTTGTTGACGATATGTGCGAAATCATTAAAAAATCAGATGTTGAAAAATTCAATATTTCTTCAATGGCACCTGAAAGAGCAGAATATATAACAGAGAAACTCATTTCTTTTAAAGATACTGAATGGACTTCAAGCCTTCCGGGTTCAAAAGTTCAAAATCAAATGGAATTTATGAAAAAAGGCGTAAATAAAGGTGCTGCCGTAAAAGGTATGTGCAGTGTTTTGGGCATTTCTCCCGAAAGTGTTATGGCATTCGGCGACGCTCAAAATGATTGCAGTATGCTTGAACTTGCAGGATGGTCTTTTGCTATGGGGAACGCTTGTGAAGAGTGCAGACAGACGGCAAAATACATTACGGACACAAATGCAAACAACGGTTTAGCAAAAGCAGTTGAAGAGTATGTTCTTAATAAATAAAAATAAAAAACAAGGAGTATGAAATTTATGGGTGATGTTGAAAGATACATAAGTGTAAAACCAAGTGAAAGGCAGGTTGAACACGCTAAAAATCCGTTTTATGTATTTATTCATTTCGGAATGAATACAATGACACAAAGAGAATGGGGAACAGGAAAAGAGTCTGAAAAAGAATTTTCATTGACGGAAAAGGTGGATTCTGATGGTTGGGCTAAAGCTGTGAAAAAGGCAGGTGCAAGCGGAATAATTTTGACATGCAAGCACCACGACGGATTTTGTCTTTTCCCTTCAAAATATACAGAACATTCAATAAAAAACAGTCCTTATATGGACGGTAAAGGCGACATTGTTAAAGATGTTTCCGAGTCCTGCAAAAAGTATGGCCTGAAATTCGGCGTTTATCTTTCTCCGTGGGATATGGCAGATGAAAGATACGGCACAGATGCTTATAATGACTATTTTTGTAATCAGCTCACGGAACTTTTAACTGACTACGGCGATATATTTGAAGTATGGTTTGACGGTGCAAAAGGCAAAGATGCAGTTGACTTTGAGTATGATTGGGAAAGATATTATAAATTGATACGAGAACTTCAACCTATGGCCAATATTGCAGTTTGTGGTCCTGATGTAAGATGGGTAGGAAACGAGGGCGGAAAAACGAGAAAAAGCGAGTTCAGCGTTGTGCCTGCTTATTTGTGTGATACGGAAAAAGTTGCAGAGTCCTCTCAGAATGATGCAGGTCAAACGGGAAAAATGAAAAAATTAACTGCCGAGTCTGAAGACTTGGGAAGCAGAGAAGTTCTTGAAAAAAGCGACAAACTCATCTGGTACCCTGCCGAAGTCGATGTTTCCATAAGCAAAACTTGGTTTTACAACAAGAACACCGACAGAACTTTGAAGTCTGTGAATAAACTTATGAAAATATATAACACGAGCGTTGGCTCAAATTGTTATCTTTTATTAAATGTTCCTCCGAATGCTGAGGGTAAATTCAGTGAAAAAGAAGTAAAACTTCTTGAAAAGTTCGGCAATAAGATAAAAGAACAGACAAAAACCCAAGTTATTAAAAAGAAAAATCCTAAATTTAAGGATAATGAATTTATTGCTGATTTTAAACAAAAAAGAAAATTCAGAACTGTTGTTTTGAAAGAAAATATTTTGAACAGTCAAAGAGTAGAGTCGTTTGAACTTTATGCAGTAAACGGTAAAAGAGAAAGAAAAATCTACTCTTCGACAATCATAGGTATGAATAAGATTTGCAGGCTGAAATTTCCGTGTAAAGCAGAGGCTTTAAAAGTGAAAATCACTTCCTGCCGCTCCACTCCGTGCATTTCTCTTTTGAGCGTATTTGAATGATAAAAAATAAACAAAGAAGCAGTCTTATTAATAAGTATTTTTGTGCAAATGCATAAAATACATAAGCTATTTTTGTCATTCTTCACAAGTAAAAACTGTATGGTGTCTGTTGACGGAATATAGTTTTTATGATATACTTTATATAAAGTTTATAATTACAGGGGGGTTTTACCTTGAAAGAAGCAAAAGCTATGGCCTATATAAACGCATACGGCGTTCTCGGCACATTAGAAAACCTTTGCCAAATCGACGATGAGGCAAAAGCAATTCTCAAGACTCTTAAAAAACCCGTTTCACTTTGTTTTGAAGTAACGGACGGTCCTTGTGTAACATATCACTTTACACAAAGCGGTTGTAAGATGGAAGAGGGAAGCACTAATTGTAACTGTAAGATGCATTTTGCATCTCCCGAAAAGTTCAATGACTTAATTGATAACGCAAAACCCGGTATGCCCGTAAAAGGTATTCCGACAGTTCTTTCTTTTCTTTTAGGTCCGTTTACAAAACTTACCGACAGGCTTACAAAACTTCTCAGACCAAGTGAACAAGACCTCAAAAACAGAGCCTTTTTTGAAGAAAGCACAATTCTTACTTTCTACACAATCGGCGGTGCTATTTCTGCTTTGGCAAATACTGACAGCATTTCAATGCAGAGTGCATCATACACTGTTGACGGTAAAGTTCAGATGGGTATTAAAGATGTTTGCTATGCAACCATAGATGTAAAAAATCATAAGTTCACAACAATTAAATCAAAATGTGACAATCCGAGAGCTGTTATGGAATTTGCTACGATTGACCTTGCATACGGTTTGTTTACAGGAACCGCAAGTACGATTTCCGAACTCTGTCACGGCAACATCTATATGGCAGGTATGATTTCAATGGTAGATAACATTAACCGTATTCTTGACAGAGTTGCGGTTTATCTCGGTTAAGGGGGACTATGAAGATGAGTAAATTTCCTGAATATAAACATGAAAAAAGCAGTGAATGGTTCAACAGAGCACTTGATGTAATTCCGTCAGGTGTTTACGGACATCTTGGACCGTCTGAAGGTTTGTTCCTTCCTATAACTAAATGGCCTTTGATGAGCGATCATGCCAAAGGTACATATTTTTGGGATGTTGACGGTAATAAATATCTTGACTTTATGTGTGCATACGGCCCTAACGTTCTCGGCTATTGCGATGACGATGTTGATGCCGCTGCAATGGAACAACTTAAAAGAGGCAACTGTACAACTTCTCCTTCATACAAGATGGTAGAGTGTGCAGAACTTCTTGTAGATACAGTTGCTATGGCTGACTGGGCTTTCTTTATGAAAAACGGTTCAGACGCAACAACATTTGCCGTAATGTGTGCTCGTGCTCATACAGGCAAGAAAAAAATGATATTCCTCAGAGGATATTATCACGGTGACTTCCAGTGGGCTCAAAAAGCCGACTATCCGGGTATTCTTCCGGAAGAAGTTGCAAACAATGTAGTAATTCCCTGGTTTGATATGGACGCTCTCAGAGAAGCTTACGATGCTTGTGGCGGCGATGTTGCAGGTATTATTGCTCAACCATACGATCACGGTAACTTTAAAGATAATGAGTGTGCAACAAAAGAATATTGGCAACAAGTTCGTAAATTCTGTGACGAACACGGTATGGTACTTGCTTTTGACGATGTTCGTGCAGGCTTCAGACTTGACCTTGCAGGTTCTGACCACTACTACGGCATTAAAGCAGACTTGATTTGTTTCTGTAAAGCACTTGCTAACGGTTACAATATGTCTGCAGTTTGCGGACAGGAACATATGAAAGCAACAGCTTCAAGCGTTGTTTATACAGGTTCATATTGGATGAGTGCAGAGCCTTTTGCAGCATGCATTGCTTGTATAAATAAAATGAAAAAACTTGATGTTCCTAAGATGTTCAGAGAATCAGGTACAAAACTTACTCAAGGTCTTAAAAAAGCAGGTGCAGAACACGGCTTTAACCTTGTTGTTTCAGGTGAACCGGCATTGTTCTATTTGAGAATAGCAAATGATGACAGCCTTATGCTTCATCAAGAGTGGGTTGCAGAGTGCGTTTCAAGAGGTCTTTTCCTTACTTCTCACCACAACCACTTTATGAATGCTTCTGTTACAGACGAAGACATTAAACTTGCTGTTGATATTGCAGAAGACGCTTTCGGCGTTGTTGCAGCAAATCATCCTGAAATGGATTGGACACCGATTAAACTTGATTGACAGTTTAAAACTTTGACAGAAAATATGAATTAAAATAAATGAAATTTACGGCGGCTTTCCGCCACCGTTTATATTTAATAAAATCAGGGGGAAAACAAATGCCTAGAAAAGAATTGAAGCCTTTTGACAAAGCAGAATGGCTTCGCCTTGAAAAAAAGGCTGACGAATTGAGAAGACTTACTGTTGAAACAACAGTATGGGGCGGCAGCGGTCATATCGGTGGCGCTATGAGTTCTATGGACTTTCTCACAACACTTTATTACAGATTTCTTAACATTGATGTTAATGAACCTCAAAAAGAAGACAGAGACCGTTTTATTCTTTCAAAAGGTCATGCTGCAGTAGGATACGCTCCTCTTATCTGTGATTATGGTTTTATGGATATTGAGGGACTTAAAAACTTCAACCTTACAGGTTCAAAGTTCGGTATGCACCTTGACTGTAACAAAATTACAGGTGTAGATGCTTCTTCAGGTTCACTCGGTCACGGTATGAGCCTTGCTGCAGGTATGGCTCTTGCAGGCAGAGTTAAAGGTCAACAGTACATGAACTTTGTTCTTACAGGCGACGGCGAACTTAACGAAGGTTCAAACTGGGAAGCTGCTATGACAATTGCTCAGTTCAAATTGACAAACACCGTTGTTGCTGTCGATGCTAACAAGTGCATGATTGACGGCAGAGTTGATGACGAAATGAAAGTTGAGCCAATCGACAAGAAATTTGAATCTTTCGGATTTAAAGTTATTCGTGTTGACGGACATAACATTAAAGAAATCAGCGACGCTATTCAGGTTACTATCGACAATTATTATAACGGCGGCGAAGTTCCTTATTGTATTGTACTTGATACATATAAAGGTGCAGGTATTGATTTTATGCAGGACGACTATCATTGGCATTACGGTGCTCTCAATGACGAACGCTATAAGGCTTGCTTAGACAGTCTTGACAGATACTACAAAGAACGCGTTGCACGCGTAGAAAAGGAGGCGTAAGAGATGGCAGGTTCTTTGACATATACAATGACTGAAACAACAGCTCTTTCCACAGCAGAATATTACGGAAAGGCACTTTGCGAACTCGGTGCGGAGCATAAAGATGTTGTAGCTCTTACTGCCGACCTTGCTAAATCTACAAAAATCGGTATGTTCGGAGAAAAATTCCCCGAAAGATTTTTCAATGTAGGTATTGCTGAACAAAATATGTTTGGTGTAGCTGCAGGTATGGCAAAAAGCGGACTCATTCCTTTCGCTTCAACATTTGCTATCTTTACAGCAGCTCGTTCACTTGACCAAATTCATACAGATATTTGCTATATGAATGTTCCTGTTAAAATGATTGCTACACACGCAGGTACATCCTTCGGTCAGGCAGGTTCAACTCACCATGCTATTATTGATATGGCTTGTATGCGTGCTCTTCCTCACATGACAGTTATTTGTCCTTGTGACGGTGTTGAAACATATCACGCAGTAAAAGCTGCATACGATATTCCGGGCCCTGTTTATATCAGAATTAACAGAGGTTTTGACCAGATTATCTATAAAAATCTTGAAGACTGTACTTTTGAGTATGGTAAAGCAAAGATGATGCGTGACGGTACAGATATTACAATTATTGCTTGCGGTTCTTGTGTATATCAGGCTCTTCAGGCTGCTCAAATGCTTGAAGCAGACGCAGGTCTTAAAGTAAGAGTTCTTAATATGCATACTATCAAACCTCTTGACGAAGAGGCTGTTATGTCAGCTATTATGGATACAAGAAGAATTATAACTGTTGAAGACCATAGTGTTATCGGCGGTCTTGGTGCTGCAGTTGGCGAATTTATCGCAAAAAGCGGTAAAGCATGTGCATTTAAGACTCTCGGACATCAAGATGAATTCTCAACAATCGGTCTTCACGAAGACCTTATGAGCATTGCTGAAATTGATGCTAACGGTATTGTTAAAGCAGTTTCTGAAGTTATGCATAAAGACTTTGAAGCAGATGAAGACTGGGACGACGAATTCTAAAATTGAATTTGTTTTAACAGTTGCAAAGGCAAATGCGTTTGTTTGCTTTTGCTAATCGGAAAGGAGTCAATATGGCAACAAACGAAACAATTTATACAAACAAGGTGTTTATGAATGCGGCACTTCCTTTGCTTAAAACAATAGCAGAGGATTGTCCTGATATTCATGCAAAATTTGTTGGGGTAAACGCTATTTTTCAGGTTTCGGCTATGAAAAATGCCGAAGAAAAAGAGGCAACTCATTTCATCGTTGAAAACGGTGAATGGTCTGTAAAATTGGGCGAGTATCTCGGACAGGATAAAATTGATGCTGAACTTCAATTTTCATCTCTTGAAAAGATGAATGACTTTTTTAAGGGAAAAATGACAGCACTCCCGAAATTTAAAGTAAAATCTTTCGGAAAATTCATTAAGTTTATGATGGCTCTTCTTAAAATGAGTTCTCTTCTTTCTATTAAAGAAGCTCCTGAAGATGAAGCTACACAACTTCTTTTGTGTAAACTTTATTTCTATCTTCTTTCTTCGGGTATATCACAACTTAATAAACTCGGTCATCCTCAAATCAAGGAATGGACTTCAAAGAGTCCTGACCGTGTATATTCATGGCGTGTAGAAGGCCACGACGAAGTGTCTGCTTACCTTAGAATTAAAGCCGGTAAATCAAGAGCCGGCAGAGGTGTTTATAAGCGTTCAAAACCATTCTTCTGTATGGCTTTTGATACACCTAAATCAGCGCTTGGTATTCTTCTCGGCACAGCCGATATGTTAGACTTTACAAAGTCTAAAAAACTTATAATGGAAGGTGCACCTGAATTTGGTGCTCAAATCGGCGATTATATGATGCTTATCGGCGACCTTGCGAAATGATTGATTATTGTAATAAGGCAGATGGTTATTCCGTCTGCCTTTAATTTAGTCGTTAAGTATTAAGTTGATACAGTCCCTGCTTGATTGTGTTTTATTTAATTTTAAATATAGATTTTTTGTTTAAAACAATTCCTTTTTGTGAACAATTTACAAAGTAAAATATTTTTGTTGAAAAATGAAAATTGGTGTGATATAGTTATGACGAAATGAGGTTGTTTTATGGCAGATATAAAATTTATATCACCGTTTGATGCAGATTTTTCTGCTTTAATGGAAATCAGAAAAGAAGTTTTTATAAATGAGCAGGGAGCTGTTGCTTCACAGGAGTTTGACTTGTATGATGATGTTACATCAAGTGCGTATTTTGTCGGAGCCTATGTCGATAAAACTGTTGTAGGAACAGGCAGGCTGATTGTATCAAATAAATTTAAAATCGGCAGAATAGCCGTGAAAAAAGAATATCGTGGTAAAAAAATCGGTTCACAGATTATAGAAGCACTTTTGAATAAAGCAATTTCTCTCAACGCTGAAAAAGTATATGTTGATTCACAGCCTCACGCCGTGCCTCTTTATGAAAGTTTTGGATTTGAGGTTTTTGCAAACGATATTATAGACCGTGGGTTAGAACATACTCCTATGGTAAAGGTGATTGAAAAAGATGAAGAAGAGTAAAAAAGCAGTTGCTTTTTTGTTTGTTGCAATTTTCATTTTAACTGCCGGAATTGCAGTTTTTACTGCCGGTATGATTTTTAAAATGGATGAAATAGGTAAATTTTCAGACAAAGAAGCCCAATATCGTCTTGTGATAGAAAAAGACGACTATGAAAAAGAAATAAGCAAAGATTTAAAAGAAAACGGTATTATAAAGTTTCCGGGTTACTGGCGTCAGTATATGAAAAAAGAATACCCCGATTTTGTTTACATAAACGGCGAATACGAGTTTCACGGCGGAATGACTTATGAGGAGATTGCAAAAAAACTGCAAAATCCTGATATTTCTCACAAGTCGGTTAAGGTTGTTATTCCTGAGGGAAGCGATGTTTTTCAAATTGCTGATATATTGGAAAAAAACAATATTTGTGCTAAACAAGATTTTTATAGCGCCGTGTCAACTACTGAATATGATTATGAGTGGTTAAAAGATTTTCCCGATGCTTCAAAGGTCGGCTTTGTTTTGGAAGGATTTTTGTTTCCTGCAACATACAGTTTTGGAGAAAATTCAAAAGCAACCGATATTGTGGATGAAATGCTTGACGCATTTGACGAGCGTTTGACAGATGATATAAAAAATAAAATTAAAAACAGTAAATACAGTTTGTTTGAAACTGTAACTCTTGCTTCGGTAATTCAGGAAGAAGCATTGAGTGAAGAATCGAAAGCAAATATCTCTTCCGTACTTCATAACAGACTTGATAAGGGTGTTAAATTGCAGTGTGATGTTACATATTACTATGGCAAAAAACTCCTTGATTACGGTTTTTCAAGAGATTTGTACGATACATACTATACATATAGGTGCAAAGGACTTCCAGCAGGTCCTATTTCTTCTCCCGGAACAGATATGATAGAGGCGTCTTTAAGTCCGTCAGATACAAAATATATGTTCTTTTTCTCCGATTTAAAGGGAGAGTTCCATTTTGCTGAAACAGGCGAAGAATTTGAAAAATTGAAAAAACAATACCCGTGGAAAAAATAATTCTTGACATTGGGTTTTGTTTGTGTTAATATATTCTCACAATAAAGAAGGACGCAACCGTTCTCCCCTTAAACCATGTGAAAAGGGCAATACTGAAATTTAAGTTAAGGCTGAATTTTGTGTTTTGAGTACGGGTGTTTTGCGTTCGTACTTTTTATTTTTGTAAAGGTAGGGTGTTTTTCATCAGTAAAGAAACTCAGCAGATTAATAGTGAAATCAAAGACAGAGAAGTTCGTTTGATTTCTGCAACAGGCGAACAACTCGGTATTATGAGCTCTAAGGAAGCATTAAAAATCGCCGAAGATTCAAATCTTGATTTAGTAAAAATTGCTCCTCAGGCTAAGCCTCCCGTATGTAAAGTTATGGACTACGGCAAATTCCGTTTTGAAAAAGCAAAGCGTGAAAAAGAAGCAAGAAAAAATCAGAAAGTCATTGAAACAAAAGAAATTCGCTTGTCTTTGAATATCGATGTTCATGACTTCAATACAAAAGTTAATCATGCTAAAAAATTCCTTTCAGGCGGCAACAAAGTGAAAGTTTCTATCCGTTTGCGTGGTCGAGAAATGGGCCATCCCGAACTCGGTGAAGCAACGATGAAACGTTTTGCTGAGGCACTTTCCGAGGAAGGAACTGTTGATAAGCAACCAAAACTTGAAGGACGACAGATACTTATGTTTATGTCGCGCAAAGATAAATAATATTTTGGAGGAATAATTAATGCCTAAGATTAAAACACACAGCGGTGCTAAAAAGCGTTTTAAGACAACAAAAACCGGCAAGGTAAAAAGAGCTCACGCTTACACATCTCACATTCTTACTAAAAAATCAACAAAGCGTAAGAGAAATCTTCGTAAAACAGCAGTTGTAGATACAACAAATATGAAGCAATGCAAGCGCCTTGTTCCATATAAATAATTCAAAGATATTACACTAATTTCGGAGGTATTGTAAAATGGCAAGAGTTAAAGGCGCTATGGCTACTCGCAAAAGAAGAAAGAAAGTATTAAAACTCGCAAAGGGTTATTTCGGTGGTAAAAGCCGTCTTTTCAAAACAGCTAAACAGGCTGTAATGAAGTCAGGCAACTACGCATACATCGGCAGAAAGCAAAAGAAAAGAGATTTCAGAAGACTCTGGATTACTCGTATTTCTGCAGCTTGCAAAGCAAACGGTATGAACTATTCAACATTTATGAATGGTCTCAAAAAAGCAGGTGTAGAACTCAACAGAAAAATGCTTTCTGAAATCGCTATTTCAGACCCGGTTGCATTCACAGCACTTACTGAAACTTCAAAATCTGCACTTAAATAATTATTTGGACGGCAATGTTTTGTACATTGTCGTCTTTTTATTATAAAATTTTAAACAGAATATGTTTAAAAATTGCTTCATTATATAAAAAATTATTAATATTAAAATTTTTTCTTGAACTTTTGAGTTTTTGTGTTATTATAGTTTTGATTGTTTGTATGCACTGTTTATATATTATATTATTATAACTTATTATATTGCAAAAAATTTTTAGGAGCTTTATGGAAAAGATAACTTCAAAAACCAACCAAATTGTCAAAGATACGGTAAAACTGTTTTCATCTTCAAAGTTCAGAAATGAACAGGGACTTTTTGTACTTGAGGGTGCAAGACTTTGTTCTGATATTTTGAACAGTAATTGTGAATTGGTAAAGCTTTTGGTAACTGAAAATTTTAACAGAAAAAACTCAAAACTTGTAGATTCACTTTCATCAGTTTGCAAAAATTCTTATTTGATAACAGAAAAAATTGCGGATAAAATCTGCAACACTGTAAATCCTCAGGGAATTTTTGCTGTTTGTAATATGAAAAAAGATGTATATGAGGTCGATTTTGACAAAAAATATATCGCTCTTGAAAATGTGCAGGACCCTGCCAATTTAGGTTCTGTTGCAAGAACTGCCGAAGCACTCGGTATTGACGGCATCATAATCAGCGGTGGCTGCGATATATATAATCCCAAAGCTCTTCGTGCTTCTATGGGTAGTTTGCTTAGAATAAAAATCATTTTTTGTGATAATCTTTCTGAATTTTTGAAAGTGCTGAACGGTAAAATTAAAATTTATGCCACTGTTCCTTATTCTTACGCAAAAGATATCAGAAAATGTGATTTTTCAAAAGGAGCAATTTGTGTTATAGGAAACGAAGCGAACGGTGTTACCGATGAAGTTAAGGAAAATTCCGATTGCTTGGTTACTATTAAAATGCTCGGGCTTGCAGAAAGTCTGAACGCTTCTACCGCCGCTTCCATAACAATGTGGGAAATGCTCAGAGGTGAAAGCGATGAATGACGACATTTATTGGCTTTGGCTTCAAAAAGTTCTCGGCGAAGGTGCGTTTTTTAAAGATTTGATTGAAATGTTCGGCTCTGCAAAAGATATATATAATGCAGGCTTGCCGGAATTAAAGATGTGTCCTGATATTTCATCAAAGCAATTAAAAAGGGCTGAAACGATAAATATAGACGATTGCACCAAAACAATCTACGAATGTAAAGTCAACGATTGGAAAATTATTTCCTACGACAATCCGCAATATCCCGAAAAACTTAAAAATATATACAATTCGCCTTGTGTTTTGTTTGTTGACGGAGATTTACCCGATTTGGACAGTTTGTGTTCGGTTGCAGTTGTCGGTACAAGAAAAGCGTCGTCATACGCAGTGCGTGCAACGAATATGATATGTCAGGGAGTTGCAAGGGCAGGTGCCGTAACAGTAAGCGGCGGTGCACTCGGAGTTGATTCTGCTGCACATACAGGTTCGATACTCGGCGGCGGTAAAACTGTTTGTGTGCTTGGCTGCGGTTTCGGTACAAATTACCTTCTTTCAAATGAAAAATTGAGACAGTCAATCAAAAGCAACGGAGCGCTTGTGACAGAGTATCCGCCTTTTACTCCACCGACAAGATATACATTTCCTATGCGAAACAGAATTATAAGCGGTTTGTCCGACGGCGTTCTTGTTGTTGAAGCGGGAATTAAATCAGGAAGTTTAATAACTGCAAAGTACGCTTCGGAACAGGACAGAGATGTTTTCGCAGTACCGTCAAGCATAGTATCTGCAGAGTACAGCGGTGCAAATAAGTTACTGACAGACGGGGCTATGATTGTTACTCAGCCGATTGATTTGATAAGCCCGTATATTGAAAAATATCCGTACCTTAACAGTGAAAATGTACCCGATATTCAGCAACTGCTGAAAAATGAGAAAAAGAAAAATGCAAATTCATCATTTGATGTTAATTTAAAAAATGAAATGTCTTTTGAAAATTCTGACAATGAAATTGAAAAAGGCGATGAAAGAATGAAAAAAATATCTTCTTTAAGTAAAGATTTAAAAGATGTTTATTTCAACTTAACAGAAAACTACGAATATATTGATATAATCAGTGAAAGATGTGCCACACCGTCAAATAAAGTTTTAAGTGCATTGAGTATATTGGAAATTCAAGGGCTTGTTTCGTCAGCAAGCGGAAAAAGATATAAAAAGATTTAACGAGAGGATTTATTAAATGTCAAAACTTGTTATTGTTGAGTCACCTGCAAAGGCAAAAAGTATTAAAAACTATTTGGGCAAAGGTTATGAAGTAGTGGCGTCTAAAGGTCATGTAAGAGATTTGCCGTCATCAAGACTCAGTGTTGATATAAAAAATAATTTTAAACCCGATTATGAGATAATTCCTGCAAAAGAAAAATTAATAAAAGAATTAAAAGATAAAGTCAGCAAGTCAGACTATGTCTATCTCGCAGGAGACCCCGACCGTGAAGGAGAGGCTATTTCATGGCACTTGGCAACAATTCTCGGTTTGGACGAACATGAAAAAAACAGAGTTACTTTCAATGAAATTACAAAAAACGGTATTCAGTCGGGAATGGAACACCCGAGAGAAATAGATAAAGACCTTGTAAACGCTCAGCAGGCAAGAAGAATTTTAGACCGTTTAATCGGTTATAAATTAAGCCCGTTCATTTCACAAAAAATCAGGCGTGGTTTAAGTGCAGGAAGGGTACAGAGCGTTGCTTTGAGACTTGTAGTTGACAGAGAGGAAGAAATAAGAGCGTTTAAACCTGAAGAATATTGGTCACTTGACGCAAAGTTTACAAATCCTCCCGAAAGAAAAACTTTTTCGGCGTCTTTGTCAGCAAAAAATGCAGAGAAAATCAAAGTTAGCAATAAAGAAGAGTCAGATGCAATTCTTTCAGATTTGGAAAATGCAGAATACAGCGTTTCTTCCGTAAAAAAAGGAACAAGAAGAAAAAATCCCGCACCGCCGTTTACAACTTCAACATTGCAGCAGGAGGCTTCAAGAAAACTTAATTTTCAGGCAAAGCGTACTATGAAAGCTGCACAGGAACTCTATGAGGGACTTGAAGTAGAGGGCATCGGTACAGGCGGTCTTATAACATATATGAGAACAGACTCTTTAAGAATTTCCGATGAGGCGAGAGCAGCCGGAAACGAATATATAAGAGAAGCGTACGGTGAAAAGTATCTCCCTAAAAAACCAAGAGTTTTTAAATCAAAGAAAAACATTCAAGACGGACACGAGGCCATCAGACCTACTATGCCGAATCTTACACCTGAAAGAGTAAAAGGCAGTTTAACAACTGACCAGTATAAAATATATAAACTCATTTGGGAACGCTTTATCGCTTCACTTATGGAGAATTGTTTGCAGGAAACGATGAAAGTTGAAATATCTGCAAATGACTATACTTTTTCTGCAACAGGCTATGTTGTTAAATTTGACGGCTTTACCGTGCTTTATGAAGAAGGAAAAGACGAAGCAAAGGCTGAAGGCGGAGCATTGCCGTCTATGAAAGTCGGAGATGTTTTAAAGCTCAAGGAACTTACAGGAAATCAGCATTTTACTCAACCACCTGCAAGATATACGGAAGCGTCGCTTACAAAGGCACTTGAAGAAAACGGCGTAGGCAGACCGAGTACCTACCTTACAATCACATCAACAATTGTTGCCCGTGAGTATGTTGTAAGAGAAGGCAAACAGTTTGTTCCTACCGAACTCGGCGAAGCAGTTACAAAACTCTTAAAAGAAAGAATGCCGAATATCGTAAATGTAAAGTACACTTCACAAATGGAGTCAGATCTTGACTTGATTGATATGGGTAAGACAAACTATATCGATATGATAAGGCACTACTATGATGATTTTGAAGCACCCCTTGAAAAAGCAAAACAAGAAATGCAGGGTGTAAAAATAAAACTCAAAGAAGAAGAAACAGACGAGATTTGTGAGAAGTGCGGAAGAAATATGGTTGTCAAAGTCGGCAGATTTGGAAAATTCCTTGCTTGTCCGGGTTATCCCGAATGTAAAAATACAAAACCTCTCGTTTTGAAAACAAAAGCAAAGTGTCCCGTATGCGGTTCTGAAGTTATTGAGAAAAAAACCAGAAAAGGAACTTCATTTTACGGTTGCTCAAGTTATCCTGATTGTAATTTTATGACTTGGGATGTACCGACAGATGAAATTTGTCCAAAGTGCGGAAAATCACTTTTTAAACGCAGAGGCGGTTTGCTTGTGTGTGAAGATGAAAAATGCGGATACGAAGCAAAAATTCAAAAAAAATCTAAGAAAAGCGAGTAATTAAATGAATTTCACAGTCATTGGCGCAGGACTTGCAGGCGTAGAAAGTGCATGGCAGATAGCAAAATTCGGCTATAATGTCACTTTGATTGAAATGAAACCGAAAAAGTTTTCCCCTGCACATAAAAATGAAAATTTTGCCGAACTTGTCTGTTCAAATTCTTTAAAGGCAATGAGAATTGACAGTGCGGCAGGTTTGCTCAAAGAGGAGATGAGCCGTCTCGGCAGTATTACGGTTGAGTGTGCTAAAAAGTGCAGTGTTGCAGCAGGCGGAGCACTTGCCGTTGACAGAAATATTTTTTCAGAAATGGTTACAAACAAAATCAAGTCTTGTAAAAATATTAAAATTGTAAATGAAGAAGCAACCGATTTTTTAGCTGACAAAAATAATATTGTCATTATAGCAACAGGCCCTTTGACTGACGGAAAGATGAGTGAAAGCATAAAAAATGTAACGGGCGGATATCTGTCGTTTTATGATGCGGCGGCACCTATTGTAACTGCTGAATCCGTGAATATGGATATTGCTTTCGGAGCGTCAAGATACGGTAAGGGCGGAGAAGATGACTATATAAATTGTCCGTTCAATAAAGATGAGTATGAGAAATTTTACACAGAACTAATCAATGCCGAAAGTGCAAAGTTAAGTGAGTTTGATGTTTACGAGGGTTGTATGCCGATTGAAGCACTCGCCAAACGAGGAAAAGACGCTGCAAGATTCGGCCCTATGAAACCTGTCGGACTTGTAAATCCTGCAACAGGTCACAGACCGTGGGCTGCCGTGCAATTAAGAAGAGAAAATTCAAAAGGCACTTTGTTTAATCTTGTAGGATTTCAGACAAATTTAAAATTCCCTGAACAAAAAAGAGTTTTTTCAATGATTCCGGGACTTGAAAATGCCGAGTTTGTAAGGTACGGCGTAATGCACCGAAACTCTTTCATAGACTCACCTCGACTTTTAAACAGTGATTTCAGTCTGAAAACAAATCCGTATCTGTTTTTAGCAGGTCAAATAACGGGTGTTGAGGGATATATGGAGTCGGCATCAAGCGGAATTATGGCAGGAATAAACGCAGTAATGCGTGCAGAAGGAAAAGAAAGTGTGACGCTTTCAAAGTACAATATGCTCGGTGCTTTATCAAGGTATATAAGCGATGAAACAGTAAGCAATTTTCAGCCTATGGGAGCAAATTTCGGTATTTTGCCTGCCATTGAGCCGAAAATCAGAGATAAAAAAGAACGATATGCTGCGCTTTCAAACAGGGCGCTTGAATATTTGTCCGATTTGGAGATATTAAAAAAATGAAGATTATAGTAGATTGTTTCGGCGGCGATAATGCCCCGTCAGAAATACTTAAAGGCAGTGCTCTTGCCGTTAAAGAGCTTGATGTAGATATTGTTTTAACAGGCGATAAAGAAAAAATTGAAAAATGTGCAAGAAAAAACAACATTTCTTTGGAAAGAATGGAAATTGAAGATTGTCCCGACGTTATCACAATGGAGGATGACGCAAAATCTGTATTGAAAGCGAAAAGCAATTCTTCAATGGCAGTCGGTTTCAGACTTTTGAACGAGGGCAGAGGCGACGCTTTTGTAAGTGCGGGAAATACCGGTGCAATAGCAGTCGGTGCAACTTTGATTACAAAAAGAATAAAAGGAATTATAAGACCTGCAATAGCATCTGTAATGCCGTCAGTAACAACTCCGTTTGTTTTGATGGATTGCGGTGCAAATGCTCAATGCAGAAGCGAAATGCTTTGTCAGTTTGCACTTTTGGGCAGTATCTATATGGAAAAGATAATGGGAGTGAAAAATCCTAAAGTTGCACTTGCAAATAACGGAAGCGAATCAACAAAAGGTACTCCATTGCAGATTGAAACATACGAAAAACTGTCAGAAGGAAATTTGAATTTTGTCGGAAATATCGAGGGCAGAGCAATTCCGTTCGGTGATGCAGATGTCGTTGTTGCAGACGGATTTTCGGGAAATTTGATTTTGAAAACTTATGAGGGTACTGCAAAAGCACTGATGGGTTCTATAAAAAATATATTTACAAGAAATCTTCGTTCAAAACTTGCGTATCTTGCCATTAAAGACGGTATAGATGATTTGAAAACGCAGTTTGATTATAAAGAATACGGCGGAGCGGTAATGCTCGGTGTAAAAAAACCGGTTATTAAGGCTCACGGAAGTGCTGATGCAAGAACTTTTAAAAATGCAATAAGACAGGCTGTTTTGTTCTTGTCACACGATTTAATAAGTACAATAGAAAATCAATTAAAGGAAGAAGAAAATATTGAAAAATCTTAAACCTTTTTCGACTTTAGAAAAAACAATTGAATATTCTTTTAAAGATATATCTATTCTTGAAAATGCAATGAATCACTCAAGTTATGCAAATGAAGCAAGAGAAGAGTATTTCAAAAACAACGAAAGAATGGAATTCTTGGGCGATGCTGTTTTGGAATTCATATCGTCTGAATATCTTTTTAAAAAGTTTGAAAAAGATACAGAGGGAAGTCTGTCAAAAATAAGAGCGTCGCTTGTTTGCGAAGGAAGTCTTTCGGCCTTTGCAAAAGAAATAGACTTGGGAAGTTATATATTTTTAGGCAGAGGCGAAGAAGAACACGGCGGAAGAGCAAGAACTTCCATACTTGAAAATACTTTTGAGTGTCTTATAGCGGCAATTTTTCTTGACGGAGGAATTGAGCAGGCGAAGAAATTTGTTTTAAAATTTCTCGACAGAGAAAAAAATTTTGAAGTTGAAAAAAATACCGTGAAAAACGACTATAAAACTCGTTTGCAGGAAATAGTACAGCAAAATCCGGGCGACCATGTCAGATATTCGCATATCAACACCGAAGGTCCTCCTCATTGTCCTGTTTTCAGTTGTGTTGTTATGCTTGAGTCAAATGTAATCGGTTCAGGTAAAGGTCATTCAAAAAAAGAAGCAGAGCAAAACGCCGCTAAAGACGCACTTACTTTAATGGGTGTAATATGAAAAAAGGCAATATAAGCATATTCGTTCCTCATTTAGGCTGTCCTTCAGACTGTTCTTTCTGCAATCAAAAAACTATCACGGGACAGTGTTGTCAGCCGACGGAACAAGATGTTAAAAACGCAGTTGAAACTGCCTTAAAATACAAGGACTTTGAGTATGAAATTGCATTTTTCGGAGGCAGTTTTACGGCAATAAAAAGAGAATATATGATTGAACTTTTAAGCGCTGCTTACGAGTATGTAAGGCGTGGTAAAGTCAAGGGTATAAGAGTATCAACACGACCTGACGCCATTGATGAAGATGTTTTAAAAATTCTTTTTAAATACGGAGTTACAAGTATAGAACTCGGAGCGCAAAGTATGGTTGAAAATGTCCTTGAACTTAATAAAAGAGGACATTCGGCAAAATCTATTGTTACGGCATCGAAAATGATAAAAGATGCAGGTTTTTCACTCGGTCTTCAAATGATGACAGGTCTTTACGGCGATGATGATAACGGTGCAGTTTATACTGCAAGTGAATTTATAAAAATAAAGCCAGACACCGTCAGAATTTATCCGACAGTTATATTAAAAGGCACTTTGCTTGAAAAATATTTCAATGAAGGAATATATAAAGGTCAAAGCGTTGACGAAGCTGTTGAAATATGTGCAAAGCTTGTTCCCATGTTTGAAAAAAACGGTATTAAAGTTATTCGTGTCGGACTTCACGCAAGTGAAGATGTAAAAAACAGTATGGTTGCAGGTGCATATCACGAAGCAATGGGAGAACTTGTTACAAGCAAGATTCTTTATAATAAAATTTGCAAACTTGAAAAAGGCAAATATACTGTGTATGTAAACAATAAAACTTATCCTAAACTGATAGGTCAACGGCGTTCAAATATCAGTTTGCTTAATTCAAACGGCTATGAATTGAAAATTATCCGTGATGAAACGGTTGAAGATAATGATTTGAGGTTTAATAATGGTTTTAAAAACTCTTGAAATGCAGGGATTTAAGTCATTCCCCGATAAAACTGAATTGTCTTTCGGTAAAGGAATTACTGCTGTTGTCGGTCCGAACGGTTCTGGCAAAAGCAATATTTCCGACGCTGTTCGCTGGGTGCTTGGAGAAACAAGTACAAAAAGTCTGCGTGGCTCAAAAATGGAAGATGTTATTTTCGGAGGCACTGAAAAAAGAAAGTCACAAGGCTTTGCACAAGTCGTGCTGACACTTGACAATTCCGATAAAACGCTTAAGGACAGAGGCGAAATCGTAACAGTATCAAGAAGATATTACCGAAGCGGCGAAAGTGAGTATAAAATTGACTCCGAGCAGGTAAGACGAAAAGATATAAAAGAACTCTTTATGGATACAGGTCTCGGTTCAAATGGCTATTCTTCTGTCGGACAGGGCAGAATAGCATCCATTATTGAATCAAAAGGCGACGGAAGACGAGAACTTTTTGAAGAAGCGGCAGGCATTTCACGCTTCAGACATAAAAGAACGGACGCACAGAGAAGACTCGAACAGGCACAGGAAAATCTTGTAAGACTTCTCGATATACTTAATGAACTTGAACTCAGAGTCGGACCTCTTAAAAAACAAAGCGAAAAAGCAAATGAGTTTTTAAAATATGCAGCAGAAAAAAAAGAACTCGAGATAGGTCTTTGGCTTGAAAAAATAGGAAAATTCACGGGAGATTTGCGTGAACTTGAGCATAAAATCGACGCTGCAAATGTTTCTTATGAATTGTGCGAAAAAGAAACGGCAAAAATTGAAGACGATATAGAAAATGCGATTTCACAAGTTGCACAGATAAATATAGAAATTGAAGAAACAAGAGAGCGTGTTTCAAACTTTGAGTCGGAGATTTTGAAAACACAGTCGGATATTTCTGTTGCAAATGAGCAAATCAAACATAATGACGATACAATTTCAAGGCTCAAAGCAGACATTGAGGCTGTCGGCGGAGATAAATCCGTAATTGAAAAGCAAATAGAAGAAAAAGAAAAGAAGATGAAAGAGTGTCAAACAGCGTCTGAAGAAAAGAAAGAAGAACTCTTAAACACGACAAAAATGCTTGAAAATCTTTCATCAAAAGGCGAGGAAAATTCAAAAAAATCTGCTGAAATAAGTAAAGTGATTTCTGAACTTACAATGCAGTTTTCACAGGCCAACATTGAACTTTCGTCTGCAAACTCATCTGCAAATGAAATAGAAAACAGGATGAACGGAATAGACGAAAATATTGAACAGTTAAATTCCGAACTTAAAGTTGTTGAAAAACAAAAAGAAGAACAAAATCAAAACATTAACTTTTTAAATGAAAAAATAAATGAGTTTACAAACTCAATGCAGGGCTATAAGCTCCGTCTTGACTCAAAAACAAAAAGAGTTCAGGAACTTAAAACGGAGTGTGAAAATAAATCTCGTTTGCTTTCTGCAAAAGAGTCAAAAGTAAAAATGCTTCTTGACCTTGAAAAAAATATGGACGGTTATTCAGGTGCCGTAAAATCTGTTATCAATCGCTCGGAACAGGGCAGCTTAAGCGGTATTCACGGTGCGGTATCACAACTTATTACGGTTGATGATGAGTATTCAACTGCAATCGAAGTTGCTTTGGGCGCCGCTATGCAAAATATTGTTACCGATACGGAAGCAGACGCAAAAAGGGCAATCTATTATTTGAAACAAAATAAACTCGGAAGAGCAACATTTTTGCCTATTTCATCTATTAAAAGCAGAGTTTTAGATGAAAGAAATCTTGATGATAATTTGGGTTTTGTAGCCGTTGCATCGGATATTGTCGAGTGTGAAAGCAGATATAAAACAATCATTTCAAGTTTGCTCGGCAGATGCGTTATTGCCGAAGATATGGACAGTGCAATCGGTATATCGAAAATATATAACAACAGGTTTAAAATCGTAACTTTGGACGGTCAGGTAATCAATCCGGGCGGTTCAATGAGCGGTGGCTCAAGAGCAAAGAATGCAGGTATTCTCTCAAGAGCAAATCTTATAGAAACCGAAAAAGAAGAAGCCGAAAAAATTAAAAAATCTCTTTTTGAATTAAATGAAAAATTGGAAAATTCAATTAAAGAGATGAATTTTGCTTCGGCAGAAGTACAGGGTGCAGAAGCAGAACTCAGAACTGCAAATGAAGATTTAATCAGAGCTAAAGGTGAATTGAAAATAATTGACGGAAGACTGTCATCAACAAAAGACAGTGTTAATGCTCTGTTAAATGAAAAAAATACTTCTGAAGAAAGAATTTTCGAGTTTAAAGAAAAGGCACAAAAGGCACAAAAAAATGCCGATTTAATCGCAGAAAAAATAAGCGAAAACGAAAAACAACTTGAAATTCTTAATTCAAACAGTATAGAGTTTGTTGAAAAAAGAGATGAATTGAGAAACAAGAGCGAACAGATAAATCTTGAAATCATTTCTTTTGCAAAGGACTATGAAAGTGCAAAATTGTCGGCACAGGAACTTAAAGAAAGAATTTTGATGCAAAACAGTAAAGTTGTTTCTGTTGAATCGGAAATTAAACAGGTAGAAAGCAATTCCGAAACAGTACGACAAAGAATTGCTGAACTTTTGCAAAAAGTCGAACAGTTGAAAAACAGTGCAGACACAAGCGAAAACGATGTTAAATTGCTCGTTGAAAAAAGAAATACGGTTGAAAAGAAGTCAAACGATTTGAGAACTTTTGAAAAGGCGAAAAACGATGAAAAAAGTCGTTTGAATTCCGAACTTGTGCGTCTTGACGAAAGAAAAATTGCAATGCGTAAAGAGTATGAGGATTTGAAAACCAAACTCTATGACGAGTATGAACTTACAACAAGACAGGCACAGGAAATTGCCGTTGAGATTGAAGATGTACAAGCTGCAAACAGAAGACTTTACGAATTGAAGTCGGCAATAAAATCACTCGGCAATGTAAATGTAGGTGCCATTGAAGAATATAAAGAAGTTTCCGAAAGATATGAGTTTTTAAAAGAACAGGTTGACGATGTAGAAAAATCAAAATCGGAACTTTTAAAAATCATTGATGACCTGACTTCTTCCATGAGCGAAAGATTTATGAGCAGTTTTAAAAAGGTAAATGAACAGTTCAAAACTTGCTTTGTAGATTTCTTCGGAGGAGGCAAAGGCGAATTGTCGCTTGAAGACGAAAATGATTGTCTTGAAAGTGCGATTGAAATTAAAATTCAGCCACCGGGTAAAAGCGTTCAGAATATCGACCTTTTTTCAGGCGGTGAAAAGAGTTTGGCTGCACTTGCACTTCTTTTTGCATTGCTTAAAGTCAATCCTGCTCCGTTTTGTATTTATGACGAGGTAGAAGCTGCACTTGACGATGTCAATGTTGAGCGATTTGCAAAGTATATGAGAAAAATGACTGACAATACACAGTTTATAGCCATCACTCACAGACGAGGAACTATGGAAGAGGCAGATGTTCTTTACGGTGTTACAATGCAGGAAAAAGGCGTTTCTAAATTGCTTGAACTTCAAAGTGCAGAACTTGCTTCAAAAATGGGACTTGATGCATAAGTTACATAAAAAAATTAATGGAGGTTGCTATGGGATTATTTGATAAATTCAGAAAAGGTCTTAAAAAGACAAGAACAGAGGGTATTACAGCTCAGATAGATGAAGTTATTGAAAGTTACGAAAAAATAGACGATGAACTTTTTGAAGAACTTGAAGAAATACTTATTATGGGTGATGTTGGTATTCCGACTGCTGAAAAAATCATAAAAAGTCTTAAAGAAAAAATTTCAAACGACCGTATTACAAGCGTATCTAAAATCAGAGAAACTATGAAAGACATTGTTTCAGGTATCGTTTGGGGCGGAAGTATGCTCAAACTCAGAACAAAGCCATCTGTAATTTTAGTTATAGGTGTAAACGGAGTAGGCAAAACCACAACAATAGGAAAACTTGCTTTGAGATTGAAAAATCAGGGCAGAAAAGTTATTCTCGGTGCTGCCGATACATTCAGAGCGGCTGCTATCGAGCAACTTCAGGTTTGGGCTGACAGAGCAGATGTTGATTTAATTAAACACGCAGAAGGCGCTGACCCTGCGTCAGTTGTGTTTGATACTATTGCAGCGGGAAAAGCAAGAAATGCAGATGTCATCATCATAGATACTGCCGGCAGACTTCATAATAAGAAAAATCTTATGGACGAGCTTAATAAAATTACCCGTGTTATTGAGAGAGAATTGCCGGATGCAAGCAAAGAAGTGCTTTTGGTTCTTGACGCCACAACAGGTCAAAATGCCGTAAATCAGGCAAAAGATTTTAAAGAAGCGGCAGGCATTACGGGTATTGTGCTTACAAAACTTGACGGTACTGCACGAGGCGGTGTTGTTCTTGCCATAAACAATGAACTTGATGTTCCTGTAAAATTTGTCGGAGTAGGCGAGCAAATAGATGATTTTCAGCCGTTTGATGCAGACGCATTTGCAAGCGGTCTGTTTGATAAGCAAGAGCCGATTGACGATAAAGAAATAAACAGTTTTATTGAGGGTGAATAATAAATGGATTTTTTACTTGCAAGCAATAATAAAAAGAAATTGGGCGAACTTCAACGAATTTTATCGCCTTTGGGAATAAATATTGTTACGGCAAAAATGCTCGGAAAAGAGCTTGAAGAAGTTGAAGAAGACGGTACAACATTTGAAGAAAATGCAAAAATCAAGGCTGTGGCAGGTATGAAAGCATTTGATATGCCGACAATCGCAGATGACAGCGGTCTTTGTGTTGACTATTTAGACGGAGCACCGGGTATTTTCTCGGCAAGATTTTCGGGGGAACACGGAAACGATGAAAAAAACAATGACCTTTTACTTGAAAAACTAAAAGGTGTGCCGGAAGACGAAAGAAGTGCTTACTATGTCTGTGCGGTTTGTTGTGTTTTTCCTGACGGCAGAGAGATAACCGTCAGAGGAGAATGTCACGGAAAAATAGGTTTTGAAAGAGACGGAAACGAGGGCTTCGGCTATGACCCGCTATTTATCATAAACGGAAGAAGTTTCGGTAACTATACATCGCAGGAAAAAGATGAAATATCTCACAGAGGCAAGGCACTTCGTGAACTTGCAAAAGAATTGGAGAAAATTATATGACAGGAAAAGAAAGAGCAGTTTTCAGGGCACAGGCAAACACGCTTGAGCCGATTATTCAAATAGGAAAAGACGGTATTTCCGAAAATTTAATCAAACAGGTTGACGATACTTTAAATGCAAGAGAACTTATTAAGATACGCATACATTTGGAAACTTCTCCGAAAACTCCGAGAGAGTGTGCTCAGGAACTTGCAGATGTTTTGTCAGCAGAAATAATACAGGTAATAGGCGGAATTATTGTTCTTTACCGTGAAAGAAAAGAAGAAAAGACAAAAAAAGCAAAGAAATCAAAACCTGCCAAAGCAAAGAAAGTGCGTGTTAAAGGCTTGCGTGAAAGAAACAGAGTGGCAGAAGAAAAAAGAAACGCTCGATACGGCGATTTGACTCACGGCAAAGTTTATTCGGGCAGAAGCGGAAGACCGGTAGGCAATGTCAGAGAAAGAGACAGAAAAAGCAGATGAAAACAGCGATTTTCGGCGGCAGTTTCAATCCCATACACAACGGTCATTTAAATATAGCAAATGCGTATTGTACCGCACTTGGTTTGGACAGAGTGTTTTTTGTGCCGGCTTGTGACCCACCGCTAAAAAACAATACAAATCTTGAGTCTTCCGACAATAGAATGGCAATGGTTAAACTTGCTTTAAAAGATAAAGAATTGTTTTTTGCAAGTGATGTTGAAATTTTGCGTGGCGGTACAAGTTATACCGTTGATACCGTAAGGTATTTTAAAAATAAGTTTCCTAAAGACGAACTTTTTTTGATAGTCGGTTCCGACCAATTTTTACAGTTTGATAAATGGAAAAATTATAAAGAAATTTCAAACCTTGCAGTTATATGCACGGCCTCCCGTGACGGAATTGTCGGCAGGGAAGATTTTTTAGACTATGCAAAAAAAATCGGCATCAGCAATGTTTTTATTATTGACGAAAAAGAGTATGATGTTTTTGAAGTCAGTTCCACGCAAATCAGAAATGAGTTAAAAAACGGTAAAACTGTTGCAGGACTTTTAGATAACTCTGTTGCAGAATTTATAAAAAGTAAAGGACTATACAGTGAAATATAATGTTAACGAGTATATAGATTTAATTAAATCAAAATTGTCGGATTACAGGTACTATCATTCAATGTGCGTTGCAAAAGCCGCAGTTATTTTGGCTGAAAAGTACGGTGCAGATAAAGAAGATGCTTTTGTTGCAGGCGTTTTGCACGATGTTATGAAAGAAGCGTCGGCAAGCGAGCATATAGCCGTGATTAAAAATTCACCTGTAACGATGACAAAATTGGAAATAAATAATTTTAAGTTGTATCATCAAATTTCAGGTGCTGCTTATGCAAGGTGCGTGCTGAAAATTGATAACAAAGATGTTATCAATGCCATTCGTTACCATACAACCGGAAGAGCAAATATGAGTTTGCTTGAAAAAATCATATATCTTGCAGATTATATTTCCGATGACAGAGATTACGATGATGTTGAAATAATGCGAGAAAAAGCATATAATAAAAGTCTTGACGATGCAATGCTTTTCGCTATAAAATATACAATTAAGGACATTGTCGGCAAGGGCGCTGTTTTGCACCCCGATACAGTTGACGCTTATAATGAAATAATACTTAAAATTAAGGAGAAATAAATGGAAAAATCAGAAATTCTCGATATTGTCAAAACTGCCGTTAAAGCAGTTGACAGTAAAAAAGCCATTGATATTAAAGTAATCGGAGTTACAGACTTAACTATTGTTGCCGACTACTTTGTGATTTGCAGCGGTTCATCTTCAACACAGGTAAAAGCACTTGCAGACGAAGTTGAGTACCAACTCTCTCAAAAGGGAATAGAACCGCACCATGTAGAAGGAAAGTCTTCGGGTTGGATTTGTCTTGACTATTCAAGTGTTGTTGTCCATGTCTTTTATGAAAAAGACCGTGAATTTTTCAATCTTGAAAGATTGTGGCAGGACGGCGAAATGTTAGATACAGAAAAATTACTTGAGGAGGAATAATAAATATGGAATACAATTTTAAAAGTGTTGAAAAAAAGTGGCAAAAAGTATGGGAAGAAAAAGGTGTTTTTCACGCAAAGACAGATTATTCATTGCCAAAATATTACTGCCTTGTTGAGTTTCCGTATCCGAGCGGTCAGGGACTCCATGTAGGACATCCTCGTTCATATACTGCTTTGGATATTGTAGCAAGAAAGAAAAGACTCGAGGGCTACAATGTTCTTTATCCGATGGGATGGGACGCTTTTGGTTTGCCTACTGAAAATTTTGCTATTAAAAACCATATTCATCCTGCTGAAGTAACAAAGAAAAATGTTGCTCACTTTAAAGAACAACTTCAGTCACTCGGTTTTTCTTTTGACTGGAGCAGAGAAATAAATACAACGGACCCGTCTTACTATAAATGGACGCAGTGGATTTTTCTTCAACTCTTCAAAAAAGGTCTTGCGTATAAAAAAGAGATGCCTGTAAACTGGTGTACTTCCTGTAAGTGCGTACTTGCAAATGAAGAAGTTGTAAACGGTGTTTGTGAAAGATGCGGCAGCGAAGTTATAAGAAAAACACAAAGTCAATGGATGCTTAAAATCACAGAGTATGCAGACCGTCTTGTAAATGACCTTGACGATGTTGATTTTATTGACCGTGTAAAAGTTCAGCAAAAAAATTGGATAGGCAAATCAACAGGTGCAGAGGTAGATTTTTCTACAACAGAGGGCGACATTCTCACTGTATATACCACAAGATGCGATACACTTTTCGGAGCTACATATATGGTTATGTCTCCCGAACATCAGTTTATCGAGAAGTGGGCAGATAAAATCAAAAATATAGATGAAGTAAGAAAATATCAAGAACTTGCTTCTAAAAAATCAGATTTTGAAAGAACAGAAATCAATAAAGATAAAACAGGTGTAAGACTTGACGGTGTAATGGGTATCAATCCCGTTACCGAAAAAGAAATACCTATCTTTATCTCGGACTATGTTTTGACTTCATACGGTACAGGTGCCATTATGGCTGTTCCTGCACACGACACTCGTGACTGGGAGTTTGCAAAGAAATTTAACCTTCCTATCGTCGAGGTAGTTGAAGGAGGAAATGTTGAGGAAGAAGCATTTACGGATTGTGCTAAAGGCGTAATGGTAAATTCGGGATTCTTGACAGGTAAGACTGTTGACGAAGCAAAAGAGGCAATGCTTCAGTACCTTGAAGAAACAGGAAAAGGTAAAAAGAAAGTAAACTTTAAACTTCGTGACTGGGTGTTCTCAAGACAGAGATATTGGGGAGAGCCTATTCCGATTGTTCATTGTGAAAAGTGCGGAGCAGTTGCACTTGATGAAAGTCAACTTCCTCTTGAACTTCCCGATGTTGACAGTTATGAACCGACAGAAAACGGCGAAAGTCCTCTTGCAAAAATGACAGACTGGGTAAATACAACTTGTCCGAAATGCGGCGGACCGGCTAAAAGAGAAACTGATACAATGCCTCAATGGGCAGGTTCTTCGTGGTATTTCCTCAGATATATGGACCCGCATAATGATAAAGAACTTGCATCAAAAGAAGCACTTGAATATTGGTCACCTGTTGATTGGTATAACGGCGGTATGGAACATACAACACTTCACTTGCTTTACAGCCGTTTTTGGCATAAGTTCCTGTATGATATCGGTGTTGTTCCGACAAAAGAACCTTACCAAAAGCGTACTTCTCACGGTATGATACTCGGTGAGAACGGCGAAAAAATGAGTAAATCAAGAGGAAATGTTGTAAATCCGGACGAAATTGTAGAACAATACGGTGCCGATACAATGCGTCTTTATGAAATGTTCATAGGCGACTTTGAAAAGGCTGCTCCTTGGAACTCTGCTTCAATTAAAGGCTGTAAGAGATTTATCGAAAGAGTTTGGAATTTGCAGGAATTGGTTGTTGACGGCGACAATTATTCAAAAGAACTTGAAACAGAAATGCATAAAACAATTAAAAAAGTTACTTTTGATATTGATAACTTAAAGGCAAATACAGCTATTGCCGCACTTATGACTTTGCTCAATAAGATGTATGACAATAAAAAAGTAACAAATGCAGAAATGAAAACATTTCTCATTCTTTTAAATCCGTTTGCGCCTCATATTACTGAAGAAATGTGGCAGACTTTAGGTTATGACGGAATGTTAAATGAACAAAAATGGTGCAGTTACGATGAGGAGAAAACAGTTGACAATACTGTTGAAATTGTAATTCAGGTAATGGGTAAAGTAAGGTCAAGAGCAGTTGTTCCGACAGATATTTCTAAAGAAGATGCGATAGAACTTGCTAAAAATGACCCGACGGTTGCAAAATTGATTGAAGGAAAAACAATTAAAAAAGAAATTTATGTGCCGGGTAAACTTGTAAATATAGTTGCAGTTTGATTTTAATAACCTATTAAAACCGTCGAAACTTTTGTTTCGACGGTTTTCTTTTAAAATATTAATATAAATCTTAATAATTATTAATTAGGTCAAAAAACAAACATTTTACACAACTTTTGTGCTATACTATGCACGCAATAAAAGAAACGGGGCTTATTATATGGAAAATAAAATAAAAAACGCCAAAATACTTGTAGTAGATGACGACCCCAGTATCAGAGAAGTTTTAAGTATTCAACTCAAAAGCAAAGGTCATACTGTCGATGTTGCGGTTAATGGCAGAGATGCCGTAAATAAAATTGAAGAAAATAACGATTTTGATTTGATTATTTTGGATATTATGATGCCTGAATTATCGGGTATTGACGCTTGTGCGGAAATAAGAAAGTTTACAAATATTCCCGTACTGTTTTTGACTGCAAAATCGCAGGAGGCAGATAAGTCGGTTGCTTACGATAACGGAGGCGACGACTATTTGGTAAAACCTTTTTCAACTGCCGAACTCTTTATGAAAGTTGATTCATTATTGAGAAGGTATTTCATATATAAAGGAAAAAATGAAAATCCTAAAACAGACGGTTCGGAGATTTTTATTTCGGATTTGTCCGTAAATCCTTCAAGAAAAATTGTTAAAAGGCAAGGTGTTAAAATCTCGCTTACAGATACAGAGTTTGACATATTGATGTTGCTGATTAAAAACAGGGACAAGCCTGTTGACGCACAGGAGATTTATGAAACGGTGTGGGGACAAAAGTTTATGCAGGCTTCCGTTAATACTGTGATGGTTCATATACTGAACTTGAGAAAAAAGTTAAATTTTGACAACGATGAAGCAGAAGTTATCAAAACTGTTTGGGGTAAAGGATATCAATTAAATGGATGTTGAAAAAATAAAAAAAGTTTTTTTCTCTTTAAGATTTAAGTTTGTAATAGTTTTGGTTGTTGCACTTTTAATCTCTTACGGTGCAATGAGTCTTACAACATATGCATTTGATTACTATTTGATTAATTATTATTCAACTCAGGAAAAAATGGAAGAAAGAGATAGAAAATATCAGGAATCTTTCAAGGAATATGTTAAAGAAAACAATATTTCTTCAACTGAAACAAAGGCAATAAATCGGTGGGTAAAAGAACAAAATCAAGTAATGCTCGGTTTATGTGATGAAACCGGAAAGGCTTTTTACGAATCCGGTATTAGTTCAAATGTACTTGCTGTAGATGATGAAGAAGAAACGGAAACAACTACTTCAAAGGGTACAAATACATATTCATATTATGCCAATGATACAGAAACCACAGCCACTGAATCAAGCGATACTTCATTCAGTGATGAAAATGCCGTTTATTATGATACTGCTTATCTTATTCCTGTTGAGTTTTTTGACGGTACATTTTATGCTTCCGTAATAGATGTGTCTTCTTCAAACATTTCCACCATTGGATATTATTCTTCTTATCTGGTTTTTATTGTAATATTTTTCGCTATTGTTCTTGCTTATAACTATCTTGTTAATAAGAGAATTATAAGACTTTCAAAAGAAGTTTCAAAAATAAAAAACGGAAATCTTGATTCCGATATTACAAAAAAAGGACGGGATGAGATTGAAGGTTTAGCAAAGGATGTTGACAATATGCGAGAGTTTTTAATCTCTCGTATTGAAGAGTCAGAGAGAGCTTGGGAAGCAAATAAAGAACTCATTACAAATATGTCGCACGACATAAGAACGCCTCTCACATCTCTTATCGGTTATGTAGATATTATTGAACAGAAAAACTATGACAGCGAAGAACAAAGAGATTTGTATATAAAAACAATTAAAAGTAAGGCTTTACAACTTAAGAGTTTGTCAGATAAATTGTTTTCATATTTCCTTGTTTTCGGAGATGATGAAATTAATATGCTTGAAGAAAAGTTCGATACAAGAATTTTGCTTCAGCAACTTATAGGCGAAAGAGTTTTCGATTTGGAAAACAAGGGCTATAAGATAGATGTTAATATCTGTGCAGAGCCGTACTTTTTAAATGTAGATATACAATATTTCCAGCGAGTTTTTGACAATCTTTTCTCCAATATTTCAAAATATGCCGACATATCAAAAAAAGTCGTTATAGATTGCAGTATTGAAGATGATATTTTAACAGTTACCGTAAATAACAAAATTAACAAAAATCTTGACAGAATTGAAAGTAATAATATCGGTCTTAAGATTTGCCAAAAAATTGTTAAACAAATGCACGGTACATTTGAAATTGAAAATGACGGCGATGATTTTACAGTAACTGTAACATTCCCCGTAGAAAAAATAAAAGAAGAAAGTGTGGAGAATTAAGTATGACAAATGTTTTGGAGTTTCTTGAAAATTCAGCAAAAACTCACAGTGATAAGATAGTTGTTGAAGATGTTGAAAAAGGCTATACATATTCGCAGTTTGTTGACATTTCAAAAACAATAGGCAGCGAAATAGCAAAAAAACAAAGCGTGAGAAAGCCGATAGTTGTATTTATGGAAAAGAGTGCAGATGCTCTTGCCGCTTTTATGGGTATAGTTTACGCAGGTTGTTTCTATGTAATGATTAATCCTGAACATCCGACAGTAAGAATAAATCAGATTTTAAGCGTTTCAGGTGCCGATTACCTTATAACAACTCCTGAGTATGCAGAAAAACTCGGCGAGTGTGAGTATAACGGAAAGGTTGCTTACCTTGAAGATTTAATGAACGGCGAAATCGACAACGAAAAACTTTCTGCAATTCGCAGTCAGTCACAGGATATTGACCCACTTTACTGTAACTTTACTTCAGGTTCAACAGGTGTTCCGAAAGGCGTACTTGTAGGTCATCGTTCTGTAATTGATTTTATGGAATATTTTACAGACTTGTTTAATATTACCGAAAATGATATAATCGGTAACCAAGCACCGTTTGACTTTGATGTTTCGGTTAAAGATATTTACTCGACATTTAAAACAGGTGCAACAATGGTTGTAATTCCTAAAAAGCTGTTTTCAATTCCAATGCAGCTTCTTGACTATCTTTGCGAAAGAAAAGTTACAACTCTTATATGGGCAGTTTCGGCACTTTGCATGATTACAACGCTTAAAGGATTCACATATAAAATTCCGACCGATATTAATAAGGTGCTTTTCAGCGGTGAAGCAATGCCGATAAAACACTTAAATCAGTGGAAAAAGTATTTGCCGAATGTTGACTATGTAAATCTTTACGGACCGACCGAAATTACCTGTAACTGTACATATTATCGTATTGACAGAGATTTTGAAAAGGGCGATGTTCTTCCTATCGGTCAGCCATTCCCGAACGAAAAAGTCTTTTTACTTGACGATGATGATAAAGAAGTTACAAATCCCGATGAACCGGGCGAACTTTGTGTTTCAGGTACTGCTCTTGCACTTGGTTATTACAATAACGCAGAGCAAACTGCAAAAGCGTTTGTTCAAAATCCGCTTAATAAATCGTATCTTGAAACTATTTACAGAACAGGCGACCTCGCTTATTATAACGCAGACGGCGAACTTTGTTTTGCAGGAAGAAAAGACTTCCAAATCAAACATATGGGACACAGAATTGAACTTGAAGAAATCGAGGCGGCTATCAACGGCTGCAACGGTGTAACAAGAGCTTGTTGTGTTTTTGATACAAAGAGAAACAAAATAGTTGCTTTCTATGTAGGCGAGGCAGATAAAGAATCAATACACACTTACCTTTCGGAAAAACTTCCTGTATTTATGATTCCGAATGTGTTTAATCAAATTGATGAAATGCCGCTTACTCAAAACGGCAAGATTGACAGAAAACTGTTACTTGCAAGTTGCGGAGGTAGAAGATAATGAATGAATTACAAATGAAAGAAGCAGCGTCAAAGTTTAAAACGCCTTTTTATGTGTTTGACAGCGATGTTTTAAACGCTCAGGTAAAAAAGATTAAAGACGCTTTGCAGTCAACCGCAAAAGTTTGCTACGCCATGAAAGCCAATCCTTTCATCATAGCAGAAATTTTAGATACAGTTGATTGTTTTGAAGTTTGTTCTCCGGGTGAATTCAGAATTTGCGAAAGAGCAAATATCCCGATGGAAAAGATTGTAATGTCGGGCGTGTATAAGAACAAAGACGACATTCACTATGCTCTTGACACATATAAAACAGACGGCGTATATACTGTTGAATCATATAATCAGTGGGTTTTACTTTCCGAATACGCTGCTGAAAACAAAATGAATATTAAAGTTTTGCTCCGTCTTTCAAATGGCAATCAGTTTGGTATGGACAAGTCTGTTCTTGAAAGTATTGTTGCAGACAGAGAAAACCACCCGTATATTCATATTGAGGGCGTGCAGTATTTTACAGGTACTCAAAAAAAGCCTGCTTCAAAAATTGAAAGAGAAATCAGAAAAACAGACGCTTTAGTTATAGAACTTAAAGAAAAGTACGGCTTTGAAGCAGAAAAAATCGAGTACGGTCCGGGTCTTCCGATTTGCTATTTTGACGGCGAAGAAAATGTTGAAGACGAGATGCTTGAAGCACTTTGCAACGCTATCAAAGAAATGCAGTTCAAAGGCGAAATCGTGCTTGAAATGGGCAGATACATTGCCGCATACTGTGGATATTATTTTACAAAAGTAGTAGATGAAAAAGTAAATAAATCGCAGCCGTACTGTATAATTGACGGTGGTGTGCATCATGTTAATTATTACGGACAGATGATGGCTATGAAAATGCCTCCTATTGTTCATCTTGAAGAAGATAAAGACGCAGACGAAAAAAATTGGTCAATCTGCGGAAGCCTTTGTACTGTAAACGATGTGCTTGTTAAAGCATATCCGTTTAAAAATCTTAAACTTGGAGATACGCTTGTGTTTAAGAAAACAGGTGCTTACTCTTCAACAGAAGGTATTTCACTTTTACTCAGCAGAGATTTACCTCAAATCATTGTATATTCACAAAAAGATGGTTACCGTGTTGCAAGAACACACTATGCAACCGATATCATAAATTACTTTCAAAAATAATTAAGGAAAAAAGGAGAAATTCAAAATGGAAGAACTTTTAGAAATCTTAGAGGACATCAAACCGGGCGTTGACTACGAAAATGAGGATAAACTCATTGACAATGCAATCCTTGATTCATTTTCAATACTTTCACTCGTATCAGAACTTGAAGATGCGTTTGATATTGAAATCACACCCGTATATCTTGTTCCGGAAAACTTCAACTCAGCAAAAGCTCTTTGGAGCATGATTCAAAAACTTCAAGAGGAGAACTAAATGGCGTATAATTCAATACTGTTTTTATGCGCTTTTTTACCTGTGTCGCTTTTACTCTACCAAGTAGTGCCGAAGCGATACAGGTGGGTTGAATTACTTGCTTTCAGTTATCTTTTTTTCTTTCTTTTCAGCGGAAAGTTAATTGTTTTTATTCTTATTTCAACTGTCAGTATTTATGCCATTGCATTACTGCTTGATAAGTGCAAAGCAAATTATAAATTAAAAAGAAAATCGGCCGAAAGTAAAGCGGATAAAGATTCTTTAAAGAAATCATTTACAAGACAAAAAAGATTTTTGCTTTGGACAGGTATTATAATCAATATAGGTATTCTTGCCTTTTTGAAATACTATAATTTCTTCGGACACAATTTCAATCTTTTGTTTGATGCACTTAATATAAATGCATCTCTCCCACACTTGAAATTGTTTACTCCTATCGGAATATCTTTCTATTCCCTTCAGGCAGTTTCATATTTAACAGATGTTTACGGCGGAAAAATTTCGGCAGATAAAAACTTAGGCAGACTTGCTCTTTATATGTCATTTTTCCCCATTATTATGGAAGGTCCCATTTGTCGCTATTCACAGACGGCAGACGACCTCTATGCAGGCAGACCTCTCAAATTTAAAAATCTTCAAGACGGATTTATCAGAGTTTTGTGGGGCTTGTTCAAAAAAATCATCATTGCAGACAGACTTAATGTTTTGGTAGCAGAAATATTCGGCCACAGTGAAAAATACGGCGGACTTGTTATCATACTCGGTGCAGTCAGCTATACATATCAACTCTATATGGAGTTCTCGGGTTGTATAGATATGACTATCGGTATCGGACAGATGTTCGGTATTACAATTCCCGAAAACTTCCGTCAACCGTTTTTCTCTCGTTCTGCGTCAGAGTTTTGGCGTAGATGGCACATTACACTCGGTGCATTTTTCAGAGACTATATTTTCTATCCGATTTCACTTACCAAGTTTGTTAAGAATGTCGGTAAAAAGTCAAGAAAGCGTTTTAAAAACCATTTCGGTCAAGTGATACCGTCAGCATTTGCTTTATTCGGTGTGTGGATATGCAACGGCTTTTGGCACGGTACGGGATGGACTTACATTTTCTACGGACTTTACTATTTTGTTATCATTTTACTTGAAAATATTTTTGAACCGTACAGTTTCAAGATGACTGAAAAGTTAAAAATAAACAGAGAATCTTGGGGCTTTAAAGCGTTGCAGGTAACGAAAACGCTCGTTATTATATTTGTCGGCGAACTGTTCTTCAGAGCACCGAGAATGCTTACTGCAATCAGTATGTTTAAATCTATTTTCACAAATTTCAGTTTTTCTGTATTTACAGACGGAACTTTGTCGGCAATACCTTTCAGCGTTTACGATTATGCAGTTTGTATCGTCGGATTTTTCGTTGTATTGGCTGTCGGAATTATTCACGAAAAAGGTATTTCCATCAGAGAAAAACTCGACCATAAGAATTTTGCAGTTCAGTTTTCAGTATATATGCTGTTAATTCTTTCAATCGTTATTTTCGGTGCTTACAGCGGTGCTTATGCTCCTGTTGACCCGATTTATGCAGGATTTTAAAAAGGAGGTACAAAAATGTTTTCAAAAATAATGAAACCGTTATCATTTGCATTGACATTTGTTTTAATAATAACCGGTTTAGGCTATCTTTTTGTACCTAAGTATGCAAACGATATTGATACAACTTTGCCGACCGAAAAGGTTTCAAAGGGTATATATAACGAAGAAAAAAACACGGTTGACTTTTTGGTAATAGGCGACAGTGAAAGTTATACATCGGTATCGCCTATGGAAATCTTCAATAAGTACGGCTATACAGGTTTTGTAAGCGGCGTGCCGGGTATGAGAATTCAGGATATTTATTATAACTTGAAGGATATATACAAAGTACAGCAACCAAAAGTTGTATTGTTGGAATGCAACGCTGTTTTCAGATATCACAGCGGAGATATGAAACAAATGCAGTTGACTGCTGAAGGTTGGCTTAAAAGAGCTTTTCCGATTTTTGAAAATCATAACAGATGGAAAAATATGATTCAAAATGCAGTCAGTGATGAAAAATGTTATGATGACAAAAAAGACCCGCTTAAAGGCTTTGACTACCGTACTCGTGTAAAACCATATAAGGGCAAACCGTGGATGCACAGTACAAAAAAATCAAAAGCAATGCATAAGATTAATAAAACTTATCTTGAAAAAATTACAAGTCTTTGCAAAGAAAAGGGCTCACAACTTGTTTTATACAATGCTCCGGCTCCTAAAAACTGGAACTATCAAAAGCACAATGCTGTTGAAAAATACGCCGAACAAAACGGTTTTGCGTATATTGATATGAATTTGAAAGTTGATGAAATAGGCATTGATTGGACAAAAGATTCTTGGGATAACGGCGACCATTTGAATTTTACGGGTTGTAAAAAAACAACTGCATATATAGGAGATTGGCTTCACAATAATTGCAGTCTTGAAGACCATCGTGGTGATAATTTGTACGATTCGTGGAATGATAATTGGTATAACTACTTAAAAGCAACCAAACAAATGAAGTAAAGATTGGAGGCGCTTAAAAATGACCGAAAGAGTTGTAAAAATATTGGCTGTGACTTTGGCTATTGTTTTGTTTATAACAGGTACGGGACTTTTTATTGCGCCTAAACTTTTCCCCGATGCACATAAAAGTTTGATGACTTCTGAAGTGGCAGACGGAATTTTCAGCGAAAAACCGAATACGGTAGATTTTTTGGTAATAGGCGACAGCGAAACATATACAAGTGTATCGCCTATGGAAATTTTTAACAGGTATGGATATACAGGCTATGTAAGCGGCGTGCCTGCTATGAAAATTCAAGATATTTACTCAAATCTTGACAATATATATATGTCTCAAAAACCGAAAGTTATTCTGTTTGAAGCAAACGCTATTTTCAGAAAAACAGGAAATAAGTTCAAAGAGGTGCAGTTGACAATTAAAACATGGTTTGGAAGAATTGCAACTCCTTTTAAAATGAACAACAATATTTTGAACTCTTTTGATATAAAATATATTGAGATGAGAAATGAGTCTGAAAAAGAAACAAATCATCTTAAAGGTTTTGACTATCGACCTGTTTTAAAAGCATACAACGGTGAAGAATGGATGCACCGTTCAAATAAAAAAGAGTCAATTCCGAGTATAAATATCACTTATCTGAATAAAATTGTTCAGTTGTGCAGACAAAACGGAAGTGAATTGATTTTGTACAGTGCACCTGCTCCGAAGAATTGGACATACGAAAAGCATAATGCCATTGAGTTTTACGCTGAAAACAACAATCTCGTTTATTTGGATATGAATTTATTTGCTGATAAAATAGGAATGGATTGGAGCAATGACTCTGCGGATAAAGGCGACCATCTCAATTTTAACGGTGCTTTAAAAACAACTGCTTATATCGGCGATTATTTTGATAAAAACTGTGAACTTAAAGACCACAGAGGAGATGCAAGATATGATTCTTGGAATAAGGCTTGGTATAAGTATTTGAAAGAAACAAAACAGATAAATTGATATTTTAATAAATTAAATCATACAGACGAAATCTTTTTGATATCGTCTGTTTTTTCTTTATACTACAAAACAATTACATTTGGTATATGATATTGCAAGAAACTGCAAATAGTGATATAATTAATAAGGTTAAATCAATATATTATTGAGAGGTATATTTAATATGGACAGAAAAGTCATCATTATGGACCATCCGCTTATTCAACACAAGTTGTCAATTCTTCGTGATGTTAAAACAAGCACTAAAGAATTTCGTGACCTTGTAAACGAAATTGCTATGCTTATGATTTACGATGCTACAAGAGACCTTCCTCTTGAAGACACAAAAGTTGAAACTCCTTGCGGTATCGCTAATTGTAAAGTTATCTCCGGCAGAAAACTTGCTTTTGTTCCGATTTTGAGAGCAGGTTTGGGTATGGTAGAGGGTGCTTTGACACTCGTTCCTGCCGCAAGAATAGGTCATATCGGTCTTTACAGAGACGAAGAAACCTTGAAACCTGTTGAGTACTATTGCAAACTTCCGAAAGATATTGAAAAGAGAGATGTTTTTGTAACGGACCCAATGCTTGCAACAGGTGGCTCGGCTATTGACGCCATTTCTCAAATTAAACTCAGAAATCCGAGAAGCATTAAGTTTTTGTGCATCATTGCAGCACCTGAAGGTCTTGAGGCACTCAAAAAAGCACATCCCGATGTTGACATTTATTGTGCAGGTCTTGATGACCATTTGAACGAAAACGGCTATATCGTTCCCGGTTTAGGCGATGCAGGCGACAGAATTTTCGGTACAAAATAATTAAAAAACTTTCTTTTGCAGTTATTGCAGAAGAAAGTTTTTTCTTTTTTACAGGCTATAATGTTTTGAATATTTGCATTAACATAAGCAGACTTGTTTTTGTTGACTGAAGATTGTATAATTGTATAAGTCAAGCATATTGTTTCAATAAAAAACAGTTGTGCCTTGATTTTAAAAAAATATGGTGTGCGTAAGGAGAAAAAAATGAAAAAAGTAAAACAAGAAATATTTTGAAAATTTTAACAAGCATATCAGCAATCTTTTTGGCGATTGCAATAATTGTGGTCGGAATTTTATTCTTTCCGCTTATGGGGAAAAAACATATAGAAATATGGAGTTCGAAACAAACTTTTGATATTCAAAAAATTCAAACTCTGGAAAAAACACGAGATGACTATAAGATACTTATGTTTACCGATACACAACTTTGGTCAGATTTATCAGTAAACGGCGATTGCTATGAAGAAATGGATACACTCGTTGAAAAAACTCAACCGGATTTAATTGTTCTTCCCGGTGATAATTTGTCTGCATTTGCCTCTCGATTTTCAATAAACAATTTTATCAATCACATGGATTCATATAAAATTCCATGGGCGACTGTTTTTGGAAATCACGATTCGGAAATTCCTGCAATTTCAAAAAATTGGCAAGGCGATAAATATATTGAATCGAAATATTGTCTGTTTGAAAAAGGGCCGTCAAATCTTTATGGTTGCGAAAACTATGTTTTAAATATTACTGAAAACGGTACTCCTGTTTATTCGATTTTTATGTTCGATAACGGAGAATATGTAAAATATGAAAACGGTGAAAATCGTGAAGTTTGGATGGGGTATGAACAAATTTCGTGGTATGAGTGGAATGTAAAAGGAATTGAACAAGCAACAGGCAGAATTGTTCCGTCAATGACTTTTTCACATTTTGCATTGCCTGAATTTAAAGAGGCTGTTGAAAAGGTCGGTGTGTTTGATAAAAGCACAAACAGATATTCAATACCGAGTGAATACGGTTTTGGAGAATGTGCATACCTTCCAAGTACTTCACTTGTAAATTCGGGCTTTTTTGATAAATGTCTTGAACTCGGTTCCACAAAGTATATTTTCTGTGGACATGATCATGAAAATAATGCAAGCGTTAATTATAATGGTATAACAATGACATACGGTTTGAAAACAGGTCCTTCTCCGATTCCGTGGAATGCCGCTTTGGAAACAGGCGGTACACTTATTACTATAAACGGTAATGGTCAAAATCAAAATGTCGAAATAGAAAATATTGTAGTTACAAAAAAGAAATAATTTTTTGACAAATTGTGATTTTGAAATGTTTATAAAATCAGTCTGAAATAAAAAAATGACCACCTAAAGCATAGTTTTGCAATAGGTGGTTTTGTTGTATATTTTATTTATGAAAATATTTTATTTTTTAAGAATTGCTTTTCTCGTTTTCTTTTTTTGCCAAATCGTTTGTGTTAATGCTTCCTCTGTAAACCCAGAAACGACACACGAGAAACTCCGTAGCCATATTGCAAAGCATTGTAACTGCAAGTACGATGTATTCGTTTACGCCGTTTGTTTCTGCCAAATTGCCCAAGTAAGTGGAAAGCGGTGTGAAAATTAAGTAATAGAAAGCAACTTTAAGCATTGCGATAGGAACATTGTTAGCGGATTTAAAAGTGTACCGACGATTTACCGTGAAGTTGTAAAGCACGGATAAAATGAGTGCCGGTAAATAGCAAAGCCAATAACTCGGAATTTTAATAACTTCGTTTAAAAGCGTGAAAGTCAGTACTTGAATAATTCCTGCACCGAGAGAAAATGCAACAAATTTTGCAATTTGTACAATAGTTTGCTTCGGTGTCAATTTTTGTTTTTCCTCTTTCATAAAATAACCCCCATACTCTGCCGAAACAGAATTTTTAACAATAAAAATTGCAATTTTACCGTTAATAAGATTATAGTTGTTTTCACGACTTTAATCAATAGAAAAAAGAAAAATTTACAAATAAAGGCGTTTTGATGCAGTTTTGTTCGTTTATATGACCAACTACATTTTTTCTATTGCTTTTAACAATCTTCTGCTTCTGTATTCTAAATATACAAATCCGATTTTTCCGAGAATTTTATACCATAAAAGTTCATTGAACAATGCATATAATTCGATTTTTATATCACAGTTTTCAGTTGTTTTTACCTTACTTTTGTATATGTCATACAGGTGTAAATTTTTACCATATCCGACTGTGAGGGTGAATAATTCATATTCAGGCTCTGTCCACATAACATTAAAAGGGTCAATGACACCTTTCAATGACATATTTTTTGTATCAATGATGAAATTCGGCAACCAATAATCTCCGTGTGAAAGCGTGACGTTGTTTTTGTCATTACCTAGTATTTTAGGCAATTTTTCATAGGCGGCATTTACTGCTTTTTTTACTGTGTTTGAAACATCGGAATTGTTTGTGAAACTTACTGTTTCTTTCGCAAAATTTTCATAATATTCGTACCAAGAGTTATAAACGGCGTTGTCGATAGGTCCGTATTTGTCGTTGTGAACACTGTGTATTTTTATAAGATTGTCAACAATCTCGTTAGCAAGTTTTCTCTTGTTTCTTTTGAATATCAAATTTTTTTGACTTGCTTCAACACATTCAATCAATTCCATGCCGAGAAATCCTTTGCCGTTAATTTCTTTAAAGAAATATAACTTTGGTAATTTGCAATCTACTTTGCTTGAAATAAAGTTGATTTTATTGTATTCATCGAAAATAACCTGCGGATAATCACTTGATTTAACCGCAATGCAGTTTGGAAAAGTATTTATTTTTACTTTATATACATTTGCACTTGCACCTTTACCTATTATGGATATATCAAGTACCTTGCAGTTTAATTCCTTTTCAACTAAATCAGTAATTGCTTTTTCATAATGTTTTTTCTGTTTTCCTTTATGTTATTTATAAAAATAATATCATAAGAAATATTTATTTTCAATTACAAAATTAAAAGCAGAGAAGATTTATCTTCTCTGCCGTTTTTGGAGCTGATAGTCGGATTCGAACCGACGACCTGTTCATTACGAGTGAACTGCTCTACCTACTGAGCCATATCAGCAATATGCACTTTGTTAAATTGCACTAAAAATTATACAATAAAATTCTCACAAGGTCAAGAGTTTGTTTTGTTTTTCATTAAAACACAGACTGCAGACTGCTTGTTTTGTTTTACTGAATATTTTTTGGTAAATTTATTCTTAATATTGAATGATAAATTCTTGATTTAGACATTTTCAAGTTGTATAATTAGAGAAATTATTACAAAAGGAAAATGTCTATGAAAATCACAGAAATATTAACAGACAAACTATCGTTGTCATTTGAGGTGTTTCCTCCAAAAACAGATACTGCTTTTGAAAATGTGCGTGCTGCGACTGAAGAAATTGCAAAGTTGCATCCGTCTTTTATGAGTGTAACATACGGTGCAGGCGGCGGCACAAGCAAATATACTTTGGATATTGCTAAACAAATAAATGATAAATATTCGGTGCCGTCGTTGGCTCACTTGACTTGCGTTTCATCTACTAAACAGACAGTTAGAGAGCGTATAGCAGATATCAAAGAAGCAGGCGTACAAAATGTAATGGCACTTCGAGGCGATATTCCTGCCGAACTTCAAAACTCAAACCGTGAAAAATGGGACTATCATCATGCCGTAGAACTTGTCAGGGAATTGAGAGAAGCGGGAGACGATTTGTGTATCGGCGGTGCGTGTTATCCTGAAATTCATCCCGAAAGTGAAAATCAAAAAGAAGACATTAAGTATTTAAAAGAAAAGGTTGACGCAGGGTGCGACTTCCTTACAACACAGATGTTTTTTGACAACAATTTACTTTATAATTTTCTTTATAAAATCCGTGAAGCAGGAATTACGGTTCCTGTAATTCCTGGTATAATGCCTATTACAAATGCAAATCAAGTTGCCCGTGCAATTAAACTTTCCGGCTCATTTATGCCACAAAGATTTAAGAGTCTTGTGGATAAATTCGGCTCAAATCCGTTGGCAATGAAACAGGCAGGAATTGCGTATGCGACTGACCAAATAATAGATTTATATGCAAACGGAATAACAAATGTTCATGTGTATTCTATGAACAAGCCCGATGTTGCAAGAAAAATTCAAGAAAATTTGAGCGATATTTTGGGAGTATATTAAAAAAATGAATTCTGTCGTTTTAACAAAAATATATGAAGAACCTTCCTACTGCGAAAAAGAAATATTGCGTTACTCAGGTTGCAAAGAAGCAGATGAAAAAGTAATATCTTTAGTTAATGAGTGCATCAACGAAGTGAAAGGCAAACTTACTTATAAAGTTTGTTATCGTGAATTTCCCGTGAAAATTGGCAATGGTTTTTGTGATTTTGAGTTTTTTTGTGCACATTCTGAAAACTTGTCAAAAAATCTCAACGGTTGCAGTAAGACCGTAGTTTTTGCAGCGACAGTCGGTGTAGGAATAGACCGTCTTATTGCGAAATACAGCAGACTTTCTCCGTCAAAAGCGTTAATGTTTCAGGCAATAGGTGCAGAAAGAATAGAGGCACTTTGCGATACCTTTTGTTCAGATATCGAAAAAGAGTACGGTGTTTTACTAAAGCCCCGATTCAGTCCCGGTTACGGAGATTTATCTATTGATGTTCAAAAAAATATTTTTTCACTTCTTGACCCTGAAAGGCGAATAGGACTTACGCTGAACGACAGTTTGCTGATGTCTCCGTCAAAATCTGTAACGGCGTTTGCCGGAATAGGAAATAATGTTGAAAATGTTGTAAACAAATGTACTGAATGTAATAAAACTGATTGTGAATTCAGAGGTGTCAAATGAATTTTAAAGAATATTTAAAAAACAATATCGTTTATCTTGACGGCGGTATGGGTACATTGCTTCAAGAAAAAGGTTTAAGGGCAGGAGAGTATCCTGAAAGATGGAATTTATCGCATCCTGAAATAATAACGGATATTCACAGAGCGTATTTTGACTCGGGAAGCAATGTTGTTTGTACAAATACATTTGGTGCAAATACTCTGAAATTCAGTGAAGATGAACTTGAAGAAATAATCAAATCGGCAATTCAAAATGCTGAAAATGCAAAAAAATCGTCTGTTTCAAATGCTGAAAAATTTATCGCACTTGACATTGGTCCGTCGGGAAAACTTTTAAAACCGCTCGGAGATTTTGATTTTGAAGATGCAGTAAAATTGTTTTCAACAACTGTAAAATTGGGTGCTGAATACGGTGCTGACCTTGTCATTATTGAAACTATGAATGACAGTTATGAAACGAAAGCGGCTCTTCTTGCAGTAAAGGAAAACTGCGACCTTTCCGTAATTGTTTCAAATGCATACACCGAAGACGGTAAACTGATGACAGGTGCAACCCCGTCTGCTATGGTTGCACTTCTTGAGGGTATGGGTGCCGATGTTATAGGAGCAAATTGTTCTCTCGGTCCGAAACAACTGCACGGAGTTGTTGAAGAATTGCTTGAAAAAGCGTCTGTACCAGTTGTGCTGAAGCCAAATGCGGGTCTTCCTAAATCGGTTGACGGAAAAACGATTTTTGATGTTACTGCCGATGAGTTTTCCGAAGAAGTTGCCGTACTTGTAAAAAAAGGCGTTCGTGTTATTGGCGGTTGTTGCGGTACAACTCCAAAATATATTGAATCTCTTTTTGAAAAGACAAAAGATTTTAAACCCGTTGATGTTAAACCGAAAAACATTACTGTTGTTTCATCTTATGCAAATGCAGTAGAGTTTGGAGAAAAACCGATTTTAATAGGCGAGCGTATCAATCCGACAGGTAAAAAGCGTTTTAAACAGGCACTTGTTGAAAATGATATTGATTATATTTTATCCGAAGGCGTAAAACAACAGGAAAAGGGTGTTCATATACTTGATGTTAATGTAGGTTTGCCTGATATTGACGAGGTGCAAATGCTAAAAGAAACTGTTTGTGAACTTCAGGCAGTTACGGATTTACCACTTCAAATTGATACATCGAACACCGCTGCTATGGAAACGGCTTTGCGAAGATATAACGGAAAAGCAATGATAAACTCCGTGAACGGCAAGAAAGAAAGTATGGAGTCGGTTTTTCCTCTTGTTAAAAAATACGGCGGACTTGTTGTTGCACTCACTCTTGATGAAAACGGAATTCCTGATACGGCTGAAGAGAGAGTTGAGATTGCAAAAAAAATATTAAAAACGGCTGACAAATACGGTGTTGAGAAAAAAGATATAATTTTCGATACGCTTGCAATGACAATCAGTGCTGATAATAAGGCAGCGGTTGCTACTGTTTCCTCTCTTAAAACAATTAAAAATGAACTCGGATGTCACACATCTTTAGGCGTTTCAAATGTTTCTTTCGGTCTGCCAAACAGAGATGCCGTGAACAGCACATTTTTTGCAATCGCTTTGGAAAACGGACTTTCTGCTGCAATAATGAATCCGTATTCTGCTGATATGATGAAAACTTACTACACATATAATGCTTTGAAAGGCTTTGACGAAAACTGTTCAGAATATATTGAAAATGCAAGTTCTTTTGTTTCAAATGTTATTTCATCTGTTGTTGTCGAAAATAAAGGTAACGAAAACTTTTCGTCTGAACTTCAGTACGCAATAGTCAAAGGACTTAAAGAAAAAGCATCGGAAATAACAAAAACACTTCTTTCATCAATACCTGCACTTCAAATTGTAAATGAAGAAATTATACCAGCACTTAATATTGTAGGTGACGGATTTGAACATAAAACAGTTTATCTTCCACAACTTTTAATGAGTGCCGAAGCCGCAAAAGGTGCGTTTGAAGTAATAAAGGCGTATATGTCAGGAAAAGAAAAAACTGCCGATAAAGGTACATTTGTAATTGCTACCGTGTATGGAGATATTCACGACATCGGCAAAAATATAGTGAAACTTTTGCTTGAAAATTACGGTTTCAATGTTGTTGATTTGGGAAGAGATGTACCGCCCGAAACGATTGTTGAAAAAGTTTTGGAACTTCACGCTTATTTAGTCGGTTTGAGTGCATTGATGACAACTACCGTGCCATCAATGGAGGAAACTATTAAACAACTTCGTGAAAAAGCACCGTGGTGTAAAATAGTTGTGGGCGGTGCAGTTCTTACTCAGGAATATGCTGATAAAATAGGTGCAGATAAGTATGCAAAAGACGCTATGGCTACTGTTCGATACGCTGAAAAAACAATAAATGAATTGAATGGCGATTAGTGGATTTACTTACTCAACAAAATACTAAAATATAAAAAAACACTGTGTTACAATGTTTGACTGTTGCACAGTGGTTTTTTGTATGCTTTTGTATATAGTCCTAAAATAGTCACTTAGTTTTTAAGTTAATTGACTTTAATTTTAAACGATATATAATATAGTTAGTAAAAGAAAAGGAGTGTAAGCAATGACACCGGCATTAATAATATTTGTAATAATAGCGTTACCGCTTGGACTAATAACAGGATTGTTAAGATAAAGGAGATTAAGCAAATGGAAGAAGAAAGCAAAGTATTAAAGATATTAAAAGCAATAGGCAAGGGTATCATTACAGTAATAGTTGGAATTTTTAGTTGTTTTATTGGTTTTTTTGCTCCTGAATTGTTCAGTAAGAAATAAGTTTTAATAAGTTTTGAACCATATTATTATAAAATGCAAAATAATTTGTGAAAATATTGTATATTATATTTATAGTGTTAAAAATTTAGAATATAGAGTAATATGGGAAAAGAAATTTAAGTGATACTGTTTGCTATGGATAACTCAGAATTAAAAAACGAATTAATAAAACGTTTGAAAAAATTTTCAGATGATGAAGAATTTGTATTGGGTGTAACAGTATTTGCCGATCATCCTGATGATATGAAAACAATTATTGATTATATAGACGCCGATGTTGAAGTTAATTATGAACAGTTGATACTTTTATCATTGGATTTGGATAATAAGCGTAAAGAACAAGAAGTTTAATTTACTAAACAGTTTTTGGAGATAAATAAGGACTTGAATACATTGAAAGAATATGAAAAATTTTTTTATGGTGTAGAGCCTTATGCCGAAAATGAAAAAACCGATGAAATACACACAGAAGAAGCATTCAATAGGTCATTAGCAACAATGTTAAAAGATATAAAAGAATGGACTGAATAAATATGGATTCAAAATCACAGAATTTTAAAGAATTTATTTATCGCATAGATACATTTGACGATACTGTATCGCCTAATGATTGGCTTTTATATTTCAAAGTTGACGAAATAATGTATTCTGACAAAACTGAAAACGAAAAACAAAAGGCAATTGAAGAATTGGAACAAAAATACAAGCGTAAAATTATTATAAAATAATTTGCTACTATGTGCTTTAATAAATGCAAAAGAATTTGTGAAAATATGAACAGTATACATACACAGTTGAAAATTTGGGATTGAGTTGTTAATAAACAAAAAGTTGGTAAATAAAATGGATAAAATAATTAAACAAAATCTTGAAAAAAAGTTAAGGAACATATTTGACGACGACGAGTTTGTTACTTGTGTTTTTGCTCATTTAAAAAGCGACTATGTAAGGAAAAAATTTATTAAGTATATCGAACACAATCCACAGGTAACATCTGAAGAATTAACACTAATGTCTATATCTGTATTTAGAGATGAGTTGTAAAAAATTATTACCAATGTTGTTAAAAATGCCGTTGTTATTGAAAAAATGTGATAATAGAAATATCTATTTCAATAGTTAGGATGGTGATTAAATGATAAAAGAGTTTTCATTTGATGAGTTGCCTTTGAATGGAATTGAAGTGGATGAGTATTGTTATTTGTTCTTGGAAAAATACGGTTTAGAATCGGATATTTTTAGAATTATAGATACGGAATATTATAAAGTAAAAAGCGTTGACGGTACACAGGTTAGTTTTTGGAATGAGTTGAGAAAAAAACTTTGTAAAGCCGGTTTTGAAAATGAAGTAATGGAACAAGATGAAATATTTATAAAAAAGATAAAAAAAGAACTTGAACAGATAAACATAAGAACCGGAAAGACAATGAGAGAAATGCGAAAGGACTATATTCCAATGTCAAAGCGTTGGGAAAAAGATTAACAATCGAAACATATAAAAAGTACAAGGAGAAATAATATGATGGAACAGCCTATTTGGTGGGAATATGCAATATTTGATGAAAACGGTTTTATCTCAGGAATCAAAAAAAATGCACCTGAAAATGTAAAAGAAGCATATCAGGAATATTTGAAAATAATTAAAAATGGAATAAAATTGTAAAAGCACTTTGAAAAATCAAGGTGCTTTTTTGTTGCCTGAAAGAAAGGAGTACGCAATGGCAAATAACGATATGGAAGTGATTGAGTACAAGATATTGAAATATCTGTACGAATGCTTAAAATCGGGGCACAGGGCTGTTTTGGAAGAGATTGCGTGGCATTGCAAACTGTTTGAAATCACAAGGGAATATTGGCTTGTGATAATGCAGGACCTTA
>OFMI01000124.1_pt1 | contig 73174 bp, 78 predicted proteins | sample 1541741 | NCBI WGS metagenome assembly OFMI01 (sample SAMN04209219, study PRJEB22552) | human gut metagenome | biome: gut; material: feces | host: Homo sapiens | place: USA: Oklahoma | reverse complement strand
TCGACCGTGAAGCATTTCTGAAGGAGTGCAGCGCCCTTGTATTTCTCGTTTTGAAGGATGCTTTCCACTGTACTGGTCTGCCAGCGTTGTTTTCTCGATGGAGTCGGAATCCCATCTGCTGTCAGTTCCTTTGCAATGGCTCCCGGCGTCAACCCCTCCATGAATCGAGTATAAATCCGGCGGACAACGATTGCCTCCTCCGGAACGACTTCTGGAAAACCGTCCGCTCCTTTGCGATAGCCGAGGAACTGCTTGTATGGGAGGGTGACCTTTCCATCGGCAAACCGTTTTCTCTGTCCCCAGGTAACATTCTCGGATATGGAGCGGCTTTCTTCCTGTGCCAAGCTGGACATAATCGTCAGCAGCAGTTCGCCCTTGCCGTCAAAGGTGTAAATGTTCTCCTTTTCAAAGTAGACTTCTACGCCTTTTTCTTTCAGCTTGCGGATGGTAACCAGGCTGTCGACCGTGTTTCGGGCGAAGCGGCTGACTGACTTTGTGACGATGAGGTCGATTTTACCGGACATGGCGTCGGCGATCATTTCATTAAAGCCAATCCGACGCTTGGTGTTCGTGCCGGAAATGCCCTCATCGGTATATACCTTTATAAACTCCCATTCGGGATTGCGTTTGATGTATTGCGTGTAGTAATCCACCTGCGCCTCGTAGCTGGTGAACTGCTCATCGCTGTCTGTGGACACTCTTGCGTATCCTGCGACCCGCCGTTTTTGTACAGCCACCCTGGAAAGGTGCGTCAGCGGATTGATGGTCGGCGGAATGACTGTGACCGACCGTGCTGCTGTTCTGTTCATTCCTTTTTCCTCCTTGCCTGTAATGCCCGCTGTCGTGCCTTTTCTTTCATTTCAGGCGTCCAGCTTTCTGCTCTGGAGCGGTCTTTCCATCGTTTAACGATTTCAGAACCGTCGTCCATGCAGTACACGACCACATTGTTTTTCTCTGCTCTGATTGCCGTTATTTTGCTTCTGACCATATCGCTGTCGATGCTGCCCTCTCCCAGCACCTCGCAGGTGAGGACTTCGAGCGTTTCTTCTGGAATCCGCTTAGCAGCACATTCAGATTTACCTTTGGTTTGGAATGTAGTGCAATTCCAGTAATGCTTTTTGCGGTAAGTGACGCGCTTATATGTGTTGCCGCACAGTCCGCAGCGAATCAGTCCCGAAAAAACTGAATGAGTCGGTTTTTTGCGGTTGGAAGTCTGTTGCGCCAGTATTCTGAGCCGCTCTTGTGCCTTATCAAATGTTGCCTGGTCGATGATTGGCTCATGCGTTCCCTCGGCATAGTACATCGGAAGCTCTCCTCGGTTCGGCAACAGCTTCTTTTCAATGTGGTTGTTGCGGTATCGCTTTTGCAGGAGCGCATTGCCGAGGTACTTTTCATTGGATAAGGTATTCCGCATCCGCTCCGCACACCATGTGCCGCCGAGAACGCCTTTATGTCCTCTGGCATCAAGGTCACGACAGATGGAACTCATGCTCTCGCCACCGTTGAACCGTGCAAATATTTCTCGGACGATGGCAGCGTCCACCTCATTCACCCTTATGCCGTCCGGCGTGATGTCATAGCCGAACAAAAAGCGGAGGTTGATGATTTCTCCGTTTTCAAAGGCTTTTCGGACACGCCATTTCTGATTTTCACTGGCTGACAAACTCTCTTCCTGTGCGTAGGACGCCAGGATGGTCATCATCAGCTCACCGTCGGAACTCTGTGTGTGGATGTGCTGCTCTTCAAAGAACACATCTACGCCCAGGCTTTTCAGCTCTCGGACAGTCTGAAGAAGCGTCACCGTATTTCTGGCGAAACGGGATATGCTCTTCGTAATAACAAGATCGATGTTCCCTTGGCGGCACTCCTCAATCATGTGCTGAAACCCGGCTCGTTCTCTTTTTGTGCCGGTCACAGCCTCATCACTGAAAACGCCGCAGTACATCCACCCGTTGTGGCTCTGAATCATTTTACTGTAATAACTGACTTGTGCGGATAGTGAATGCAGCATGGCATCCTTTCCTGTGGAAACACGGGCATAAGCGCAAACACGCAAAGCTTTCGGCTGTGCGGGTATTAGGGCATCGACCCTTTCTACAACTCTCTCCATTTGATTCACCTCCCTTGGTGTGTGACATATTACCTCTAAAAACACGATATATCCAGCGATTTCAGCGGAATATACTACACGAAGATATGCCGTATTTATTGGCTATAATTGTATCGATCTTAGCGTACTCTTTGGCTGATATCAGCCCCTTGGAACGCATACTCCGGGCGAGTGCCATCGCCATCTGGTAGGCAAACAGACGCTTATCGTAATCAATCATGGTCGGTCTCCTTCCTGCGGAATTTCAAATAGCAGTCACGGGAGCAGAACGCCCGATGGCTGTTGCCATAGCTTTCAAACTGCTTCCCGCAATGTCGGCAAGTGAGTGTGTAGTACGCTTTTCGCTGCACTCTTTCGGGGTGCGCGTTCCACCACGCCATTCGGCAGGCATCGGAGCAGAACATCCTTTTCCGTTTATGCGGTGTCTGCTCAAGCGGAGTCAGGCAGTTTCGGCACAGGGCATTTGAGTCCGGTATCTCTTTGATCTGCACAGGATGCCTGGCGCAAAAGGACTTTACTGTGTTTAGCGGTAGCCCTGTTATAGCGGATATTTTCTTATATCCGTAGCCCTGGTGTTGGAGTTCCACAATTCGTGAGCGTTCCGTGTCTGTCATAGTGATTGATACCTCATTCCTGAGAAATAGCGTTTCTCGCTATACCCAGAGAAAAGGCACTTTTGTCAGGGTAAAATGGGAAAAAAATAACGCCCTCCACGGAAAAATCCGCAGAGGGCGTGTGATAGGTTCGGTTTACTTATTCGGGATCTTCAGCTTCATACCGCTGTAGATGACATTGCTTTTCAGCCCGTTCAGGCTGACGATCTCCTTGTAGCGGGCTCCGCTTGCGAGGTAGGTCTTTGCGATTCCCCAGAGCGTGTCACCATGCACCACGGTGTGGATGCGGTAGTCCCCGGCGGGTTTCGTGCCTGCCACGGCAAGCGCAGAGGTCTTGACCGGCGACATGATGGCGTACCTGCCGGATTCATCCTTATTGATGACGGCACGGTCGCCGCTGACCTCTATCACATACCAGCGGAGCTTCTTCACCCAGCCGGGAATGGCTTTGCCGTTATAGTAGGTGCTGCCCGTGATGGTCACGAGGTCACCGACCTTGATAGACCCGGTGGGCTTGCCCGGTTCAACCGGCTTCACCTCACTGCCGAGCGCTGCCGTGACCTTGGATGCCAAATCGCCCATACGGGCATACATCCAGTTGCCGGGACAACTCTTGTTCGCAAACCATCTGTGGACGGTCAGCACCATCTCGTCGGATTTCGGGGTGTAGTTGAGTGTCTTGGTCTTATCGCCCAGCCAGATCAACTTGGTTTTGCCGTTGCGCTTGCAGATGTCGGTGCAAAGCTCGATGAGTCTCTTGTACACCACATCCTTAAAAGCGTAAGGCTCGGTGTTGTCGCTGGCACACTCGATGGTGATAGCTCTCTGGTCGTTGGCTGCGGAGGAGGAGCACCAGGAGCGGTTTTTCTCTTCCACATACATCCCGACCCGACCGTCCACGCCGATGCCATAGTTGCTGCTTGCCTGCCGTGAGGTCGGCAAAAAGATGTTGCCCAGCGTTTCCACACTGCACTGACCCACAACGCAGTGGGGCGTGATGCGGTCAATGCTGTGGGTGCGCTGCCCGGAGTGGTTCGGGCTGAGTTTGGTGTAGGACACCAGCGGGCTATTCGTATAAGCCATATTATTCGTCCTCCTTTTCAGCGCGGTCATGAAGCTGCTCCAGCACGGATTTCAGCTTCTGCGGGATGGGCAGTCCCAGGTATGCGGCGTTTTCCAACAGGGACACGCCCTCATTCGACAAATAGAAGAAAATGACGGCGGTACGCATCACCGAGCCGCTGCCGATGACGCGGGTGTCGAGAATATGCCCGATGCCGACCAGGGCGAAGATTAGCACCTTTTTGAAAATGCCCTTGAAGCCCACGGCGCTGGACAGCTTCTTGTCCACCACGGCGCACATGATGCCGGTGATGTAGTCGATGACTACGAAAGCCAGAAGCGCGTAAAGCAAGCCGTCACATCCTCCCAAGAACCATCCGAGCCAGCCGCCGATACCGGCGAACACCACCTGAATGGTCGTCCAAAATTCTTTCATGTTGTTTGTCCTCCTTTGAAATTAAAAATGGGTATGAAAAAAGTGACGCCGGAGCGTCACACTTTTCCGATGGCATAGATTGATACCTTGTAGGTTGCCGATGGTACCGTATTTGGTCTTACGGCAAATATCTTTCCGGGGTTGGTCGTTGTAGACCAGCTACTCGAACTGCCTCGCTCCACAAACATGGCGTAATTGCTGTTCTCCGTGGAGATATGGACATGAGGAATTTCCGCGAAGGTAAATGGAAAATTAGGGAGCGCAATTGCGCCGCTCTCATAGAGCACGCCCCAGGCCGTCGAAATGGCGGTCGTAAAGGAATACTGACCCCAACATTCCGCTGTACCGCTTTTCCATTTACGGTAATTCCAGATGCCGCTTGTCCCTTGCTGAATGACAAAATCCGCAAGGGGTGAGCCATCCACCCGCATATCCCCGGCAACATCCAGCATGGCTTGTGGCTCCGGCGTGTTGATGCCGACCTTCTTTTTCCGAAGCGCAATGAGCGGTGTACCCTGCGGGACAGTAAAATACAGATCCAGACTACTCAAAGAATAGAGCTTGTCTTGGATCTGCAAATGGAAGTCGTAGGAACTGTTGGCATCCAGATTGCACAGTTCCAAATTGGAGTAGCTGAAAGAGGTTCCGCTTTTTGTCGTGCCGGAATAGATGCTGGTGTAGCTGCCGTAGCTGCTCTCACTGGTTTTCTTGTACCGATACCGCACATAAACAACGCTGTTTTTCTGCGTCCCGTCTACGTTCACAGCAGAAATAGAGCCACTGAATTTGAGCTGCATTTCCGCTTCAATGTCGTTGGTTCGCCGGAGCGTTATCGAGGATATTTTCGGCTTGGTGTATGGGATGACCGTAATAGTTTGAGAAACGCTGGCGGTATAACCGCGGGAGTCCGTGACCGTGAGCGTGACCGTTACGCTGCCGGACTTGGCGATCTTTCCAACAGATAAGGCAGAGCCGGTAGTGTTAGAGGATGACAGCCCGTTGCAGGAAGCTGTGTAGTTGGAAATGCTGGCACCGTTTTTTGCAGTTGCCGTTCTGGGCGTGACCTTGAGGGTCGAGTAGTTCTGAACGAATAGCTGGTCGTTGCCTGTGAGGTTTTTCGTGGTCGTGTAGCTGTCGGCATAAGTGAATCCGCTTATGGTCGGAGCAGAATTGGTCGCCGTGGTCAGTACAGTGGCGGTCTTGCTTGAGGTGCTGCCGATCTGCGTAGACCCGCTGTAAGACGAAACAGCAAAGGTACCTGTGAACGACTTGATGGATGCCATAGCGTTCAAAAGCGTTGTTCTCTGCGCCGATGTCAGCGTGACCGTGCGGTTCGCCGTGCCCTTCGACCAGGAAAGCCCAGAAATGGTCAATATCGTTGTGCCGCCATTTTTGAGCACCAGCGTATTGGTGTAGGAGGCTTCGTACACGGTCACATTGATGGTAATGGAAACCGTGGCATTGTCCGCCGTCACCGTGTTGACACTATTCACCACAGCACCGCCCAGCGTCTTGACCGTGGAACTGCCGGAAGTGCCGTAGACATGGTTGTACTGCCGCCTTGCTCTGACCCTCACCGTGTAGCTTGTATTCGGTGAGAGCGAGGTGATCGTCACACTGGCACTGGTGGATGCCGTCGTTGAGAACTGCGTCCAGCTCGAACCGCCGTTTGTGCTGTACTGCCAGACGTCCGCCGTGGCAGAGGATGTAGCGGAGATTTTGAACCCGTTTGCCGTGACATTCGATGTACTGAATGTAACTGTGGGAGCAGAGCGGTCAATGGTAGTCAGCGTCAAGCTGCCGCCGTATTCCTGTGAACCGTAGATATAAACACGGGTCGAGAATCCGACCGCAATCGTTTTGCTGCCGTTGCTGTTGTGAGCTACAGTAATCGTGCCACTGACAGAACCTTTCTTTGCCGGGAAAACACGGTCATCCCAATAGGTACGGTCCTTTGAATATACGGTTGTACCATTGATCGTTACAGTGGTCGTGTCAATGGTGTAATAAGTGGATGCGCCACCGGTAGAGGTCAGCGTCCAGGAAAGTGTCGAGCTGTTACCGACCACATTCACGCTTTCTGAAATGTCCAGTTGAAGATAGCGCCCATCGTATGCCGCGCTTTTCCAAGTTGCCATAGTTTTCCCTCCTTAATCCAGAATGACGATGTTCAGCCCTTCGGACGCCGTCGGCATCGGGACAAACTTCGTTTTACCCACGGTCAGTTCGCCGTCCACCGTGGTTTTCTTGGTTTGCGTTTCGTCCTTGTTCAGGGTGAAAATCACCTCATCGTTGTAGTAACCGGCGAACTCCGTGTTCGTGATGACCGTCCGCTGGGACGATGCGCTGTTGGATACCTCGATGCCCCGCTTGTCGATCTTGACCTCCTGCGTGTAGATTTCGTTGGGTGCAGGCGTCCACTTTCGGGGAATCGCTCCTTCGGAAATCATGATGTCGGCGAGATAAATGGACGCATCCCGACAGTAGCAGTAAATACGCAACGTGGGGTCGGTCACATCCGTGAGCGTTACGGAGTAATCCGTCCAGTCAAACGCCGTGGACTTATTGAACAGGTACTTGGTTTTGTTACCGTTGTAGGTCACATAGAAATACCCGGACATGGTCGAGGTTTTCTTTGCCCGAACCGAGATCGTATAAGTGCCGGGAACCACACCTCGGATGTACTGCGACAACGAGGAGTATGCGCCCAGCACAAAGCAGGAGTCGGAAATTGTGTTGTTCTGGGTATCGGTGGAGGTATCTGTTTTTACCGTACCGGAGTAACTCCAATCATCCGTGATGCCGTTCAGCCCGGAAGAGTTCTGCACATAGTTGATGCCGCCGATGTACTGCTCCTGCATGGTGACGGACAGTCCATTCACCGTGTGTTCCAATTCCGAAACACGGCTTTCGGAGTTCAGCACCCGTTCCTCCAGGACGCCCTGGTCGTTGGACACTGTTTCCACCGTTTCGGTAAGGGTCGCCACATAGCTGTTCAGCCCGTCGATGGTCTGCTGGAACTGTGCGTCCTTCTCGGTCAGAATGGAAATGGTGGTGCGGATCGTTTCAATGTCGTTCTGCACCACCCATTCATTTCCGTCCCATATCTTCGTTTCCGGCGGGGTCACGGAAGTATCCACCCAGAGCTGCCCCTCATAGGGGTTCTCCGGCGGCGTGTCCGAGGTGACCACATCGCAGAGACTGATAATCGTGAACTGTGCCGATGCGATCATCTCACCACCTCCTTAAAGTGCCACAACGACCATAAAGGTTGCCTTGGTATCCACATCGGCACTGGACACCGACAGGGTCTTGCCGGTCTTGCTGCCGTTGGTTCCCCAAGAGGTATCGACTACACCATCCTTGTTGTACTTCGTCCAGGTGTAACTGCCGTTTCCGGCTGCGTCCACCTCGGAGCCTGCCTGATAGCAGACGGCGGTCAGCACAGTCGTGCCCTGGCCGTTCTTGAACACATCGCCGCCCGTGGAGGTGACGATGATCTGCAGCGGGTCAGAGTTGTCGATGAAGGTCGCCACGTCGAAAAACTTCGTGTTATAAGAAGCCGATGCGGAATCCGTGTCCTGGGCACAGCACTTGAACACAGCGTAGCTGTCCACCGCTGCGGCGTAGACCGTGAGCGTATTGGTGGCCGTGCCGGTGTATTTGTCGGCGGTATCCGAGAGCTTGCGCCAGCCGATACCGAAGTCCGCATCATAGCCGGTGGAAGAGGTAGCAGTGACAGATGCGTCCATGACCGCCCACTTGTAGCTGACCTTGGTGGTGTCCACCGTAGAGCCACGCCACAGCTCGGCCTTGGCGGTCAGACTGGCGACTTCCTCGTTCTTGAACACATTGCCGTTAGGCGTGGTGACCAGCAGGTCAACGATGCCGGAGCCGTTGACCACACGGGAGAAGGAAATGGTCAGCGGATGGGTCAGCGACAGTCCGGTGCTTTCGTCCTTGTAGGTGATGACGCAGCGGTAGTCGATGCCGGGCAACTCCGCCATGACATTGGCCTTGACCGTAAGAATGTGGCTCTTGGCACCGCTCAATCCGTAGTTCGTACCTGCGGTGATGGCGGTGTTACTGTCGCCCACATACCACTTGACCGAGGTGACATTGGCGGTGGCGATCTGGTCGGCGGTGGTGCCGATGACATACAGACTGGGTGTCAGAACGAGGTTCTTCGTTTTCCAGTCCGGGGTATAACTGCCGTTGTCGGGGTTATACATCTGAGTCTTGGCGAGGTTCGAGCCGATGTACCCCGTCAGCGTCAGTGCGTCATTGTAGTCGATGATGGTAAACTGGCCTTGTGCTTTGCTCATGTGAGAAGCCTCCTTTGAAGTTGTTGTATCTGAACCGGACACTGTGCCGGCTTCTGTTGTGGGTTCTGCGGTTGCCATAGTAAATTCCTCCGTTATAACAGGCTTTGCCTGGTCGTGGTGTCGATGAGGTCACAATAAAAAGTGGCGCGGACTTTGACATCCGCACCGGTGATGACCACGGACTTTGCGCCGCCGAAATGCTGCTCGTTCCAGACTTTGTCCGCTTCCGTATCCTCAGACACCCTTGTCCAGACAAACTGGTTGGCATCCAGCATGTCGGTGATGTCCTCGTCCCAGGAGTACACCTTGGCGGAAAGCAGCGTTTTCACATTGCCGTTTTTGAAGATGTTCCCGTTGGACGAGATGATGACCAGCCGGAGCATTTTCTGCTCCTCAATGGTGGTAATGCGGTCGCTGACCTCGGTGACCTCCTTGCTGGTGGCGTAGGCACGAAGCACGACTTCGCCGCTCTCCAAATCCCAATAAGACGAGCCGTCCTGCGACTGGATAACACCTGCCTTGATAATGTTCGCCACCAGAGAGCCGGAGGTTATGAAGTCTGCGACAATCTGACCGTCTGCCGTGATGGCGGTTTCGTAGGGACCGTTGTAGCCATTGTGACTGAAGCCAAGACCGCCCACATTCCACCGCCAAACATTGACGGCCTCATCAATGGAGGGAGCGTCCAGAATGAGCAGCTCATAGGGCTGTCCGTTTTCGCTGTCTGTGTTAATAACCACATAGCCGCCGCTCTGGCCGGTGATAAGCCCAGTCGCTTTTCCAATAGCGGTTTGGAGCAGCTTCGGAAAGCGTCCCACCGTGGATTCCACCTTGTCGACCGTGGACTGCACCTCGGAGATGGTGGTGATCATGCTGGACTTGCTCTGACCGAGGGAAATGCTCTTGTACCGCTCGGCCAGGGTATTGTATACGGTTTCGATGACCATAGCCGACACGCTGACACCCAGAAGCGAGTGCCGGATGGTGACGGTATCGCAGAGGTTGACCCGCTCCAGGAGTGCCGAATACTCCGGCTGTTTCCAGAGCGGCTCAAAGGACACCTTCACCGTGGGAATGGTCGCTCCCAGCGGATTGGCCTTGATGTAGCTGTTGGCTTTGGCTCTGAGGGCTTCCTCGGCCACAACTCCGTCAAATTGGTCGGAGAAATCCATAATGAGCGTTTTTGCCCGGACGATCTCCGAGGTCACAATGGGGAGCGTGACCTCCGGCAGCGTGACTACCGTTTCGGTGTCCGTGCCTTCCGGTGTGTATACGGCATACGGGAGCAGTGCGGTATACACTCCGCTGTTGTCTTCGTCCTGCTCCAATGCGGTGAGGTTCTTTCCGTATTCAATGACCACGCCGGTTTTCTGCCCACGGTGCGAATGGAACTTTACCGTGAAGTTGTCCCACTCAAATTCGCCGTACCATTTGGAGAGCATGGAGCCTTCCGTACCTCCGAGGCAGGCACGGACGCTTTTCGGCTGCGTGACGGAAAACGCCTTTGCATCCGAGTAGTCCGTCCAGCCCGTGAAGCGTGTATCTCCGGCAAGGAGCTGCGAGAGAATGAGCTGCGGAGAGCGACTCTCCGTCGAAAAAGGCAACACCGGCACATTGGCAAGGTCATAGGAGATGTGCTGACCGTAGATGGTGACGATGCCGTTTAAGGGCTTCGTGATGCGGTAAATACGGAATGCCTGGTCGGCGGCGGTATCGTTGGGCTTTGCCTTGATGACGCACTCCTTGGTGATAAGCCCATAGTGCTGACCGCTCACCGGGTATTTGAGCAGACACTCAAACACACCGTTTCGCTCTTCGGTCACTTCGCAGGAAATGGTGTCCGTCAGCACACCAAGGCCGAATGAGGAAAAGTCTGTTGTGTTAGGTGGATAAAAAACAGGAATCACGAACGCCACCTCCTTCCGGGCATAAAAATACCACCGGGGATTTCTCCACGGTGGCAAATGAGTTGTATTTAATAACGAAAACTTTATTTGCTTTGGAGTTCAACAACAATAATTTCCGGTCTGTTATTGAACCGAATGGGGATAATACTGTTGCCGATACCCCGGCTCACTATCATGGTCGTATTGTTTTCGGAGTACTTCCCGGCATCATATTTCGGGAAAAAGCCTTGATTCGGCGCAACAATTCCTCCAATAAAGGGCAATCGGAACTGCCCGCCATGCGCATGTCCGCTTAATACTAAGTCAATATTCTCAGATACATAGGCGCTAAATGTTTCCGGTCTGTGTGACAGCAGTACGCAATACTCACCTGTCAGATTCATTTCTTCGAGCTTGGTTTTCAGGATACTTTCTTGTATGGATGAATCTCGGTCGGTAAAATCGGGGTCATCCAGACCGGCAAGCAGTATCGTTTCATTGTTTTTCGCAAGTTCCATCGACTCATCATGGAGAACGATAACTCCTGCGTCAATTAGTTTCTTCTCAAGCTCCTGATATTTTTCGCCGATCCAAGCCTCATGGTTTCCGGTCACATAATAGCATGGTGCAATTTTAACAAGTCGTTGTATGAGGCTTTCCGCAATTTCAATGTTGGTCTTGCTCGAATCCACCAAATCGCCGGTTATAGCGATCATATCTGGCTTTTGTTTTTCAATAAGAGAGACAATATTACCGTTGTTTTTCCCAAAATGTGCGTTGTGTAAGTCGGATACAACGGAAATCCTGTAATGATTGAAAGCCGCAGGGATTTTCTCGCTCAAAACAGTATAATGCGTAATACCTACGGTCACATTTCCCCAAATTGTCCATGTTGTAAGCAAAACTACTAATATTGCTATACCAATAAGGATAAGCTTCTTTTTCAATTGCTCACCTCCGCTGTACACAAATACTCTCACAAAATTATATCATGAATCTGTGAACTTTTCAATCACCCACACCGAGAAGGGGTTTTATAGGCAGCACCACCTTGGGATGACTTCAATTCCGGTCACATCGCCAGTGCAGGCAATCGTGCAGTTTCCAGGCTTGAGAACCGGAAACACTGCACTTTTGACCGTATCGTTTTTGAGGACAGTACCTTTGAAGCAATTCATCAGCTCACTGTCTATCTCGATGTACTCGTCCAAGTCGGAAATCATCATGCCCCGTCCTTGGGGTTGTATCAGCAGCGCCACCGTACCGCTGCCATAGAGCTTGATGTACGGTCGGCTCTCAAACGCCGTCGGATTGGTAATCGTCAGTTCGGAGGCGTCAGCCGACACCGTTTCCTGTCCCGCAAAACTGTATTTGAAGGGCTTGCAGTTGAAGGTCACGGTGAAACTGCCGACCTTGTTCAGCTGCTCCTCAATGTCCAGATTGCCGGAGATGACGCCGTAGCGAAAATACTCCGCATCGTAAGAGTCGGAGAGTTCGTGGTATCTGTCCGGCTCGGAATAAAGCCAGCCCTTAATGTCCCGCAGGACTGCGGCAAGTGCGGCTATATTCTTCCGAGCGAGGAACACTGTGTAGGTCACCTTGATGTTGGCAAAGCGGCGGTTCGGATTGATGATGTCGCCGCTCCGACCGGGAATGGAGATGAACTCCGCATCGTACTCCGGTGCGGAGAACACATCCTTTGTCTCAATATGCAGGCCGAAATCAGCGGAACTGCGGCCGTTGTAGGTGAAATAGGTCATGCGAATACCACTCCTTTCCGCTGGGCGAACTGATTCGCCGTTTCCATGACTTCGTTGGTGAGCTGACGGATATCCTCACTGCTGTAATTGTTGAAGGTGGCGATGTTCAGAGCGATGGTGAAAGCGGACGCCGCCTTGCCGACCACGCCGTCCACGGCGGAGCGGATCGAGCCATTCACATCAAAGTCGGTGGGCAGAGCTGTCTGCATATCATGGGCAAGGTCGCCCATGACGCCGTTGATGTCCTCTGCCATCCCTTCGGCGGCTTTGACCGCTTCATCGCCGTTGTCGTCAATGGAGCCAGCAAGACCCTTGACCAGCATTTCACCGACCCACGCCATCTCCTTCGAGGGCGAATGGATACCGAAGAAATCGCAGATACCGTCCCAGATGGAAGAGATCCACCCGGACACCTTGTCCCACAGCCATGAGGCAAGCTGGGTAATACCGCTCCACAGTCCCTTGACGATGTTGCCGCCGATCTCCACGATTTTATACATCAGAGAGCCGAAGGCTTTCACGATACCCGCAATGATCTGCGGCACGGCCTTGACGATTTCCACGATGATAGTGGGCAGATTCTCGATGAGGGACACGAATAGCTTTACGCCTGCCATGATGATCTTGTCGATGTTTCCGACCAGAGCGTTGATAATACCGGAGATGATTTGCGGGATCGCCTGCACGATGGTGGTGATGATCTGCGGCAGGGCTTGAATGAGGGAAATCAGCAGGTCGATGCCCGCTTGAATAATGAGCGGTATCGCATTCAGCACCGCGTTGATAATACCGTCAATGATTTTCGGAATGGCTTCCACGATTGCCATAATGATATCCGGCAATGCGGCAACAAGCGAGGTCAAAAGCTGAATGCCTGTTTCGATAATCTGCGGAATCGAATCCAGTAAGAAGGTAATGATACTGTTGATAATCTCCGGCAGAGCAGCAATCAGCACGGGTATTGCGTCCAGGAGTCCCTGTGCCAGTCCGGTGATAAGCTGTAAGGCTGCGTCAAGGAGCATCGGCAGGCTGTCCACCAGACCTTGTACGATGGTGACGATTGCCTGCACCGCTGCCGGGATGAGCGTGGGCAGTGCATCCGCAATGCCTGTCACAAGTGTAGACACCAGCTGAACCGCCGCTTCAATGAGCAGGGGCAGATTCTCGATTAGCGTGTTCACGATGGTCATGAGAGCGGACACCGCCGCCGGGATAAGCTGCGGAAGCAAAGACAGCAGCGTTTCCAGCACCTGCGAGAACAGCTCGGTGACCGCTTCCAGCAGTGTGGGCAGCAGTTCACCCACAGCCGTCAGCAGAGCGTCCAGTGCCGTGGGCAGAGCCGCCACGATGTTCTCAATAACCGGGGTAATGTTTGCCACCACAGTCTTGAAGGCGTCCACCATGTTGTTGCACAGCAGCTCCATGTCAGCGTCCGCATCGCCGAAGCCTACGATGAGGTTCGAGACGGCAGATTTCAGCGCATTGACAGAGCCGGAAATGGTAGCTTCCGCTTCCTTGGCGGTGGTGCCTGCAATGTCCATGCTTTCCTGCATGACATGGATGGCTTCCACCACATCTGCGTAGGAGGAGATGTCATACTTGACGCCGGATATCTTCTCCGCATCGGCGAGCAGTCGCTCCATTTCCTGCTTTGTGCCGCCGTAGCCGAGCTTGAGGTTGTCGAGCATCGTGTAGTTCTGCTTGGCAAAACCCTGATAGGCATTCTGAATGGAGGACATATCCGTGCCCGTCTTGTTGGCGTTATCGGACATATCCGTAATTGCCATATCCGCATACTTTGCGGCTTTCTCGGTATCGCCGCCGAGGGACTGGATGAGGCTTGCGGAAAAGCCTGTGACCGTCTCCATGTACTCGTTGGCAGAAAGTCCTGCCGTTTTGTATGCATTAGCGGCGTACCGCTGGATCTCCTGCGAGGAGTCCTTGAACAGGGTGTCAACACCGCCGACCAACTGCTCGTAGTCAGCATAGGCGGCGATGACTTCTTTGCCGAGCTTTACGGCGGCGGCACCTGCGGCAACAGCCACAGCACCGAGTGCCACACCTACGGTTTTGAGAACCTTGCCGAAGCCTTCAAACTTACTGCCGGATTCCTCCGCAGCCTTGCCGCCCTCCTTGATGGCTTTCTCATTTTCGTCCAGCTCCCGGTTCATGTCGTTGAGGGCGGCTTCGGCATTGTTGAGTTGAATCTGCCAGTTCTGGGTGCGGCGGTCGTTCTCTCCAAAGGAGGTGGCGGCATTCTGCAGAGCCTTGCGAAGGGTGTCGATTTTTGTTGTCTGTTCATCGATCTCTTTTCGCAGCACCTTATTCCGTGCGGCGAGTGCCTCCACGGATTTATCGTTTTTATCGAACTGAGAGGTGGCGAGCTTCATTTCGGAGCCGAGCACCTTGAAGGACTGGTTGATGTCTGCAAGTGCTTTTTTGAACTCCTTTTCGCCCTCAAGACCGATCTTCAGTCCGAAACTGTCTGCCATTCGCCGTCACCTCCTTAAATGCCGTCCGGGATAATATCGTCAATGTAGTGTTCGTGAGCAGGAATAGCCTGCCCGTTATACTGTTTGTGGCATTCCCACAGATCCAGCAGCAGACCAAACGGCATCAGCCACACCTCATCCTGCGACAGATGAAGGTGGGCAAGGCCATAATAGAGAAGCCGGGTAAACAGCTCCGCATCGGAGACCGTTACCCGACTTGCGCGTTTTTTGCGTCTTTCTCGCTTTCCACATTCCGCTTGGTGCCCTTGTAGAGAGCTTCCGTAATGGCGGTTTTGTATCCGGCGAGATCAAGCGGCGTGGTCAGAAGCTCCACCACATCCTCGGTGAGCTGTTCCTTTGGATGCTCCTTATCCTTGAGGTTGTGGATGAGGATGCTCTGATTTGCCAGAAGCGTGATGAGCCACACGATCTCTCCGATGGCCATTTCAAAGTTCTCGGACTTCATCAGCTTCTCGCCGAGGTTTTCCAGCCCGCCATAGCGACCGGCTATTTCCTTGGTAGCCTTGGTGGTAAGCAGGAGTGTATATTCCTCATCCCCGATGGTGATGACTGCAGTTCTCTCGTTATCCATTGTGCGTTACCTCCGTTAACCCTGTTTTTCGGGTGTCGTGGTATAGGTCGGCTCATAGACTTCCTTATACCAGTTCGTGATGGTCGCTGCGGTCACATCGCCCTCCAAAGCCTCCGCTTTCCACGGGTGTTTGCCGCCTGCGTCTGCCTTGTTGCGGCGAAGGATAGTACCTTCAATGGTGGGTGTAGAGAATGTGATGCTGTCACCCTTGGTGGCAAGGTTCGTCGCCGGAATACCGAATTTCACTCGGTACAGCCAGTAATACTTGTACTTGCCGTTGGACTTCTTGGCACGGAAGCCAACTGCCACAGGGTCACCGCCGTCCTCGGATGCGGAAATCAGCACCTTGTTTTTGTCGATGGTTGCACCCGTGAGGTCGGATGCCGCCGCAGAGCCGATATCGTCAATGCCGAGGGAGAGTGTGCCGGATTTGAATTCCTTCACGATCTCCGAAGCGCCGTCATCGGCATAGAGCGTCGCTTCCGCCAGTTCCACCGAAAGGTCAGCGGAGATGGCTTTCGCAAGCTGAGACGGCGTACCGTATGTTTCCTCACCGGCATCGTTCTCGGTGATTTTTGCGTAATACAGTCTGTCAAGACCGATCGTTGCCATGATTCATTCCTCCAGTTCGTAGATTTGCGCCACATCAATGGCGTAGTGATGGTAGCCGGTTTCGGTCTCAAAGCCGATGTACCGGCGGTCGGTAATATAAAAGTCCGCACCAAGCAAGGCGCGGACAAGTGAATTTTTCAGCTTGGTATAGCTGCCCTTTGTGAAGAGGGACAGCCGTGCCTCCTGCGTTTCGCAGCCTGGGGCGTTGTCGGCGTGAAGCTCAAAGCTGTCCGACAGCGGCGTAATCACCAGATAGGTGTCCGGCGCTTTGCCGGAAAACACACCCGTTTCCACTGGAACACCGCAATGCTCGGCGATGGTTTGTAAATCGGATAGAAGACTCACAGCTTTTCCACCTCCTCATCCAGCGCCTTGGTCATGGCATCGATGCATTCCTGCCGGGATGCCGTTTTCGCAGGCTTCAGAAACGGCTTTGCAGGCTGACCGTGCTTGCCGTATTCGAGAATGTTGGCCAGCTTGGCATTGCTGCCGCCGTCCGAGCGTGGCTCGGCAAAACCGACCTTGATGTCGTGGTTTCCGTCCCGGTTCAGCTTGGATGGAGAAAGGCCGAGTGCGCCCTCCAGTTCGCCCGTGGTGCGGGATTTGAACTTTGTCCCTCTGCCGATAACGGAGGAAAGATTGCTCTTGACTCTCTTCAGCACGACTTCGCCACCGGCCTGCAGGACGGTATCTGCCACGCTGTCAAAATTGCTGCCGAGCTTGGATATCTTCAGAAGAAAATCCTCCGGCATTTTCATATCGCACTTAGCCAACGGTTGGCACCTCCTTTTTCGCCAGCACCTCAATGTACATCCCACGCCCCTTTACATCCTCCACGGACACAATGTCGTAGCGACAATCATCGCAGATGAGAAACTGGTCTGTGGTGATTGTCAGCCCCGGAATCCGCCGAAAGCGGAACAGGTCGGTCGCTTCACTGAATGCAGCGAGGTTTGCCCACCGCTGACTGCCGTGCCGACCTTCCCGGTACACACGGACGGAAGCGAGGACTTCATCCTCGGAATGTGTAAAGCCCTCGCTGTCCTTTATCTGCCTTGTTTCCACAATATCGGCAAAGCCGTTCATTTTTCCGAAACTCATACCTGCCACCGCCTATCCAAGCGGAGCAGCAGATTTACCGTGTTCCACACCTGCTGTGCCGCTCCGGTATTATCCGCAAAGAAGCCGCCCGTGCTGCCGTCCCGGCTTTCATAGAAGTGGGACGACAGCATAATGACGGCTTGCTCTGTGGTGGGCGGCATAGGGTTTTCCTTGTAGTAGCCCTCCGGGATGTGCTGGTAGCTTTCGGCGTAAGAAACAGCGGCGGTGATGTAGCTTTTCAGCAAGGCATCATCCGCCGTGTGTTCCAGGATAAGGTTGGCTTTCACTTTGGAGAGAAGCTCGTCCATCACCGCCGCCTCCTTCCTTATTCGGTTTTCAGCTTGAGGATCTGAACGGCTTCGGGGAGAATGAGTTTGCCGTCCACACGCTCCTTGGCAACGAAACCGATCATACCGTTGCCTGCGAACAGCTCATTGAGCTGCTTGAAGGAACGGGTGCCGCGGTCGCCGATGTTGTAGTAGCTGTAATCACCGAAAGCGATAGCGTTCTCCGGTGCATACGCAGAGGTGTGAACCGTGTAGCCGAGAATGCGGTCCGGTTCGCCTGCCTGATAGGAAGGCTGCCAGATATACGCACCGTTGTTGTCCTTCAGCTTGCGGATCTGCGCGATGGTCTTGTCGTTCATAATGAAAGAAGCAGACTTGCGGTAGGGACGCTTCAGTGCATGGATGAGGGTGATGAGATCATCACTCTTGAGTGCCGCAGTCAGCGTTTCTGCCACATGACCACCGCCGGTCTCCGCAAACAGACCGAGGGGCTGACCGACACCGGTGCCGTTGAGGAATGCGTCCTCCTCGGCATTGGCGAGTGCCTTGCCAAACTCGGTGAGAATGTAATCCTCCAACTTGAACGCATTGTCGTAGAGCAGTTCCTCGGTCACCTTGATAGCGACATGGAGCTTGTGCGCGTCCAGAAGGATCTGTGCAAAGGTTGCGTCACCGAAAGAGAGTGCACCGCCTTCCTCAATCCACGCAGCGGCAGGCGCAGTCGCTGCAATGTTGATTTTATGCTCACCGGATGTGGTGATGGTGTGACCGAGCTTTCGCATGATGTTTTCCTCGGAAAGCGTCTGAATAAGGCGGGAATCATACTCCTCGGGTACGAGGTAGCCGCCGTCAGCGTCAACACCCTCGCGAAGGACATCGCTCACCTGGTGGAAGTTGCTGCGAAGGGCGGTAAGCATTCCGGTGCGGTAGGCATCGGAAGCACGACCGGTCTTGGGCTTCTCATCAGCGGTGGACTTGCCGTTCATGGGCTTCTCGGTGATGGGAGAGGAAGTGGGTCTGTTCAGCTGTGCTTCCATTGCGGACATGGCTTCCATGCGCTCGATCTCGGCACCGTAGTCCTGCACTTTCTTTTCCATCTGAGCATAGGTCTTGGCATCCTCTTCGGAAAGAAGGCCGTCCTTGTCGCGCTTGGTTTCCACAAATGCCTTTGCAGCGTTCCAAGCCTGGTTGCGCTTTTCACGCAGTTCGTTGATAGTCATATTGAATTACCTCCAGTTTTTAATAAGATTGAGCCGATCCATAAGGTCATCGGCTTTTTGTGTACGGTTGGATTTCGGTGTGATGGCGCACTTTGCGGCGATCTTCTCCATGAGAGAGTTCACCACATTCGCCTTGGAATACAGCATGGAAACGGCAGGCGTGGGTACCTCTTCTGATTCCGAGTTTCTCTGCATGATTCCGTCCGCAAAGCCGAGTTCCACAGCCTTGTTTGCGTCCATCCATGTTTCGGCATCCATGAGATGAGACAGTTTTGCACGAGACAGCCCCGTCTTGATCTCATAGGCGTTGATGATGGAATCCTTAACGCTTGAGAGCATCTCGATAGCTTTCTGCATCTCGTCCGAATTGCCGAATGCCGCCGTCATGGGGTTGTGGATCATAAGCATGGACACCGGGGACACCAGCACCTTCGTGCCTGCCATAGCGATGACGGATGCTGCGGATGCCGCAATGCCATCGATTTTCACGGTCACATCACCCTTGTAGTCCATGAGCATATTGTAGATTTGCGCTGCAGCCACGCAGTCGCCGCCGGGGCTGTTGATCCAGACAGTGATGTCACCGGAGCCCGCCATCAATTCGTCCTTGAAAAGCTGCGGCGTGACGTCATCGTCAAACCAACTTTCCTCGGCGATGGTCCCGTTCAGAAACAGCGTCCTCTCCTGAACCTGCTCCTGTGCCTCCTGATTGGTCACCGTTCGGGTCTTCCAATTCCAGAATTTCTTCATCGGATTTTTCCTCCTTTCCGTCATCGGTAGGTGTATTTGCAAAAGCCCCGGCATTTTTCAGCGGGAGCATATTGCCGTTAATGAGGTACAAATCGCCGCCATCCTCTGCCGGGATACGGTCGAGGTTTTCCAACTCTCGGATGTCGTTGGCGGACATCCAGCCGTTCTGCCGCCCGATGGCGTACCCGTTCATGCGGCTCTGATAGTCGCCGCGAAGCAGACCTTCCACATTGAATTTTGCAAAGTACTTCTTCTTTTCCTCGGAGTTCAGCAGGGAGCGTTGAATGGACTGCTCCCAACGGATAACCCAGGGGTCGAGGGTGTATTTTACAAACTCAAGGGACTGCTGCTCAATATTAGAAAAGCTCGACTTTTCCAGATCGCCGACCATGTGGGGAGGGACTCGGAAAATTCGAGCAATTTCATTGATTTGGAATTTGCGTGTTTCCAGGAACTGCGCCTGCTCCGGCGAGATGCCGATGGGCGTGTATTTCATGCCTTCCTCAAGCACAGCGATTTTATTGGCATTGCCGCTGCCGCCGAAGGTGGACTGCCAGCTCTCCCGCACACGCTGCGGGTCTTTGATCGTACCAGGGTGTTCCAACACACCGCCCGGTGCAGCACCATTGGCGAAGAACTTTGCACCATACTCCTCACAGGCGATAGCCATGCCGATGGCGTTCTTCGCCATGGCGATAGGGCTGTAGCCCACCAAGCCGTCAAAGCCCAAGCCGGGGATGTGAAGAATATCCGAAGGCTGAAGCGTTACGGAGAATTCCTTATATTTTATAGCTTCGTCCGAGCCACGGTAATAGGTGTAGTACAGCCGACCGTTTTCGTCTCTGTCCACGGACATCTTGTTGGGCATCAGCGGGTACAGAGCAACAATCTCGTTCTTACCGTTGCGGATGATCTGCGCATAGGCGTTGCCCCAGAGGAGCAGATGTGTCATGAGTGTTTCCCGGAACACGAAAGAACTCATCTCCGGGTTCGGCTCATCGTGGAGCAAGCGGTAGAGCGGATGATCGAGCGCCATTGCCTTGCCACCGCTGTCCGTGTATTTGTATAGGTGCAGCGGAAGCCCCGCCACAGCCTCAGACAGGATGCGGACACAGGAATACACGGCAGTCATCTGCATGGCGGAGCGTTCTGTCACCGCTTTGCCGGAAGTCGTGCCGCCCATAAAAAAGGCGTAGTTGCTGCCCGATGTGCGGTTCTGAGGCTTGTCCCTGGATTTGAACAGCCCTGAAAATACTGACATAAATCCTCCTTCTGTCCTGTTTATTGGACATCATTTTTGCTATAATTAAATCATAAAGAAAGGGGCAATAATTAATGATGAATATGAAAGAGTACATGAAAAAAGTTGGCGTGACGAAAGCTAAATATGTGGAACAATGGATAGAGCGTGATTTGATACCTGGCATCATTAGAGGCAAATCACTATCTGACACAGTGTTCCCCGATTCAGCACGACGTCCATATTGTGAAGGGTCTTTGAAACCTGAACTCTCGGCGGACAAAATTCGTGCTCACATCGTCAAAGCGTGTATTCAACGAAGGCATATCACCAAAGATACGTGTTACGCCAGTCAGGGTGAATTTGATGGTTACATTTGTGACCTTGAACAAGCTGGTCTGATTACCAAACGGCTGGAGGACGGTATCATGTACTATGATTCAACATTAAAAAGTGATACATATACCGGCAAAAGCCTGCAGGTAATTCGCCAGTTTGTATGCGATGCAATTGAAGCTGCAACTAAAGGTGCAACATCGGCAATGCTCGAAGCAAGCTAAATAAATAGCAGCCCTCGACTGTCATAAACAGACTCGGTCTTGTCGTTTCCACAGCGGATAGCACGGTCAAGTGCCATAATCGTTGCCACAGCACCATCGATTTTCTCTGTGGATTTTTCCTTGTCCGGCTTGATGTTTCCGGCAGGGTCGGTGCGGATGAAAATGTTGTCCATCATCCAGCGGAGGACAGGATGCCCGCCGTGGGCAATGCGCTGTTCCAGCACCAGTTTCATCAGTTCCTTGGTGGGCGGGGACATATCTTTGAAGCCCTGTCCAAAGGGAACGACCGTAAAACCCATGCCCTCAAGGTTCTGCACCATCTGCACAGCGCCCCAACGGTCGAAGGCGATCTCCCGGATATTGAAACGCTCACCCAGGCTCTCGATGAACTTCTCGATGTAGCCGTAATGAACAACATTACCCTCGGTGGTTTGGAGGTATCCTTGCCGCTCCCATACATCGTATGGCACATGGTCACGGCGGACTCGGAGGTCAAGGTTGTCTTCCGGTATCCAGAAGTACGGCAGGATGATGTATTTGTCGTTCTCATCTTCCGGCGGAAACACCAGAACGAATGCTGTAATATCCGTTGTGGAGGACAAGTCCAGACCGCCGTAGCAGACACGACCTTCCAGATCGTCCTCGCTGACGGCGAACTCGCACTTGTCCCACTTGTCCATGGGCATCCAGCGCACCGCCTGTTTGACCCACTGGTTGAGGCGAAGTTGTCGGAAGGAGTTCTCTTCGCCTGGGTTCTGCTTTGCCGACTCGCAGGCGTCCTTGACCTTGTCGATACCCACCGTAATGCCGAGGGATGGGTTGGCTTTCTTCCAGACCTTCGGGTCCGTCCAATCGTCCGATTCCTCCGCACCGTAGATAACGGGATAAAATGTGTGGTCGATTTTGCGACCCTCAATGATGTCCTTGGCCTTCTGGTGGATCTCATAGCAGATGGACTTTGTATCGTTGCCGGCCGTGGTGATGAGAAAGTATAGCGGCTGCATTCGTGCATCGCCGGAACCTTTGGTCATAACATCAAATAGCTTGCGGTTCGGTTGCGTGTGCAGCTCATCGAATACCACACCGTGTGTATTGAAGCCGTGCTTGTTGCCGACATCGGCGGAGAGCACCTGGTAGATACTGCCCGTCGGCTGATAAATGAGCCGCTTCTGGGAATCCAGTATCTTGACTCGTTTTGAAAGTGCCGGACACATCCGCACCATGTCAGCCGCCACATTGAACACGATGGATGCCTGCTGACGGTCGGCGGCACAGCCATAGACCTCGGCGCGTTCCTCACCATCGCCGCAGGTGAGCAGAAGTGCCACCGCAGCGGCAAGCTCCGACTTGCCCTGTTTCTTGGGAATCTCGATGTATGCCGTATTGAACTGTCGGTATCCGTTGGGTTTGAGGACACCGAAAATGTCCCGGATGATCTGCTCCTGCCAGTCGATAAGCTCGAAGGGCTTTCTCGCCCAGGTGCCTTTGGTGTGGCAGAGGCTTTCAATGAACATGACGGCGTAGTCTGCGGCATCCGCATCGTAGTGGGAGGTTTTCTCCATGAACCTTGTGGGCTTATATGTTTTCAGTTTTCGCAATTTCTCACCCCCTCCGGCAGAGCAATAAAAATAGCCGCCACCGAAATCGGTGCGACCTTCCGTACAACGAGCAGCAGCCCCTTTCGGAGCCGTTGCTTTGAGTTGTTGTGGCTTACCAGTTCTCGCTGTGGAGCAGAAGCTCCAGCGCAAGCTGTGTGTTTTCATCGGCGGGCTCAATGTCCCAGCCTCTGTCGTAGTTGCAGACGATGTATCCGTTGCGCTTGAGCATGAGCTTGGAAATGCGTCCGCCGTCGATACCCCACTCGGAGCCTTTGTCGTACTGCTTCATCCAGTAGTGAAAAACCTCACCGTTAACTCTGATGCTGCCTTCTTTCCACATAATCGTGTACCTCCGTTTGTTTTGTTGTGAGTGTATATTACCGTCATGTCCGGGATATATCCAGTCATTTTGGAGGCATATAGTACACGATTATTCGGAGTAAAAACTGTGTATTTTACAGCGTTATTCCGGCTGGTGGCAGCGGTGAATGGAGGCGATGATCTGCTCCTGCTCATCCGGCTTTACGCCGATGGAATCGAGCGCCTCCCGTGTGCCACAGTCCGGGCAGATGAGTGTTTCGTTGTCGAGCCTTGAAAGAGCCGGATGCTCCCGGTAGGCTTGCCCGCACCTGGGACAGACCGATATTCGGATGATTTTATTTTCCCTCATGATGTTCCTCCCCACATTTGAGATAAGCGTCTATCAGCACCACCCAGTCAAAGCCGAAATCGTCGTAGCCCTGGATGCAGGTCTGCATATAAGGAACGGATGGAATGCCGATGGGCCTGTCCTCGTGCATGATGTACACGAATACCCGGCGCTTACGGATTTTGCCCGTGCGGATACCCTTGATTGGTAGGGTCAACTCCTTCTTGTAATAGAAGTTCGGGAAGCCCTCGTAACGGTCCAGGGCTTTTTCATCCTCTGCGGTGACTTCCCATACAGCAACAGGAACTGAGACGCCGGACTTCTTTTCCACCGTAAGGTAAGAGCCTGTTTTGCTGCCCTTGAAAAGCAGTTCGTAATCCTTAAGAACCGATGTGCCGATGATCCGTGCCGACGGGCAGCGCATCCGCATCTGGCGGATATTGAGGTTGCTGCCGTAGGCGATGTAATAGCGTTTTTCCATAAAAAATACTCCTTTCCGAAGTTGCCTTCTACCACCGAAAGCCCGCCATCAGCGGGTTCGGGGGCCTCTGGGCTGCGTCCTTCAAGCGGCTGCTCTGCCGCTGCGGAAGGCTGCGTCCCCGTCAAGGCGCTTCGTTAGGAGCTCTCTTGCGGTCTTGAACTCCTCGCCGATAAAGCCAAGGCGAAGGAGCCAAGTGCGCATTGCGTATTTAGGATTCTCGTTTTGCTGGGGCTTGGGGCTTGCGGTTCTGACCGTCTTTGCCATCTGGCTCAGGGCGAGGCACAGCTGAATGTAGCTCTTAAGCTGTCCGGCGTGGAGCCCGTTCTGCTTGCCGTCCGCAGGGGCATCGAACTGGAAGAGCCGGAACTCGACCGTTCCCTTGGTGAAGGTGGCGTGGAGGTTCAGCATATGGTAGCGGCTGTCGTTGTAGTGCTGGCTTCTGCCGTAGTCGGCGTTCTGGCTACCGTACCAAATATCAGCCAAGGCTGCCATGGTGGTGGGTTTTCTGTTGTTCAGCCGTTCCAGGAATCTGGGGTCAACCGTGCGGCAGTAGCGGCTGATGCGGCCTCTGTCGAGGTTCAGTGCGCTTGCCAGGAGGTCTTCGTGGCTTGCCATGATGTTTGCGAGGTTTCGGAGCGTTTGGGGCGTGTGCCCCTTGGCGCCGATGTGGATGTGAACACCGCAGCCTCTTGTGGCATCACTTTTTGCTCCAGCTTTGCGCAGGTGGCGAATCAGCTCCTGCAAGGTTTCCATGTCAGCGTAGGTGAGGATCGGCGTGACCATCTCGCATTTTTCGCTGTCCGGTCCTGCGATGCTGACGTCCTTCTGGAATTTCCACTCGCGTCCGCGCTCATCCCAAGCCGACCAGGTGCAGTAGCCGTTGCGGCAAGCGGTGTTCTCGTACCGTCCGGTACCGAAGAAGGTGGCTGCCAGCCTTGCGGCCTTCTCTCTGGTGATGCTGTTCATTTCGACCTCGACCCCGATGGTCTGCTTCTTCATTTCGGCTACCTGGTTTTCTGTTCTCTGGCTCATGTTTGTGACCTCCGTTTTGGTTCGTTTTCCCTTTTGGTAGTCACATATTACCTCTGAAAGCACACTATATCCAGTTATATCTGAGCCATAAACTACACGATCTTGTGGTCTGCAAACTGTGTATATTACAGCAGTTTACGGCAGATGTCCTCACCATATGCCACGCTCAGACCGGAGCCGTTATCCCAGGCAACCATGATGGAACCGATATCGTCGACACCACGCACGGTGCCTTTTGTGCCAATAGGCGGTGCCTGGGGATCATCCATCCGAACAAGCTCTACACGGCTGCCGACCGGATATTCATTGCGGATACGCTCGACAGTCTCTTTACTCGGAAATCTCATGCTGCGCACCTCCGTTTCTGAAAGCCGAAGAGCCGGACAGGTTCTTCAGCAGGATTTTTCGAGCGGTTTTGTATTCCGCGCCGATGAAGCCGAGCCGCAGGAGAAAGCAGCGGAATGCATATTTCTCGTTGTCGGTGTGCTTTTCGGCGGCGCTGACACGCTTCTGATTCCGTGCCATTTCGCACAACTTGCAGATGAAGGTGTCGTAGGCGTTCATCTCATCCGGGGTGGGAGTTGCCGGGAACCAAGGGAAGGATACCTTCGTGTCCGTGATTTCCAGTGGCAGGTCAGCGACTCCGAGGGCTTTCTTGATAAGACTGCCCTTGGCGGCGATGAGTGCCTTGAGGTTCTCCAGATTGCTGTCTGTGAACAGGCTCTTCGGCATGGAAATGCAGACGGCGCAAGGCTCGTCCCCATCGTCGGTGTGGCTCAGGTCGATGTCAAAGCCCTCATCGTAGATGTGCTGAAGCAGCCGCTCAATGACCTCGCTGTCGGCACGGTCATCAAAGGAAAGGCTGCCGTTTCGGTCGATGGTGAAGTAGTCCACCTCATAGTTGAATGTGGGCGCACCGCAGTACTTTGCGGGGACACCGAGCCAGTCGGAGATAGTCTGCACAAGCCGCTTGCGCTCCGCACCCTGGGCATTGATTGTGATCGTCATGTTCGTGACCTCCTTGTTTTATGGTAGTCACATATTACCGTCAGGTTCGGTATATATCCAGTTATATCTTCACATTTCCGGTGTAGATTATGTCGGCGTATTATCGTTGCCGGACTGTGCATACCACACGATCCCGCAGAGCACGAACCATACGCACGGGAGCGCCACGCCGTTGCCCCACATCTTATATTCCGCACTGTCTGAGTACGGGTCTTTCAGCCACTTTGCGACCTGTTTGTCGGACTTCATTTTGCAGCCGGTCACTTCGGAGTAGGTCTTGAATACCTTGTGCCAAAAGTACATCTCCTCATCGGACGGTTTTTCCGTACCGAGGTCGGCACACCAGTTGTCCGGGAAACCTTGAAGTCTGGCACATTCGGTGGGCGTCAAACGCCGGACGGTGTATCCGCTTTGGATAGCGCCCGGTCCTTTGGCTACCAGTGTCGGCTGAAGCTCCTCTTCAAAGGTCGGAGCGAATTTGGCGTTCTGCCCCTGGTTGAAGGTGTCTCTGCCGATGCCGTAGCAAACGGCGGTCGGGTCTTTGTAGTCCCGTGCGAGGACGGTCGGTGCTTTTTCCTTGGAAACCTGGGTGAAGCTGCCCGTTGTCATACTGTACACGGCATGGCGGTCTACGGTATTAAGGGTAAAGCTGACATCCTCGTTGATGCCATCGCCCTGGGGACCGTTTTTGTCCTCACGGCCGATCATAGAGCCTTGCAGCACAAAGGTCTGCTGTTTTGTCCCGGCATTGGCACACACCACAGCGGAGCGGTCGCCCAGGTCACGAACCTCATCACGCTGATTCTGCGTGAAAGCGACCACGGCAATGCCGCCCTGATTGCAGGAGGGATTGCCGCCGTTACCGTCAAGCGTCCGTGCGGTTTCCGCTTCGTAGATTCCGCTGTGGGGATTATCCGACTTCATGGCGTTGGAGTCCTTGGAGGAGATGCCGAAGGGCTGAAGGACGCAGGTGAAGTTGTCCTTGTCCGGCATCCGCTGATTTCCACCTGCGTTCTGCTTGGTGAGGGTCGGAGAAATATGCCCACCGTCCCAGCTGCAAGGTTCAAACAATGTCTGGTCATTGTTGCAGGACAGGGTCGCGGACTTGTTTTCCTGGATGAGCGGACCCTTGCCGCCGCCTTCGCAGCCGGAGCGGATCTTCATCGTGTACGGCGCATCATCCGAAACCACAAACGGCTGGTTGTTGCCGCCCATTCCGTAGGTGGAACTGACCGTGGGAGCAACATCCAACGGACCGGTGTATCTCGTGTCCTGCGAGTGGTTTTCATAGACCGCCGCAGGAATGACACCCGCCCGAAGGGTCGGAGAGCATTCTTCCTCATAGCCGATGGTGCGGCTTTTTGCGGAATGCTCAGTGCAGAAGCCTGCCGACTCCATGACACAGGGCGGATGCCCGTGATTTTCCGCTCGGAGCGTTGCCGCAACATCTTCGGAAACTTCTATGCGGTCGCCGCCCTGGTCGTTCAGCACGATGCCGTTGCGGCCGGTACTCATTCCGCAGTTCACACCGAGTGTGGCGGAAGTGTCGTCCGTCAGACTGCCGTTGTACCCGTCGAAGCCTGTCGCTCCAGCGCAAGGCGTAAAACTTCCGGCAGCTCTTTGCCACGAGCGGAAGCCCTCCGCAGAATACCCAGACAAGCCTTCTGACTCAAATAGTATTTTTCCAGCACTTCTGCCTGCAAGATCTGCGACAAGGTAGATGCGGCGTCTTCGCTGGGGAACTCCCCAGTATTGTGCGTCAAGAGTTCTGTACGCAACACTCCATCCGTCTCCCATGTAAAGGTCGGCGTAGGGCCATCGTGCCTTTTCAGGCATAGGCACCTGGGCATTCGGCTCGACGATGCCGATGACCGCTTCGAGGACGGCTTTGAAGTCCTCGCCCTTGTTCGAGGAGAAGGCACCGGGAACATTCTCCCAGCAGATCCATCTCGGATATTTGCCATCGGTGGCACACCTCATTTCTTTGATGATTCGGACGGCTTCATAGAAAAGGCTGGAACGGGAACCGTCCAGACCGTCCCTTCGACCGGCGATGCTCATGTCCTGGCACGGGCTGCCGAAGGTGATGATGTCCACGGGTTCGATCCTGCCGCCGTCCATAGCGGAGATGTTCCCGTAGTGCTTCATAAAAGGCAGGCGCTTGGTGGTCACCCGAATGGGAAACGGCTCGATCTCCGAAGCCCACACGGGAGTGATACCGGCAAGCAGTCCCCCCAATGGAAAGCCCCCGGAGCCGTCAAACAGGCTTCCGAGGGTCAAAGTCTTATTCGTCATGGGGCGCTACCTCACTAAACTTGTATTCTTTCCCATCCCGCAGAACGCTGACCTTCTCATCCGTGCCGACCTGCTCGATGTATCTGCGGACAATGACATCGCAGAACTTCTCGTCCAGTTCGATGGTGCAGCAGATGCGGTCGGTCTGCTCACAGGCAATAAGCGTGGAGCCGGACCCGCCGAAGGGGTCAAGTACCACACTGTTTGCCATAGAGCTGTTCTGAATAGGATAGGCCAGCAGCGGGATGGGCTTCATGGTGGGATGGTCGCCGTTTTTCTTGGGTTTGTCGAACTCCCAGATGGTGGACTCTTTCCGCCCGGTGTACCACTGGTGCTTGCCTTTCTTCTTCCAACCGTAAAGGCACGGTTCATGCTGCCACTGGTACGGTGAGCGGCCGAGCACCAACGACTGCTTCTTCCAGATACAGCAGCCGGAGAGGTAGAACCCTGCGGCATCAAACGCCTTGCGGAAGTTCAGTCCTTCGGTGTCGGCGTGGAATACATAGATGGACGCATCGTCCGCCATGATCTTCTCCATATTGGAAAAGGCATCGAAGAGGAAGTCGAAAAACTTCTCCGATGCCATGTTGTCGTTTTTGATTTTCCCGGCGCTGCCCTCGTAGTTCACATTGTAGGGCGGGTCGGTAATAACGAGGTTCGCCTTGCGGCCGTCCATGAGTGCGGTGTAGGTTTCCTCTTTTGTACTGTCGCCGCAGATGAGTCTGTGTCTGCCAAGTGTCCATACATCGCCCGGTTTTGAAAAGGTTGGCTTTTGCAGTTCGGCATCCACATCAAAGTCATCCTCTTCGGCTTCGATGCCGTCATCAAAAAGTTTTGATAATTCTTTTTCGTCAAAGCCGGTGAGGAGCGGGTCAAAGTCCAACGCCTGCAAAGACTCGATCTCCACACGCAGGAGTTCTTCATCCCAGCCTGCGTCCATCGCCATACGGTTGTCGGCAATGATGTAGGCTTTTTTCTGGGCTTCCGTAAGGTGGTCGGCAAAGACGCACGGTACTTCGGTGATGCCTTCCTCCTTGGCGGCAAGAATACGACCGTGACCGGCAATAACGCCATAGTCACGGTCGATGATGACAGGATTGATAAAACCGAACTCACGGAGCGAGGAGCGGAGCTTATTGATCTGCTCCGGGCTGTGTGTCCGGGCGTTGTTGACATACGGCACCAGCTTTGTAATGGGAACGAGCTGCATCTCGGTTGTTGTTTTCATCAGACCAGCCCCCATTCCGCAAACTTCTCGAAGCCGCCGAGGTCGGAGATGTATTTTCGAGCAGTTTCGACAATTTCCTCATACGGTTTACCATCCACGGCATCGTCCCCAATAGCGCAGCAGAGCGTCACGGGCTTGCCGATTTTCTGCGCTTTGAGGAAAGCGTAGATATTGACGGACACATCCGCCTTGGACAGATCCTTGCCATGCAGACCGCCGCCCGTCACCGAGTCAGCCATATCCGAACCGAGCTTACGGTTGGCAGCACCAGTGTCCACATCGGTGCCGCCCGTCCAGTCGCCGAGCGGGTTGATTTCCGCATCGGGATACTGCTTTCGGAGCGTATCCGAAGGCGCATTGCTCTGACAGAGAATGAGCCGGTCGCCGTCCAGGATATACTTGCCGTCATAAGGATACACGGAGAAAATGCGTTGTGCGATCTGGGACAGCGTTTTCTGCTCTTCGGTCACGGGCGTTCCTTTGAAGATGCCGTTATCGCCGCAGCGGACGCCGTCTGCCTGGTTGTCGGCGAGGTGACCGTCCTGCGGCACTTCTACATAGTCCACGGCGAGATTACCAGCAATGCGGTGGACGGTAGCGGTGACACCCGCCTTGTCCAGAGAAACAGAAGTTTCCGCAATGATGTGGCACACACCGTGGCCGATGAGGACTTCAACAGCGATGCGGGGATTTTCTGCTTTCTTGTATGCCAGGTCAACGAGCGCACCGGCAATTCTGTCTGCCACCTTATCCGGGTGGCACGGATTTACTTTTTCAAACATGGTGTTACCCCTTTCTCGCACGGAGCAGGCGTTCCATAAGGTCATCCTGCGGCGTAGACTCGCCGTATTCCGTGCTGCAGTTTTCTTTCACGATCTGGAAGATCTCATTCCAGAGCCGAACCGCCTGGTTCATGTAGTTGATGCCGATGTTAATAAACGGAGACGGGATCGGCTTTCCCGTGGTGGGGTGCTTGGAGAGGAAACCCATGCGGTTGGTCATTTCCTCGCACTGCACCCAGCGGGCGGAACACATGGCGTAGCGCTCCAAGAGCTGCGGCGACACCTTTGCGGCACAGCCGATGCCTTTGAGCCACTGCCAGGTTTCCGTGTAAATTTCCTGCGCCTGCAGGACGCTGCCGTCCCTCTGCTCGGCGGAAAGAAAATCATGGGGCTTCGGCATGACAACACCCTCGACTTCGGGAATATCCAGCACTTCAAGTTTTCTGCCGCCGGGATTCCCGTTTTCGGCCTTGTCCTTGACTGCGGATTTCTTCCTTCCCGCACCGGGTCTTGCACCGCCGCGCCCGCCTGTGTTATTCGATTTTGTGGGCATCCGAGTTCACCTCCCTTAATTACCCTTTTGATTTCGCCTTTTTCGCGCACGTGACCCCGGGCCGTTGCCCGACCGAAAAGGTCCCGGAGATTTTCATCCCCCTACCGGTCGCCGAGGTCGTGGTGGATCTTGGTGTGGCAGGACTGACAAAGGCTCATGAGGTTGTCCCTTGCGTGAGTACCGCCTTTGGAAACGGGCAGAATGTGGTGAACTTCCTGTACCGGAGTCAGCCGACCTTCTTTGAGGCACATCTCACAGAGAGGATGCTCTGCCGCATAGCGGTCACGAATGCGTTTCCACGCTCTGCCGTACTTGCGGTTGACATCGGAGCTGCGCTCGTATTTGTCGTACCTGCGGCGTTCCTCCACACGGTGCTGTTCACAAAACTGTCCTTCACAGAGGTTGGGGCAGCCGGGATGAGAGCAGGGTCGCAACGGTTTCTTCGGCATCGTTTCACCTCCTTGGGCATAAGAAAAGCCCCACGGGATTGCTCCCATGAGGCTGTCCTCGATTCTTTTTCGCTGATTATATCATATCATAATGTCGAGGTGGGCATCTACCGACAAAGGCGGGTATTTCCGGCGTCTTTCAGATCCGAATCGGATCGGTGGGTAAAACCACTGCCGAAAGAGCTGCCTTATGCCATCTGCGAATGGTGCTTTCATCTGCGTTCAACTCTCCGCCGATCTGCTCCCAGGTCATGTTGTGGATGTAGCGGTAGCGGAGAACCATGCGCTCGTTGACATTGGCAACGGTGTCCACAGTCGTGCGGATCTGCCGTTTCAAGTCAACGAGGGTGTCAATCTCACTGTTGACCACTTTTTCAAGATCTATGATCTTTTCCAGGCACCGCACGAATGGAGCATCCGTGTTGCGAGAGGTCTGCACTTTCTCCTCCCAGGACGGAGAGGAGATACCGCAGGCCATTTCCCGCAGGCGGGTGATCTCCGCAATGTTGGAATCGATACGCTGGTCGAGGCGGTATGCCTGACTGAGATATTCCTTTGCCGTCATACGCCGTACACCTCCCGGTGGAGTTTTTCAATCAGCACCTCACCGTCCAGAGAAGTAAGCGTCTGAAACCAGCCGGAGCGGAAGAACCGCTCACAATCCTTTTTGACGGATTCGGCATCTTTGTCCCAGGGGTATTTCTTCAAACGGCGCAGCGCACGGCGATGGTCTTTCGCTGCCGCCAGAATAATAGCGTTTGCGAGGTTCGTATAACAGGTTTCCATTCTCATCCCTCCAAGTTGGCCTTGACCGCATCGATGAGTGCGGTCTGGGTCTTTTCTTTTTTACGGAGCGCAGTCATGATGCGCTCGTCGATGGTGTCTTTGACAATAATGTGGTGAATGACCACGGTATCGGCGGTCTGTCCCTGTCGCCACAGTCGGGCGTTGGTCTGCTGGTAAAGCTCCAGCGACCAGGTCAGCCCAAACCATACGAGAGTGGAGCCGCCTGCCTGCAGGTTCAGCCCATGACCGGCAGAAGCCGGGTGGATGAGTGCCACGGGCAGCTCACCGCTGTTCCATCTGCGGATGCTGTCGGAATCGTCCAGCAGACTGAACGGGATGTGTCGTTTGTGGAGCCGCTCGGAGATGCGCTCCAGGTCGTGCTTGAACCAGTACGCCACAAGGACGGTTTTCCCATTTGCGGCTTCGATGAGATCCTCCAGCATATCCAGCTTGCGGTCGTGTATCTGAAACACACGCTTGTCCTCTCCGTAGACTGCTCCGTTTGCCATCTGGGAGAGCTTATTCGCAAGTGCTGCGGCGTTCCCGGCATCGATTTCTTCGCCTTTCAGCGAGATAACCAGGTCTTGTTTCATGGCATCGTAGGCTTTGCGCTCTTTTTTGGATAGCATCACAATGGCGTCATTATGAACGCACTCCGGCATATCCAAATGGTCGATGGCTTTCATGGAGATGGTGATGTCGGAGATGGCATCATAGATCTGTTCCTCCGCACCGGGCAGCGGCTTGTAGCTGAACACCACCTGTCCGTTGCGCTTGTCCGGGCGGAAGAAGGTGTTGCGGTAATGGGTGATGAACCGACCGAGCCGCTTGCCCATATCGAGGATGCGAAACTCCGCCCACAGATCCATAAGACCGTTGCTGCTTGGCGTGCCGGTCAGGCCCACGATGCGCTTGATGCCGGGACGGACTTTCAGAAGAGTTCTGAACCGCTTTGCCTGATAGCTCTTGAAGGAGGACAGCTCATCGATGACCACCATGTCGTAGTCGAAAGGGATGCCGCTCTCCTCAATGAGCCACTGGACATTCTCCCGGTTGATGATGTACACGCTGACCCGCTGCCGGAGTGCCGCCTTTCGCTCTCCTTCTGTACCGACAGCCACCGAGTAGGTCAGCCCATGCAGATGATCCCACTTGTGGATTTCCGCAGGCCATGTATCTCTGGCGACACGCAGCGGAGCGATGACCAGCACCTTGCGAACCAGAAAACTGTCGAGGCAAAGGTCGAAGATGGCGGAAAGCGTGATGATGCTCTTACCAAGACCCATGTCGAGGAATACAGCGGAGATTGGATGCTCCAGGATGAAGTTCGTGGCATACGCCTGGTAGTCATGCGCCTTGTATTTCACTGAGTATCCCTCCAATCTGTTCGGGGCTATCGATGCAGTACACCGAAAAGCCGAGTGCTTCCAACTGCCTTTTTCGCCTTACTTGCAGAGGGCGGAGTGTTTTGCTCGGTGCTTTCAACTCAATGAAGGCGATTCTGCCGCCGGGCAGGAGTACCAGACGGTCCGGTACTCCATCAAGACCGGGGCTTGTAAACTTCGGTGCAAGACCGCCTTTTGTGCGTACAGCCTGCACCAGCTTTGCTTCTATCTTTTTCTCACGCATAATGACCTCCTGTGTTCTCAAAACCCGAAAAGTCCTTTACGTGCGCAAATGCGGGTATTGCGTGCTTGTTGCTCTTTATTCCTTCTTCTTTCGATATATAAGAAAGGTTAGGAACACAGGAACAAGACCGCCTGTTTTCTTTGGTACTTATGGGGCCGCCGCCGTTCCCATGAGGTGTTCCCGTAGATGTGCCGAGCGGGTATGCTTCTCCCCGGAGCTTGTTCCGAAGGATGTCGGGTACAGTCTTTTTCATTAGGAACACTCCTTGGGAACAAAGACATACTGCGGACCGTAAAGCGGGATACGCACCTTGTTGTCCAGTCGCTTCCAGCCCAGACGGGCAAGGATGGCGGTCAGCTCGTTGCTGTCCGTTCTGCGGATATTGGCACGTTCCTTGCCGAAGCACTCGCACCAGATCTCCATGTTGGACACCTGGGTGCGCTTGACCGTACCATGCTTTTGGGTATCGCCGAAGTCGCTGCCTGTGAGGAAGTTGCGGCGCTCGAAGATGTCCATGCCGTCCCAATCCTCCGGGAGCAGCGTGTCGAGATACAGACGGACAAGCCCTTCACGCTCGTCGGACTCCATCGCCTCCCGCTGTTCAGCCTTGGACAGTGCTTCCAACTCGGCACTCAGATAGAGCTTCTCGCCCTGCTTCACATACACCAGCGTTTCCGCCCAGATCTGGCAGATCAGCTCCGGGGTCAGATCCCAGGAGTGCTTGATGCCCGTACCAGGCGTCTTGACCGGCCAGAAGCGGCGGTTTCCGGTGGTGTCCCGCAGATAGCCGGACTCGGCGTTGGTGGTGCCGAAGAACACGCACTGGCGCAGATGCGGCGTCGCTCTCTTGCCAAAAGCAGCACGGTAAATATCGTTCTGTCGGGAGAGGAAGGAACGCAGCGTTTCCACCTCGGCCTTCTTCAGACCTGCCAGTTCGCCGATCTCCAAGATCCAGTACCCCTGCAATTTCTCTGCAGCGGTCTTATCCTTGGTGTCGCCCAGGTTCAGACTGTCCGAAAACCACTCTCCGGCCAGCTTGGCGATAAGGGTGCTTTTACCGACACCCTGGGGACCGTTCAGCACCAGCATGGAGTCAAATTTGCAGCCGGGATACAGCACACGCTTGATGGCGGCGCAGAGCGTTTTCCGGGTGACGGCACGGACATATTCGTTGTCGTCGGCACCGAGGTAGTCGATGAGCAGCGTGTCCACACGGGGAACCTTGTCCCACTCCGGCAGATTTTCAATGAACTCCCGAATGGGATGGTAGGAGCGGTCGTCCGTGACCTTCGCCACGGCGATGTCATAGTTTCTTGCAGAAAAGGTGCCGTAGTGGGAATCCACATAGCTGATAAGCTGGGCATCATCCGCATCCCGCCAGAATTTCGAGGGGTGCCGCCAAGGCACATCACCCTTGATCTCCATGCCGTCCAGAAGCTGATTGAACACCAGCGGTTTCAGAAGCGGGTCGTTCATGAGGATTACGGTGAGGTTCTGCAGCGTGTTTTTTACCTTGCCGGCCTTGTCCAGCTCCAAGGCTTTCTGCCAGTCCTCGTCGGAGAATTCTTCGCTTGCCTGGGCTTTGCGCTCCTCGGCAAAGACCGCTTTGACTTTCTCGTCCTTGAGGGCAAAATCCGACATTGCCTGGAAGGACGGCAGCTTGCTGGGTGCGGTATCCGGGGCGCACTTATCGTCCAGGTCACGGAAACGGTGCAGGCGCACCAGGTCAAAAGCATTCAGCAGCCGACCGCAGACCGGATCTGTGGCATGGTGGCTGTATGCGAACTTGCCGTCGTAGACGATGACACCGGCAGACGAATCGGCGGGGATATAGTCGTAACGGCCGTTCATCGCAGACGGCGCATACACTTCCGAGAGAAAGGTGTCGATGGCTTCCTCCACGGTATAGGCACGGCAGAAGGCACCCACCACACCCGGCTTTGTCAGCGGGTCAGCTTGCTGGGCGATGCTGTGCTGCACCACCTCGGACTGGCGGCTGGAAACCGGCCAAGTGGAGGCGTCGTGCCAATCATCGTAGTGTGAAAGGTACTCATCCGGGTCAAGCTCTGCGCCGTCCTGCACCTTGTAGAAAAATTCGCCGTTCGAGGAGGTGGAAGGCCAGTACATGAGCCGGGATGCCTCGTAAGTGGTATCGTCAAAGAGGTCGATACCGATCTCCTTTGCCACCATGCGGGCGACTGCCGGATATTCCTCCTCACTGATTTCCCGCTTCAGCGGAATGAGCAAACGAAGGCGGGGATGCTCCGGCGTGTGTTTATGGGTGGAATAGACGCAGCACTTGAAATCGTGGAACAGCGTAATTTCATCCCAGATATCCGGGGTGCCGTAGTCCATATCCAGCGTGAGCAGAGAGCGGCACAGCACCATGCCGTTTTTGCGGCGACCTTCCCGGAGATGCCCTCCGACAAAACCGCCCACATCCTTGATGCCGTCCTGCTGACCCTTTTTCAGCTTGCGGTATTCTTCGACCGTTTCGGTGGTGCGGATGGTGCTGCCGCAGCGGGCGCAGAGATCCGCCCAGGAGATGTCCTGGTTCTTCCACTTTTTATCCATGCGGCTATTGCCGACTGCGATCTTCATCTGTGTACCTCCTCACAGTTTTCGGTAAAGTAACGGATAAGCTGACCTTTTCGTTTTGCTTTCTCGATCTCAATGCTCATGCCGCTGGTGATTTTCTCTCCGAATACCCACAGCTCGGCACACTTGGAGAGCAGAACGATGTCCATGAATAGTGCCAGGTCACGCTCCTTGCGGTCATTGTCGTTCATGAATTGGGTGAAATAGATGTGCGGCGCGATGGGTACGCACCCAGCTTCCACGGCGAAGCGGCAGTAAGTACGGACGTTCTCCTGGTTTTTCACCAAATCCCCGGCCAGCGGAGAGCAGATATACACCACAGGACGAAAGGCTCGAAGTGCCTTGGCTTCCTGCTCGATCTTCGTCAGTGCCTCATACGCCGTAGGGTCGTAGTAGCCTTCAGAATTGCGCATATTAACGCCCATCATCGACACCGCCTTTCTTTCCGCCGTAGTAGGTGTCGATGAGATCCTGACGATCCAATGCGATCAATCGATCCATGACGGCCTTTTTCTCTTTTTCATTCTGTTCGGCAGTCTTGAAGAACGGACACGTTTTGTTGCCAAAATCACTGGTTCTCAAAGCGCGGCAGAAACCTTCTTTATTACTGGCACAGCGATGGTGGGGACAAACAATGTTCTTTCCCTGCCGCCTGTTTTCACGCTGGCGTTCACGATTTTTCATAGGGTTAACCTCCTAATCCTTTTTATAAAAATCGCAGACATAGCCGTCTGCTCGGAGCAGCAGCCCCGATGCCCAAGTGGGCGTTTGCCCCATGACGGAGCAGATATTCTCCAAAGAAGTATCCGGCGGTGCTTCGATGACCGCTTCATCATGGACGTGCATGACGATGCGGTACCCAGCAGCATTCAGCCGGAGCATGGCTTCCGCAAGAATATCCCTTGCCGTTGCCTGGACGATGTTCTCCACGAACTTGGGTCCGTAGCTTTCCAGCCGCAGCCACTTTTTCTGTTCGCCGACACCTTCATAGGTCACGGACTCATTGCCGAAGCGGTTCAGACCCATTTTCGGCTTCACATACACGAGCCGTCTGCCGGAAGGCAGCACCACGAACATCATGCCGCTCTGATAATAGAAGCGAATGCCGTGTGTTTCTGTGGCAGTTCGCTCTCGAACGCAGGTGGAAGCTGCTTTGTCCACATCCCACCAGAACTTTGTAATATGGGGGTTGGACAGACGCCAGGCATCCACCAGCGGTTTCAGTTCTTCTTCCTGTAAGCCGTAGTTCAGTGCGCCCATTGCTTTCAGCGCACCCACGGAGCCACCGTAGCCAAGAGCCAGCTCGGCAATTTTGCCTTTCTGCCGCAGATGCCCGTTCACACCGTGCTTTTCCACAGGCACATGGAACATCTGCGAAGCGGAAGCGCAGTAAATGTCGCCGCCCTTTGCAAAAACCTCCTGCCGCCAATGCTCCCCAGCGATCCATGCGATGACCCTCGCCTCGATGGCGGAGAAGTCTGCCACATAAAACCGGCAGCCGGGTTTCGGCACAAAGGCGGTGCGGATAAGCTCGGACAGTACCAGCGGCACGGAGTCATAGAGCATTTCCACGGCATCCGTATTGCCGCTGCGAACCAGTGCACGTGCGATATCCAGATCCGGCAGATGGTTCTGCGGTAGGTTCTGCACCTGGATGAGCCGACCGGCATAGCGGCCGGTGCGGTTGGCCCCGTAAAACTGGATAAGCCCTCTGGCACGGTCATCCGAGCCGACTACCGTCTGCATGGCGGTGTATTTCTTGACGCTGCTCTTTGCAAGTTCCTGTCGAAGGGAGAGGGCAAGCTCCACCTCGCCGTCCGCCTTTTCGAGCATATCTGCCACAGCGGCTTTGGAGAGTGAATCTGCCTCCACACCTTTTTCGGCAAGCCATGCTTTGAGCTGCACCGGACTGTTGGGGTTATCCAAGCCGGTCACCGAGCGGGCCTGCTCCATGTGCGTCCGCTTGAAGCGTTCATCGCAGCAAATCGCCTGGGTGACGAGGGTGCGGTCGAGCATGATGCCCCGGTCGTTGATCTGCTGGTCAAGGGTGTAGTTGCGCCACTCGGATTCCGTGACTGGAAACTTGGAGAGCTTCTGCTGAATGGACATTTCCGTTTCCACATCCCGAAGGTTGTAGGCTTTGAAAAGCGACCATTTCTCCGGCGCATCTGTCGGATAATGTCGAATGGGCGAACCGTCTCTTGCTTTTGCAGGAGTGCAGAAATACCGGATGAGGTCTTTGCCTTCTTTGAGCTTCTGCTTTTCCAGACCCAGCACGGCACCGACGCCTTCCAGCGAAAGCGGCAGTCCAAGGGTCGCCGCCCAGACCATCGTGCAGTGCCAGGAGGACGGGTCGAGATATTGTCCGGTTGGGTATCCAAGATAGCGGGACAGACACACACGCTCAAACTGTGCGTTGAATGCCCATTTGGTCACGGCAGGGTCGGTCAGCGCAGAGCGGACATCAGCAGGAATCGTTTCTCCGGCAGCCAGATCCACGACCTTCACCGGAGCACCGTCTGCTGAGTAGCCGAAAAGCAGTACCTCGAAATCCGGGGCTTCGGCATAGCGGTACACGCCGCATTTGGTGAGGTTCTCAGAGGAGAAGGTCTCAATATCGATGCTAAGTGTTTTCATACGCATTCCTTCCTACGGAATATGGGTGGCAGAGGTCAATTTCTGCCACCCACAGAGCCGTCTGGGGTTACTTGAATTCCTTCATGCGCTTCTCGTGGTATTCCAGGTCACGGGAAGCCTGTTCCTTCTCACGCTTTTCACGCTTGTGGTCATTGCTGATGCCCTGCACCAACCAAACGAAGAAGCCGATGCTGAGGCAGGCCCAGATGCCAAGGAGGGCGGTTACCAGGATGTTCTGAATCAGTTCCATTGTGTTGCACTCCTTTCTCAGGACAGGAAGTCGTCGTCCAGGTCGGTGGCGAAATCGTCAGCCGCAGAGGACTTGCCACCGAGAGGCTCACCGTCACGAACCTTCTGGATGTTGCCAAGACCACAGGCGATGCCGCGGTTACCGTTGGAATTGAAGGCGTAGAAGTTTACGGACACTCTGGCGTAGCAGCCGGAATACACCTCGGAGCGGTCAAGGATCGGCTGAACGCTGCGGTCCACGATCTGAGGGGCGGTAGTGCTGTTGGCGTTCACGAAGAAGCTGTTCTTGTAGGCTTCATCGTCACGCTCGGTATCGCCGTCACGGAGCGGGAGCTTCAGAGCCGCCTTATTGGGAATCTTCCCGCCGAACTTGGCGACGCCTTCCTTGATGGCAGCGTCCACGGCTGCGTTGATAGCGTCGAGGGTCTGCTTATCGGATTTCGGAATAATGAGGGACACGGAATACTTGGGGTTGCTGCCGTTAATAGAGGCAGGCTCCCACACGTTTGCGTAGGACAGGCGGACAACGCCGGTCACAACTTTGGTCGAATTCATCTTGTTAGCCATAATTACAGTTCTCCTTTATAGTCGGTAAAGTCTTGTTTTGCACCCGTGGTCGTAATAGCCGGACGCCGGTCGGATGCGGGAACGAGCGTCGGCTTTCCTCTGGGCTTGACGACCAGACCGCCGAGCACCTCGGCAAAGGTCTTTTTGCCCATGAGCTTCTCCATCTCGGTGATGGGAATGAGGGACTTCTTGAAGATGTCGGTATACCCGGCCGCACGGGCAGCAGCGACAACGGCATCCTCATCGGTGTACTTGCGATTGGTGCGGCTCTCCACCAGCTTGTAGCCGGGCCACTGTTTTCCGTGGTTGACCGCTGCTTCCTGGGCGTAGGCCATGAGTTCATTTGCCCATTTAGTGAGGTCATCCAGCTTGCCGAGAATGTCGCCGATCTCCGCATCGGAAAGCAGAGGCGGCTGGGCAAACTCGTATTTGGCAAGTTGGAGCTTGGCATCGGCTCTGGCTCGGCACTTGACCGCCGCCTTGCAGAATTGGCACCAGCTTCCGGGGCAGTATTCACCTTCGCCTTTGAAGGCAAGCTCGGCCTTGGGTTTCAGTGTCTTTTCCGCCCAATCCCGAAGCTCGGCAACGGAAATGACCCAGGTGCTGACATTCTCCCGGCGGGGCTGGTAGATGGTCATGGAAACCGTCTCAATGTCGTAGAGACAATCGAAGATGCGGAGTGCACCGAGCGCATACAGCATCATCTGAGGATTCTCTTCGGCATTCACCAGAACCCCTTGACCGTATTTCAGATCAATAATGTGGAGGAGCTTGTCCGCCACGATGAGGCAGTCGCCGGTGCCGAAGCCGTCCGGCACATAGCAGGAGAAGTCGAGCCGCTGCTCAATGAGCACCTTGGGGTCAGGACAGTCCTGCCGGGCTTCCTCGATGGCTTCCAGAACGAATTCCAGGTAGCCGTCTGTGTACATCTCCATTTCGTCGGAGTCGTACTTGCTGACCGGGCGGGTGGAGCGCATCTTCAGCGCCTTGCGGAGCTTGTGTTCCGACAGCGCATGAGCGGCGGTGCCTTCTGCTGCGGCTTCCGTTTCTCTGTCCTCAAACTCCAATTCCAATCGAGCGGATGGATTGCAGTGAAGCCAGCGGTGGGAGGAAGATGCCGAGAGGACTGCGTGACGATTAGGGGGCATCTTTCAGCACCTCCACATCCTTGAGCAGTGCCTCGTAGTGCTTGGGGTCGATGCCGGAGAGCTTCGGAGCGCCGTACTTTTTGAGGAGCGCCTGGATCTCAGTTGTGAATCCGGCTCGGCTCTTTTCGCCAAGCACCGCTCGGACTTCTTCCAGCGTCAGTTCCTTTTGGGGAGCGGGTGTAGGTTCCTTCGGCTCTGCATCGACAGTCGGCTCATTCTGCAGCATGGCATCTGCCACAGCCTGAACGCTGTCCGCCAGGGAGCGAAGATCCTCGACTACATCGAGCAGGAGTTTAACCTTACTCATGTGCGCCACCTCCCATTGGAACTTCGGTGATGGCAATGGACTCGACCGAGTTGCCGGGAACCACGACCATGACCTTCTGCTTGGGACCCAGAAGCAGGGTGAAGAGTTTCTCGCGGATGCTGACCGTTCTGCAAGCAACTACGCCGCCGTTTCTGGGCTTGTCTGAAACACGGATATTCAAGTTGTGTCTCATACGGGGTTACCGTCCTTTCCGGAGGGCTTGTATTTTGTTGCCTTCCGGTGTACCCAGAAAAATCGTGGATTTGTCAGGGTGTCTGGCGGAAAATTTTCAAAAACTTTTTTCTGCCTGCCTCGATGGACTCGGAAACAGACTGAAAGCTGGCCTCTTCGATGGCAGCGATTTCCCGCAGGGTCTTGCCGTTTGCGTACAGTCGAAGCCGGCGCTGCTGGGTGGCAGTCAAATGTGAGAAGGCTTCTCGGATACGAGCGGTCTGTTCTGCCGAATCATCCTCCACGGCATATTCGTCGCAAGCACCGTACTCCTCGCCCTCGTAGTCGATGGCGTCGTAGGAGTAGCAATGGTAGCGATGACGCTCGTCCTGCGCGTGCTCCGCCTTGCGGCTGTCGATGATGACGGCACCGATTTCGTCAGAAACCTCGACCTCCGTCACTGTTCCGTCCAAGAATGCGTATTTGATTTTCATAAAAAGTCCTCCGTTTTGATTTCTCGAAACGGAGGACTTTGGGCGCTGCCGCAAAATGGGTGTGAAAAACCAACCGCAGTCCAAACGGAAACCTCCGTTTCGGTCTGCAGCAAACCCGCTCAAAAGGCAGCTACATTATTTACTTGTTCCGCCGGATGCCGTTGAGCCATCAGTGATCGGATGATGCGGTATCCGGCGATAAGCAGTTTTTTGTCTTGCTTAGGACGATTTGCTTAGCCGAGGTCGGCTTCAATTGCGTACAGTTCGCTAAAGACTGCAGGCAGGTTGCTCTGATTCAAATCTTCAACGCTATGTGCTCCGTAGCGCTCAAACACGGAATTTACGACTGATGAACCAAGCTGTGCTTCAACAGCAGTGGCACTGTTTTCAATGTTGATGATCCAGTTTTTTCGTTCGTAGTCTGTCATTGATTCTCCTTTCCGTCCTTATAGCGCTATTCGGACTATGCTGTTTTCACTTAGATAAACCGGTTTTTCACTTTCGCAAAATTTTTTATGCGTTCGCAGAAATCAAATGAGTAAAAGTGTAGAAATCTCGACTTGAGTGTGATATAATAAAAAAGTACAGTCTTTGCATCGAGGATTTCCTTCAGTCCGGTTTACTGGCTTTATTGTAGCAAACTAGCTTACTTGAAAAGCGGACTGGACGGACATTCACGGACACGCTCGGACAGAGAAGAAATTTTAGGACTAGGAGGTAAATGAGGCATGACATTTTCCGAGTATGCTTTAGGCCTTTCCCCGTTTATTTCGTTTGGAAAATCGGAGCACGACTACTTCACAGAGCTTGTCGGGAATTTTGTAAAAGATGCCGCAATGGACTCCTGCCAAATGTTAAAGCGACAGCCTGATACAAAATATCGCTACATAAAGGGGAGTCGCCCTATACAGCAAAAAGATGCGCAGTACCTTTATGACTACCGTGATCTGGATAAGTTTTCAAAATGGATATGGGATCGGATGGATGACTCTGACTCCTATGACAATGTTGTGGATTGGCTGGCCAAGCATGATATTGCAGATGATGACCCTTCAACTGCCTGTGCCAAGCTGTTAGAGAACATCCTGCTGGATATCATCAATGGTTCTTCCATGCCACAGATCGCAAAAGAATCAGAAATAGATTTAGAGCTGATTGATGAAATACAGCAAAAAATAAAGTCGCTACCCAGACCGGCTAATGTGCCAGTTCCTGCAGTAGCGACTGAAGATGAGCAAAAGTATATTAGCGAACTATATTTGGCATATGGAGATGCCGAAGACATGGACTCTTTTTCAGGGAAGGACCTATCTAGTTTTCCGGATTATGCCGAGGACCTTGATGTTCGCCGTGTTGACTTTTATGCTGCTGAAACTATACGACGCGGTGTGATGGAATTGGGTAGTGGCGGCCTGGCTAATCAATTTGATGTGTTGAAGGACGAAACATTCGTCGGAGTAAAGGATACTGCGAAACGAACCCATCCGAACGGCTTTGAACATATGCTGGCTGTAATGGAGCAAGCAGTCGTGACTCCGGTAACAAATTACTTACTAAGCACATCTCCATACTGGATAAGCGGAAAAATTAAAAAGGGTGTATGTCATCACCTCGTAAATGATGACAAACTGACATGGGTAAGGAGGAGAAAGAAGCAATGAATATTTCAACCCTAGGCTCTACATTTGAAATCTCTCTTCGTATCCTTCTGATGTTAAACGAATTGCAAGGCTCCTCCTTTGATGAGCAACAAATTGGAGCCGTTGATTTTATTTCTGTCTATGCAGCTGATTTTGGTTTGTTGGATGAAAATCTTCACGGATACAGCAATTACAGATTCAGCGAATACCCAGCCAGAAAGTACATAGTATCTTCAGCGCTGAAAGGCCTTCTGCTGGATGGGAATATCCGGCTTCACTCCACTTCAACAGGTTACAGATTTTCTATTACAGAGGCCGGGAAGAATATCTGCAGAAAGCTGACCAGCGATTACGCCGAAGAATACAGAATCGCGATTCAGTCTGTGATAAGCAGATATGACCGTGCAAACGTCGAACTGATGCTTCAAGAAATTAATAGAGTTACAGTACAATCGTTAAAGGAGATCGGGCATGAATAGATTTTATATTGAAAAACTCGTCGTGTCCGGTGGAGGACACAAAACAACCGTCATTGACTTTAAACCGGGCTTGAATTTCATTCTAGGACCTTCCAACACAGGAAAGAGCCTTATTATGGATTGCATAGATTATGTGTTCGGTTTTACCCCAAGAAAAAATCGACCTTCTAAAATCGTAGATAATAACTACGGATATGAGTGTATCGCTCTCCATTTGATAACAGGTAAAGGAACGGTTATTCTGGAACGCAAAATCGGGGATTCGAAAATTACTGTTAGCGGCACAGCCCCGGATGTCGATCACGGCTCCTACAGTGTAAGCCACAATGCGAAAAAGAATATTAATGCCGTCTATCTCCATCTGCTTGGCATTGACGAGCAGCATCTCGTGCGTTCAGCAGAGAAAGGATCTAAAACTCAGGAACTAACGTGGAGAAGTATGCTTCACTTGTTCTTTATCCGCCAGGGCGATGTTGCTAGGGAAAGTTCCTCTTTGTTGTCTCCTGGAAGCATAGGTTCTACAGCATCGGCGGCTGTTTTGCTGTATCTATTGACCGGCCAGGATGCCAATAATCTTGAAGCTACTGAGGATCCCAAAATAAGTGAGGCAAAGAAAAAAGCTCTCGTCAGCTATATTCAAGAGAGGATAAACAGCCTATGCGCTAGACGGGAAAAGCTCGAGGATATGCTTTCCTCCGCAAACGTTACAGATCCCCGCACAAGCGTTAGCCGTGTACGAAGAGAAATCGCTGAAATACAAGCGAAATTGGATGCAGCTACCCAAGAGAGCCAACAAATCATGTCACAAATATACGAGTGGAATGGAAAACTCTCTGAATCCAGAACCGTAGGGCACAATTTTGCCGTGTTACGTCAGCAGTATCAATCTGATATCCGACGAATCGGCTTCATTGTCGAGGGGGCGGCACATACCTCTTCCGTACCAAGAAAAATCAGGTACCCTATTTGCGGCGAAGAAACAGAGCGTGTGCAAGACACGTCTTTTATTGATGCATCTGCAGCTGAACTCGAAAAAATCAAGCGACATTTATCTGAACTAGGCGATGCTCAACGCAGTGTAGCGCATCAACAAGAAACTATTATGACAACAATTCATGCGTTGGAAGAAAAACGAGATGCGATAGATGTGCTTATTTCCAATCAGCTGCAGCCGCGGTTAGCAGCATTTGAGAAAGAACTTGAACAGCAACTCAAACTGATACAAATCTCAAGCGAATTGGAAGTTATTCGCCAGGATGAAATACAATATAGAGGCGATTTATTCAGTAAAGAAACCGAAGAAATCTCCGATTCGCAAAAACATAGCATTTTCGAAGATTACGGGTATGATATTATTCATGGTTTTGAAGAAAAGTTGCGAGATATTTTAACTGCATCGAAAGTTGGCGGTGCGGCAACCGCCAGACTTAACATGGAAAATTTCGATATTGAAATCGGTGGCTTCAAAAAGTCTGTTTCAATGGGTGGCGGTTTCTGCGGGATATTGAATACGATTACCACGCTTGCGATGAGTGCATATCTTATCGATCTCGACCGTCCGGCTCCTGGCTTCTACGCTGTAGATTCATCGTTGACGCAGTTATCCGAAGCGGAGCATAAGGCACAAAGCGAAACTATTAAGCAGAATTTTGTGGAATATCTTATCGCTCATGCCCGTGAGCGACAGGTCATCATTGTTGAGCAGTCAAAGCGTATGCCTTTTGTTCCTAGTGAAAGTGAGAAAGACGGTGTTCATGTTATTCGGTTTTCCAGGAACAGGCAAGAAGGCCGATATGGCTTTTTGAATGAAGTTTACAATCCAGAGGATCGTTAATCCTCGATTGTCCACACGCAAAAGCAGGAGGCAAAATATGCGTATAAGTTACAATAAGTTATGGAAAATGCTGATAGACAAGAACATGAACAAACACGATCTTGCCGAAAAAAGCGGTGTAAGTTCCGCTTCTATTGCCAAGCTAAGCAAAGGGGCAAATATCACCACAGATGTACTTCTGAAAATCTGCGTGGCTATGAACTGCACCTTGGAGGACATTATGGAGACGGTAAAGGAGTAACGAGGAGGTGGTTTCGTGCCGAACGTGGTTACACTCGATATGAATACCCCGTCGGTTCAGTATCTGTGTAAGAAGGATAAGAGGCTGGCAAGGGTCATCAAGATGGTGGGACCAATCCAATACACCAGCCATGATGAAAATGCCTACTCCTTTTTGACTCACGAGATTATTGAGCAGATGCTTTCTGTTAAAGCTGGGCAAAAGATATATAACCGGCTTGAAAAACTCTGTGGAGAAGAGATATCACCAGATCGAATCTGTGCACTTACAGATGAACAAATCAGAGGCACAGGAATGTCCAACGCAAAGGTTGAATACATCCGGAATATTACAAACGCTATTACAAATGGGACGCTTGACTTAGAGGCGCTGAAGCGTTTGTCGGACGAAGAAATCATTGCAATCTTGACAAAAATCCGAGGAATTGGTAATTGGACGGCAAAAATGTATCTGATTTTTGTTCTTGATCGCCAAGATGTTCTGCCCATTGAGGATGGAGCGTTTCTACAAGTATTTCGATGGATGTATAAGACACAGAACTGCAACGAGAGAATCGTAACAGCCAAGTGCAAAAAATGGAAACCTTTTTCTTCTGTCGCATCACGATTTTGCTACAGAGCGTTGGATGCGGGAATGACAAAAGAAAAGTTCCATCTGTTCAAATGAAAGGAGCAAGATAAAATGAGTGCAACAAACGAGAGAAATGAGCAGGTACGCGAAATTCTTGATTATCTTTATAATAAAGCCGTAGATGATAGCGTCAAAATTGATGAATCAGCATATAAGGGTTCTTTGGAAAAACTATTTTCTACCACGGCGTGGGGCTTTAGAGAGATTCTTCTGGTGGTCATTATCGGGATGCGACTCGACCACAACTTCAAAGCATCTACCGGTCTATACGACTGCAATCCGAGGGCAATTTATGAAGGACCCATTAAGGAATTTCTTATTGAAAAGGAAATCCCTCATCGGAAATCTGGCCCGTTAAATGTCGCAAAAGCTACCGTAGGATTGGATATGACTTGGGCTGCTCAACGCAGACCGTCTGATGTAGCAGAGGAAGTTGTCAACCTCGTCAATTATATGGAGGCAACCAGTTCGGATGCTGAAACTCGTATCAACGACGTCGGAATATCACTTCTCCGCAGACTCATTGCCTATTCCAATAGTGTAGAAGCCTTAGCTGTTTCCATTGAGCCAACTTCCGATCCCGAGTTTCTTTATTCTCTTTGCTACGAGTTGATTACAAAAACTCCAGATGCCGGAAATACGCCGCAGAAGATTGCGGCATATTTGCTCAAGAATTATCATACATATCTGCATACGGGTGTAGTTGTGACGGGCGAGGACGATCGAGCATCTGTAACAAGCACAACGAGTAAAAAGCCTGGCGACATTAACGAAGAAATACCCGAAGGAGTAATCCGTAAAGTATACGAAATCACAGTGAAACATTTTGACTTAGCGCGAATTCGGGACTCCTACGACTGCGTTTCCATCTACAATGATGCTAATGATGCTGATATCCACGAAATAATTGTTATTTGCCGTAGGGAGGATTGCCCGCCGGACATTAAGTTAAGTGGGCTTCATGGTTACCTTGGCAGCTACGCATATCAAGATATAATGTACTATTATTGGGATATTTTTGAGTGGATAGCAAACACATTGCAGCGAATGACAAATGAGGGCAGAATCGGTTTTTATTTCAATTTGAATTCATATATTGATGATATTAACACTTCCGAAAGCGTCAAAAAGCTGTGGAAAGACCTACACGAAAGCAAATAAATAAAACAAAAACGCCGTCAGTCCTTCATGAGGACTGGCGGCGTTTTTCGTAGTAGAAAATGTATTGTTGGATAATGCCTGCATTTTTCCCAAACAAATTGAACGGCGATTTTCCTCCACAGTCATTTTCAATGGCTCTTGAAATCCAGATGTCTATAGGGACGCAGGAGGTTCTTCCATAGGCGAATAAAGCAACACAGTTGGCAACTTTTTTGCCTACGCCGTGTACTTTTTGCAATGTTTCTAGAAGCTGCTCATCGTTGCAATCAAGCAATGCCTCCAAATCAAGGCTCCCTGTCAGCACTTGTTGAATCGCATCGAGAATGTATGGTGTTCGATATCCTAAACCACATTCTGCTAATTTCTCATCCGTCGCACAAGACATTTCCAGCGGTGAAGGGAACGAATAAAGGGTTTCATATCCTGTTTTAATACAATGTCCGAATTTTGAGGCAAGCATCTCTATAGATTTTGAAATTGCTGGGATATTTTTCCTCTGCGATATTATAAAAGTTATGAGCATCTCCCACGGATCTTGACGCAAAATACGAAGTCCACGACCATAAAGCATTGCCTCGTGTATAAATTGATGCTTGTCGCATTCCATTTCAAAAATGTCATTATAGCTTCTATTAAGATCGAAGTAAAAGCTCCAAGTATTTCTCCATGCATCGAGGCTGCAGGAAACAGAAAACCTATGATTTCCAATCTCCCTTATGTATAAAACTTCATCACCAAATATAAACCGATAGCCATCATCTTGCATTCTTTTGACGCGAAAGCACTGACCACTTAAAGCTATTTTTTCTAAATCAAAGTCATCTAGAATTTCTATCAGCATATCTCATTCCAATCATTCCAAGGCTGTTTCTTTCCGTATGTATTCTACAACTGCTTTGGCTACTGCCTCTGCCATTTTACACGGAACAGCATTGCCAATTTGCGTATATACCATTCCTTTATTTCCACAAAAAACATAGTTATCAGGAAATGATTGGATTCGTGCTGCTTCCTTAATTGTAATTCGTCTTAGGCGTTTTGGCGCTTCTTTGAACTCCGGCACGATAGTGCCATCCATCAATCCTTTATGGTAGTCGACAACCCAATCGCTTGGTGCATCCCCATAAAGATAGTCTTCATCCACAAAAGGAGTTTTGTTTCCGCCCATGGAGGCGGGGAGAGTATTGGCATACCCATCAACATTTATCGGTCTACCTTGTCCATTAAAATACATTCCGGCATATGGAGACTTTCTCATAATTGGATGTGTGGCAAATGTAATCTTTGCTGTACAAGTATCTGGATTTGTAACTGTGCCGGCTCGTCCTAGAGGCTGTAATAATGTTCGCACAATTGGTGCCTTGTTTTTCTGCTGCAAAAGCAAGTCATTCATACAATGCTCAAAAAACGGATCGCTATTGTTCCTGACCCCAATAAAAAACACTCTTTCACGCTTTTGCGAAACTCCGTATTCTGTTGCATTTAAAACAAATGGCACGCAGTTATAACCTAGAGCGTATGCGCGTTCTAGATATCTTTTGCGTACAGGTTCCCACTTTTCTAACATACCCAGAGCTTTGACATTCTCCATTACAAATGCCCTTGGACGAACCTTTTCAACCACATCGAGAAATGTAAAAATCAGTTTACTACGATTATCATCAGGATCCATTTTACCTGCCACAGAAAATCCTTGGCATGGTGGCCCCCCGAAAACAAAATCAACCCCTTGAAATTGATCAAGCGAATCAAGAATATTATTTACATCATCGTTTACCATGACCCCAGCAGTATGGTTGGCACGATAGGTTGCGGCTGCTTCACTCATGAGTTCATTTGCAAAGACTACTTCAATCCCCGCTCTCTCAAATCCAATATCCATTCCACCTGCTCCAGTAAACAGGGAAACTGCAGTCAGTTTATTCATCATTCTCTGTTGCCCCTTTACTGTTATCGTTGTGGATGCGAAAAACCAATGAATTATCTCTTGAGTCAAGATATATGTCAAACTTGGTTTTCCCTTTTTCTACACCCATATTTGACAAGATTGCCTTCGGCATTCTTACTCGCATATCCTGTTGCAGAATATAAGTGTCAAGGTAAATGCATGAATCTATCATGACGGCACTCCTCTTAGCTCGATTTCAGTCTAATTATAAACTGTTTTTAGTCTGAAGTCAACCGGTTCAGGCTGAAAACTTGAACCTCAGATAGAATTAAAATAGAGGCAACCCTTTTGAAATTTGCACTTTTACTAAAGATTGTCTTAATGATCTGGACGTTTAACGAATACCCCCAGTAGTTCAACGATTATTCGGCTGTTTAACGATTACAGCAGAGCAGAAAACCGCAATCCCTATAAAACGCAGAAAACCCCGCCGCAGAATTGCTCTGCAGCGGGGTTCGTTTATGCTCAAAAACGGCAAAAGTCTTGATTTCAAGCGGTTTTCGGGCATAGAAAAGTCCACCGTAATTCTATCAAAATTACGGTGGACTTATGGCGGAGAGGATGGGATTCGAACCCATGTGCGATTGCTCGCAAACTGATTTCGAGTCAGCCCCGTTATGACCACTTCGATACCTCTCCGTGTATGTCAAACACGGTCAGAACACCTTGAACCTCAAAAAAGAGGGAAAACCAAAATGTTAGAACGGCGTGTTAGAACAGCGAAATATTTAGTTTTTAGAACCCGCGAAAACCCTTGAAAACAAAGGGAAACGGGTGGACGAAAAAGCCTGAGCTGCGGAGGATTTCGAGTCAGTCCCGTTATGACCACTTCGATACCGCTCCGTATTGCAGATGCAGTAAAGCTTCGCAGATATTATAACAGCAGGCAGGGCAAAAATCAAGCCCGGATTTTTCTCCTGCACAAATCTCTGGCTTGCCTAACTCCGTTTTTCGTGTTATAATAATTCTATTCATACGAAAGGGATGTTCAGGGCCTATGAAGATTCAGGAATCCGCCGAGAATTATCTGGAGACCATTCTGGTGCTCAAGGAGCGTAAGGGCCTTGTGCGTTCCATCGACATTGCAAATGAGCTGGAGTTCTCCAAGCCGAGCGTCAGCATCGCCATGCGCAACCTGCGCGAAAACGGCTATGTCTCCATGGACGCGGGCGGCTTTATCACGCTGCTTCCGGCCGGACAGGAGATCGCCGAGCGCATTTACGAGCGCCACCGCCTGCTGACGAAGTGGCTGACCGGCCTCGGGGTCGATCCTGCGATCGCCTCGGAGGACGCCTGCCGCATCGAGCATGTGATCAGCGCGGAGAGCTTTGCCGCCATCAAGGCGCATGTCCAGAAACACGACGCAGAATAATTCGGAAATACCAAAAACAGGGATCGGAGGCTTTCTCCGGTCCCTGTTTTTGCAGAACGCCCCACCGGTCCGGCCGGCGGGGGGTGATTTCAAAGAGCCGCGCAGAGTTCGCCGCCCGCAGGCGGCGAAAAAAGTGGGATCTTCTTAAGCCTGAAAGGCTTGTCAAACAGGAACTCACTCCTTCAGCAGGCGGCGGCGGGCGAGGTTGATCGTGCCCTCCTGCATGTGGTTCATCCAGCTCAGGCTCTTGCCGCAGCCGTAGGCCGCGCAGGAATCCGCGTCGTCCGCGACAACGCACGTCATCTCCGTGCGCTCGCACAGCAGGCGGTCCATGCCGAAGAGCTGGCTGCCGCCGCCCGTCAGGACGATGCCATTGCGCGCAATGTCCGCCACGAGCTCCGGCGTGGTGCTCTCAAGCACATCGAGCACCTTGTCCATGATCTGACGGGCGGGGCGGCGCAGGACCTCCATGAGCTCCTCGGATGCCAGCGTGGCCTCGCGGGCAAGGCCGTTCTTGAGGTCACGGCCCTTGACGGTCATGGTCAGTGCCTCCGGCCGGGGCGTGACGCAGCCGATGGACATCTTGATCTCCTCTGCAACGGTCGTACCGATGAGCAGACCGTAGCGGCGGCGCAGATGGCGGATGATGGCCTCGTCGAAGGCCGCGCCCGCCACCTTGAGCGAGGCGGACTGCGCAATGCCGTTCATGGTCAGTACGCCGATATCCGTCGTGCCGCCGCCGATGTCGACGACCATGCGCCCCTCGGGCGCGGTGATATCGAGCTGGGCGCCGAGGGCAGCAGCCAGCGGAGCTTCGATGAGGTAGACGCGGCGGGCGCCTGCCTCCATGGCGGCCTGAATGACGGCGCGCTCCTCGACCTCCGTGATGCCGCTGGGGACTGTGACGATCATGCGCGGCTTGACGATGGCGTGGCGGAGCACGCGGCGGAGCATCTCCGTCAGCATGCGGGCCGTGAGCTCATAGTCGGAGATGACGCCGTCCTGCAGCGGGTGCACGGCGACGACATTGCCGGGCGTGCGCCCGAGCATGCTCCGCGCGGCCGCGCCGACCTGCAGCACCTTGCCGCTGTTTTTATCGAGGGCGATGACGGACGGCTCGCGCAGCACGATGCCGCGCCCGGCCGCATAGATCAGCACGTTGGACGTGCCGAGATCGATCCCAAGGTCTCTGGAAAAGAATAACATAGTTTGCACCTACCTGTCTGCGGGTTTCTGCCCCGGCTCCGGCGTGGCGGCCAGAGCGGCGCAGACCACGGAGGACGCGCCCGCCGTGAGCAGCACGCGGCTGCATTCCGAGAGCGTTGCGCCCGTGGTCAGAATATCATCGATCAGCAGGACGCTGCGTCCTGCAAAGCGTTCGGGAGAAACGGCGCGGTAAGCGCCGAGCACATTGGCGCGCCGCGCGGCGGCGTCCCGCTGGGACGACTGCGCGGGATTGTGGCGAATTTTCTGCAGCGTCTGCGTGCAGGGAAGCTCCAGCTCCCTCGCCACGGCGTGCGCCAGCAGCTCCGTCTGGTCATAGCCGCGGGAGCGGCGGCGCTTCGCGCTGACCGGTACCCAGGACAGGATCTCAAACGGAGCGGTCCGGAGCAGGGGCGCGAGCATGCGGCCGAAGGATGCGGCATACTGCGACTGGCCGGAGAATTTGAAGCGGCGGAGCGATTCCGCCACAACGCCCTCATAGGGATACACGGCATAGCACTCCGTGTAGAACTGCCCGCGCCGCAGCGGGGCGGGGATCGGCTCGAGCTCGTGCGCGCAGCGGGCGCAGACGTCGTGCTCCTCCGGCCGCAGCAGGCGGCGGCAGAACACGCACTTCGGCGGATACAGCAGGTCGAGCAGCTGAGAGAACAGCGCCCTCATGCTTCGCCCTGCAGCCGGAAGCGCAGGCCGCTGTAGCGCTTGTTGCGGCGGTTGTTCTGCGTCATCTGGGCGATGAGATCCTCGTCGCCGACGAGGAGGAGCAGCTCCCGCGCGCGGGTGATGGCCGTGTAGAGTACACCGCGCGTCAGCAGCATCGGCGCGCCGCCGCCAATGGCGAAGATCACGGCGCGGTATTCGCTGCCCTGGCTCTTGTGCGCGGTGATGGCGTAGGCCAGCTCCAGCTCCGAGAGCATCTCGGGCTCATAGACGACCTCGCGGTCGTCAAAGAGGACGTGGATCTGGTCCTCCTTCGGGTCGATGGAGACGATTGTGCCGATGTCGCCGTTGAACACGCCCGTGCCGGACGAGCCGTTGGCGCGCTTCCACGGCAGATCGTAGTGATTGCGGATCTGCATGACGCGGTCGCCCTCGCGGAAGCACGAGCCGCCGCTGAGCTTTTCGCGCCTGCCGGGCTGCGGCGGGTTCAGCGCCGCCTGCAGGGCGCGGTTCAGATTGGCCGTCCCCGTCTCGCCCTTGCGGGTGGGGCTGATGACCTGAATTTCCCCGGCGGGGATATGCATATTCTGCGGCAGACGGCGCGCGCAGAGCTCACAGACGGTCTGCACGAGCTGCGCGGGCGCGCGGCGGCGCAGGAAGAAGCAGTCGCGGTCCTTTGCGGTCAGAACGGGCAGCTCGCCGCGGTTGACGGCGTGGGCGTTCATGACGATGAGGCTCTGCCGGGCCTGCCGGAAAATTTCCGTCAGGCAGACGGACGGGACGATGCCGCTGCGGATGAGGTCGGAAAACAGGTTGCCCGCGCCGACGCTCGGCAGCTGGTCCGGGTCGCCGACGAGCACAAGGCAGGCCTCCTGCGGCAGCGCCTCGAGCAGACTGTGCATGAGCAGCACGTCGACCATGGACATCTCGTCCACGATGACGGCGTCGCATTCTAGCGGCTCGTCCTCATTGCGGGCGAAGAACATCTCGCCGTTTTCGGGCGAGACCTGCGCCTCGAGCAGGCGATGGACGGTCGCGGCGTCGCGGCCGGTCAGCTCAGACAGACGCTTGGCGGCGCGCCCGGTCGGCGCGGCCAGCAGCGTTTTGCGGCCGAGCTTGGAAAACAGGGTGAGGATGCCGGACAACACCGTCGTTTTGCCGGTGCCGGGGCCGCCCGTCAGGATCATGATGCGGCGCTCGGCTGCCATGCGGATGGCATCGCGCTGGCGTTCGGCATAGGTGATGCCCGCAATGGCCTCGATGCCCTGCAGCACGCGCTCCGCATCGGGCAGCGGCGCGGGCGGGTGCTGGGCCATGGCACGGATGCGGGCGGCAATGGCCGTCTCCGCCTCGTAATATTCCGGCAGGTAAACGGCTGCGATCCCGGCAATGGTGCTGTGCTCCACGCGGCCCAGCTCCGTCAGACGGTCGACGGCCGCGATCACGGGCTCCGCCTCGAGGCTCAGCAGCTGGGACGTTGCCGCAACGAGCTTGTCCTGCGGGAGAAAGGTATGTCCGTTTGTGAGATTGTGGCGCAGCTCAAAAATAACGCCCGCTTCGACGCGGCGGGCATCGTCGCCGTCAAAGCCGAGCTCCAGCGCAAGCTGATCGGCTGCGCCGAAGCCTGCGCCGAACTGCGGCTGCGCCAGCAGGTAGGGGTCCTCCTGCACGCGCCCGAGCGACTGCGCACCGTAGACGCGGTACAGCCGCACGGCGACCTGCGCCGGGATGCGGTAGCCCGCAAGAAACTCGATGAGCCGCCGCACGGCGACCTGCTGCCGGAACGAGGCGCCGATCTCCAGCGCCTTTTTGCGCGAGATGCCGTCGATCTCCGTCAGCCGCTCCGGCGCGGCCTCGAGAATTTTCAGACTGTCCGTGCCGAAGGCAGCAACGATCTTTTCGGCCGTTTTCGGCCCAACGCCCCGCACGGCGCGGGAGGAGAGATAGGCGCGGATCTCCGCCGTGGAGTCCGGAAGCAGCCGCTCGAGAAACTCTGCTTCGAGCTGGCGGCCATAGGTGGCGTGCGCCGTCCATTTTCCGGTGACGATGAGCCGCTCTCCGGCGGCCGGGGCGGGGATCGTCCCGACGACCGTGATCAGGCCGCCGTCGTCGCTGTCCAGCTTGACGACGGCATAGCCGTTTTCCGGATTTTCAAAGACCACAGCGGCGATCGTCCCGCTGACCAGCTCCTGCTCCAAGTGCCAGTTCTCCCATTCTGCCGGGGCAGCCGGGCTCAGGCCTCAAAGGCCCCCAGCCGCTCCAGATATTCTGCCGCCTGCCCGGCGGCGCAAAGCTGCTCGCCCGCCGCATCCCGCAGCAGGCGTGCGGCGGCCTCCTGCCCCTCCGGGGTCAGGCCGCGGTCGATCCAGATAATTTGTGCGCGCAGGCCGCGATGCTCGCGCATCCAGCGGCAGCCACGGATCTGCCGCTCCACCTCGGCCGCGCCGCCCTGCAGCGGCGCAACGAGCACGGCATCCTCGCGCGGCAGCGGAAGCAGCATGGCCTCCGCCACGGACCAGAGCAGGAGCAGCAGCCCGCAGGCCGCAAGCCCCGCCGTCAGGATCGTCAGCGCCATACCATCACCTCATGCCAGACTATGCAGGCCGCAGGCGATGGGTTCCTATCTGGGGCAGCACCGCACAATCCGGCGAAGGCCGAAGATGCAGCTGTGCGATGATGCTCTCACATATTTTACAGCAGAAACGGGAAAGACGCAAGCGGGAAATCCCGTCAGGCCCCCAGCACGAAGAAATTTAGGATGATGCACACGCAGCTCAGGACCAGAAAAATGATCCAGCCGGGCGTGCGGAAAAACAGCCGCCGCCATTTTGGGTCGATGGGGTCGCGCTCCCGCCGCGCGGCGAGCTTTTTCCGGAAGACGAGCGCCAGCACAAGGCAGACGGCCAGCGGCAGAAGGAACAGCGCGCCGCGGATCGCCAGCCAGTACCATGTGCCGCTCAGCGGCCGCAGCAGGGCGTCCAGCCCGAGGGCCAGAACGGCGTTGTTCAGGATATGCAGGCTCATGGACCAGAGTATGGAGTATTCCACGGCGACATAGCCCGCCAGCAGGCCGAAGCCGAAGGCAAACGGCGTCTGCGTCAGATTCTGGTGCACAAGGCCGAACAGCAGCGCCGAGCAGAAAATGGCAAAGCGCTTGCCATAGGGCTGCAGGCTGCGCAGCACGGCCCCGCGGAACAGCAGTTCTTCCGTGACGGGGGCGGCCACCGCGGTATAGAGCGCGAGCGATACGGACGTCTCCGCCGTGCCGGACACGACCTTGCTTTTGGTGCGGAAAAATTCCATGGCCGGGGAGAGCAGGCTCTGCAGCAGACCGGCCGCGCCCTGCAGCGCCAACAGGCAGAGGACCCAGAGCAGGACCTCGCCCGCGCGCGGCCTTCCTGAGCGGGCAAACATCACGTTCTGCCAGAACGGCCTGCGCTTCCAGATGAGCACCAGGCCGACGGTACCGCAGGCGGCCGCAAGGCGGCCGACCCCGGTGAGCCATGCAGGAATGTCCAATTGCAGGAAAGACAGGAGCACGACCCCGGTCGAGCTGAGCTGGCTGAACACGGCCAGCCAGATGAGAAGCATCAGGCACACGCGGTTCATGCGGCTGCGGGCGATGGCCCGCCTGCCAAGCTCCTGCCGCCATGCCAGCTTTTCCAGCCGGACGGCCTCCGACGTCCAGAGCGGCGAGCTTGTCTGGTTCGGGAATTCCTGTGTCATGTCTTGTCCTCCATTCGGGGCAGCACGGCCTCGGCACAGCGCATGCCGTCGACGGCAGCGGAGAGAATGCCGCCGGCGTAGCCCGCACCCTCGCCGCAGGGATACAGGCCCCGGAGCTCGCTCTGGCAGTCCTCGCCGCGCACGATGCGCACGGGGGAGGAGCTGCGCGTCTCCGGCGCGGTCAGCAGGGCGTCCGGCGCGTCAAAGCCGGGCAGCAGACCGGCAAGGCGGGGCATGGCCTGCTCCAGCGTGTCGGTCAGCTTTTTCGGCAGCGCGTCGTGCAGGTCGCACAGGCGAACGCCGGGACGGTAGGTCGGGCGGATACCGCCCTCAGCAGCGGAGGGGCGGTGCACCAGAAAATCGCCGAGCAGCTGCGCAGGCGCGTGATAGTCCGCGCCGCCGAGGCGGAAGCAGGCCTGCTCGATCTGCTCCTGCCAGAGCATGCCGCCGAGCGGGCCGGGCTCCGGGAAGTCCTCCGGTGTCACGGAGGCCAGCAGGGCAGAGTTGGCGTTTTCGCCGCCGCGCGCGGCATAGCTCATGCCGTTCGTGACGACGCCGCCGGGCTGCGAGGCCGCGGCGACCACATGGCCGCCCGGACACATGCAGAATGTATAGGCCGCGCTGCCGTCCGGAAGGTGCACGGCGAGCTTATAGTCGGCCGGGGGCAGCTCGCCGCGCGGCTTGCCGTACTGCGCACGGTCGATAACGGCCTGCGGATGCTCGATGCGTACGCCCATGGCAAACGGCTTCGGCTGCATGGGGATCCCGGCTGCGTGGAGCCAGCGGAACGTATCACGGGCGCTGTGGCCGATGGCGAGAATGACATCCCGGCATACAAACGACCGCTCTGCTCCGTCCTCAATCCAGCGGACACCCGTTATGCGGCCATCCTGCGTCTCAAGTCCCGTCAGGCGCGCACCGAAGCGGACTTCGCCGCCGAGGCGCAGCACCTCTTCCCGCAGGTTCTGAATGACGTGGAACAGCACATCTGTCCCGACGTGCGGTTTGGCGTCGTAGAGGATTTCCTCCTGCGCACCGAAGCGCACGAACTGCTGAAGCACCCAGCGGCCGCGCTCGTTCTTCGTGCCGGTGTTGAGCTTGCCGTCGGAAAACGCACCTGCGCCGCCCTCGCCGAACTGGACGTTGCTCTCGGGGTCCAGCGGGCCGCCGCTCCAGAAGCGCTCGACCTTTTCCCGGCGCAGCGGCGCGGGATCGCCGCGCTCGAGCACAAGGGGCTGCAGTCCCGCCTTCGCCAGTACGAGGGCGGCGAACATGCCTGCCGGGCCGAAGCCGACGATCACGGGGCGCTCCGCTGCGTTGCAGCGGGGAATGCGGTAGACATAGGGCGCCTCCCGCGTGATCTTTGCGCTGCGGCAGCGGCGCAGCACGGCTCCCTCACCGCTGCGGAGCGTGACGTCCACGGTGTAGACCCAGCGGAGGTCCGGCTTTTTGCGGGCGTCAAGGGAGCGGCGGAAAATGTGCAGCGCGGCGATGTCCGATGCGCGGACATGCAGGACCTGCGCCGCATGATAATACAGCTCGGAGACGTCGTGCGTCTCCGGCAGGATCAGGTCACGAATGCGAAGCATGGCGTTCCCTCCCGGTAAGCAGCTGCCCGGCCAGGCGGCCGGAGGACCAGGCCCACTGCAGGTTATAGCCGCCGCAGTCGCCGTCGATGTCCAGCACCTCGCCCGCGGCATACAGGCCGGGGCAGAGGCGGCTCTCCAGCGTCTGCGCGGAAAATTCGTCCGTGCGGATGCCGCCCGCCGTCACCTGCGCGGCGTCAAAGCCCATCGGGCCGAGCACGGGCAGAGCAAAGGTCTTGACGGTCCGGCAGATCTCCGGCAGCCTGTCCGCCGGGAGCGAGCCGCACGGCGCTTCGAGTGAGAGACCGCAGCGGCGCAGCACCGTCCGCCCGAGGCGGTTGTGGAGCATACCGGTCAGCAGGTCCTCCAGCGCAAGCTGCGGCAGGGCCGCCTGCCGCGCCTGCAGGAGCTGCGTCAGCTCTCCGGCGGGGACGTCCGGCAGCAGGTCGAGCAGCAGGAGCCCGCCCTGCGCGGCCGCGCGGGACAGCTCGAAGATCACGGGGCCGCTCACGCCGTAGTCCGTGAACTGCAGCTCGCCTGCGCGCTCCGTTCGGCCGCCGTCCGTCTTGAGTACGGCGCGCACCTCGCAGCGCACGCCCTTGAGTGAGCGCACCCACGTCGGCTCCGTGCGCAGCTGCACAAGGGAGGGCTGCAGCTTCGTCCGGCTGTGGCCGAGGGCCGTCAGCAGGCGGTAGCCGAGGTCCGTTCCGCCCAGCTTGCCGCCCGCCGCGCCGCCTGCGCAGACGATAACGCGGTCAAACAGGCAGCTTTCGTCCCCGAGGCGGACGGAAAAGCCGCCCTTCGTGCGGCGCAGCTCCGTGATCTCGCAGCCCGCGTGCAGCGTGACGTTCTGCCGCCCGGCCAGCGTCAGCCGCAGAACATCGGCCACGCTGTTGGCGCTGTCGCTTGCGGGATAGACGCGGCCGCCCGGCTCCGTTACGGTCAGAAGGCCCATGGAGCGGAACCACGCCAGCGTCTGCTCCACGCCGAAGGCCTCCAGCGCGGGCAGGCAGAACTGCGGCGCCGTGCCGTGGTAGTGCGACAGATCCATGTCCCGATTCGTGAGATTGCAGCGGCCGTTTCCGGTCGCCAGCAGCTTGCGCGCGACGCGCGCCTGCCGTTCGGCGAGATGGACGTCGCTGTGCGGGTCCTCCGAGGCGGTCAGCGCCGCCGTCAGGCCGGATGCACCGCCGCCGATCACCAGTACTTTCATGCTCGTTCCTCCCTGTTTTCTATGTTCATTATATGCCATATACCCCCGCATGACAAGTGTATTCTTGACAGATGGGCGCGAAAAAGGTATGATGTTGTCATTGCGGCGGCAGACCGCCGCAGGCCAATTGGAGGTAATATCATGAAGAAACGTTGGATCGCGCTGCTGCTTGCCGCCGTTCTGCCCATCGGGGTTCTGGCAGGCTGCGGCAGCGAGGATATGCCGGAGCTTTCGCTCGACAGCATCACCGCTCCGGTCGCGGCCCGCAATGAAATGGAGGTCCGCACGGCGCTCGGCAATTACACCGGCATCTCGGAGGCTGCGCCGGATTCCGCGGACGGCGAAATGGCCACGGTGCAGTTCGCGGGCGATGCAAGCGCCACGACGGCCCTGCACGACGGCTATATCTATGTGCTGAGCAACAGCGAGCTGCGCATCCTGCGCGCGGCCGGAGCCAGCACGACGCAGCTCAACACGCTGGACATCTCCTCCGGCCAGAGCACGGGCGATTCCTATGAATTTGCCAGCGCCCTGCTCGTGGAGGGCGACCGCCTCGCCGTTGTGACGACGGCCTCGGCGCTCGAGAGCGACCTGAGCGGCAGCGAGGTGTGCCATCTGCGGCTGTATGACATCTCGGAGCCGTCGACGCCGACCCTGCTGCGCACGTTCTCGCAGGACGGCCTTTACGAGGGCATCGGCACGGCAAACGGCCTGCTGTTCCTCGTCTCCTCGGGCACGGCGGACCTCGACGAGGCAAGCGGGAGCGCAGCTTCCATGCCGCAGATCGGCGACAATGCCGAAAGCGAGGCCGTGCCCGCTGCGCAGTTCTATCTCTCCTCCGCGCTCGATGCGCCGACGTTCAGCATTGTGTCTGCCATTTCGCTGGCCGATGCGCAGCGCAGCGGCGTGCGCGCCTTCACGGGAACGATCGACCATGTCTGTGTTTCGGAGCAGGGCGTGTATCTTGCGCGCAGCATCCGCATGGAGTCGCACGGCGACGCCTATAAAAAGGACCACTATTCCGTCACGAACCACGCCATCAACGCCGCAACGGAGCTGCTGCGCCTGACGCCGGATGCCGACCTCACGCTGCAGGCCACAAAGCCGCTGGCGGGCGAGGTCGCGGCCTGGGAGCTCAACGCGCAGGCAAACGCACTGTATGTCGTGAGCTCGCTGTCCTCGTCGCAGTATCAGCTCTTTGAGGACAAGACCTACGGCTGGACGAACCGCCTCGATCAGAGCCAGAATGGCAGTGCAGCGCTGAACGTGCTGGACCTCTCCCTGCAGCAGATCGCGGACGGCAGCGATCTGCTGCCGGATGCCTCGCTCAGCGCGGCGCGCTTCAGCGGCAATTACTGCCTGCTCGCGATGTTCGATGCGGACACGCCGCTTGCGGCCATCGACCTCTCCAACCCGACGAAGCCCGCTTTGGCGGAGGTCTCCGGCCTGAGCGAACTGTTCAATGTGCTGCTCCCGGCCGAAGGTATGCTGATGGATCTGAGCGGTGCGAACGGCGCGAACGGTATGAGCCTTGCCATCTCCACCATGGCGATGGGCGGCGGGAGCGTCTCGGCTACGGGCCTTGTGAAGGAGCTGGGGGCCTATGCGGGCGGCGCGGTCTACGCCGCCGTGTCGCAGGATGCCGCGTGGGCGCTCGTGTGCTATGACCACACGTCCCACCTGTTCCGGCTGGGCGACGCGATCACCGAGGTCTCGCGCCCGGAGATCAGCGTGCATTCCGGAACGGCCTTCTTCTTTGACGGAGACTATCTATATGCCTGTGCGCCGGACGAGGTCAGCGCTGTTTCGCTGACGAGCGGAAGCGTGGACGCGCTGCTGTCGTTCGCCGTGGGCTGAGAAGGGAGCAAATCGTATGGAAGAGCTTGTCAAGCGTATCAATGAGCTTGCCCGGAAGGCAAAGACGACCGGCCTCACGCCGGAGGAAACGGCGGAGCGCGACCTGCTGCGCCAGCAGTATATCGCAGCCGTTCGCCGCAACCTGACGGCGCAGCTGGAAAACACCTATATTGTGGAGCCGGACGGCACGAAGCACAAGCTCGGCCGCCGTGAAACGGAAGAAACGGAACAATAAAAAACTGTGCCGGAGAGGGCCTGAACGGTTCCCTCCGGCACATTTCTATCAGGGAGCGGGGAAGACCGGCCGGTCGTCCCGCAGGTCCACGCGCACGCGCTCCGGCACGCGCCCGCCGAGCAGCAGGGCCGCCAGCGGGGCCTCCATCTCGTGGCGGACAAGGCGGCGGATCTCGCGCGCGCCGCCCCGGCCGTCCCGGCTGCGCAGGGCAAAGCTGCGGGCAAGGCCGTCCGGCAGCTCCAGCCGGACGTGCAGGCGCTCCGCGCGCTGCTGCAGGGCTGTGAGCTGCTGCTGTGCGATCTGCTCAAGCGCCGCTGTACCAAGCGGCTGAAAACGCGCTACGCAATCGATGCGCCCGAGAAACTCCGGCGAAAAATGCTCCCGCAGGCTGCGCAAAGCTCCGTCCTCCGCCTGCGCGCCGAAGCCGAGGCCCCCGCCGGTGCGCGCGCCGAGGTTCGAGGTCATCACGAGCATCGTGTTGCGGAAGTCGATGCGCCGCCCGCCGGAATCCGTCAGGAAACCGTCCTCCATGACCTGCAGCAGCAGGCCGCAGACGTCCGGGTGCGCCTTTTCCAGCTCGTCGAACAGCACAAGACTGTAGGGCCTGCGGCGCACACGTTCGGACAGCTCGCCGCCCTCGTCGTGGCCGATGTAGCCCGGCGGCGCGCCGATAAGGCGCGAGACCGTGAATTTTTCCATATATTCCGACATATCCACGCGGATCATCGCGTCCTCGCTGCCGTAGACGGCCTCGGCCAGCGCCTTGCACAGCTCCGTCTTGCCGACACCCGTCGGCCCGAGGAACAGCATGGCTGCCGCAGGGCGCTTCTGCTCGGCAAGCCCGCTTCGCCCGCGCCGCACGGCCTCTGCCGCGGCATGGACGGCCTCCTCCTGCCCGATGACGCGGGCGGAGAGCGTCTGCTCCAGCGTGCGCAGGCGCTGCCGCTCCGTCCGGGAGATCGTCCCGACGGGAATGCCCGTGCGGCTCGAAACGGCTGCGGCGATGTCCTGCACGGAGACCGTCCGGCCGGGCTGGCCGCGCCGCCGCAGACGGTCGCGCAGGGCGGCGGCCCGCTCGTATTTTCCGGCGCGCACGGCGGCCTGCAGGGCCTGCTCCTCCTCCGGCGTGCGGCTGCCGAGCTGGCGCATGCGCGCACAGGCCGCGCCCTCGTCGAGCAGGTCCACGGCCTTGTCGGGCAGAAATTTATCCGTCAGATAACGGCACGACAACTCCACGGCGGCGGAAACGGCTTCCTGCGGGATGGAGACATGGTGGTGCGCCTCCAGACCGGGGCACAGCCCGGCCAGGATCTCGCGTGTCTCCTCCGGCGTCGGCTCGCGCACCTGCACCGTGCGGAAGCGCCGCTCCAGCGCGGCGTCCTTTTCGATGCTGCTGCGGTATTCGCGCAGCGTCGTCGCGCCGATAAGCTGCAGCTCACCGCGGCCGAGCGCGGGCTTGAGCAGGTTGGCCGCATCGATGGCGCCCTCCGCCGCACCGGCCCCGACGAGGGTGTGCATCTCGTCGACAAACAGGATGACGTTCTGCACGCGCCGCACCTCGGCCAGAATGTCGCGCACGCGCTCCTCAAATTCACCGCGGTACTTTGTGCCTGCGATGACGCTGGCCATGTCCAGCGCATAAAGGCGCTTGCCGCGCAGCGGCTCCGGCACGGTCCCGGCGGCGAGATACTGCGCCACGCCCTCCACGATGGCCGTCTTGCCGACGCCCGGCTCGCCGATGAGGGCGGGATTGTTCTTGTGCCGCCGCGAGAGAATCTGCAGGACGGTCTCGATCTCCTGCCTCCGGCCGATGACCGGCTCCCGCTTTCCGGCGCGCTCGAGCATATCCACGCCAAATTGATCCAGCAGTCTTGTGTTCTGCATGCTTCGCTCCTTCCGGGCAAGCTCGCCCTCGCATAGTTGGGTAAAGAGCTGCTGCGGACAGATGCCGCAGTGCTCCAGCAGGCGCACGGCTGAGCAGCCGCTCTCCCGCAGCAGTGCGGTCAGGAGTCGCTCCGGCCCGTTCAGCGCGCGGGAAACGGCGCGGCGCGCGGCCTGCGTCAGCCCCTGCGGCAGAACGTCCGACGGTGCTCCGCGCCCGTGCAGGCGGAGGACGGCAGCAGCGATCTCCGGCCCGGTCAGACCGGCCCAGTGCAGCAGCCGCCCGTCGGCCCCCTGGGGCTGCATGGCGAGTGCCAGCAGCAGGTGCTCCGTGCCGACGCAGGCGTGCCCCAGCCGGGCGGCCAGCGCCCATGCCAGCCGGAGCGCGGCCGAAAGCTCCGGCGGCAGGTCCCGTTTTGCCAAATCGCTCCCTCCCCTCAACATTGGGATTCTAGCCCGCCTGTGCCCGGTTCAAACCCGTCGAAAAAAGTTTGCCTTTCCGAATTTCCCCATTGCATTTTCCCAAAAACATGATAAAATGGGGATACTACTTGTAATAGGAGGAGATACCCATGGCATACAAGATCACCGACAGCTGCCTGAAGTGCGGAACCTGCGCTGGCGAGTGCCCGATGAATGCGATCTCTGAGGGTGAGGACCAGTACGTCATCGATGCCGATACCTGTGTTGGCTGCGGCACCTGTGCAGACGCTTGCCCCGTTCAGGCTATTGTCGAGGAGTAAGACGATCCTACACGATTACATCCGGCATACGGCGGAGCCCTTCCGCCGTATGCTCCACGGAAGCTCGTGCGGAACTGCGTAACGTAATTTACGGAACCGGCCTGTGCAGTGATTGCGCAGACCGGTTTTTAACTGTATGGCCGGAGGCTTCGGAGGGAAGAAAAGTGTGAAAGGAAACCGTCAGGGGGTCCTTTCACGTTCAATAACCCGCCGCGGCGGCAGAATTGCAAAATCATGATACAAAAATTGATTTTGCAATTCTGGAAGCAGCTTGGCGAAAAATCCCGAAGGGACTTTTTTGACAAGCGCAGACCGGTTTTTAATCGGTAATTCGTAATTCATGATGGGGGGCGACCATGGAACACGATCTGTGGAACGGGCTGCGGCTCCGCATCCCGGAGGGCGAGGTGCCGCTCGGCGCGGACTCTCTGCTGCTTGCGGACTTCCTGACGCTGCCGCCGCGGGCGCGTGTGGCCGATCTCGGCGCGGGCTGCGGCACGCTCGGTGTGCTTCTCTGCGCGCGCGATCCGTCCTGCACGGTCGCGGGCATCGAGCTGCGGCCGGAGGCCTGCCGCGCTGCGCAGGAGAATGTCCGCATCAACGGGCTGGAGGAGCGGCTGACCGTTCTGGAGGGCGATGTGCGGCGCATCCGCGCGCTCCTTCCGGCGGGGGATTTTTCCTGCGTGATCGCCAATCCGCCCTATTTTCCCGTGGGCAGCGGCAAGGCTGGCCGGAACAGCGCCGTGGCCCGCACGGAGCAGTGCCTGACGCTGGCGGAGCTGTGTGCGGCTGCCGCGTGGCTGCTGCCGCCCGGCGGGCGGTTTGCGCTGGTGCACCGGGCGGAGCGCCTGTGCGACCTGCTGTGCGCCCTGCGCGCGGCCGGGCTGGAGCCGAAGCGGGTGCAGCCGGTGCGCCACAATGCCGAAAGCCCCGTCAGCCTGCTGCTGCTCGAGGCAAGGCGGGGCGGGCGGCCCGGCCTGACGCTGCTGCCGGAGCTGCTGGAATATGAGACGGACGGAACGGAGCGCGAAGCCCTGCGCGCCGCCCGTCATGCGAAAGGAGACTGCCCATGAGCGCAATGCTCTATCTTGTGCCGACGCCGATCGGCAATCTGTCCGATATCTCCGAGCGCTGCCGCGAGGTGCTTGCGCAGGCGGATTTTATCGCGGCCGAGGACACGCGGGTGACGCTGCGGCTGCTGAACCATCTGGAGCTGAAAAAGCCGCTCGTCAGCTATTATGAGCACAACAAGGCGGCAAGCGGCCCGCGCATTGTCGAACGCATTCTGACGGGCGAGACGTGTGCGCTCGTGTCGGACGCCGGATCCCCGGCCATCTCCGACCCCGGCGAGGATCTGGTCCGCCTGTGCGCGGAGGCGGGCGTGACGGTCAGCGCCATCCCCGGCCCCTGCGCCGCCATCACGGCGCTGAGCATGTCCGGCCTGCCGACGGGGCGCTTCACGTTTGAGGGCTTCCTGTCCACGACGAAGAAGAACCGCGCCCAGCACCTGGATTCCCTGCGCGCAGAGCAGCGCACGATGATCTTCTACGAGGCCCCGCACAAGCTGTGCGCGACGCTGCGCGATCTGGCGGCGGCCTTCGGTGGGGAACGGCGTATTTCCCTGTGCCGCGAGCTCACAAAGCTGCATGAGGAGGTCCTGCGCCTGACGCTCGACGGCGCCGTCGCTTATTATGAGACCCAGCCGCCGCGCGGCGAGTATGTTCTGATCGTCGAGGGCGCGCCGAAGCAGCAGGAGAGCGGCCCCGTTTCAGAGGAGGAGGCGCTTATGCGCGTGCAGGCGCTTCTGGCAGAGGGCCTGAGCCGCAAGGATGCCGTCCGGCAGGTCGCTGCGGAGACGGGCCTTGCCAAAAATCAGCTGTATGATGCCGCCCTGCGCGCGCAACATACGAAAACGGAGTGAAAACACCATGTCTGTAGAGAAAGTAAAGGCCTATTTTGCCGGGTTCGGTATGGAGGACCGCGTGCTGGAGTTCCCGGTCTCCAGCGCAACGGTGGCGGAGGCCGCCGCGGCCCTGCATTGCGAGCCCTGCCATATTGCCAAGACGCTGGCGTTTCTGGTCTGCGAGACGCCGATGGTGATCGTCATGGCCGGAGACGCGCGCATCGACAATGCAAAGTATAAGGCTCGGTTTGCCAAGAAGGCGAAAATGCCGACGCCGGACGAGGTGCTGACGCTCATCGGCCACCCGGTCGGCGGCGTGTGCCCGTTTGCCGTGCCGGAGAACGTGAACGTCTATCTCGACGTCTCCCTGCGGCGGTTCGAGACGGTCTATCCCGCCTGCGGCAGCCCGAACAGCGCCATCGCCCTGACGCTGCCGGAGCTGGAGCAGTATTCCGGCTTCTCGGCGTGGGTGGATGTCTGCCGCGGCTGGGACGAGCGGGCGGAGGCATAACGGAAAACTTTTTTCGGCGGCGCGCAGCTCTGCACGCCGCCGTTTTCCTGCCTAAACGGCCTTGTTAAAATCGTGCAGGATGCCATATGGAAGCCACTTAACAAATTCGTCAATTTGACGAGCGCGAAAATGAAAACTACAGAATCAAAACTTTTTCAAAAAATATCAAGAAGTTATTGACAAAATCAGGAAGGAGTGGTACTATTACGCCGACCAAAAAATTAGAAAGCTGGGAAATGAAAAATGGAATTCGTAGGAAAGATCCTTGTGCTGCTTGCACTGGCAGGCATTGCTGCCATTGAGGTTTATCATAAAGAGGAGAACACGGGCCTCATGAACCTGATCCTCGTGCTCATCGCCGCCGTCGTCGGCTGGCTGCTGCCGAAGAACGACCACGTTCTGTCCATGATCGCTGCTGTCGCTTCCTTCGCTGCCCTGTATCTCTCCGCTCATGCCGCCGGCCGTGCCGTGCGCCGTCATGACGAAGAGGAAGAGCGTCTTGCCCTTGTCCGTGCCCGCGCCCGCGCCTGAGCAGAAGCACCCCCTGAAAACCGAAAATCCTGCAGAACCGATTTGGCTCTGCAGGATTTTTTTTGCGTGTGCACCGAAAGCCGAGGAGGCTTTTCCGTCAGACTGTTTAGTTAGCCAGCGTGGCAGCGAGGACGGCCTTGATGGTGTGCATGCGGTTCTCGGCCTCGTCGAAGACGATGGAGCGCGGGCCCTCAAAGACCTCGTCCGTCACCTCCAGCGCCTCAAGATGGAACTGCTCGCCGATCTGGCGGCCAATGCCGGTGTTGAGGTCGTGGAACGCGGGCAGGCAGTGCATGAACACGGCCTTTTCTCCGGCGGCGTCCATGAGCTTCTGATTGACCTGATAGGGGAGCATCTTCTCCAGACGCTCGGCCCAGGCTTCCATCGGCTCGCCCATGGAGACCCAGACGTCAGTGTAGAGCACGTCCGCACCGGCGACGGCTTTTGCCGGGTCCGTCTCAAAGGCCAGCGTTGCGCCGGTCTCGGCGGCAATGGCCTCGCAGCGGGCGATGAGCGCGGGATCGGGGAAGTAGCCCTCCGGGCCGCTGGCCACGAAGTGCATGCCGAGCTTGGCACAGCCGATCATCAGGGAGTTTGCCATGTTGTAGCGGCAGTCGCCGAGGAACACGAGCTTGCGGCCCTTCAGGCTGCCGAAGTGCTCGCGGATCGTCAGCATATCCGCCAGGATCTGCGTGGGGTGGAATTCGTTCGTCAGGCCGTTCCAGACGGGGACGCCGGCGTATTTTGCCAGCTCTTCCACGATGCTCTGGCCGAAGCCGCGGTATTCGATGCCGTCATACAGGCGGCCGAGCACGCGGGCCGTGTCGGCAATGGATTCCTTTTTGCCGATCTGGGAGCCGGTCGGGTCGAGATAAGTAACGTGCATGCCGAGGTCGTGCGCGGCCACCTCAAAGGAGCAGCGCGTGCGGGTCGAGGTCTTCTCAAAGATCAGCGCGATGTTCTTCCCGCGGAGCGTGTCGTGCGGGACGCCGGCCTTCTTTTTGGCCTTCAGGGCGGCGGCGAGGTCGAGCAGACCGGTGATCTCGTCGGGGGTGAAGTCCAGCAGGGTCAGAAAGCTTTTACCGTTTAGATTCATGGGGTACCTCCTTATTCAGCCGCGCAGTGCACCAGTGCCTGGGCGGCAGTTTTCAACAGCTCCATGGGGATATTCAGCGCGGGCAGAAGACGGATCTTCTGCTTGGCGGTCGTGACGAGCACGCCTTCGCGCAGTGCGCGCTCCGCAAATTCGCGGGCGGGGATATCGATCTCCAGACCGAGCATCAGGCCCATGCCGGTGACGCTGCGGATGCCGGGTGCGGCCTGCAGTGTGCGGCGGAGATAGTCCGAGCGCTCGCGCACGCCTTCGAGCAGCCTGTCGTCGATGCGGCTGAGGATGTTCACTGCGCCTGCGCAGCAGACGGGGTTGCCGCCGAACGTCGTGCCGTGGTCGCCGGGGTGGAAGACGTCTGCCACGCGCTCGCCGAACATGGTTACGCCGAGGGGCAGACCGCCGCCGATGCCCTTTGCCGTGGAGACGACGTCGGGCTGCAGACCGTAGTTCATATAGCCGTAGAGGCTGCCGCTGCGGCCGTTGCCGAGCTGGACCTCGTCTGCCATGAGCAGCAGGTCATGCTTGCGGCAGACCTCCTGCAGGCAGGAGGCGAATTCCTGCCCGATGGGGCGCACGCCGCCCTCGCCCTGCACGGCCTCAAAGAGGATCGCGGCGCAGGGGTGCTCTGCGGCAAGGCGTTCGAGGGCTTCGCATTCGCCGGGCTGCGCGTAGAGGAAGCCGCCGGGCAGCGGCTGATAGTCGCGGTGGAACACATCCTGCCCCGTCGCGGCCAGCGTGCCGAGCGTGCGGCCGTGGAAGCTGCCGCGCAGGGTGATGATGCTGCAGTATTCCGGGCCCTTGTGTTCGGCGGCCCATTTGCGGGCGGCCTTGATGGCGCATTCGTTGGATTCCGCGCCGGAGTTCGAGAAAAAGACCCGCTTCAGGCCGGTTCGCTCGCAGAGCATCTGCGCGAGCTTCGCGGCCGGTTCGGAGTAGTAGAGATTGGAGACATGCTGGAAGCGGCCGAGCTGCGCCGTAACGGCATCGCGCCATTCGTCGTCGTCCATGCCGAAGATATTCACGCCGATGCCACTGCCGAGGTCGATGTACTCCCGCCCGTCCGCGCCGCGGAGGAGCGAGCCCTTGCCGCCGACGATCTCCAGCGGAAAACGGTTATAGGTGTGGGCAAGATATTGCTGATCGAGTGTTTGCGTAAGCATAATTAGCCTCCCGTCGGACCGCTCGGGTCCGTCCTGCGTCTATTATACAGCCTTGTATGCATATTGGTCAACCCCCCGCATGGGAAAAAGTCGGGCGCGTTATTGCATGGCCCCTGCTGGGGGCGCAGCGCGAGGAAGCACCCTTGGGGTGCAATTTCGCAGAACCGGGCCGAAGTTTCGGTGGACTTCGGCGAATTCGAAATCGTTTGCCAGAGATTCCCACGTCGCTTCGCTCCTCGGAATGACAAGCCTGCCTAAATCCGCACCGGACAGGTGAGAAAGTTCTCGGCATATGGCGCGTCCAGCTGCGCGATGTGCTGCAGCTGCAGCAGAAGGACCTCGCAGCGGCTGCGCAGCTCCGCTGCGTCGCCCACGGCGGAATAGGCCCGCAGCTCCGCAAAGCCCTGCTCGATGCCGTCGAGCTCGTCGTGGCTCAGTACGGCACAGAGGAAGCGGCGATGGCGCTGCCAGTGCTGCCGGGCCTGCGCGCCTGCCTCCACGGCCTGCGCCGTCTCGTCCCGGTCCAGCGCGTCGAGCGCCAGTTCGAGCGCGGCGGCGGCATCCCGCGTGCTGCGCTGCGTGAGCATGCCGCACAGGAGCGACAGCGCCAGCAGCACGGCCAGAATGCCGCAGCCAAACCAGCACAGCTTCATGCCAAGTCCCCCTTCCGCACAAGATAGACCGTCCCCGCGGCATCGACTGTCAGCAGGAGCACCTGCTCCGCTGTGAGGCTCCGCCGCTTCAGCTCCGCCTCGAGCCAGCCGCCGTCCCGCCCTGCCAGATGCAGATTTTCCGCCAGAATGCGCCCGGCAGATATGATCGTGACGGGCAGCTCCGTCTCCCGCACGCGGATGCCCGCGTCACGCGCCGAAGCGGGCTGCTCCTTGGCATACAGCAGGGTCGAGAGCTGGCCGTTCGTCTCCAGAATGGCGAATTTCACGGTGCTGAGGTCGAAAATGCCCTTCTCCCGCAGGTGCATGGTCAACTCGTCGAGGTTCACGCGTGTGCGCTGCAGATTCCGTTCGAGAATTTTCCCGTTCTGCATGAGAATGACGGGCTTGCCGCACAGCAGGCGGCGCATCCGGATGGACTGCAGCGAAACGGCGGCGAGGATGAGCTCCAGCCCGAGGATGACGAGGATCGGCACGAGGCCGGACAGCAGGGGAATGGCGCTGTCCTGCATGGGGATGGCGGCCAGATTGGCCAGCAGCATGGTCACAACGAATTCTGCAGGCTCCATCTCGCCGATCTGCCGCTTGCCCATCAGGCGGACGGTCACGATGAGCAGCAGATATAGTACGACGGTGCGGAGAAAAGAGATCAGCATGGCTTCACACTCCTGCCGGTAGTATGGAGAGCAGAATGCAATTTATGCAGGAAAATTCCGCCGCTCCTGCATGCGAAAAAGTTTATATTGAAAAATCCGTTGGAGAAAATGATAAAATTCATGGGAAAATGTCCAAATCTTGACGGCAAATAACTGCCGCGTTTGGGCACGCCTCTGAAATCGTGCCCGCCGCTGCAAAAACACTTGCAATTCCGGCCGGATTTCGTTACACTGAGACGGTAATTTGTGAGCGGCTACAGGCTGCGGCAAGAATCAGACAGGGAGGAATTCCAATGAAGGTATCCGAATATTTTGGGGAAAATGTATTCAGCAGAGCCGTCATGCAGGAGCGTCTGCCGAAGAAGGTCTATGCGGAGGTCATGAGCGTGGTCGAGCACGGCGGTCAGATCTCCATGGCCTCGGCGGATGTCGTGGCCAAGGCCATGATGGAATGGGCCATTGAGAAGGGCGCCACGCACTACACCCACTGGTTCCAGCCGCTCACGGGCGTCACGGCGGAGAAGCACGATTCGTTTCTCTCCGCACCGGACGAGAACGGCAAGGAGATCCTGAACCTGACGGGCAAGCAGCTCATCATGGGCGAGCCGGATGCGTCCTCCTTCCCCTCCGGCGGTCTGCGCTCCACACATTATGCCCGCGGCTATACGGCGTGGGACATGACGTCCCCGGCCTTCGTGAAGGAAATGGCCTGCGGTACGATCCTGTGCATCCCGACGGTCTTTGTGGCTTATTCCGGCGAGGCGCTCGATAACAAGACCCCGCTGCTGCGTTCCATGCAGTCGCTGAGCCAGCAGGCCGTCCGCATTCTGCACCTGTTCGGCAACACGCAGGCCGAGCGTGTGATCCCGTCCGTCGGCGCGGAGCAGGAGTATTTTATTGTAGACCGTGAAAAGTATCTCAAGCGCCGCGACCTCATCTATACCGGCCGCACCCTGTTCGGCGCGCCCGCGCCCAAGGGGCAGGAGCTGGACGATCAGTATTTCGGCGTCATCCGGGAGCGCGTCGGCGCGTTCATGAAGGATCTGAACAAGGAGCTCTGGAAGATGGGCATCACTGCGACGACCCAGCACAACGAGGTCGCTCCGGCCCAGCATGAGTGCGCGCCGATCTACTGCACCTGCAACGTCGCCGTTGATCAGAACCAGCTCATGATGGAGACGATGAAGCGCGTCGCCACGCAGCACGGCCTTGTGTGCCTGCTGCACGAGAAGCCCTTTGCCGGTGTCAACGGCTCCGGCAAGCATAACAACTGGTCCATCACGAGCGACCTCGGCGAGAATCTGCTCGACCCCGGCAAGACACCGAACGACAATCTGCAGTTCCTGCTGGTGCTCTCGTGCATCATCAAGGCCGTCGACCGCCATGCGGACCTCCTGCGCATGTCCACAGCCTGCGTCGGCAATGACCACCGCCTCGGCGCGAACGAGGCGCCTCCCGCCATTGTCTCCATCTTCCTCGGCAATCAGCTCGAGGATGTTGTGGAGCAGATCGTGAAGAACGGCACGGCCGCGGGCTGCATCGCGGGCGGCCAGCTCGATACCGGCGTTTCGACGCTGCCCGTCCTCAACAAGGATGCCACGGACCGCAACCGTACCTCGCCGTTCGCCTTCACCGGCAACAAGTTCGAATTCCGCATGGTCGGCTCGTCCGACTGCATCGCCACGGCGAACACCGTGCTCAATACCATCGTCGCCGAGGCCTTCTGCGAGGCGGCAGACGAGCTGGAGGGCAGCACGGACTTCACGGCGGACGCCAACCGCGTCATCGCCGAGAACCTGCGCAAGCACAGCCGCGTCATCTTCAACGGCAACGGCTACAGCGCCGATTGGATCGCCGAGGCAGCGCGCCGCGGCCTGCCGAATCTGCCGAGCATGGTCTCCTCCGTGCCCAGCCTGACGACGGACAAGGCCGTGCAGCTGTTTGGCATGTTCGGCGTGTTCACCCGCGCGGAGCTGGAGTCCCGCAGTGAGATCATGTATGAGACCTACACGAAGGTCATCTCCATCGAGGCGCGCACCATGCTGCACATGGCGGGCAAGCACTATATCCCCGCCGTCGTCCGCAACTGCACGCGGCTGGCCGACTCCGTCTGCAAGGTCCACACGGCCTGCCCGGCCGCGCCGACCGGCGTGCAGGAGACGCTGCTGTGCCAGACGAGCGAGCTGCTGACGAAGGCCGCCTCCGCCGAGCATCATCTCGAGGGACTGGTCGAGCAGCTCGGCCGCATGGACAATGTGCATGATATGGCGGTGTTCTGCCACGATATGATCATGCCCGCCATGCAGGACCTGCGCGATCCGATCGATCGTCTGGAGCTGATCGTCGACAAGGACATCTGGCCGGTGCCGACCTACGGCGACCTCATGTTCGAGGTGTAATAAAATAGGAAGTCCTGCACGGCTGCGCCGTGCAGGACTTGCTGTGCGCCCGGTGAGCGCACGTTCTGTAGGGTGAAAGTCCCGAAGTCGCCCGGTA
>OFMI01000121.1_pt1 | contig 73371 bp, 57 predicted proteins | sample 1541741 | NCBI WGS metagenome assembly OFMI01 (sample SAMN04209219, study PRJEB22552) | human gut metagenome | biome: gut; material: feces | host: Homo sapiens | place: USA: Oklahoma | reverse complement strand
GCTGGCCGGAAAAATTTTATATTTTTTCTCTGTCCTCTTGACGGGGAGCAGTTCAGCTTGTCTGTTTCCCTGCGTGAATTTGTGTGAAAAATCAGCCTTCCAGGTTTTCGCCGTTGGCTTTGCTGAACACATGAACCACGTTGCCGCCAAAGGTGAAGCGAACCGTGGCGCCCATGTTAAAGCTGCTGAGTTCGTGTCCGTTCATGTCCATCGTTTGCACCACGATGACCACATCCTTGCCGTCGGCCATGGTGGAGTGCAGGTGGACGGCGGAGCCCATCATTTCCGATACATCCACCTTGGCGGCGATGCCGTTGTTGGACAGCTGGATGTGCTCCGGACGAACGCCCAGCGTCACGTCCTGAGGCGATACATTTCTAGCCGACAGAGCGGCTTGCTTCTCCTGGGAGAGCTCCACTTTGATACCGCCTACAGAAACCACGTATTTTCCGCCTTCCTTGGAAAGCTTGGCATCGAAGAAGTTCATCTGCGGCGTGCCGATGAAGCCGGCGACAAAGATGTTGTGCGGATGGTTGAAGACGTCCTGCGGGGTACCGATTTGCTGAATGAAGCCGTCTTTCATGATGACAATCCGATCGCCCAGAGTCATGGCTTCGGTCTGGTCGTGGGTTACGTAGATAAAGGTGGTGTCGATCCGCTCCCGGAGCTTGATGATCTCGGCGCGCATCTGGTTCCGGAGCTTGGCGTCCAGGTTGGACAGGGGCTCGTCCATGAGGAAGACCTGCGGATCCCGGACGATGGCGCGGCCGATGGCAACACGCTGGCGCTGACCGCCGGAAAGTGCTTTGGGCTTCCGGCCCAGGTACTGGGTAATATCCAGAATTTCAGCGGCCTGCTTGACTTTCTTATCGATTTCATCCTTGGGCACCTTGCGCAGCTTCAGGGCAAAGGCCATATTTTCATATACCGTCATGTGGGGATACAGAGCGTAGTTCTGGAAGACCATAGCGATGTCCCGGTCCTTGGGAGCCACGTCGTTGACCAGACGGTTGCCGATGTACAGCTCGCCCTCGGAGATTTCCTCCAGACCGGCTACCATACGCAGGGTGGTGGACTTTCCGCAGCCGGAGGGGCCGACCAACACGATAAATTCCTTGTCCTTGATCTCCAGGTTGAAGTCATGGACGGCTACGACGCCCTGATCGGTCACGGTCAGCTGGGGCTTACCTTCCTGCGGCGCCTCGTCGTCCTTTTTCTTCTTTTTCTTTTTCTTGTTGTCATCGCCACTGAACGGGTAAATTTTCTTGATTCCTTTTAAAGTTACACTTGCCATACGCATGAACTCCGATCCAAGGGCCTCCGCGCCTTGCATCTCGTGGTCGTCTATGGATGACGACACCACATTGCGACAGGTCTCCACACTGCCGCACCGCGAGTCCGGCGGGTTGTTGTATTCCTCCTTTTTTTGGGGGTAAACCTATTGCTTGCGCGTGGAGTAGACATACCTCCCATGTATGTTGTCATAATACCATGGAATGAAGCCGTATGCAAGCGGTTAGTGTCACAAAAATATGTGCTTTTTTTTGCACAAATTGCACAAAACATCATCGGGGCGGTGCTGTGGGCCAGGTGTTGTCGGGCCGGACGTGGGCAGAAGGGTTTTCCATGGAAATTTGCACGCGGCTCCGCTCCACGCCGTTTTCCAAAATTCGGTATTCTCCCGGCGGCAGATCTCGAAACACCGCGCTGTCGGCATTGGGGCGGGCGGGATCGTAAGATATGTGCAAGGTGCGGCAGAAGCCGTCTCCGACCAGATCGTAAGAGTATACCGTCGGTGCGGCGCCGCCGGGACAGGTGACGGTTACAGAGCAGGGACCGGCCTCTCCGCGAAAGGCCGGGACGCCCAAACACCAGGTGTATAAGCATGCTGCGGCCAAAGCAGCTGCCAGAACGAGCCAACCCAAAAATCGCCGCATAGATCTGCCCCCGTTTCCGCTTTTGTACCTAAGCTCAGTATAACGGCCGGCGAGAGAGAAAGCCCCAAAAACCTGTCGCGGTGTTTTCCTGTTTTGAGGGCAAAGCAGGGAAGGGGACTGTCTTTTATGCGTGGACATATCGGCGTGGCTGAAGGTGAGGTGTCAAACAGGCTCTGGAAAAAAATAGCAAACCGGCAGGAATAAACCTGCCGGCCTGCCGGAAAAGAGGGGAGGTCGTTCTACTGCGGAACGTGCTTAGAGGGAGAGACCAAGCGTCGGGCACAGACGCGGTCCAGCACGAACCGTGGTACAACTACCAGGGCTACTATAGCAAAGTTTGTCAAAAAAAGCAAGAGGAAAGTCGTAAAAAATAGAAAAATTCTGTTGGCAACGGAAAAAGAAGCTACAAACTGCCTCCTATAAACTTGGAAATTATTGGAAGCTGCTGCCCGGCAGAGAAAAGAACGAGCCGGCGTGGGGCTGGAAGACTGGGCTTGCAGCGCAGGCGGTTTCTAAAAACCGTTCGCGAAATGGCGCCCTCCCCCTTGCGGTATTCCGGCTTGTGCGCCGCAATGCGGCACGCCGTCCGATTCCACCCCACGCGGAAACGAGAGACGACCGGAGGCGCATCCTGAACGCCTTTTGCAAGGTTCTGTTCCAGGCTTGATCGGAAGGGGAGGCCAGGCCTGCGCGGCTCAGATTCGGGGGAGGATGTTTGCAATGAGGTGTGCGATGGCGCTGTCGTTGTGGGATACCGTGCAATAGTCTGCGACGGCTTTGACCTCCGGCAGGGCGTTGTCCACGGCGACGGCGATGTCGGCTTCCTGAAGAAGCTCCACATCGTTGCTGTAATCGCCGATGGCGATCATGCGCCGTTGCCGGAAAACGTCCAGGCAGCGCAAATCCCCCAGACAACGGCCTTTGTGTACGCCCTGGGGTAGAAACTCCAGATAGGTGGGACAAGTGTATACCCGTTCCGTCCCTTCGCTCACGCCGGATTCCTCGGCCTGCTGCTCCAGACGTTCCAAAAGCGGCCGGGGGGCGGCGAACAAAATCTTCAGCCAAGGCTCCCGCCAAGGGACCTCCAGCCCGGAGAAGATGCAGGGCTGATGGGAGGCGAGGAAATCCGGATCGGCCAGATGGGGGGGAGAGAGGAAGAAAAGACGGCGCTCGGAGCACAGCAGGATGTTCACCTGGGGCAGGTGTTCCAAAACCCATTGTATCAAGGCGGCGGTACGTAGCTTCGGCAGGAGGCGGGGGAAAGCCACGGCGCCGGTTCCGAAATGATAGGCCTCCGCGCCGTTTAGTACCACGGACCAGGTGTTGATGGGGACCTTGGGCAGCAAATGAAGCGCGTTCATGGGAGCGCGGCCGGTGGAAACCCCAAATAGACCGCCGCCGGCAGTAAATTGTTCCAGGGCGCGCCGGTTTTCCAGGGAGACTTGCCGCTGGGAATTCAGCAGGGTGCCGTCCAAATCACTGAAAAGAGCCAGTCCCGTATAGTCCATACACATGCACCTACCTCTCGGGCTTTTTCCTCATTATACATATTTTGCCAAAATGGCGCAAGAAAAAGCGCGGCCTTTTTGTGAAACTTTACGGTTTGTTTACAAAAAATGAAGAGTTTTTATGATATAATTTCCATATATGCCCCGCCGGCGGAAAGGACGGGCGAATTTTAAATATGAAGGAGGGGGTTGTTATTAACAAGGCGCTGAAGGATAAGACACATGAGGCTCTCTCCAGCGTATTGCCTGTTTCGTTGATCATTTTGCTGCTGGCTATGACGGTGGCGCCGGTGTCGGTGGAGACGCTGCTGCTGTTTTTGGCCGGAGCCGTGCTCCTGGTGGTCGGTATGGGCCTGTTTACCCTGGGAGCGGATATGGCCATGATGCCCATGGGAGAGGCGCTGGGCCGGAAGCTGGCCCGGAGCAAGCGGATTTCCGTCATGGCCGTGGTGTTTTTTCTCGTCGGCATTTTGGTGACGGTGGCGGAGCCGGACCTGACCGTTTTGGCCACGCAGGTTCCCAGCATTCCCAACGCTGTGCTGATCTGGACGGTGGCCATTGGAGTCGGCTTGTTTTTGGTGGTTTCTGTCTTGCGAACGGTTTGGAAGATTCCCCTGCGGTGGGTGCTTCTCACCATGTATACCGGCCTGATTCTCTTGAGCTTTTTTGTCCCGCAGAATATGCTGGCGGTGGCTTTCGATTCCGGCGGCGTCACCACAGGACCGATCACCGTACCGTTTATCATGGCGTTGGGCCTTGGCCTCTCGGCGGCCCGGGGCGATCCGGAGGGAGAAGCGGACAGCTTCGGCGTGATTACCCTGGCCAGCATCGGACCCATTTTGGCAGTTTTGATTTTGGGTTTGCTCTACCGGCCGGACGGTGCGGATTATGCTTCTACCGCTGTGGTCCATGTGGCGGATAGCCGGGGTGTCGCTGCGGCCTTTTTGGAGTCCCTGCCCCATTATGCCAAGGAGGTTTTGGTGGCTCTGGCTCCCATTGCGGGGGTGTTTGTGGTATTTCAGCTTCTGACCAGAGCCTTTAAGCCGAAGGGGCTGGCGCGAATCGGCGTGGGTCTGGTGTATACCTTTGTGGGCCTGGTCTTGTTTCTCACGGGAGTGAACGTGGGCTTTCTTCCGGCGGGGCGGCAGCTGGGCCAGGAGCTGGGAGCTTCGGCCTACAGCTGGTCTCTCATACCGTTGGGGGCGCTGCTGGGTTGGTTTATTGTGGAGGCGGAACCGGCGGTTCATGTGCTTTGCGTTCAGGTGGAGACGGTGACCGGCGGAGCTGTGAGCAAGAGCGCGATGAGCCGCGCCCTGTCGTTTGGTATGGCCATATCGGTGGCGCTGTCTATGGCGCGGATTCTCTTTGGGATTCCGCTGTATGCGGTCATTTTGCCGGGCTATGCGCTGGCATTGGGGTTGAGCTTTGTTGTTCCGCCTATGTTTACCGGCATCGCATTTGACTCCGGCGGCGTGGCCAGCGGCCCGATGACGGCGACGTTCCTGCTGCCGTTTGCGATGGGCGCCTGTGAAGCCTTGGGCGGTTCGATCCTGCTGGATGCGTTCGGCATTGTGGCGCTGGTTGCTATGACGCCGCTTGTTACCATACAGCTGATGGGATTGGGCTATCAGAGAAAGATGCGCCGCCATGCGGCTGTGCTGGAAGAAGGCGCAGACGAGATTCTGGAGTACGATGTCTCTCTGTACCGGCCTCAGGAGGTGAGAGAACTTGGATAATTTACCCCGCATCACGCTTTTGGGCACGTTTGTAGGCCGGGGAAAAGAACGGCAGGTGGGAGAGATTTGCGCGGCACAGGGGGCATTTTACACCCTGGCTGCTCCGGCGACGGGTACGGCGGCCAGCGAGGTGCTCCAGGTTTTAGGAATTGGGGAAATCAGCCGGACGCTTACCCTGAGCCTGGTTCCGGCCCCTTTGATTCCCGATCTCCGGCGAGAGCTCCGGGACCGGTTGTTGATGACGCAGCCGGGTCAGGGAATTCTGTTTACGGTTCCCCTGTCCGGCATCAATGCCCGCTCTGCCCGATGGATCAGCCGGGGCATGGAGGGGAAGCCTGTGGAGAGGAGTGAATTGCCAATGGAGCAGGCAAATTTTGAGTTGATTTTGGCCCTGACGAACCGGGGCTGTAGTGACGAGGTGATGGCCGCCGCCCGCCTGGCCGGAGCGACGGGAGGTACCCTTCTCCATGCCCGGATGCTGGGCAGCCAGGAGGCGGAGCACTTTTTAGGCATTCAGCTGCAGAAAGAGAAGGAGCTGGTTGCCATTTTGGCCAGAGGGGAGTACAAGGTCCCCATTATGCAAACCATTGCGGATAAAGCGGGATTGCAGACACCGGCGGAAACGGTGGTGTTGTCGCTTCCGGTGGATTCTATTGAGGGCTTGCGCTAAAAGATAGCTGCTTAACCAAATCGGATATTGAAAAAACGGGGAAGTCGAAGTGACTTCCCCGTTTTTCCCGTCTTATCCGGTAGGCGCACATCTATATACAGACAATCAGCCCTGGATCAGGTGCCGTCCGGACCGCAGGCGAACGTTTCGGAGTGTGTATCCGCTGCCCACGGTGATGCCCAATCCTTTCCGGCCCATTTCCACTGTGGCGATTGCGCTGTTGACCATACGGGAGGCAGGTTTGGAAATGGTTTACTGGGTGCAAATGGAAATGTGTTCTGCACATGCAGTGTATAAGTAGAACACAATAGCAGAGTGATTTAAAAATGTGATATTTAATATAATGTGTTGCTGCATCACGAGATCTTTGTTAAAAGCGAGTGACTCCCCATTGGGATTTTGTGCGGTTTATAAAACAAGTATAGCACAGAATTTGCCGCCTGTAAACACTTTTGTAAAAGAATAATTAGAAAATCAGAAGGCTACACGGCCGGCCCATCTTTGCGGCAAACCACTTTTATACAGCCTGTTTGAACCGGGAATGCCGTAAACATGTGAAGAAAATTGGCGTTTCGTTTTTACGATAGAAAAAGCTAGGGCGGCCCCAATCGGTGATTTCTGCGGCGACGTGGATGCATAGAGCGCTTTTGGGGAAAGAAATGGGGCACGGGAAGATGGGGTTGCAGGGAAGTTCCTATGGCAATTTAACAAAATCTTTACGAGACTCTGCTTGGGAATTTTACCGGTGGTTTTTATAATGGAGCCGTACCCTGAAATCTGATAACAAAAGGCGAATCGGGAAATACTATATTTGCCACAAAGAAAGGAAATGGAAATGAACATTTACAAGAAATTTGCAGCTCTGGCGTTGGCTGGAGTCATGACATTGGGTCTCATGGCCGGATGCACCACCGGCGGAGAAGAGACGACGCCCCCCACCGACACGACCACTGCGCCTACGGCAGAGGGGACCGACGCGGCCACAGAGCCTTCGTCTGGGGAGACGACGGAACCCGCCGCCGGTACGCTGACTTCCGACATTACGGTGATTTCCCGGGAAGAGGGCTCCGGTACCCGGGGCGCGTTTGTAGAAATCATGGGCGTTGTGGACGCAGATGAGGTGGACGCTACGGTACAGACGGCGGAAGTGGTCAACTCTACCTCCGTTGTAACCCAGACCGTTGCAGGTAACCCGGCGGCCATTGGTTACATCTCCATGGGTTCTCTGGATTCCAGTGTCAAGGCGCTGCAGGTCGACGGCGTAGATGCGACTGTGGAGAATGTGAAAAACGGCTCCTATGCGGTATCCCGCCCCTTTATGATCTGCTACAAGGAAGAGAATTTAAGCGAACTGGGCCGGGATTTCGTGAATTTTATTATGAGTGCCGACGGGCAGGCCATTTTGGGCGAAGACTACATTGCAGTGGATGAAAATGCGGCTGCTTACACGTCTTCCGGTCTGAGCGGCAACCTCTCTGTCAATGGTTCTACTTCTGTGGGCCCTGTGATGATGGAGCTGGCTGAGGCTTATATGAATCTGAACTCCGGTGTGACGATCGACGTACAGCAGACCGGTTCCGGCGCCGGTATTACGGCTGCCGTTGACGGCTCCTGCGAGATTGGCATGAGCTCCCGGGAGCTGAAGGAGGAGGAAGTCGCGGAAGGCCTCACCCCGGTGCAGATTGCCATTGACGGCATTGCAGTCATCGCCAACCAGGAAAATCCTGTCGCTGGTCTGACCACCGAGCAAATCCGGGAGATCTTCCTGGGCAACATCACCAATTGGTCCGAGCTGGGCTAACCCCTGCCGCCAGCCCCGCCGCGGGTCCATGCCTGCGGCGGGGTTTTTGATACGGCGGAATGTTTTGCGGCGAGAAAGGATATACGTATGCGTCAACGATCCAAACTATTTGCTTTTTTCAACAAAGAGCAGGTTATGCGCGTGGTATTTTTACTCACGGCTTGTGTCTCCATTGCGGCGGTGGTTCTGATTTGTGCGTACCTGCTGGGCAATGGGATCCCGACCATCCGTGAGATTGGCCTGGGGAACTTTTTCGGAAAAACCTGGAAGCCCTCCAAGGACTTGTACGGGATTGTTCCCATGATCATAGGCAGTATTTATGTGACGGCCGGGGCGATTGTCATCGGCGTGCCCATTGGACTGCTCACGGCCATTTATATGGCGCGCTTTTGCCCCAAGTGGCTGTACCGGGTGGTAAAGCCGGCCGTGGATCTGATGGCCGGTATTCCCTCCATTGTATACGGCTTTTTCGGCCTGGTGGTGATTGTGCCCATGATGCAGAGTCTGACCGGTACCTCTGGAAAGGGACTTTTGACGGCGTCCATTTTACTGGGGATTATGATCTTGCCCACGATTATCGGTGTGGCGGAGACTTCCATACGGGCGGTACCCGAGAGCTACTATGAGGGGTCTCTGGCATTGGGAGCGACGCATGAGCGAAGTGTATTTTTCGCACAGCTGCCGGCGGCGGCCTCCGGTGTGATGTCCGGCGTCATTTTGGGAGTGGGCCGGGCCATTGGCGAGACGATGGCAGTGATCATGATTGCGGGAAACCAGCCCATTATGCCCCGAGGTTTGCTGGAGGGCTTGCGAACCATGACTGCAAATATCGTGATTGAGATGGGCTACGCCTCCGGGCTGCATCGCCGGGCCCTAATTGCCACCGGCGTGGTGCTGTTTGTGTTTATTCTGCTGATCAACACTTGCTTTTCACTGCTGAAACGGAGGGATCCTGCATGAGCGCCGTACCGAAAAAGAGTTTCACAGAGGAACGCCGCGCCCTGAACCGGTCGGGCAAAACGGCGGCTCAAATTATGGCGACTTCCCGCAGGCAGAACGTCACGTCCCTGGTTTTGACCGTGCTGGTTCGGCTGGCGGCCATTTTGTCTGTCCTTGCGGTGGTGATTCTCATTGGATATGTATTGGTCACCGGCGTGCCTCATTTGAAGTGGGACCTATTTGCCTGGAAATATACGACGAAGAACCAGTCTATGATGCCGGCTTTGATTAATACGATTTGTATTACCTTGCTCTCCCTTTTGGTGGCGGTGCCGGTGGGCGTCTTTGCGGCCATTTACCTGGCGGAATATGCAAAACGGGGAAATAAGCTGGTGAAATTGGTCCGCCTGACGGCGGAGACCCTCTCCGGCATCCCCTCCATTGTGTATGGTTTATTTGGACTGGTGTTTTTTAATATCACGTGCAGATGGAACTATTCCATGCTTTCCGGCGCGATGACGCTGGCGATTATGATTCTGCCGCTGATTTTACGCACGACGGAAGAAGCGCTGTTGTCTGTGCCGGATTCTTACCGGGAGGGCTCTTTCGGCCTGGGTGCAGGGCGGCTTCGGACGGTTTTCAAGGTGATTTTACCTCCGGCTGCGCCGGGGATTTTAGCCGGCGTCATTTTGGCAATTGGCCGGATTGTGGGAGAGAGTGCCGCCTTGATTTTCACCTCCGGTTCAGGAACCGCCAATTTGACCTTTGGCCAAACCGGGGTTTTTTGGAAGGACTTGTTTGCCCCGTTGTTCCAGTCTACCCGGACGTTGTCTGTCCACATGTATAATTTGATGAATGAGGGCTTGTATATGAATGAAGCCCGTGCCACAGCTGTGGTACTTCTGGCCCTGGTCATTGGAATTAACGCGTTGTCCGCTCTGACGGCCAAACGGCTGATTCGGGGCAAGGGCGAAAAATAATGCCGGAGAGGAAACAAGATGGAACAAACTGCCAATATGGCCCCGATGGGGCGGACTAAGATAGAGGTAAAGGGCCTGAATTTATATTACGGCGATTTTCAGGCTTTGAAAAATGTCAATATCCGCATACCGGAAAAGGAAATTACCGCCTTCATCGGACCTTCCGGCTGCGGAAAATCCACCCTGCTGAAAACCCTGAACCGGATGAACGATTTGGTGGAGGGGTGCCGGATTGAAGGAAACGTCCTGCTGGACGAGGAGAACGTCTATGGAAATCTGGACGTCAATGTTTTGCGGCGGCGGGTTGGGATGGTCTTTCAAAAACCCAATCCGTTTCCCATGAGCGTGTATGATAACATTGCCTATGGGCCCAGGACCCATGGGGTTCGGAAAAAATCCATGCTGGATGAAATCGTAGAGCGTTCTTTGCGTCAGGCGGCAATTTGGGATGAGCTGAAGGACCGGCTGAAAAAAAGCGCGCTGGGGCTGTCCGGTGGCCAGCAGCAGCGCTTGTGCATTGCCCGGGCCTTGGCAGTGGAGCCGGAGGTCCTTCTGATGGATGAGCCCACCTCTGCCCTGGATCCGATTTCCACGGCCAAGATTGAAGATCTGGCGGCGGAGCTGAAGAAGCAATTTACCATTGTCATCGTGACGCATAACATGCAGCAGGCAGTTCGAATTTCGGACCGCACGGCCTTCTTCCTTTTGGGGGAAATGGTGGAGTTTGGAGCGACGGAGGCCCTGTTCTCCATGCCCAGGGACAAGCGAACCGAGGATTACATTACCGGGAGGTTTGGATAATGCGCAATCGTTTTGACCAGCAGCTGGCAAAGCTGCACTCGGATTTAATCATCATGGGAGGCCTTTGTGAGACCGCCATTGCGGCGGCGGTGGATGCGGTCACCAAGGGCGACGTGGAAATGGCCAAGGCCGCCATGGCCGATGACAGCAAGATTGACGAAATGGAGCGCTCCATCGAGCACCTGTGCCTGAAGCTGCTGCTGCAGCAGCAGCCGGTGGCCCGGGATTTGCGGACCATTTCCTCCGCCTTAAAAATGATCTCCGATATGGAACGCATCGGCGACCAGGCGACGGACATCGCTGAAATTGCGCAGTTTATTCAGGGAATGCACGAGCAGACCAATGCGACCCTGCACACCATGGCGGCCGCTGCCATTGCCATGGTGAAGGAATCGGTCCGGAGCTTTGTGGAGCGGGATCAGACGCTGGCCAGAAAGGTCATTGATGACGATGATCTGGTAGACCATCTCTTTGACGAAACCAAAACCCAGCTGATCACGTTCATTGCACACGATGCCGCCCATGGAGAGTACTACCTGGATCTTTTGATGATCGCCAAATATCTGGAGCGCATTGCCGACCATGCCACCAATATTGCGGAGTGGGTCCTGTTTTCCATTACAGGCCGGCATGAAAATTGAGAGAATCAGCAACGCGGCCCCCGGTGAAGACCGGGGGCCGCGTTTAATACGGTTAGGTTCCCATTTGTTGCGCGGAAATATAGTTTGCCTGAAAGGACACCAGGTTTTGGGTGTATCCCTCAGGCACCTCTGGGGTGACGGTGTCATAGGTGTTGTCATACCAGCGAATTTGCACGGAACTTTCCTGAGAGAGAAAGGCGTCGAAATCTTCCCGGGTCAACTCTGGGTTCTGGGTAGACAGAAAGGCCCAATCGTCGTCCGGTTCCTGCTGTGTCAGGACTTCAGCCAGACTCTGCCCGGCCCAGCCGGCTTCGTGGGCGCTGTCCGGGGCGGTTGGCTGCATTTCGAGCGCGCCCAGGGTTGGTTGCTCCGCCAGGCGGTCGGCCGTCAGTTCCTCGCCGTAGGAAGCGCTCAGCTCTCGACGTACCGTCTCCATGGGGCAGTCTTCCGGATAGTATAGCTCAATGCGGTGCAGCTGATACCGGCCGGTTTTCCCCCAGTCCTGAAAACGGAAAAAAATGTGGTAGGCCGCTTCGCCAAAATAGACTTGTTGGTCTGGGGCCCAAAGGATCGTATAGCTGTTGTAGTCGGCAGCGGAGGAAAAGGGAGATTCCTCTATTTCGCCGTCCTGAATGGGCAGAGCGGCTTTCACTTCCTCCGGAGACATGCCCCAGGAGAGGCCGGGAAAGTGGAACAGGGAGTCTGGATTTGCGGCAGCCGGGCCTCCGCAGCCAGAAAACATAATGAGCAGAAAGACGGTGAGTAGGAGAATCTTTCGTTTCATAGGTAGCGCCCCTTTCTTGTTTGCTAGGCCGGTGCGAGAGATCCGGAACAGGCAGTTAACTTCTGCTTTGACTGAAAGGTAGACCGATTTGCCGGTCGCTTTCTACCATGTGCGGCAAACCTGTAAATCAGAGCAGCAGCTGGAATGCTGCTCAATTAGCTGGGTGCAGAATCACCATGTTTTTTAGCCGCCCTGCTAGTTTGAGTTGTGCTATTTTGACAAATTACCATGATTTTTCCAAAAAGGATTGACAGCGCGTTACGAAAGCGGTATAATGCTTGCGTAAGAAAATTAGTCAACTACCGAACTAAAGTATAGGAGAATGCTGCTATGAACATCTTATCCCGCTTTTCAACCAGCCTGCGCAAGTGCGCGCCGTTCCTTCTCTGTTTCTGCCTGTTGCTTTGCTGCACGGCCTGCGCAGCGCCGCGACACCAAACCGAGGATCGGCTACAGGCCATTCAAAAGCGGGGATACCTGGAGGTTTGCACGGAGCCGTATTTTGCACCGTTTGAGTTTGTGGATACCACCAAGTCCGGCGACGCGCAATACGTAGGCATGGATATGGAGCTGGCGCGGTATCTGGCGCAAAAGCTGGGGGTGGAGCTGCGGATTGTTCCCCTGGAATTTTCCGCCCTGCTGACCGGCATTTCAGAAGGAAAGTATGATATGGCCATTTCCGCTTTGGCCTACTCCCCGGCTCGGGCGGAAAATATGAACTTGTCCCAGGGCTATTACTTTGGCGATGATGACTATGGTTTTCTCGTCCGGCAGGGCGAGGAAAATGTGTACAATTCCGCAGAATCTCTCCGCGATGCGGTGGTGGTGACCCAGAGCGGGTCTGTACAGGAGACGCTGTTCCGGGAGCAGGTAAAAACCTGTGGGAAGTTTAAGCTGGTGAGCTCCATGACAGACGGTTTTCTGATGGTTTCGGAGGGAAAGGCCGATGTGTGTATTTGCAGCAAGGCGTCTGCCAAATTGTACGCAGAGGCAAACGGCGGCCTGGCGATACCGGACTTTTCCTTTTCTGTAGACGAGTCTCTGTCGGGTGTCCGGGTGGGCATGCCCTTGGGCGCGGACAGTCTGACGGAGTTTGTCAATGCGTGCATTGAGGAACTGCAGGCCCAGGGGCAACTGGAGCAGTGGCATCAGGAGGCGGTGGAGTATGCCGCCGGTTTGGGATTGGAGTAAAGGGACATGGAAAAAATATGGAAACTCCTGGAGCGCTACGGCGGCGAGTTTTTAGCCGGCCTGGGCGGAACGCTTTGGCTGGCGGCTGCTACAGTGGCCTGCGGGACGGTGTTGGGAATCTTAGTGGCGCTGCTGCGTATGAGCCGGTTTCGTGGGGCGAGCACCCTGGCGCGCCTGTATACAGAGGTTTTGCGTGGGACGCCGGTGTTGCTGCAGCTGTATTTTTTCTGGATCGGACTGCCGAAGCTTCTGCCCTTTTCCCTGTCCGATACGGCTTGCATTTTGGTGGCCTTGGTGGTGAACAGCTCATCCTACATTTCTGAAATCATCCGGGCCGGAATCGGCGCGGTAGATCAGGGGCAGTGGGAGGCGGCCCGGAGTCTGGGACTTTCCGAGGGACATGTGTTGGCGCGGGTGGTATTGCCTCAGGCGGTGCGAAATATTTTGCCGGCCTTGGGCAACCAGTTCATTCAGATGGTGAAGGAGACCTCCCTGGCCTCGGTGTTTTTCGTGGGAGAGCTGATGACCAGCTATAAGACGGTGCAGTCGGCCACATTTTTGGCGTTGCAGCCTTTGGCGATTGTGGGCGTGATTTATCTGCTGATGAATGTGGTGCTGTCCAGACTGGTGGCGCAGATGGAACGGAGGTTGACGGTATATGGCTGAGGAAATTCTGCGCACAGAAGGTCTGTGTAAGCGGTTTGGCGCCCTGGAGGTTCTCCGGGGGATCACGGTGTCCATTCACCGGCAGGAGATTGTATCGGTCATCGGACCGTCCGGCGGGGGGAAAAGTACCTTCTTGCGCTGCCTCAACCTTCTGGAGCAGCCTACATCGGGAAAGGTTCTGTTTCACCGGCAGGAGATGACGGACCGGAAGGCGGATATTTGCCGGTACCGTCAAAAAATCGGGATGGTCTTCCAAAATTTTCATGTTTTTCCCAACCTCACCGTTTTGGAGAATATCACTCTGGCGCCGGTATTGGAAAAAAAGCTTCCCCGGGCACAGGCAGAGCGGGAGGCGATGGCGCTGCTGCAGCGGGTTGGCCTCAGGGAAAAGGCGGGGGAGTATCCCCGCAAGCTGTCCGGCGGACAGAAGCAGAGGCTGGCCATTGTCCGGGCCATGGCGATGGAGCCGGAGGTCATGTTGTTTGACGAGCCCACCTCGGCGCTGGATCCGGAGATGGTGAAGGAAGTGCTGGGGGTCATTGAGGACCTGGCCCAAAGTGGGATGACCATTGTCATTGTCACCCACGAGATGGCGTTTGCCCGCCGCCTTTCGGACCGAGTGCTGTTTTTGGACGGCGGAATCATCCAAGAGGAGGGAACGCCGGAGGCGGTCTTTGCCGCGCCGCAAAACCCCAGAACCGCAGCATTTCTCAGTAAGGTGCTGTAAGAAATAGGAGAATCGAGCATGACGGATTTGAAGCAAGTCAAGCAAGCGGTGGAAAGGAACATGGAGGAGGCGGAGGCCCTGGCTCGGGATATTTGGGCCTATGCGGAGCTTCCCTATTGTGAAGAAAAGTCCGCCGGCGCCTTGTGTGAGGCGCTGAAGCGGGAGGGATTTACGGTGGAGGCTCCTGTAGCCGGGATTCCCACCTGTTTTATCGCCACCTTTTCCTGCGGGAGCGGAAAGCCGGCGGTGGGACTGCTGGCGGAGTTTGACGCCTTGGATGGCCTGAGTCAGCGGGCGGCCTGTCCGGTGCAGGAGCCGGTGGCGCCCGGCGGGGCGGGCCATGGCTGCGGTCACAATCTGCTGGGGGCCGGATGCTTTGCAGCAGCTGTGGCAATCCGGGACTGCTTCGTGCAGGAGGGGCGCAGCGGCAAGGTGGTGTTCTTTGGTTGCCCGGCAGAGGAAGGAGCGGGGGCCAAACAGTTTATGGCCCGGGCAGGCTGCTTTGACGGGATAGACTTTGCTTTGACCTGGCATCCCGGCACCCTCAACCAGGTGCCGGCCAAGCGGAATGTGGCCATTATGGGAGGAAACTTCATCTTTGACGGGGTGGCGGCTCATGCCGGTGGGGCGCCTCATCTGGGCCGTTCTGCGCTGGATGCTGCGGAGCTGATGAATGTGGGCGTCAATTACCTGCGGGAGCATATGCCGGATCCGGCCCGGGTGCACTATGCTTACGCCGACGCAGGCGGTACGGCGCCCAACGTGGTGCCGGCTCACGTGGTCGTCAAGTACGAGGTACGGGCGCCCCGGGTGGATCAGGTGCAGGAGCTGTTCCAGCGGGTGGTGGACATTGCCCGGGGCGCGGCGCTGATGACTCAAACGCAGATGCAGTGGGAAATTACCATGGCCTTTTCCGACTATGCGCCGAATCGGACCTTGGCGGCAGTGGTGGACGGTTGCCTGCAGGAGGTCGGGGCGCCGAAGTGGACGGAGGAGGACTACCGCCTGGCTGCACAGTTTTTGCAGACCTATCCGGAAGAGACCCGTCGGGAGATGTCCCGGGACTTGGAGGATCGCTTTACACCGGCGGAAATGGCCGGTTGGCAGCAGCGCCCCTTGGACAGCCGCGTTCATCCCTTTGACAACCGGGAGCGGGGATGCGTTTCAGGTTCCACAGATGTAGGCGACGTGAGTTATGCCGTACCGACGGTGATGCTGACGGTGGCCACGGCATGCCTGGGCAATGTGGGGCATTCTTGGCAGAACACGGCGTTTTCCTGCTCTCCCATTGGGATGAAGGGAATGCGCACCGCAGCCGAAGCCCTGACGCTCAGCGCCCTTCGCATCAGTGCGCAGCCGGATTTGCTCCGCCGGGCCAGGCAGGAGCTGGACAGCCAAAACGGCGGCCGTTACCGGTGCCCGCTGCCGGATTCCGTTCAGCCGCCGGTGGGGCGGTATTGAGCTTCGCTGCATGAAATAAAAATGAGGCCTGCAAGGCAAGGGTATAGATCCCAGCCTTGCAGGCAATTTCTTGAAAACCCGAATGCTGCAGCGTTTTACCGGCAGCTTGCAGAAAGCGCGCAAAAGCGGTTCGTTTTTCCGGGGGGCGCGCATGCTCCCGCCGTCCCGGCGGAAGCATGCGATCCACTGGAATCCACCTGTGAGAGTCCCCATTTTCACGCTCTAGTCCTCCCGAATTTCTACGCCGCCCCATGGGCGGATGGACAGAGTCTGACAGGCGCCCTTTCCGAGGGCGTCGTCCATCCCGGATTGAAAGGACTCCAGACGGTCCAAGGGCACGAAGGCCTGCACCGTGCCGGCAAATCCGCCGCCGTGGACCCGGTAAGCGCCCCGACCGGCCAGATAGTGCTCACACAGCGCCAGAGTCAAGCCCAACTCCTGATGCGCCACGGCGCCGGTTGGAATGACGTTCTGCAAATACATGTAAGAAGAGTAGCCGGATAGCCGGACCAGACGCAAAAATTTGTCAAAATCTCCCGCCTCCAAGGCGGCGACCTGTTCCGGGACTCGTTTGTCCTCCTGATAAAAATGAATGGCCCGCAAAACGGCCCGGTCTCCGGCCAGGCTGCGCAGGGCAGGAATGGCGGCATAAAATTCCGACTCGGCCACCTGACTGAGCAGCTCCTTGTCGAAATAGCCGCTCAGGATTTTCATCTCCTGGGGAATGGCAGCGTATTCGCTGGTGAGTCCGGCGTGACTGGCTCGGGAGTCCACCATGCACAGGGCGTGCCCACAGGAGGAGAAATCAAAGGACACCGGGTGGAGGACCGGCTGATCCGGTTCCGTCAAATTGATGGCGACCAGATTTCCCGCGGCGGAGGTTAATTGATCCATCAGCCCGCAGGGTTTCTTAAAAAACGTATGCTCCGCGTACTGACCGGCCGCCGCAATGTCCAGGCCGGTGCATTTGCCGTCAAAGAACAAATTATTTAAGATGGTGCCTAACAGCACCTCAAAGGCAGCGGAGGAGGCCAGGCCGGAGCCCGGCAGGACGGTAGAGGTGATGTAGGCATCGAAGCCCTCCACCGGGCAGCCCCATTGCACAAAACGGGAGACAACGCCGCGAATCAGCGCAGCGGCGGAGTTTGCCTCGTCGGGGATGGGCTGCAGATGATCCAGACGAATCACAGATAAGGGGTAGCCTTCGGACTGAACGCGGATCCGCCGGGAGTGATTTCGCTTCACAGCGGCGACGGTATCCAGGTTGACGGCGGCGGCCAGAACATGCCCTCCCTGGTGATCGGTATGGTTGCCGCCGATTTCGGTGCGGCCGGGTGCAGAGAAAAAGCGCTCCGGTGTGGAGCAAAAGGCGGCTTGAAATCCGGAAACCAGCTTCGCCCGGCGGTCGGACGGCAGGATCAGCGGTTGCGTTTCATCGGTCATGATGGATTTACCTCCAGAGGGCGTGGGCAGCCCATAATTTCCTCCTCATTATAGCCCGTCGGCACTTGAAATGGAAGCCGGCAGCATGGAGGAAATTTCAGCCTCAATCCAAGTATTTTTGGCCAGGTAAACAACACGGGAGACTGCGTATGATCGCAGTCTCCCACAACGGTTGTATTTGTTTATGCCTTGGAGCTGGTGGAGCGGAGCTGCACATCGTGGTAGCCGCCCTCTACAATGGAGGTGGCGGAGACCAGCGTCAGCTTGGCGTCCCGCTGCAGGTCCGGAATGGTGGTAACGCCGCAATTGCACATGGTGCTCTTGACTTTATACAAGCTGGCTTCCACGTTGTCGTGGAGGGGACCGGCGTAAGTGACGTAGGAGTCCACGCCTTCTTCAAAGCTCAGCTTACTGGAGCCGCCCACATCATACCGCTGCCAGTTTCGGGCCCGGTTGGAGCCCTCTCCCCAATATTCTTTGACATAGGAGCCGTTGATCATCAGCTTATTGGTGGGGCTTTCGTCGAACCGGGCGAAATACCGGCCCAACATGAGGAAGTCCGCGCCCATGGCCAAAGCCAACGTCATGTGATAATCATGGACAATGCCGCCGTCGGAGCAAATGGGAACGTAAATACCGGTCTCGGCAAAATACGCATCCCGGGCGGCAGCTACTTCAATCAACGCCGTAGCTTGTCCGCGGCCGATGCCTTTGGTCTCCCGGGTGATGCAGATGGAGCCGCCGCCGATGCCGACCTTGACAAAGTCCGCTCCGGCTTTGGCCAGGAACAGAAAACCGTCCCGGTCTACCACATTGCCTGCGCCGACCTTGACCCGGTCGCCGTACTGGCTGCGAATCCAATCGATGGTCTTTTTCTGCCAGCAGGTAAAGCCTTCGGAGGAATCGATGCACAGTACGTCGGCACCGGCCTTGACCAGAGCCGGCACCCGCTCGGCGTAGTCCCGGGAGTTGATGCCGGCGCCTACTAAATACCGCTTATGGCTGTCCAACAGCTCCAGGGGGTTGTCTTTGTGGGAGGAGTAGTCCTTACGGAAGACAAAATACAGCAGATGGTCGTCCCGGTCTACAATGGGCAGGGAATTCAGCTTGTTGGCCCAAATGATGTCGTTGGCTTCTTTCAGAGTCGTCTCAGCCGGTGCGGTGACCAGCTTGTCCCGGGGAGTCATGAAGGAAGCGACCGTCTCGGTGAGGGACATCCGGGAGAGGCGGTAGTCCCGACTGGTCACAATACCCAACAGCTTGCCGGTGGCAGTTCCGTCTTCGGTGACGGCCACAGTGGAAAAGCCGTTTTTCGCTTTCAGATCCAAAACATCCTGCAGGGTGGCATCCGGCGTGAGATTGGAGGCGGAGACAACAAAACCGGCCTTAAATGCTTTCACCCGGGCGACCATGGCAGCTTCGCTCTCAATGGATTGGGAGCCGTAGATGAAGGACAGGCCGCCTTCCCGGGCCAGGGCAATGGCCATGGTATCATTGGAGACCGACTGCATAATGGCGGACACCATGGGGATGTTGAGACTGATGGCGGGCTCTTCCTGGCCCTTCCGGTATTTTACCAGAGGGGTCCGAAGGGACACGTTGGCAGGAGTGCAATCTTCGCTGGTGTAGCCGGGGATGAGGAGATACTCACTGAAGGTATGGGACGGTTCCGGGTAATAGTAGGCCATAGATGGTTACCTCCGAACAGAAATTTGGGGATATTTCTTTTATTATAACGTGCCGTCGGAGCCGTCGTCAAGCAGACGATTCTCCTGTTGACCGTTCTTATTTATGTGCTTAAAGTTGCCCACAACCTCCTTGACGGGGGAGAGGTAGGCGAAGGTACCCGGGTAGCGGCGGATGATGCCTTCAAACTCCAGAATTTGCCGCTTGTTGATGACGCACAGAAGAATGGAGGTGTCCGCGCCGGAGTACATGCCTTTGCCCTGGATGCGGGTTGCGCTGTGCCCCAGGCGGTGGATCAATTCCTGGGAAATTTCATCCGGCTGCTGGGTGACGATTTCAAACTTAATGGCGGCTTTTCCGCTGCGCAGGATGCGGTCTGAGACGTTGCTGCTGAGGAAGCAATACAGGATGCACAGAATGACCGGCTCGATTTCATAGCCGTAAACGAAGTACGAGATCCCCGCTACCACGCAGTTGAGGGCAAAGGTCAGGGTGAGGAAATTAAACTCCGGTGCTTTGACATGGATCAAAGCGGCCACATAATCCAGCCCTCCGGTGTAGGAACCGCCCCGCATGACGACACTGTAGCAAAATCCGTTGATGATACCCGCTACGACAGGGCCTAAAATGGTGCTGGTGCCGTTTTCGGTGGCATAGGCAAACTGCTCCAGGGGGACGCGCTCCAAAATAGCCAGAGCCAGAGAGAAAGCGAGTGTATAGGCTAGGGAACGGATGGCCAGAGGACGGCTCACCAATTTAAAGACCAACAGAGCCAGTGGAATATTAACCAGCAGATTCAGGACGCTGACCCGAATGCCCAGGGCATACTGCACCATGGTACACAAGCCGTTGATCCCGGCAGGGGCGAATTCATTGGGAAAGACGAACAGCTCATAGGACAAAGCGGACAGGCCGGCTGTGAGGATGATGGCCACATAAGTCAGAACTTTTTTTCCAGCTTTCATAAGACGCTCCGAAAAATTCCCGTTCCGGTTTCCTGCTTTTTGAAGCCGGGGGGAGATTTGACCGGTTATCTCGGCAGAAAGAATAGTATCACAGGAACCCCGAGGGGTCAAGAGCCGCGCCGGAAGGGCGACATGGAGAATATCCGGTTTTTTCGTAAAAATTTTGTGGATTTTGACAAGTCACTGAAAAACGGCGGCCCGTGATTGGAAAAAGGACCTGTGTGGAAAGCCGGACTCTCCGCAGTCAATGGGGAGGTCTGGCGTACCACACAGATCCGTTTGAACTTATTTTGAAACCGCATGGGGCTATACGCCCAGTAAGAGCTTGGCAATTCCAAAGTAAACCAGCAGGGATAGGGCGTCCACGATTGTGGTGATAAAGGGGCTGGCCATGACGGCCGGATCGAAGCCGAGCCGCTTGGCTACCATAGGCAAGATACAACCTACGGTTTTCGCCAAAAATACGGTGACGACTAAAGTCAGGCAAACAACCAATGCAACCATGACGGTGATGTCGGTATTTCCCATCAACAGCTTATCCACCAGCAGGATTTTGACAAAGCACACGGCGGCCAGGACTGTGCCGCAGCACACGGCGGTGCGGATTTCTTTCCAGATTACCAGGGGCAAATCCCGAAATTCCAGCTCGCCCAGAGACAGGGCGCGGATTACCGTGACCGAGGACTGAGAGCCGGAGTTGCCGCCGGTGTCCATGAGCATGGGAATGAAGGCGGTGAGCGCCACCTGGGCTGCCAGGGCGTTTTCAAAGCTGGTGATGATCATTCCGGTAAAAGTAGCGGAGACCATCAGCAGCAGCAGCCAAGGAATGCGCTGCTTGAACAGATCCAAGGTGGTGGCCCGGCGGTAGTTTTTCTCAGAGGGAGACATACCGGCCATAATTTCAATGTCCTCGGTGGCTTCCTCCTCCATGACGTCCATGGCGTCGTCGAAGGTGACGATACCCACCATACGGTTTTCGTTGTCCACCACAGGCAGGGCCAGGAAGTTATACTTGGCAAACATGTGCGCGACTTCTTCCTGATCGGTCTGTGTTGTGACGGATATGACGTGGGCCTGCATCATATCCCGAATGGGCGTCTCGTCATCTTCCGCCAGCAGCAGATCCTTGACGGTGACCAAGCCCAGCAACGTGCGGTTGTCCGTGACGTAGCAGGTATAAATGGTCTCCTTGTCCACGCCGGTGCGGCGGATTCGAAGAATGCTTTCCCCCACAGACATATTCGGCCGCAACGTGACGTACTCTGTGGTCATCATCGAGCCGGCGGAATTCTCCGGGTATTGCAAAAGCTCGTTGATGGAGGTCCTGGTTTCCGGATCGGCCTGGGCCAAAATGCGCCGGACCACGTTGGCCGGCATTTCCTCTACCAGATCTACGGCATCGTCCAGGTACAATTCATCCACGACTTCCTTGAGCTCGCTGTCGGAAAAGCCTTGAATCAGGAGCTCCTGTGCATCCGGCTCCATTTCCACGAAGGTCTCAGCCGCCAGCTCCTTGGGCAGCAGCCGGAACAGCAGGGGGGTGCGTTCCGGTTCCAGCCCGTCAAAAACTCCGGCGATGTCGCTGGGGTTCATGGTCACCAAAATGTCCCGCAGGGACGGATACTTCTTTTCATTCAGGAGCGTGGTGATCATTTTCTCCAGAATGACGGTTTGATTATCCATGGGTGTTTCCTCCTAAAGCATAGTATTTGCGCAATTTAGGAAGTAAAAACACACACAGAGAGCCGATATTTTCAGAAAACGGGCGCGCCAAAGACGGCAGGCGCCGGTCCCGGTTTACTTCGGCCCGCCGATGTGCCGTTACTGCCTGCGTCCATGGTGTTCCCTCCTTTGTTTGGTCGGATCGGAAGCAAAAATGCTTCCGTACCTTAGTATAATCTTCCCAAATGCCGGTGTCAACCAATTTCTCGGCGAACAAAGCAAGGCGCTTGGAGGAAATGAGGAGGAGCGGAGCGGGAAACCGAGACTGTTTGTGCTGCGTGGATTTATTTTGTGGTAGATTTAATGAGCGCGCGAATTCCGGCAAGGATTATGACAAAGGGGCCGAGGAGCTTAATCAAGGCTGGGAGCAGCTGAATCAGAGAGGCGATGCTGCCGTATTGACTTTCAAAAATCATGACGACGCTTAAAAAGAGCAAAGAATTTGTGGTTGCTGTCGACATAGCTTTTCCCACCTTGGTTTGCGGAAGCTTTTTTATCAGAAAAGACACCCATTCACTGTTGGGATTCAGTCCCAACAAATTCCCCAGCAGCATAGCCGGCGTCATGACTAGGGCTGTGCCGGACAGGAAGCACTGCAGGGCTGTAACGGCCCACTGAAATACGACTGTCTTTTCCATAACACGTAAAAAATAGTTGTGAATCAGCACACCAACCAAGACGAAGGCCGTATTTTTGATAAACTTGATGCCAAAGCTTGCCCCGGGTAGAAAATTGGTAAAGATGCCGGATAAGATGGCAATGAGAAAGGTAAGGGAGATCAGTTTGGTACATTCTAAAACAAAGACGAGAAAATCTGCGTGAAATAATTGTGTCAGGCTTCCATATACTTCTATTTTTCCGGCAAATGGGATGCCCTGTGCAAAACTTGTGTGATTCAGCAGGGTAAGCAGAAGAAGATAGAGAAGGAAAATGGTGAGAGCTCCTTCCAGTGCGGTTTTAAATTGGCCGGAGGTATCCGTTCCGCACAGGTGGGATATTCCGAGGTTTACGAATATGAGCAATATGATTAGCGCAAGGCAGGTTAAAATACATTGTATCATAATGAACACGCCCTTATACTAATTCGGTATGACATAAACCATGCCGTTTTTACATACGGCGCGACAGCAATCGGAATAGACCTCAATGAAATCGTACTTTTCATTTAATGCAATAGATCTGGCTTTTTCAAAGCCTGCGGGTAAGGGCTGCCCTTGTTTGTAATGCTCCAGGATGGATCCGTCTAAAGTTAATGTATGTACTTCGTACGGTTTGCCTAAATAACAAATGGATATGTACCCAATTAACAGTCCCGCCAGGCAGATTTCCGGAAATTCATCTTGGATGGCTTGAATGATTGCATCTACTTTTTCCTGGTTATGCAGATGTCCGCCTGCATCCAATTGGTGCAAAGCGTCCATATAGGCGCGGGAACGGGGCCGGCGGAGTAAGCGGGCTTGCAGCATTTTGTTTGTTTGCAAGTCGGACGGTTGTGTCATGCGCTGAGTTATGGCGTGGTCTTGCGTATTTTTCTCTTTTTCGTGAAAAAAGGGTTTCGGCATATGGGGCACCTCCATGAAAATGCATACTGGGAGAAAAAGGGGCGCTGCAGCAGCGCCCGCTCTTTATACTAAGACAACTCGGGACCTGGACCCGGAATTGGTTTGAATGAGCGCTTCTCCGCCGATTGGTTTGCCGGAAGCGGGAACTGCACGTTCCTTTCCCCAGTTTCGAATGGCTTCAATTTTTTCTGGACTGGTTTGGGACAGAGGAATGACATTGTTGAAAGCAGTCGTGATATTCTCCGGATTTAGAACAAAGCCGTCATTGGCTATGACGCGGTAAGCCAAATCTCTCACAGTCGATTCCAGATCCGCGCCGGTGAATCCTTCGGTCAAAGCGATGATTTTTTCAGAAAGCGGACCCATGAAGTCCAAATTTAGATATTTCTCCATGTATAGAGAAAGAATTTCCTGTCTTTCTTCAGCTGTGGGGAGATCCACAAAGAAGAGCTCATCGAAGCGGCCTCTCCGCAGCAATTCGGAGGGCAGCATAGACACGTCGTTTGCAGTCGCCACCACAAATACTTGTTTTTTGCATTCCTGCAGCCAAAACAAGAACTGTCCGACCATCCGGGTTGAGACGCCGGTGCTGTCGGCCCCTCCAGCTCCAGAGAGGCCTTTTTCAATCTCATCGATCCACAAAATGCAGGGGGAAACGTCCTCTGCTGTGGCAAGGGCGTCTTTGAGCTGTTGCTCGGACTGCCCAACGTATTGACCTTGTACAGTGGCGAAATCCAGCCGGTACAAAGGCAGGTGCCAGCTGGCGGAGATGGCTTTTGCGGACAGGGACTTGCCGCATCCGGGCACGCCTACCAAAAGAATGCCCCGTGGTGGCCGCAGCCCTTTCTGGGCCAGTGCGGCTTTCTTTTCCGGGGTCAGCAGTTCTTTCTTTTCATCCAACCATTTTTTCAGTCCAGCCACACCGCCAAGGTTTTTGACGCTTTCATCTACCTCAATTTTTTCTAAGCCGGAGATGTTTTCGAACAATCCATCTTTTGCATAACGTAACTGGTCCAGGTCAGATTTCTGAATGCGCTTGTTTGCAATGAGGGTGGCAATTAAATTTTCGGCTTCGATTTGTGTTACACCGGCCAAAATGGATGCGGCCTCCCGGATATCGGCGTCATCCCATTCAATGGTAATTTCACCCCGGTAGTCGTCAATAAAAGCCTTGATGATGAAATACATCTCATCTTCATCCGGCGGATCGACTCGGACTGTCATACCCAGCCGTTTCAACTGTCCCCATACGGGATTATTGGTTAAAATGACAATGGTACTCCCGGCTTCATTGGCCAATGTAACCAAGTTTAGAATTTCTTTGGCGTCTGCGTTATGATCGCTGAGATCCGGCGCCTCTGTCAAAACCAAGGTTAAGTTTCGCCGACGTCTCATTTGCTCGCCCATATAGCTGGTGGCGCTGTATATGGAGCGATCGTCGCTGATGATTTTATCGGTACTGAGGTCGTAAATACCCTTGAATAAAGTATGCACATAAAAGGGGAGCGTAAGTTCATCTGCAATTTCCTTTAAAATTGTGAGCGTTCTGGCTTGCTCCGTGGTATGGACGGAAATGAACGGGATACGAGCAATGAGGTATCTCTTTAGGAGTGCTTTGCTGCTGATCAGATTGCTCATCTTCTATGCGGGCCTCCTCTAAAGTAAGTCGATGCGGTTGTTTTTGATGATGCTGGCCAATTTCCCGGACCGATCTGCTTGGGCCGATTTCTCCAGGGAAGACTGCACGGAGGCGGCATCATCTTTGACTAACTGGCAAAGCTGGCTGCGTTCCTCTCTGGGAATCGCCGGAAGGTTGACGGCTTGCAAAAGAAAACGGAATTCCCTTCTCAAGCGGAGCAATGCCGATACAATGATCCGTTCTTGTCCGTAGGCTCGTTTGAGCTCTTGGGTAAAGCGGTCGGAGGCGAGATTGAGCCGTTCTTGCACGGAATCAGCTAAATTTTGAATGAATCGTTCTGCTACGCCGGACTGCCACGATATGGTACCCTGCAGCATGGCCTGCAGAACGCCGTCATCGTCGCTTCCTGAACGGAAGATTTTTAGAATGTTCGTCCAATCAAAGTATGTATGCGGTGGTGCAATCATTTGTATCTCCTCACTGGTGCGTCTGGGGGCAGGATGTCCCAGGATGGCAGGTCGTCTGCAAAAGCGACGGCTTCTTCCCAGCGCACTTCTGCCGAGGGGGAAGATTCGTCCGGGGCAGCGTCGCAGGGGGAAAGGCCGAAGCCGCAAGAAATGCAGAATTTTCGGTTCGGCCTGTTGCTTGTTTTGCAGTGCGGACAGATGATGGCGCTGCGCTTTTTGGGACCGGGAATGGAAGAGTTGTCTGGATTCATAATTGCCGCCGCCTCCTTATTTTGACACTAAGATTTTACGACCTGTGGTGGATAGTTTTTTTACATATTGGTCCGGCTCGATTTGTTCCAGGAAGTTCAAAACCTTTTGGCTATCCTCATTTTTCTCTGCTAGGTCCTGCCGAAAATCCACCACTTCTGCAAGAATTGCTCGAATAATCTGGGAGCCGTCTAATAATTTTTTAGCATACTGGCTTTCTATGTACTGGCGCATGCTCCGAATATTTCTCTTTTTAACAAAATGCTTTACCAACATGACCAAGCCGGCAAGGCCGGAAACCCATCCCCAAAAGCTGTGCCCGGAGGCAAAGGCGAGCAATCCGATTCCAGCTGTGGCAATTCCACCGAATAGGCAAAACCGTTCCAACCCTGTCAAGGTACAGTCTTCCAATGCGTCGTGCTTCTCCATTTCCACATGAGCCTCGAATTTTTCGATAAGTTCTGCCTCGTTATTTCCATCTCGGGTTGTAGCGTGGAACGAGTCGATATCCATCTCAATGGCGTATGGAATTTTAGCTTCGTTTTGGGCGGTGATATCACAATATGCGGTGTAAATCCAATTTTTGGACAAGGAAATCGCAAACTTTTGTGTGGAGAGGGGGACGGAGGAGGTACCTGTATTCATCGCAGCGTCGGTGAGAAGCTGCGTAAAGTCTTTTTTTGTTGCAAAGGCGGACTGCTTGGCAGACATGACGCTGTTAGCCCGCTGGGTATCACCCTGGAAATTGATGATAAGTTGGTTGAGCTCCTCCTCTTTGCGGAGAGGAATTTCTTCGTCATCAAAATCACATACCAGACTCTTCAAAATCTCATCCAACAGTTTTTTTAGCGAGCTGGTGGATTCCTCTTGATTAAAAATGGAAGTAAAATGCGACAATATTTTGTCGTGCAACATGGCGCCCTGCATCACGTCTTCTAATATCGGCCATGTTTTGCTGAATTTGGCCAGGTATGTGTAGCGGGATGCGTTGATGGGCTCTCTTTTCAGGTTAATTGCTTCTGACCACTGTGCGGTCTGCTGTTCAATAAAGCCGGGTTGGTCCTCCAGGTAGGCCAGCCATCTGTTAATCTCCTTAGAAATGATGCCCTCTGAGTCTGCGCCCAGTAAACCGCCGGCAAAGGCGTCCAGAATAATGACGGCGTTTCGGTCGAGCTGCTCCGGGTCTTGACTGGATAGGTAACGCTGTGTCCACTGCAGCGCAGCTTGCATCCGTCCGGCTCGTCTGCAAATGAGTGTGAAAAGCAAGGTGGTTTTTTCATTATTGCGCCGCATACCTTCCTGGAGCGCCTTTTCTGTCAGTGCAGGCTGATTGTTAATCCAGGCGGAAAGCGCAACGAGGCAGGGGGCGAGCCAATATCCCGGCGTCGAGATCATGATTTTTTCCGAGGCATTGCTTACCGTGCTTTTTTTGACAATGCTCAGATCAGTCGCTTGCAGAATCCCCGTTGTGGTTCTGCGCACAATATCGTAGTGGCCGTACTTTTTCTCCAGCTCCTGGCGGACGCGAATCAGCTCTGTGTGGGCAATTTGCAGGTTGTTTTTCCTGTTTTGCGCTTGGACAAAATCCTGAAACTCTGAGGAGAGAAATTCGATTTTTGCATAGGCCTCTTTCACGTTTTCGCTCACAATGGACAGATTTCCGTGGACAGCGGAAAGATCTTCGCGAATTCTTCCCAAATTTTGTTCAATTTTTCCTAAATCAGCATACCGGATTGCATAAGTCTCTGACATGTGTCTTCTCCCTCCCGGGTTGTATTTCGCTGAAAGTTTGTGTGCATATTTCGTGGGACTGGCCAATTTGTAGTTTTATCTTATAAAATTCGCCAAAAACTCGCAACCTAAGTTTTCTTTTTTTGCCCATAAAACAGATTGCTATCATGGAAGTGCGCTACTTACTATGCTGCACAGGCCAAAGTGAAATCTGCTTTTTACCCCATTGACAAAGCAGCCTCACAATGCTACAATGCAACTGATGTTAAGAGAGGAGGGATCCCCATGCTGAAGCTGCGGGTATTTCGGTTATATTGGGCCGCTGCTGGAACGAAGAGATGGGGATTTTGCGGGCGTAGGACTGCCGGCTGATAACGGGCCTGTCTGTTTTTGATTTTGCGTAGCGGCGTAGGCATTTGGCTTTCGCCGCTTTTGTATTGCTGGAAGAAAAACAAATGTTTACAATGAAAGGAAAAAGAGATTGACACAGTAACATTGTTATGGTAAAATGAGAGGCGTAACAGTGTTTCGGGCTTGAGTGGAAAGATGAGAAAGGGTGTGCTGTATGAAACGTATTTTTCGTCATATGTTGCCGTTTTGGCCGCAAATTTTAGCCGCGGCGATTTTAATGACGTTGTCCTCCCTGAGCCAGCTATTGCTGCCCACTTTCATGAGCGGCGTGGTCAATGAAGGCGTGTATGAGAAGGACTTTTCCGTCATTTTGGAGTATTGCGGCCAGATGCTGGCAGTCGCTCTGGTGGGCGCAGCGACGACGGTATTGGGCCGGAAGTGCAGCGCGGAGGTTGTGGCGGGATTCAGCGCCAATTTGCGGAGGGCGGTATTTCGCAAGGCGATGAGTATGAGCCATAAAGCCTTCGGCCGGATGGACACCGGCGCGCTGGTGACCCGCTCTACCCAGGATGTCAATACCGTTTCCTGGGTGGCCGAGATGCTCTCCGGCGGGATCATCTCCATACCGGCGCTGTTCATCGGCGGCGTGATCCTTTCCTATCGGGTGGATGCGGTGTTGGCTACGGTGATTTTGTGTGTGGTCCCTCTGGTGTGCGCGGTGGTCACGGTGGTGGGGCGGAAGATCTCTCCTTTGTGGGAGCGGTCGGATGAATACATAGACCGGCAGAATGAGCTGATGCGCCAGCGGCTCCGGGGGCTCCGGGTGATTCGGGCCTTCCGGCGGGAACCGGACGAGCAGAAAAAAATTGCCTCCGCCACGGAGGTGATGGCGGAGAACATCATCAGAGCCAATGTGTCTATGGGAATCCTGAATCCCCTGGCTACCTTTTTCCTGAACGCCGCTACCCTGATCATCCTCTATCTCAGCGCTCAGCGGATGGTCTCGGGCGCTTCCGCCGTCACCGGCGGCGACGTATTGGCCATGATCCAGTATGTGGCGTATATTATGAGCGGGGTGCTGAACGCGGCGTTTGCCATTGTCATGGTACCCCATGCGGCGGTGGCCTGCCGCCGCATTCTCCAGGTGATGGACCTGCCGGATGACGGCCGGGAGAACGGCGCGGAAGGGGAGCTCTGCGGAGACATTGCCCTGGAGCATGTGACGTTTTCGTTTGAGGAAGGGGCGGAGCCTGCGGTCCGAGACGTGACGATGGAGATCTTTGCCGGCAAGCGGGTTGCGATTATCGGCAGCACCGGCAGCGGCAAAAGCGCTTTGGTCCAGCTTCTGCTGGGCTTTCAGCAGCCCCAATCCGGAAAAATTCGTTTGGATGGACGGGACAGTACGGAGTTGTCCGGCTCTTGCATCCGGCGGCAGATCAGCTGCGTCCTGCAAAAAACCGCCATTTATGCCGGTACCATTCGGGAAAATGTGGCCATGGGAAAAGCGGGGGCGACCGACGAGGAGGTCTGGCGCGCTCTGGAAATTGCCCAGATGAAAGACTATGTAGAATCTCTGCCCGACGGCCTGGACCACAGGCTGGAGCTGTCCGGCTCCAATCTGTCCGGGGGACAGCGGCAGCGCCTGGCGATTGCCCGGGCACTGATCAAGGACGCGCCCATTTATATTTTTGACGACAGCTTCTCCGCCCTGGATTTCCTCACGGAGGCCCGGCTTCGGGCCCGCCTGGGCGAGGAGCTGAAGGGGAAGACGCAGATTGTCGTGACCCAGCGGGTCACCACGGCGAAGAATTCCGACTGTATTTTTGTCATGGATCAGGGCCGTGTGCTGGATTGGGGACGCCATGAGGAACTGCTGCCCCGGTGCCGGGTTTACCGGGAGATCTATCTATCCCAGACAGGAGGCGATGCGGCATGAGACGAAAGCGAAACAATCAGGAGGAAAGCCTGACCGGACGGCAGCGGTGGGCCATCTACCGCAAGCTGTTTATGGAGGCGCGCCCGATTTGGAAATGGCTGGCGCTCAGCTGCTTTTTATGCGTGATTATCATTACCTGCGCCGTGCTGGGTCCGAAGCTCACCGGTGAAATTACCAATGAAATTTGCGACTATTGGGAGGCGAAGGTGTCCGGCGGAGCGCTGTGGAGCCTGGCCGGAGACATTTTGCCGGAGCTGCTGGTTCTTTTGGGGGTGTACGTTCTGGGGTCCGCCGTGCGGTATGGCAACATGTACCTGATGAACAACATGGTCAGCCGCCACTACACCTGCGCCATCCGGATCCGCATGTCGGATAAGATTCAGCGCCTGCCGGTCAAATTTGTGGATGGAACCCCCGTGGGTCAGATTCTGGAGCAAATGACAGACGATGTCTCCGCCATGGGAAACTCCATCCATCAGATTGTCGATACGCTGATGCAGGGGCTTTTACAAATTGTTTTCATTGCAGCGGCCCTTTTGGCCGAGGACTGGCGGCTGGGGCTGATCGTCCTGGCGACGACGCCGGTTTCCATGCTCCTCTCGGTTCTGATTTCCAACGCCAGCGAGAAGTACTATCACAGCATGTTTCAGGAGGGAGCCCAGCTGTATTCCATTGTGGAGGAGGGCTATACCAACTTTTCTACCACCAAGGCCTATAACCTGGAGCAGGCCATGGAGGAAAAGCATCATGGGGTGAACCAGCGCCAGCGAAAGGTCCAGGCCAGAGCGGCGTTTATCTCCGGGCTGGTGCAGCCCGTTATGGTGCTGACCAACGCGCTGACCTATATTGCCGTCAATTTATTGGGCGGATATTTGGTGGTCAAGGGAAGCTTGCCCGTGGGTACTGTGGTGACGGTGATTTTATTTGCCCGCCAGTTTTCGGCGCCGTTGGAGCAGATCTCCGACGGCTTCAGCCAGATGCAGCGGACGACGGCGGCAGCCCGACGGGTGTTCCGCCTGTTGGATATGCCCGAGGAGGACCCGCGCCGGGGAGACGTGTCGCCGGAATGTGTGCAGGGCAAGGTGGAATTCCGGCATGTGGCGTTTTCCTACGATCCCCAGCAGCCGCTCATCCGGGATTTGAGCTTCACGGCGGAGCCGGGACAGACCATCGCCATTGTGGGGCCCACAGGGGCCGGTAAGACTACCATTGTCAACCTGCTGATGAGCTTTTACGATATTTCCGGGGGCGAGATTTTGATTGACGGGCGGTCTCTGGCCGATATGAACCGGGACCAGGCCCGGGAGCTGTTTGCCATGGTGCTCCAGGAGACCTGGCTCTTCCGGGGCACGGTGGCGGAGAATGTGGCCTATGGCCGTCCCGACGCCACCAGGGAGGAGATTGTCCGGGCCTGTGATGAGGCCTACTGTGACCACTTCATCCGCACGCTGCCCCAGGGCTACGACACGGTGATCGGCGACGAATCCACCACCCTTTCCGGCGGACAGAAGCAGCTGCTCACCATTGCCCGTGCCGTTCTCACCGGCCGCCGGCTGCTGATTTTGGACGAGGCCACCTCCAATGTGGACACCCGGACGGAGATTCTCATCCAGAAGGCCATGGATAAGCTGATGCGGGGCCGCACCTGCTTTGTCATTGCCCACCGGCTCAGTACCATTGTGGGGGCGGACCGGATTTTGGTCATTCGCAATGGGGATATTGTAGAGCAGGGAACCCATGCCCAGCTTCTGGCGCAAAAAGGCTTTTATGCCGACCTGTACGCCAGCCAGTATGACAAGGCAATGTGAGGCGGCCTAAGAAGTCCGCCGCCGCAATCCCTTGGGGTAGTGGTTTTTCAGAACGCCGCCGGAGCCCTTGGCCCATCCCAGGGAGAGCCCGCCGGCTGTCACCAGGGTCCAGCCGGTTGCATCGCCCCGGAGCTCCTCTCCGGCCAGATAAGCGGCAGCTTCCGGGCCGGTGGGGTCCAGGTCCCAGACGCTTCCGGTGGAATGGAGCCAAAGGGCCAGGGCATGGGCGGGCAAAAACCGGCCGTTGCGGCACTGCCCCAGCTCCAGCCCCGGGCGCAGAACCCGCAAACCGGTGAGGTCCGGCAGCTCCTCCGGCGCCCAAAACCAATTTGCGCCAAAGTTCAGGGCGTTTCCCGCAGGTAAGGAAAGCCCCAGCGCCTGGGAAAAACGGGTCCATGCCTCAGGCAGCGGCTGGCGGCGGGCCCGAGCCGGTTCGGTTGCCGGACCGGCTCTTTTGCGCAGAACGGCGGCGTAGTGCCCTTCTCCTTGCAGCTTGTGGGGCCACAGGCGGAAGGTGCGCGCCAAGGGAGCGCCCTGCGCGCCGTCTCCCGGGGAAAACCAAGGGCGCTCCAGAGACACGATTGTAAACTCCGGGTGCCGGACCAGAAAGGCTGCCACGGTCCCTTCGTTTTCCTGGGGGGAGAAGGTGCAGGTGGAGTATACCAGCCTGCCGCCCGGAGCCAGCAGCTGAGCGGCGGCATCCAAGATTCCCGCCTGCCGCCGGGCGCACATCTCCACCAGCTCCGGGCTCCAGTCGCTCAGAGCGGCCGCTTCCTTGCGGAACATGCCTTCCCCGGAGCAGGGCGCGTCCACCAGCACCCGGTGAAACCAGCCGGGGAAGCGGGCGGCCAGCCGCTCCGGGGTCTCCTGGAGCACCAGGGCGTTGGCTACCGCCATGCGCTCGATATTTTGAGACAGGATTTTGGCCCGCTTGGGGTTGTACTCGTTGCAGACCAGCAGGCCCTGCCCCTGCATTTTGGCGGCCAGTTGGGTGGCTTTCCCGCCGGGCGCGGCGCACAGGTCCAGAACCCGCTCTCCGGGCCGGACCTCCAGCAGCTCCGCCGGCGCCATGGCGCTGGGCTCCTGGAGATAATAAAGCCCCGCTTCGTGCCAGGGGTGCAAACCGGGCCGCGCCTGGGGATCGTACCAGAAACCATGCTCAGCCCAGGGGATGGGAGCTGTGGAGAAGGGCAGGTTGGGAAACCGGTCCGTTTTCAAAGAATTCAGCCGCAGGCCGACGGCCCGGGGCCGGTCATAGGCGGCTAAAAAGGCCGGGTACTCCGGCCCCAGCTGCAGCCGGATGCGGTCTAAAAATGCTTGCGGAAGCATAGGAATCCTCCCGTACGTTAGAATGGCTTCATTTTACCCGGAACCGACGCAAATGGGAAGTCCCAAATCTGTGATTTTTCAGCCGGATCTGTCGAAAAAAGCGTTGCATTTTACATGAGAATCTGCTATACTAAAACCAGCGTAAGCTGCTGCTGCAGCAAACAAAAGAGGAGGTTTTTATGATGATGCAAAGGCGGCCGCCTTCCGGCGCGCAGGCGGTAGACAAGGGGAGCTTGGCTTACCTGCAATCCCGCAACAAGAACCGGCGGATGAATCTGCTGTTTGTGTTGGGGCTTACGGTTGTCAACATTGTTCTTCTGTTTGCCGATTCCAGCTCGTATTTTTTGTTTTCCGCCCTGTTACCCTATTGGACCGTTGCGTTTGGCTACTATTGGGAGGTCCCCGTTTTGATGGCGGTGGGAATCGGAATCCTGTTGGTGTATCTGGTGCTGTTCCTGCTGTGGGACCGGCATCCGGCGGTTCCCATTGCGGCCCTGGTGCTGTTTTCGCTGGATTGTGCCTTTTTGGTGTGGCTCTGCATTGGAGAGCCGATCTCCGATTATCTCCTGGATATCCTGTTTCATGTGGCCTTGTTGGTTTATCTCATTGACAGCGTGCGGGTTGCCGTTGCGCTGCGGAGGAAACAGAAGGCGGCGCGAGAGGAAATTCATTCGGGACCGGAGCTGTAACCGGGAGTTCCGCCCGGCAGATATGCCGCCTCCACTCCGGCTATGCCGGGGGGAGGCGGCGCTTTCTAATTTTGTATTTTTGCATTGACAAACCGCGCGGGAGATGGTACGATTTACGGTAACAGGAAATCGGCGAAGAAGGGAAGAATACGCTGCTTCAGCCCGGTCAGAGAGCCCCGGTCGGTGGGAAGGGGCCCGGAGCGGGCGGCGGAACATGGCCCCGGAGCCGCCCGGCTGAAGAGATTTAGGCCGGGCCGGAAGCGCCCGTTACAGCGCCGGAGTATGGCTGTACTCCATAAGGCGTCGGCTGCGAGGCCGGCGCGAACCAAGGTGGTACCGCGGCATGTCCGCCCTTGAGAGCTTCTCGGGGGCGTTTTTTCTTTGCGCTTTCAGGAAATACTGTTACTTGTCAAATGAGGAGGATATTTTTATGTGCGAGGCTTGCAAGGGGAAATTTTATATCACCACGCCCATTTATTACCCGTCGGATAAATTGCATATCGGCCATACCTACTGCACGGTGGCCACAGATGCCATGGCTCGGTATAAGCGGCTGCAGGGCTATGACGTCTGCTTTCTCACCGGTACCGACGAGCATGGACAGAAGATTGAGACGAAGGCCAAGGAGGCCGGCGTTACGCCCAAGGAGTTTGTGGACCAAATTGTGGAGGGGGAACAGGGAATTAAGGACCTGTGGAAGCTGATGAACATCTCCTATGACCGCTTCATCCGCACCACAGACCCCTATCACGTCTCGGCCATCCAGAAGATTTTTAAGGCAATGTACGAAAAGGGGGACATTTACAAGGGCACCTATGAGGGCATGTATTGCACGCCCTGCGAGTCCTTTTGGACAGCAAGCCAGCTGAAGGACGGGAAATGCCCGGACTGCGGCCGGGAGGTGCAGCCGGCCCGGGAGGAGGCGTATTTTTTCCGCCTGTCCCGATATGCCGGTCCGGTGCGGGAGCTGCTGATGAACACCGATTTCCTGGAGCCCCGGAGCCGGGTCCATGAGATGGTGAACAACTTCATTGATTCCGGGCTGGAGGACCTGTGCGTCTCCCGGACCTCCTTCACCTGGGGGATTCCGGTGGATTTCGACCCGGGCCATGTGGTCTATGTCTGGGTGGACGCGCTGTTTAACTATTTGACGGCGCTGGGCTTCCTCAACGAACAGTACCACGACTATGACCGGTACTGGCCTGCCGACGTGCACTTTGTGGGCAAGGAGATTGTCCGGTTTCACGCCATCGTTTGGCCGGCCATGCTGATGAGCATGGGCCTGCCCCTGCCCAAGAAGGTCTTCGGCCATGGATGGCTGCTGCTGGACGGGGGAAAGATGTCCAAATCCAAGGGCAATGTGGTGGACCCGTATCTCCTGGCCGGGCGGTACGGCCCCGACGCTTTGCGCTTTTTCCTCCTGCGGACCTTCCCCTTTGGGTCTGACGGCAACTTCTCCAACGAGGCTCTGATTCAGTGCATCAACACCGACTTGGCCAACGACCTGGGCAATCTGGTTTCCCGGACGGTAGCCATGACCCAGAAGTATTTTGACGGCCGCCTACCGGCGGAGCAGGAGGCCCTGGAGGAGCAGGACAGCGGGCTTCTGGACGCAGCCGCTGGGCTGCGGGGGCGGTATGAAGAGCAGATGGAGAAATACGCCTTCCAGAATGCCCTGGCCCAGGTGTTTCAGGTTATTGGCCGGGCCAACAAGTATATTGACGAGAACGAGCCCTGGCGTCTGGCCAAGGATGAGGCTCGGAAGCCCCGGCTGGCTCGGGTCCTGTACAATCTGCTGGAGACCATTCGCATCAGCGCCGGACTGCTTCGCCCCTTTATGCCGGAGACGGCAGATGAGATCATGAGACGCCTGGGCGGCGCTTCGTCGGACTGGGAGAGCCTGGGAACCTGGGGCGTGCTGCCCCGGGATGCGGCGGTGCAGAACGGCCCGGCGCTCTTCCCCCGGATTGACGCGGCGCAGGAGCTGCAGGCCCTGGAGGCCCTGCGCAGTCCGGCCCCGGTTCCTGAGGAGGCCCCTTTGCCGGAGCCGCTGCCGGAAATTGCCTTTGACGTGTTCGAGCAGGTGGAGATGACGGTGGTCAAGGTTCTGGCCTGTGAGCCGGTGAAAAAGAGCGAGAAACTGCTGAAGTTCCAGCTGGACGACGGCACCGGCGCCCCCCGGCAGATTCTCTCCGGCATTGCAAAATATTACCGGCCGGAGGAGCTGATCGGCAAGACGCTGGTGGCGGTGACCAATCTGAAGCCCCGGAAAATGATGGGGCAGCTCAGCTGCGGCATGCTCCTGTCCGCCGAACGGGGAGAGAAGCTGAGCCTGGTGATGCTGGACGACGGCATTCCGGCGGGCAGCCGCCTGGTGTGATGGGGGAGAGGGTTTTCCCCGGATCTGCAAAAGCAAGAGGCGGGATTGGTTCTGTTCAGAACCAATTCCGCCTCTTTGGGTTGCACCCGTCACGTGGAAAGAAAGGATTAAGAAGAATTAGGAGGTATCGCTTGAATGTAGGCCGGTCAGGCCTCGGCTAAGGCCCTGCCCAGCGCTTCACAGGCGGCGCAGGCTTCTGCATCAGGGGCCTCCTGACACAGGACGCTGGCTGCGGCCAGAACGGCGCCGCCTTGGGTGCAGGAGTCTTCCCAACTCCGCATCCACTCCCCGTCGCCCCAGCCATAGGAACCGAACAAGGCAATTTGCTTGTCCCGGAGCTTGGGCAGGCAGGCCTCAAACATGGGGGCGAATTCATCCGCCTCCAGCTCCTCTGCGCCCATAGCCGGACAGCCGAAGGCGATGGCTTCAAACGCGTCCGCCTGGTCGGCGGAGAAAGCGCCGGAAGTCAGAACCTCCACCTCCGCGCCTGCCGCTTTGGCGCCGTCGGCCACCTTCTGCGCCATTTGCTCGGTGTTGCCGGTTCCGCTCCAATAAACAACTGCAAGTTTTTTCATGATTGACACACGCCTCCGGTTTGGGTTTGGGAATTAGGTTAGTCAGAACAAACTATCCGGGGAAATATGCTGTCCCGGCGAGACTGGCAACCTGACCGGGACAGCAGCACGCATGGGAGGAAACAGAAAGGTTAGCTCTGACTAACCATAGGATACCATACCGCCGCCCGGTTGTCAAGGAGATTTTTGACTTTTTTTGGCGGGGCGCTACAGGTCCTGGAGGTCCGCCGCAGGGATGTCGTTTTCCAGGTTGTCCCGGGCCAGGTCCGTGTCCACAATGCCGTGGGCTCGGGAGATGGGCGCCTCGCTGTGGGGGGTCCCATGGTAAACCTTCTGCTGTGGGCCGGAAGTTCCCGCTATGATGGGGCGGGCGGCCTGTTTTGTGGTTTTGGCCTTTCCCTGAATTTCCGGCACCGGCGGGGCGCTGTTCCGGGGGCGCTTGGTCCATTCGGGCCGGGCCATGCCTTGCTTTGCCATATCCATCACCTCGCCCATAGCTTGCCCCGGCGGCGGCACATTATGCAGGCGTTTTTCCCGGCGTGCGAGGGAGGGGAACGGTAGACAGATGCGGGCAAGGCTGGTATAATGGCAGATAGAATCGGACGGGATACCATGAGAAAGCGCGCCGGATGGGAGGGAGAGAAATGGACCGGGAAGATCTGCAAACATTTTGGAAAGAAACCGATGAGAAATACGGGTTGACCAGCCTGGGCAACCTGCAGGATTTGATGGGGGTGGGAGAGGTGACCCCCTTTATAGGAGCGGGAATGTCTGTAGATTTCGGCTACCCCACCTGGGACGGTTTTTTAGACCGCGCCATTCGAGAAGAGGTGGATGATGCCCGGCAGGGGGAATTGCAAGCCTTGCGGGCCCAAAAGGAATTTCTCCCGCTGGCGGAAAAGCTGGACGCATATACCAACGGGGGCGCGGGCGAGCTGATTGCTGCGGTTTTCCACGAGTCGAAAATGAAGCCGGTGGAAGCTCCTGAGGATCATTATTGCCGCCTGCTTCAGAAAATGGGGGTACACACGTATGTGACCACCAATTATGACCGGGTGATAGAGGCCCATGTCCCGGGGATTGGGGTTTTTCTGCCGACGACCCTGCGCAAAATAGAGGAAATTACGGAACAAGACCGGCGCAGGACGCCGTATCTGCTGAAGCTCCACGGGAGCTATGAGCGGCCGGAGAGTCTTGTTCTGACGGAGCGCCAATATCGGGAAAACTATCCCGAGGATGCTTCGGCCGTCAATCCGGCCGTGCTCCGGCATCTTTGGCAGAATAAGGTTCTTTTATTTTTGGGATGCAGCCTGGAAAAGGATTATATGGTGGAGCGGATGGAGGCAATGTCCCGAGAGAACCGGGCGGTGCACCACTTCGCGGTAATGGGGCTTCCGGAATCCGAGGCGCAGCTGCGGGAAAAGGCGCGGGCTTTGCGGCATCTGAAAATCCGCCCCATTTGGTATCCGCAAGGACAGCACGCATGCGTCCGCCTCATTTTGTCCCTGCTGGCCGGGCGGCCGGACTCTGGAGATGGAGGCGGGCAGGCGGCTCCTCCCGAGGCTCTGCCGGAACCCAGACTGAAGCCGCCCTCCTGGGCCGGAATACGGTCGGAACGGGATTTTTTAGGCCGGGACCCATGGCTGGATACGCTGGAAAAACGGTTCCAGAAGGATGATTTGGTGTTTCTGTCCGGGGTAGGCGGCGTGGGGAAAAGCGAGCTGGCGGCCCAATACGCCCGGCGGCAGGCGGGAAAGGGGAAAACCGTCGTGCGCCTATCCTACTCCCCCGGACAACCGGGAGCAGAGGATCCCATCGAGGCCTCGGGCCTGCGGCGTCTGCTGCTGGAATTGCCGGTGCTGGAGGCCCCGGCGGCCTGCGCCGGCCCGCCTCCTCCGGGCGGGGAGGAGCGGCTGCGGTATTACCAGGCAAAGCTTTTCTGCCTCCGCCGGATTTGCAATCGGGATACCCTGTTTGTGGTAGACAATTTTGACGTGGACTGGGATATGGGCATGGAGGATCTGCAGAGCCTGGGCGCACAGGTTCTGCTCACCACCCGGCAGAGATTTTCCGGGCCCTATGCGGTAGAAGAGCTGCCGTGCCTGGAGGAGAACGACGCGTACCGGCTGTTTTGCCGCCACGCCCCCCTGGGGAGGGCTGACCGGGAGGAAGAAGCGCGGGAAATCCTCCGGCTGGTGGGCTGTCATACCACGGCAGTCCTCCTCCTGGCGGCCCAGAAGGAGGCCGACGGCCTCTCCACGGGAACGCTGCAGAACCGGCTGCGCCGGGGGCTGCAGCAGGCGGGCGAGTCCCAGGTGCACTGGCTGCAAAACGGCATGCTCCGGGAGGGCACCGCCTTCCGCCTGCTGTGCGCGGTGCTGCATGTGGCCGCCCTGCCGGAGGAGGAGCGGCGGCTCCTGGTCCGCCTGGCGGCGCTGAGTCCCGGTGGGGTAGAGGGGGAAAACCTGTGCCGGTGGAGCGGCTGCACCGGCCGCGACAGCCTCAACCGCCTGGTGAACCTGCACTGGGCGGAGCGGGGCGAGGCGGACCGGGTCTTTCTCACTCCAGTGATTGCCCGAGTGGCCTGGGAGACCGCAGGCCGGGAAGCGGCCGCCTGCCTGCCCTTTCTGGCCGCCTGGGCTTTCTGGTACGAAGCGCTGCCCCAGGCGGAGCGGTATGCCTGGCAGGACACCCTCCGGGCGGCGTCGGACCACGGACTAACCCTGCTCCGGCAGGGAGCGCCGGGGGCCATGGCAAATCTGCTGCACGATTTGGGCCGTTTGTGCGCCGATCAGAATTTGCGGCCTTTGGCGGAGATCCAGTACCGGAAAGCCCTGAAGCTGTATCGGGAATTGGCCAAGAGGAACTCCTCTGTGGATAGCCCAGGTGTGGCTACGACGTGCAACAATTTGGCGCTTCTGCTGAGCGATTCTTCAACGAACCGGAAAGAAGCGGAGGCTTTGTACCGGGAAGCCCTGAAACTGTATCGGGAATTGGCCAAGGAGAACCCCTCTGTGTATGGCCCGGATGTGGCTATGACGTGCAACAATTTGGCAAATCTCCTGGGTAAATCTTCAGCAGGCCGGGAAGAAGCGGAAGCTCTGCACCGGGAAGCGTTGAAGTTGCGCCGGGAATTGGCCGAAGAGAACCCCTCTGTGTATGGCCCGAATGTGGCTACGACGTGCAACAATTTGGCAAATCTCCTGAGTAAATCTTCAGCAGGCCGGAAAGAAGCGGAGGATTTGTACCGGAAAGCGCTGAAGCTGCGCCGGGAATTAGCCAAGGAGAACCCTTCTGTATATGGCTCGGATGTGGCTATGACGTGCAATAATTTGGCAGCGCTCTTGAGTGATTCTTCGACAGACCGGGAAGAAGCAGAAGATTTGTATCGAGAAGCGCTGAAGCTGCGCCGGGAATTGGCCAAGGAGAACCCCTCTGTGTATGACCCGGATGTGGCTGCAACGTGCAACAATCTGGCAACTTTCTTAAAAGCTTCTTCGACAGACCGGGAAGAAGCGGAGGATTTGTACCGGGAAGCGCTGAAGCTGTACCGGGAATTGGCCAAGGAGAACCCCTCTGTGTATGGCCAGGATGTGGCTACGACGTGCAACAATCTGGCGCTTTTCCTGAGTAAATCTTCGACAGGCCGGAAAGAAGCGGAGGATTTGTACCGGGAAGCGCTGGAGCGGTACCGGGAATTGGCCAAGGAGAACCCCTTTGTGTATGACCCGGATGTGGCTGGGACGTGCAACAATTTGGCAAATCTCCTGAGTAAATCCTCGGCAGGCCGGAAAGAAGCGGAGGATTTGTACCGGGAAGCGCTGGATCTGTATCGGAAATTGGCCAACGAGAACCCCTCTGTGTATAGTCCGTATGTGGCTATGACGTGCAACAATTTGGCAAATCTCCTGAGTAAATCTTCGGCGGATCGGGAAGAAGCGAAGGATTTGTACCGGGAAGCATTGAAGCTGCGCCGGGAATTGGCCAGGGAGAACCCCTCTGTGTATGACCAATATGTGGCTGGGACGTGCAACAATTTGGCAAATCTCCTGAGTGAATCTTCGGCAGACCGGAAAGAGACGGAGGATTTATACCGGGAAGCGTTGAAGCTGTACCGGAAATTGGCCAAGGAGAACCCCTCTGTGTATGGCCCGAATGTGGCTGTGACGTGCAACAATTTGGCGCTTTTCCTGAGTAAATCTTCGGCAGGCCGGAAAGAAGCGGAGGATTTGTACCGGGAAGCGTTGAAGCTGCGCCGGGAATTAGCCAAGGAGAACCCCTCTGTGTATAGCTCGGATGTGGCTATGACGTGCAACAATTTGGCAAATCTCCTGAGTGATTCTTCGGAAGGTCGGAAAGAAGCGGAAGCCTTGTACCGGGAAGCGCTGGAGCGGTACCGGGAGTTGACCCGGCAGGCACCGGAGGTTTACGGGCATTGGTTGGCTTGGGTTTGCAGGGATCTGGGCGACTTCCTCCGGAGCGACGGGCGGCAGGAGGAGGCGCAGGCGCTTTTCCGGGAGGCCGACGGGTTGGAGGAGCCGGCTGCGGCCGGTCTGTTGGGGTAGCGGCGGACAGTGCTTTTTCGCCGTCTGAGGACTGGATATATCTGAACGGCAACGTGCCTTTATGCCGTGGCTGCGGCATACCGGGCGGGCTGCCGGGAGCTGTAAGGAGGAAATTGGGATGGATGCCCAAATGATTTTTACAAGAAGAACGTTATTGGACGCCACGCATGTGGACCGGTGGGGCCGGATGCGGCCGTCGGCCCTGCTGGAGATCATGCAGGAGACGGCCGGGGACCACGCGGCGCTTCTGGGAGTAGGCCGGGACGTGCTGGCTCCCCGGGGGCTTTTCTGGGCCATTGTCCGGCAGACCATAGAGATCAACCGACTGCCGGGCATTGGAGAGACCGTGCTGGCCGAGACCTGGCCGGGGCCGCCCAGCCGGACGGCCTACCCCCGCTATATGGTGGGCCGGACGGCCCAGGGAGAGGAACTCTTCCGGGCGGTGGCCCTGTGGCTGCTGATGGATGTCCAGACCCGGGCGATGGTGCTGCCGGGCGGCAGCGGCATTCAGGTGCCGGGCCTCATCCGGGGCGGCGAGCTGGCCAACCCCACAGGGATTGCGCCCCGGGCTTATGACAACCAGGAGCGCCGCCGGGTGCGCTATTCGGAGCTGGACTGCAACGGCCATCTGTCCAACACCAAGTACCTCAACTGGATGGAGGACCTGCTCCCGGCCCAGTGGCACCGGAATCATATGCTCTCCCAGGTGCACGTCTGCTATATCAACGAGGCCACGGACAACCAGGAGATCACGCTGAACTGGACGCTGGAGGACGGCGCCATGGCTCTGGAGGGCCGCCGGGATTCGGAGGCGGCGGTGCAGCGGGTCTTCGCCCTGCGGGCGCTGTACCGGCAGCTGGGATGAAGCGCAAATGGGGCTGTCTCAAAACGCAATTTTTGCAAATGTTTTTAGATAAAGTTGTAAAAATGGCGCAGAAAACGAGTGATTTTCGTTTTCTGCGCCATGAATATTAGACTGTTTTCAAAAGATTTGATTTTGAGACGGCCCCCGTTGCGGTGTGGAAAACGGGGTCACTCCTCTGCCGGCGAGACGGACAGGCCGGTGACGCGCTCTGTATCGTCCGAGACCAGAACGGCAGAGCCGGTTGCGGTCAGGGCCAGGGTGCCGTCCCGGTCGGCGTCCGTTGCGCGGTAGCCGGCGGCCTGGGTCAGGTCGGTCTCCGGGGAGGTTTCGTAAACTTGGAATTCGACGGTGGTGTCGCCCTGGATTTGTTTAAACACTTTTTTCAGGACCACGATTTGGTCCTCTGCAATGAGTCCCTGGGCCTGGGCGCTTTCGGTCAGGGCGGAGTTGATTTCCGCCTTCTGCTCGCTGCTCAGCCCGGAGGCGTGGTCGCCGGTGTTGTAGTCGTAGACAAAGTACCCGGCTACGCACCCGGCGGCGAAGAGAAAGAGCACGCCTAATAGGGCGGCCTGGCGCTTTTTCAGCCGCAGACCCTCGCCGGTGTCGTATACCAGGTGCATCCGGTGGGTCAGGGGAATCATCACCCCGAGGAACAGAATCAACAGGACCGACTCCAGGGGGAACAGAGCCAGGTTCTTGAGAATCCGGGGCAGCTGGAAAAAGGCGTAGGATTTGTTCAGGACCACTTGGTAGTACCAGGCCATGATGGGGGCGTTCAGCACGATGTTGACAAAGAAGTCCACGCAGAACCGGGAGAGGATGACCCGGGTGGCGGTGACCCGCGCCCGGTAAAGGAACAGGGCGAAAATCAGGGAACCTGCAATTTCAATGAAAATAAAGGGGAAGAAATACACGCCGGTGGGGAATAATAGACAGCCCAGGGTATCCGACACGGCGGCGGCCAAAACGGCGACCACGGGACCGAACACCATGGCCCCCAGGGCGTTGATGAAGAAGGCGACGTTGATGCGCAGGTCCGCTGCAATGGGAATGCCCAAGCTCTTCAGGGCCACCCGCAGGGCGATCATCAGGGCGGCGAACACCAGCATGCGGGTGTCCTTCAGCTCCAGGGCGGCGTCGCGCCAATAGGCTTTGGAGCAGGGGTTTGGGTACAGAGTGGGGGATTTGGTTTGTTTCATGGACAAGACCTCCTAAAAATATGTGGCGCCGGGCAGCTGCGATGGCCGCCTCAATGGCAACAGCCGCAAAAAAACGCCCCGCAGGCCGAAAGCCTGGGGGAGCTTACCGTGTTGCTGTATGCCAGAGGGAAGGAGGGCCGACTTTGCAGCCTTCCCCAACGCCCAACTGAGCATCGTTGCTACATATTAGGAGGTTGTTCCACCTATATGCAACAGCGGGTGCGGACCTTCCATCGCGGAGAGACTCCTTCGTCTGCCAGACAACTCCCCATTATGGCAGCACTTCACGCAGAGGGTCCTACTCTGTCGGAACTCATCTTACACGAAAAAGGGCGTTTTGTAAATCCCTTTTTGAAAAATTTTGGAAAAACGCCCGGGCCGATGCCGACGCTTCCGAGGCGGGCAGAATCCGCTGTAGAGAGAAATGGGGCAAAAGAGAAAAATTCCTGTTGCATTTTTTCAGGAACCTGCTACAATAAAACTCGTCCAGCGTCGCAGGGAGTAGGAAAGTGCGCGTTAAGTACCGTTCGGATGGGAGGTTGCCGGCGGGCGAAGGGGCTGCGGCCCCGCGATGAATTTTCCGCAACCGCCTGAGCCGGATGCCCGACCGCGGCAGGCCGTGACCCGCCTCTGCCGTCAAGTCCAAAAACGCTGGTAAACCTACGTCCACGGGGGCATGACAGCTGGAACCCCGCATATCCCTTTTAACCTCCTCCAATTTGAAAGGAGGACTTTTTTATGTCCAAACACGCGACAACCAAACAAATGCAGCCCCTAGGCGGGCGAATGGCAACCCGGGTGGTGGCGACCTGCGCGCTGCTGTGCGCGCTGAGTGTGGTCTTTGCCCGGTTTACCACCGTGATGCCGTCGGCCATCAGCCGGTTCTCCATCGAGGCCGTGCCCATTGCCTTGGCCGGATATTTCTTCGGCCCCATTGCCGGCGTCATGGTGGGAGCGGTGAGCGATACGGTGGGTTGCCTGTTTTCCGGCTACGGCTGGGACCCGGTGCTGACGGTTTCACCCATGCTTCTGGGCCTGTTTGCAGGCCTGCTGCGGCCCCTGCTGTACAAAATGGAAAAGCCCTGGGACTTTTGGCGGGTTGCGGTGACGTTGCTGCCGGGAAAGCTTCTGGGCAGCGTCCTGTGGCAGAGCTACTGGCTGGTGCTTCTGGGCCATTCCAAGCGGGCCATGGGACCGCTGATGGTCTACCGGGCTGCGGAAGCGGGGCTGGAGCTGGTGCTGGATACCCTGATCATTTTCCTCTTGTTCCGCACGGGGATCTTCCGGCGGATGGGGCTCTGGCGGCCCAAGACGAAACAGAAATAAATGTTTTCGGCCCCTGTCTGCAAAGGTGGGGGCCGTTATCTTAAGGAGCGATTTTATGAACGTTACGGAAGCCCTGACTTACATCCACTCCGTCTGCTGGAAGGGGTCTATCCCCGGCCTGTCCCGGACCAAAGAGCTGCTGGCCCGGATGGGGAATCCGGAAAAACGGCTGCGGTTTGTCCACATTGCCGGGACCAACGGCAAGGGCTCGACCGCTGCCATGATAGCCTCTGTTTTACAAAAGGCCGGCTACCGCACGGGTCTGTACACCTCCCCCTATCTCTTCCGCTTCCACGAACGGATGAAGGTAAACGGCGAGGACATCACCGACGGGGAGCTGGCTGAGATTACGCAATGGGTCAAGCCCCATGCCGAGGCAATGGAGGACCACCCCACGGAATTTGAGCTGGTGACGGCCATTGCCATGGAATATTTTGCCCGGCAGCGGTGCGACATTGTGGTTTTAGAGGTCGGTATGGGGGGCGAATGGGACTCCACCAATGTCATCGACCCGCCGGAGGCGGCGGTGATTTGCAATCTGGGCCTGGATCACACAGAGGTTCTGGGAGACACCCTGGAAAAAATTGCCCGGGCCAAGGCCGGTATCATCAAGCCCGGCTGCCCGGTGGTGCTGTACCGGAATATCCCGTCTGTGGAGGCCGTCTTCGAGGCGGCATGCCGGGAGCGGGGCGCGGAGCTATACAAGGTGGATTTTCAAGCCCTCCACGCCGGTGCGCACAGCTTTATGGGGCAGACGTTTGATTTCGGCGCCCGGACGGGCCTGCAAATTCCCCTTCTGGGCGCCCACCAGCTGTGTAACGCCGCTGTGGCCGTAACGGCAGTGGATTGTCTGATCCGCCGGGGCTGGCGGATTTCAGAGGAAAACATCCGGCAGGGACTTCGTGATGTAACCTGGCCGGGCCGGTTTGAGCTGCTCCGGCGCAGCCCGGACTTCATTGTGGACGGGGGGCACAATCCCCAGTGCCTGGAGGCCCTGGCGCAAAATGTGCGGGATTATTTGGCCGGGCGGGATATCACCGCGCTGACCGGTGTGATGGCAGACAAGGATTACACGCACATGTACGCCACCATGGCCCCCTTGGTTTCCCGCTTTGTCACCGTGACGCCGGATAATCCCCGGGCCATGGCGGCAGAGAAGCTGAGAGAAATTCTCTTGCCCTTTGGAAAGCCGGTTACTGCCTGCGCCTCCGTCGCCGAGGGTGTGGAGCAGGCAATCCGCCAGGCCGGGGAGCAGGGCTTGGTTCTGGCCTTTGGAAGCTTATATTTGGTAGGAGACGTGCGAAAAACCGTCTTGGAACATTCTTTTCAATAAGCGACCGGACCGCATGGAGAGCCTTCCTCTCCATGCGGTCCGAGTGATATACGGCAGACAGAGATAAAAAGCCTGCAATATTGTAATGATATTTCGGTATCATGCTGCTATTTTCTGCTGTACTCCGGAGCAGAGCAATAGCAACGGTGATATTGTGATGTTTTCTGCATTTGGCAACCGGTGCATGGCGCACCTTTCCTGGTGGATAGACGCCTCCGTCAGCGTGGCATATTTGCGTAACGCTATGACAATTTCCAGTTCCGCCGTCAGTCGGAGGCTGATCACCCGGCCGTCGCCGCCGCATTCCCGGTCGATGTTGATGATGCGGTTTATGATGTCAGACCCTTTTCCACGGTTCGTTTTTCTTTCCGCCGCATGGATTTCAGCAGGATGAATGCGGTACAGGCCGTCAGCACCTCGCTGATGGAATGGCACAGCCAAATTACCTCACTGCCGAAAATTAGGGGCAGAACGGCGATCATCACCGGCGGCCACAGGACGCTGCGGGACAAGGATACGATGAGGGCCTTCTCTGTCCGGCGGGTGGACTGCCAGAAGGAAATCATTAGGATGTTATAGCCCGCCAGAAAAAAGCCGCAGAAGTAGGGCAGGCTCTTGTTGCACATGAAGTCGATCAGCTCTGGATCGTTGGGGTTGAAAATGGAGAAGAAGTAGCGGGAGAAAAACACGATCAGAAGGTAGCAGACGATGCCGGTGAGCAGGAACACCTTGGCAGCGAAGGACCGCATGGCCCGGCTCCGCTCCACCTCCCCGGTGCCGGTGAAGTAACTGAACACCGGCTGGAGGCCCTCCGCCATACCCAGGAACAGCGTCAGGATGATGAGCATGAGGTAGCCGATGACCAGATAAGCCGCCAGGCCGATTTCTCCAAAGTTATGGCGCACAATGGCGAAGTTGTAAATGAAGGTGATGATACCGATGGTGAACTCCATGATGAAGGATGGAAAACCCAGGGCGTAGATTTTCCTGACCCGGCGCAAGGACACCGCCGTGCGGGCGAAGTACAGATCGCCCCGCTTGGAGAGAAAATGGGGCAGCAGGATCAGCACGCTGAAGATGGGGCCAACGGCGGTGGCCAAAGCTGCGCCGCCGATGCCCATATGTAGGGGATACATGAACACATAGTCCAGCACGATGTTGGAGACGGAGCCGACGGCCAGGGCGATCATGGCCAGCTTGGGCCGGCCGTCGTTCCGGACCAGGCTGCTGAACAGGAAACTCAGGATTAAAAACGGACAGCAGGTGATGATGTACCGCATGTACTCGATGGCCTGGTCGTGGATTTGGGGCGTAGAACCCAGCAGTTTAGCCAGCGGCTCAATCAAGATATTGCCGAAAATCATAATCAGGATGCCCATTCCACAAGCGCAGATCACAGCGATATGGAATACCTGCGCCGCTTTCTCCTTCTCGTTCCGCCCCAGGTGGCCGGAGACCAGCACCCCGGCGCCGGAGGCTACCAACATGGCTAGAGCGATCAGAATTTCGATCAGTGGCACAGAGACGGCGGCTGCCGCCATGGAGTCGGTGCCGAGGCGGTGGCCGATGAAGATGCCGTCCACGATTGTATAGACGGAGTTAAACAGCAGGCCGATCATTTGTGGAATGGCATATTTTGCAAACAGTGCATGGGTTTTACCCTGATACATCACAATCAATCCTCCCAGTCAATAAGAAAGACCGGCGTTACATGTGTAACGCTGGCCTACTACACAGTGAAATCCCCCGGCGGGGCGCATTTGATGGTCTTCAAATTATTCAAGTTTGTACGGATGGAGGCGCTTTTTGACCAATTGACTGGCTTTCTTGCCGGAGAGAGGTCCAAAGGTCATCTCCGGTACGAACAACGACGGGCGCTTCCGGCACATCTCTCGGAACATAACAGACCTCCTCCCGCACAAAAAAATAATACGCCGTTGTCCCATTCTTTCAAAGACCTAACAGAATGGGCCAAGGCGTTTACCCGGCGGCAATTTCAAATCGCTTTCTTAGGATAGCAAATGGGGGCGGAAAAGTCAAGGGTTCATGGAAAATTCTCACTACGTGCAAGAATCTGGAAATCAATATCACAGGGATTTCAGCAGGATTCGTATTTTGGGCTTCATCATGAGATTGATTGTTAGGCTACAATCAGAAACCGCCGGGTCCGGCATTCAAGGCCCGCCCGACCCCTTGACGGCAGGGGGGTGGCGGCGTGTGGACATTCGAGGTTTTCCCCAGAGGCGCATGCTTCCCAGTCACAGCGTCTTTTGACCGGCTTCCGCGTATAGAAAACGGAACTGACGCGCCCCTGCATTCCCTGTTCAATATGCGCACAAGCTTCTTGAGATCAGAAATAGGAAAGCGCCACGATCCCGAAATCGTGGCGCTTTCTGCGTGCAAAACTGCGGCGCAAAGAGCGCTTTTTCTGCATTTAAGCTATACCGGTGACTGCCCGATGGCAGACATTTCTTCGGCTCGCAAATTTTTCTTTGCGGTAGACAGCATCAGCTTAATGCGGTTGAGCTGATTGACCTCGGAGGCGCCGGGATCGTAGTCCACGGCGACGATGTTGGCCTGGGGGAAGGTCTTGCGCAGGAGCTTGATGACGCCTTTTCCCACGACATGGTTGGGCAGACAGGCAAAGGGCTGAATGCAGACGATGTTGGGCGCGCCGGAGTGAATCAGCTCCACCATTTCGCCGGTGAGAAACCAGCCCTCCCCATATTGATTGCCCACAGACAGAAAGGGCTTGGCATACTCGGCTACCTGGTCGATGGGCAGGGGAGGATCGAACCGGCGGCTGGCCGCCAAAGCCTCGATTGCCGGCCGGCGGATTTTGTAAATGGCCTGAACCGCCAGACTGCCGATTTTGGCGCTGCTCCAGCTGCCGCCTAAAAATTCATGCTTATAGCCCGCGTTGAAGACGCAGTAGTTCATGAAATCCATGAGATCCGGCACAATGGCTTCCGCCCCTTCCCGCTCCAGCAGGTCCACCAGATGGTTGTTGGCCAGGGGCATGTACTTGACCAAAATCTCCCCCACCACCCCCACGCGGGGCTTACGAAGGGCTTCGTCAATGGGGAATGCGTCAAAATCCTGGACGATTTGCCGGCAAAAGGCCTTGAAATCCCGGCCGGAGCGGGCGCTTGTGAGGGAGGCGATGCACCGCGCTTCCCAGTCCCGGTGCAGCGCGTTGGCGCTGCCGGGCGTTTGCTCGTAGGGCCGGACCCGGTACAGGCACCGCATGAACAGGTCGCCGTACACCACCGCCCGGGCGGCATCCAGAATCAGGGGAATCGTAAATTGGAAGCCGGGATTTTTCTCCATGCCGTTGGCGTTGAGGGAGATGACGGGGATGTGGGACAGACCGGCCTTGTCCAAGGCGCGGCGGATAAAGCCCACGTAGTTGCTGGCGCGGCAGCAGCCGCCGGTTTGGGTCATGAGCACGGCCAGATGATCCGTATCGTATTTGCCGGAGGTGACGGCGCTCATAATCTGTCCCACCACGGTAATCGAGGGAAAACAGGCGTCGTTGTTGACAAATTTCAGTCCCATGTCAATGGCGGTCCGGTTGTCGTTGTCCAGGATTTCCACGTGGTATCCATGCTTTTGAAACACCGGCTGCAACAGGGAAAAATGGATGGGAGACATTTGAGGAGCCAAAATGGTCCAATGCTCCTGCTGCATTTGCTTGGTGTAAACGGTGCGGTGGTAGGGCACCGGAACCGGGTGGGGCACAATGCCCTGACGGGCCCGCATATTCATAGCGGCCAGCAGGCTCCGGATGCGAATCCGGGCGGCGCCCAAATTGGACACCTCGTCGATTTTCAAAACGGTATATAGCTTTCCGCTGCCCTCTAAGATCTCGGATACCTGGTCTGTAGTCACGGCGTCCAGGCCGCAGCCGAAGGAATTGAGCTGAATGAGCTCCAGATCCTTCCGGGTGCGGACAAATTCCGCAGCGGTGTATAGCCGGGAGTGGTAAACCCACTGATCATTGGCTCGCAAAGGACGGCCCGGAGTAAAATCCACGGGAATGGAGTCCTCCGTCAGGACGGCCAGGCCGTAGGAGGCGATGAGCTCTGGAAGCCCGTGATTGATTTCCGGGTCCATGTGATAGGGGCGGCCTGCCAGAACGATGCCCCGGCGGTGCTGTTCTTCCATCCACTGCAGGATCTCCCGGCCCTTGGACCGGATGTCCTCCTTGGCCCGAAGCTGTTCGGCCCAGGCGGCGTGCACCGCCCGGCGCGTCTCCTCTTTGGGAATACCCCAGGTTTCCCGGCACAGCCGTTCCAGCCGGGCCGAGGCGGTCTTTTCGTCGGTCATGGCGAGGAAGGGCCTTATGTAGGCGATGTTTCCGTCTGTAACGGCATCCACATTATTTTTTAAGTTTTCCGGATAGGAGACCACAATGGGACAGTTGTAGTGATTCTGCGCCCCTGGAGTTTCCTGCCGCTCATAAAAAACGCAGGGGTGAAAGATGGTCCGAAGCCCCTGATCGATGAGCCATTGCACATGGCCGTGGGCCAGCTTGGCGGGATAGCACTCGGATTCCGAGGGGATGGATTCCATGCCCAGCTCATAGATTTTTCGAGTGGATTTGGGAGAGAGAACCACGGAAAATCCCAATTCGTGAAAGAAAGTGGCCCAGAAAGGATAGTTTTCATACAGGTTGAGCACGCGGGGAATGCCGATTTTGCCTCGGGGCGCTTGCTCTTCGGGTAAGGGCGGATACGCAAAGAGACGCTCCAGCTTATAAGCCGCCAGATTGGGCCCCTTGTCCGGCGAGGCAGTTTCTCCCAGCCCCTTTTCGCACCGGTTTCCGGTGATGTGGCGGCGGCCGCCGGGAAACTTGTTGATGGTGAGCATGCAGCGGTTGGAGCAGCCGCCGCAACGGGCTGTGGTGGTGGTGTAGGTGAGCGACAGAATCTCCGGAATGGACAGCATGGTGGTTTTTTGCCCCTGGTACCGGTCCCGGGCGATGAGCGCCGCGCCGAACGCGCCCATAATACCGGAGATGTCGGGACAGACGGCCTCCACACCGGCGATGCGCTCAAAGGCGCGCAAAACGGCCTGGTTGTAGAAGGTACCGCCCTGTACCACAACGTGCCGCCCCAAATCTTTGGCGTCGGCCAGCTTGATGACCTTGTACAGCGCGTTTTTAATGACGGAGTAGGCCAGTCCGGCGGAGATATCCGAAACCGACGCGCCTTCCTTCTGGGCCTGTTTGACATTGGAGTTCATAAACACGGTGCAGCGGGTGCCCAAGTCAATGGGATTGGCGGCAAACAGGGCCTCCCGGGCAAACTGCGCGGCAGTGTAGCCCAGGGAGTTGGCGAAATTCTCAATAAAAGATCCACAGCCGGAGGAACAGGCTTCATTTAACAAGATGGTGTCCACGGAGTGATTTCGGATTTTGATGCATTTCATATCCTGGCCGCCGATGTCCAGGATGCAGTCCACCTCGGGGTCAAAAAAAGCGGCCGCCTCATAGTGGGCGATGGTCTCCACCTCGCCTTCCTCCAGGCGGAAGGCGGATTTCAACAGGGTCTCTCCGTATCCGGTGGAGCAGGACCGGAGGATATGGGCTTCCGGGGGAAGCCGCTGCCCCAGCTCTCCCATGGCTTGCATGGCAGTCTGAATGGGGGAGCCTTGGTTGTTGGCGTAAAAAGACCAGAGAAGCTCTCCCTCCTGACCGATCAAAGCCAGTTTGGTGGTGGTAGACCCGGCGTCGATGCCCAGATAACAGTTCCCCCGGTAGTGTTCCAGAGAGGCGGTTTTGACTTTGGCCCGGCTGTGCCGGTTCAGAAAGGCCTGGTAATCTTCCGGCCCGGAGAATAGAGGCGGCAGACGCTTCAGCTCAAACGCCATTTGTACGCCTTGCTCCAACTGCGCAATCAGCTGGTCCAAGGACCGCGGAGCTGCGTCTCCGGCCTCCAGGGCCGCGCCCATTGCGGCAAAAAGATGGGAATTTTCCGGATCCACCACATGGTCCGGCGTGAGGTGGAGCGTGCGGATAAAAGCTTGTTTCAGTTCAGGCAAAAAGTGCAGCGGACCGCCCAAAAAGGCCACGCAGCCTCGGATCGGCTTGCCGCAGGCCAGGCCGGAAATGGTCTGATTTACGACGGCTTGAAAAATAGAGGCGGACAAATCCGGCAAGGTGGCGCCTTCGTTGATCAGAGGCTGAATGTCGGACTTGGCAAAGACGCCGCAGCGGGCGGCAATGGGATAGATCTCCTGATAATCGGCGGCCGCCTGGTTGAGACCCTGCGCGTCGGTCTGTAATAAGGAGGCCATCTGATCAATAAAGGAACCGGTGCCGCCTGCGCATACGCCGTTCATGCGCTGTTCCAAGCCGCCCCGGAAGTAAATGATTTTTGCATCCTCGCCGCCCAATTCAATGGCCACGTCGGTTTGCGGAGCCACCCGCTCCAGACTGGAGGCCACAGCCACGACCTCCTGGACGAAGGCGATGTCCATAGCCTTTCCCAAATTCAAAGAGCCGGAGCCGGTTATTTTTACCTGTAACCGGCAGGGGCCAAGCTGAGTCCGGGCCTCCCGCAGAAGCTCTGCCAAGGTCTGCTGGGTGTGCGCCCGATGACGGCGGTACTGACCAAAAAGAATCTCTCCATCTTTCCCTAAAATCACCAGCTTCACCGTAGTGGAGCCGATGTCAATCCCTGCGGGGAAACAATTACTCATGCTAAAAACCTCAATTTTGTTTCTTTTTTCTACAATAAAGTATATCACGTTCTGTTCCAATTGCAATAGGGGCCATTTGTAAAGAAATTGAAAATTTCCCCCGGCAGCCAGATTATGGAGGCCTGCAGGCAAAAAAATGCGCCGGCAGGGAAGCCGGCGCGGAAGGAGAGAAAGGAGAATGGGGGCGGGTTTTACACCGAAAGAGCCAGAGTGGGCAAGGGGGTGGAGGCGGCGGTACCGACGGCCCTTCGTTCCAAGCGAGGGCCCAACCGGCTGAGAATTTCATTTGCAATGGTGCCGCAGGACGCGGCGATGTCACAAGCGGAGATGGACAGAGCGCCGGAGCTTCCCAGGACGGTAACCGTGTCTCCGGGGGCGGCTTCCGGGATAGCGGAGACATCCACCAGAGTCTGGTCCATGCAAATCCGACCCAAAATCGGCGCACGGCGGCCGTGAATCAAAACGCTGCCCACCCCGCAGGACAGGGCCCTGGGCAGGCCGTCGGCATAGCCCATGGACAGAGCGGCGATTTTCATCTCCTGTTTGGCCAAAAATGCTCTGCCGTAGCCGGCGTACTCGCCTGGGTGGAGGGGCTTCGTCAGGGCAATCCGGGTGTGTACGGATAAAACCGGACGCAGGTCCGCCCCGAAACGGGCGGCGTCCCCACTGGACTCCAGGACGCCGTAAAGAGCGATTCCCACCCGAGCGTAGCTGCCGCCCAGAGCGGGATACTGCAAAAGGCCATAGCTGCTGAGCAGGTGCGTCGCAGGGCAGGCGATTCCCCGCCTGCGCAGCTGGTTTACCACTTGATGGAAGGCGTCGGCTTGGGCTAGCGTCAAGGACCGGTCTTCCGGGGATGTGGTATTGTCGGCGCACAGGTGGGTAAAGATTCCCTCCACCGCCAGATTTTTCATCGAGAATATGGCGCAAATGCGGTCCGGCTCTTCACAGCGCTGCCCCAACCGGTGCATGCCGGTGTCAATGCCCACATGTACCCGAAAGGGCAAACCCAGCTTGTCCAGCGCTTGGGCGTACTGGTAATCTACAATCGTCTGGATCAAATCGTAACGGACCAAAAGAGCGGTATCCTCCGGCGGCGTGTAGCCTAAGATCAGAATGTCGCCCTGTATGCCGTACTCCCGAAGCTCTGCGCCTTCTCCGGCCGTGGCTACACAGAAGGCGTGAATGCCCAGCCGGTTCAGCTCTCCGGCAATGAGTACGGCTCCGTGCCCGTATGCATCGGCTTTGACTACGGGCATGAGCCGGCAGCCGGGGGGCAGCCGGTTGCGCAGGACGGATACATTGTGCCGCAAATGGTCCATATTCAGTTGGATCCAAGCCCGTCCGGCGCCAGGGCGCCGTTCTTCTGGAAAAGGCATGGAGGGTCACTCCTTCCGTAGGATGCGGGGCGGCTGCGCCACAACGGTGCAAAAATCGTCCACATCGGTATGCACCACGGCCCCGGCGCCGATTTTGACATGGCTGCCGATTCGGATGCCGCCTATGACCACCGCTCCGGCGCCGATGAGGCAATGGTCGCCGATTTGCGGCGCTTTGCCGTCCGTTTCCCCGATGGTGACATTTTGATAAATGCGGCAGTTGGAGCCGATTCTGGCATAGCGGGAAATATATACGCCGTGCAGGCCGTGAGGGAGGGAGAGGAATCCTTCGATGACCGCGCCGTTTCCCAGGTATCCCCCGTGCCGACGGGCTGCGCGGTTGAGAAGAAAGGTCAGGATATTTCTCGTAAGCCGGTTCTTTGCGTGCTGCCGCCGGCGGTACAGCCGCCAAAAGCCGCCCAGGTTGTCCCCCTTGGCATAATCGGTGATCCACGCCCGAAGCGCGTTCCTCATAAGCTCTCCGCAATGGCTTGGGTGATCACCTGCTCCAGACGGAGCCCTGCCGCCTGCATCATCCGGGGAAACCGGCTGTGAGGCGTGAATCCGGGAATGGTGTTCACCTCGTGAAATACAATTTGCTTTTCTTCTGTGAGGAACAGATCCACCCGGGCGAAACCGGAGCAGCCCAGGATCCGGTAGATTTTTTTTGCGGTTTCCTGGATTTCGGCGGCAATTTCCTCCGGAATCCGGGCGGGGACGTGAATCCGGGCAGTGGACAAGCTGTATTTCTCTGTAAAATCAAAAAAACTGCAGCCGGCGAGTTCGATTTCGTCGACCGCCCCCGTCCGGAGCGTCCGGTTGCCTATAACGGCGCAGCCCACTTCAAAGCCGGAGATGCTCTGCTCCACAAGGACTTGTTCATCATACTGAAACGCCTCTCGGATTGCCTTCTGTAGGTCGGCGGCCTGCCGCACCTTGCTGACGCCGTAGGAGGATCCGGCCCTTCCCGGCTTTACGAACAGGGGATAGCCGAGCTCTGCACACCGGGCCGGCAGGGCCTCCCGGTCAAAGTCGCGGGTCAGGGCAACAGAATGGGGAACGGCGATTCCTGCGGCCTGCACCAGCCGGTGCGCCCGGTCCTTGTCCATGCATAAGGCGGAGGCCAGAACGCCGCAGCCGACCACCGGGATGCCGGCCAACTGACACAGGCCCTGGACGCTGCCGTCTTCCCCGTTTTTTCCGTGCAGGACGGGGAACACAGCCTGCAGGGGAATTTTTTCCACGCCGCCGTCATGAAATGCCAACAGGGCGTGATCCGAGGGATTGGGAGAGAGGGCGGCCGGGACGCAAGCGGCGCTGTTCAGCCAACTTCCGGCTTCGATTTCCTCGATGCTTCCGGAAAACTTCAGCCAGTCGCCGGCCGGCGTAATTCCCACCATCACCGGGGTAAATCGGTCCCGGTCCATATGACGCAGTACGCCGGCGGCAGATTCCAGGGACACGCGGTACTCGGGAGATCGCCCGCCGAACAACACGGCTATTTTCTGTGGCTTCATTGGTTTCATCCTTTCTCTGTTATAACCGTACCGGCGGGGAGGGGATAGCCGATCCGGCACCGGTTTCGGTACATGCGTCGGGTGGATACCCACATGCCGGAGGAGGTCTCCTGGGCGCGCTGGACGATATCCACCTCCTCATACACCGCCCCGCCCAGACGGTAATATGTCAGGTCTTGGTTGATCACTTGATAGGTAAGGCCCCAGTCCCGTTCTGCATATACAGAGCCGCAGATTCGGTCGCCGTGGAACGAAACGGCAATTTGAAAGGTGCAGTCTGTGTCGTTTCGGACGCGGAGATCCAGCCAGCCTTCGGCAACCGTGGCGTCTACGCCGAAGGGGGCGTCGCTGGGAGGCTCCGGGAAATCCTTGATGCAGTGCCCGTGGCGCTCCACCAGAGTTAAGGGCGTGTGCAGGAACATCCAGCACAGAAGATTGCTCAGCTGACACAGGCCGCCGCCGCGCTGGACCGTGAGCGTTCCGTTGACTTCGGCCAGGCCGTCCCGATAGGCGGTGTGCCGGTCGGCCCGGCGCACGGCGCGCCAAAATGAAAAGGTTTCGCCGGGACGAATCAGCAGATGCTGAATGGGGGCCGAAGCCAGCTTGAGGTTGAAGACTTTGTTCTCCTGGTAGATCATGTCAAAGCCCGTTTGAGAATTGTACATGGGGCAGCTGGTTTGAAACAACAGGTGGGGCAGCTGCTCCGGCTGCCTGGTTGCGGCGTACCGGTTGCCGTCCCAAAGCATTTTGGCGTAAAAGCAAAAGATTTTTTGCCTTCTCCGCAAAGGAAGCAGCCATGGGAACCGCTGTGTGATTCGTTTGCGTGGCATCTGCCGTGACCTCCTTGCAACGGGGGAATACAAAAACCCCGCCTGGTATGGCTGTATCATACCAGAGCGGGGAATCCATTGTTTTCTGTTTTTCCTCTCAAAATCTTACGATTTTATGACGGGAATCATACACTTTTCTGATCGCCCAGGGGGAGGCGAAGGGTAAACACGATGCGCTCGTCGCGGCTTTCCGCCGCAATGGTTCCGTGGTGAAGCTCCACGATTTCCTTGGCAATGGCCAGGCCCAGACCTGCGCCGCCGGTGGAGGTGGCCCGGGCGGCATCCAGCCGGAAAAACTGCTCGAAAATCCGGCTGAGTTTTTCCGGCGCTATGGTTTTTCCCTGATTTTCCACCTGTACGACGGCCGCGCCGTCCTGGAGGGCCAGACGGACGGCGATGGCAGTTCCGGGATAACTGTAGTACACGGCGTTGCGGAACAGATTGTCAAACACCCGCTCCAGCTTGTCCGGGTCACAGAGCAGGTGCACATCTGCCGTGAGTTGCAGCGTCCAGCTCAGGCCTTTCTCCGCCAGGGAGGGCTGAAACTCAAAGGTCATTTGCTCCAGCATACGGGTCAAATTGATGTCCTCCCGGTTCAGCGTCAGATGGGACAGGCTGAACCGGGTGATGTCGAAAAACTCGTTGATTAATTCCTCCAAGCGTAGCGCCTTGCGCCATGCGATGCCGGTGTATTTCGCCCGGAGCTCCGGGGAAATTTGGGGTTCATCCTGCAAAAGCGACAGATAGCCGATGACGCTGGTAAGCGGCGTTTTGAGATCGTGGGCCAGGTAGATAATCAGGTCGTTTTTCCGCTGCTCGGCATCCTGCGCGGCTCTGGCATCCCGCAGAGCCCGCTCCCGAACCAGGTTCAGCTCATACTCCGTGTCTGCCAGAGCGTCGGGCAGCACGATGGGGCTTTCGTCGGGGTGAGCCAGCTGCTCGGCTGCAGAGGTCACCAGATCCAGATACCGGAGGGGTCTGGCAATGAAGCGGTAGGTGATCCAGGTCCATCCCAGCAAGACGGTTCCGGTTAAAAAGGCCGGAAAATAGTCCCGCACGAAAAGGAGCGTTTGGTACACGGGGTCGGATTCCTGCCAGGAAATAGATTGATAGACATTCCAAGCGACGACAATTGCGACAAATAGCGCGGCTAAAAACCCGAACATAGCCAGTAGATACTGGCCGAGCAGCCGCCGGCTTAAGCGGCTGTGGCGGATATGCTCATCTGCTTTTTTCGTGCTATCCAAGGGTATACCCCACCCCCCAGACGGTTTTAATAAACTTGGGCTTCCGGCTGGGCTCTCCCATTTTCTCCCGCAGGCGGGCAATGTGGGCCATGACCGTGTTGTTCTGGTCCAGATATTTTTCTCCCCATACCGCCTCAAATAGCGCTTCGGAGGATACCACCTTTCCTCTGTGCTCGCACAGGTACCACAAAATGTCGAACTCCAGGGGGGTTAGAGACAGCGCCCGGCCGTAAAGGCTGCACTTCCGACTGTCCCGGCAGATATACAGACCTGAAAAGTCGTAAGACGCCTCCGCCGGTTGCACATGGACAGAATTGTAGGTGGTATAGCGGCGAAGCTGGGTTTTGACGCGGGCCACCAATTCCAGCGGGTTGAAGGGCTTGGTCATGTAGTCGTCGGCGCCCAGGGTAAGGCCTGTGATTTTGTCCATGTCCTCTACCTTGGCCGTGAGCATGACGATGGGAAACATATGCTTCTCCCGGATTTTCCGGCAGAGGTCAAAGCCGCTCATATCCGGCAGCATCACGTCTAAAATAGCCAGAGATAGATCTTCCCGCTCCGTGCAGGCCAGGGCGTCGGCTGCCAGGCCGTATTGGAATACGGTGAAGCCTTCGTTCTTTAAATACAGATGAACCAGATCTCCAATTTCCTGCTCGTCATCTACCACTAAGATTTTATCGTTCACACAAATGCCTCCTGTTTCGATCAAGCCAGGACCAGAATCCAACGGGCGTACAGCCGCTTCCAGATAGGGGCGCGGCGCAACGCCTGGACCAATTCGGCTTCCCAGCGCTGAACTTGCGCCAGTTCCTCCTGGGAGATGGTATGCCGGCTGAAGCGGGCCTTAAGCGCCAGAGCTTCCAGCTCCTCCGGCAGCGGCTGCTTTAAGAGCCGGGCGAGCCGACCGGTCAGCCGCCACCCAAAGAGCAGCTGTCGGTTGGGGCTGCTTTTATGCAGCCGCCTGCGGCGCAGGGCCAATAAGACGGGGCGCCGCAGCAGAAAAGCTCCCGTCAGTCCCAATACCCAGAAAATCCAGCTGGGGATGGTCAGGCGGCCGGTGGGGCGGGCCGATGTCGGAGCTTCCGAAGGAACGGATGCCGCGGTAGGCGCGGTGGTCTGGGATGGGCGGCTGGTTTCCGGCTCTGTGCCGGGCTGGGTCTCCGGCTCGGTGGCGGTTATCCCCATGGTGGACTCCAGTCCGCCGGCAGGCGTTGCCTCCAAGGGAAGCCAACCGGTTCCGGCGCGGTAATACTCCGCCCAGGCGTGGGCGTTGTCCCCGGTTACCTGTGTCCAGACCCCTGCCTGGGCGTCAACCAGATAGCCGGTTACGAACCGGGCGGGGATTCCAAGGGCCCGGAGCATGGCCACGGTAGCGGAGGCGAAATGAACGCAATAGCCTGTGTCGCTCTGGGTGAGAAACCAAGTGACAAAATCCGCCCCTTCCGGCATGGCCGAGGTGTCCAAATCGTACCGGGCGGAATCCCGGACGAAATCCGCCACAGCTTGCGGCAGCTCCTCGGAAGGGTAAGCCGTGAGCCCGGCTTCCTGAGCGATGTCCAGCAGCGTCTGCCGGATGCCCTCCGGCAGCGCATCATACACGTCGGATTCCAGAACAAAGCTATCGTAGGCGGTATAGGACGAGGAGAACAGCAAGTCGGCAGAGTCTACCGGGAATGAGCTGCTTGAGAACCAGAAAGCTTCTGCAGAAAACACGGGCAGCTTGTAATACGTGATCGTATAAGAGCGCAGCTGCTGGGCGTTTTGAAGCCAGGCGTCTTGCTGAATTTCGCCCTGCTCCGGCAATTCATTCAAGTAATACGTGGTGTAAATTTCGGGCTGGGACGTAAATGTGTGAATGGAAAGGGTATGGGCCGTTTGCGGGGAGGTCAGTCCGGTCAGCAGTCCCTGCGCCGGATCCTCGCAGCCGGTGAGATCGGGATCGGTGAGCCGGTCCCAGCTGGAGCCGGTGTACAGGCCGTAAGCGGAGCCCCGCAGGTACACAGGACCGGATTCCTCTGTCAGGACCTCCATCACACGCCGGAGGTCGGGATTTCGGGGACCGACCTGGAGGCTGACCTCCTGAGGGCTGCTGCCGGAGCCGGACCAATTGAGATACAGGCGGCCGTTTCCGTCGAGCTCCAAAGGGAGAAAATCTGCAGCCCAATTCAGCGCGGTTTGAAGCAGCTGATCGGGGGAAGGGGGGCGGCGATACGTAGCCGGGGGAATGAGCACGCATAGGCCCCAGACCAGAGCGGCGACCGGCAGGGCCAGGCCCAGAATCAAACGGCTGCCGCCCCGGAGGCTGCGGGTCCGGCAGGCTTGGGTCAGAAGCAACAGGCAGGCTGCCGCTAGGAGCAGGAGCAGACACCAGTTTTCCGGCGGCGTGTCCACCACAACCAAGCAGAGAGCCAGCGGCAAGGCATCCAGGAGAAGGGCGGGCGCTGCGCTTTGCCGCCGCCGGATGGCCCAGGCGTTGATACAAGCCAGAGCGCTGCCCCAAAGAGCGAAGAGAAGCGTGGCGCTGCGGCTGCCCTGGGGGGCCCAGGCCGGTAGCTGCAGAAACGGATAGGCGGCTCGATAAATCGAGGTCAGCCGGGTATAGACATACCGGGCCTCCTGCTCCAGGCTCTCCCGGCTCCAGAGGAAAATCGCACCCAAAATCAGGCTCCAGAGACCGAGGATCCACAGCCCGGCGTGGCGGTATCGGTATAGGAGGGCTGTAAATAGGCAGACCAAAGCCAGGACCCCAACCAGCGTATTCCAATCGACCGTCAGATTGAAGGCTGTAATGGGGCAGAAAATACTGCCGACTGTGAGCCCGGCGCTTAACAGAAAGCAGGAAAAAAAGTCCAGAAGCGGGGCGTCGGCCCGAATGCGCTGTTTCATGGAGCGGTCTCCTCTCTGGGAAGCACATGGTAATGCCAGCAGGCGTCGGTGGCCCATCCCCGGCTGGTCGATCCGGCGGGAGTGAGCTCAGACCGGCAAAGCTGTTCTGCCAAGCCGTCCAGATCCTCCCGACAGCTGAGGGGGTAGGATTGCGGGCCTGCGGCGCTTAACCAGCGGACGGCGTGAGAAACGCCCAGCTCCAGCAGCCAGTGAGACAGCCAGCAGGTCTGGTCCAGACAGCTGTCCAGCTCTTTCGGCGTTCCGGCCAGATCCAGCGTCAGCACCACGGGACCCTGCTGGGGCTGTTGGGGTTCCCGGATGATGGGCCGGTCCACCTTCGCGGTGAGCTTCCAGTGCACCTCCCGCAGGCTGTCTCCCGGGCGGTAATCCCGGAGCTCGTGCACCTCTGAAAATCCGCCGCCGGGTTTTGGCTGGTAGGACAAGGCCTGCAGCTGCGCCAGACTGGGAAGCTTTTCCGGCGGCTGGGGCAGCGGCAAAACCGGGACTTCTGCCAGGCATCGCCATCGCCGGGGCAGACTGAACAGACCCAGATAGTCAAATACCCGGGCGCGGGCTACGGTGCATGTGATCATACCGCAATGCCCGGTGGGCAGCTGCATGGCCATTTGCAGGGCGCGGGGCCGGGCCTTGCAGGCGGTCTGGCGACCGGCGGCGCTTTCATGGATTCGGAGGGTGAACCGGCACATGGGCTGCGGCAGGCGGCATACCGTTTGGAGCCGGAGCTCTGCCTGTTCGTTCCGGTGGACCTTCCCCGGCGGCGACATCTGCAGCTTCATGGTTACCATTGCCGGCAGGCTCAGCAGCAAAGAGAACCACGGCAGGCACAGAAGCAGAACCAAAAGGTACCAGGAAAACCAGACATAGAAAAAGCCGTAAAACACTACCCCGCCCAGCAGAGCGGCCAGATAAATCAACCGGTTGCGCAGCATAGCTCAGGACACCCGGGGAGCGGAGGCGGCTTTCAGGATTTCTTCCAGAACATCCCGGGCGGACCGGCCCCGGGCTTCTGCGCCGGGCTCTAAAATCAGCCGGTGCGCCACGGTGTCGCAGAATACCGCCTGCACGTCGCTGGGAATGACGAAATCCCGATTGTTGAGAAGGGCGATGGCTTTGGCCATAGCGGTTACGGAAAGCGTGGCCCGGGGACTGGCTCCCCGCAGGATGGCGCTGTGATTTCGCGTGGCGCCGATCAGGCGGACAATGTAATCCACCAGATCCTCCTGAACGTATATGCCGGCGGCCTGATCCTGCAGGCCGCTCAGCTGGGACCGGGTGAGAACCGGACGGACCTGAAGCAGCGGATTGCCGTCCTGCCGGCGCAGAACCATATCCCGCTCGTCTTTCGGAGCGGGATATCCCATGGAAAGACGGATGGTGAACCGGTCCATTTGACTGTCGGGGAGCAGCTGGGTTCCGGCGGCGCCCACCGGGTTTTGCGTGGCGATGACGGTAAAGGGCTGGGGGATCCGGTGGGTTTGTCCGTCCACAGTGACCTGGCCTTCTTCCATAGCTTCCAGAAGGGCCGACTGGGTCCGGGAGGTGGCGCGGTTCAGCTCGTCGGCCAGGAACAGATTGCACAAAACGGCGCCGGGCTGATAGGTCATGGAGCCGGTCTCTTTGTTGTAGATGGAGTAGCCGGTGACATCGGAGGGCAACACATCCGGCGTAAACTGGACCCGTCCGTACTCCAGCCCTAAAACCCGGGAAAAGGCCAGGGCGAGGGTGGTTTTTCCCACGCCGGGAATGTCCTCTAAGAGGATGTGACCTCTTGCCAAAATGGTAGCCAGGACCCACAAAAGAACCCGATCCTTGCCCATTACGGCTTTCCGAACCTCTCCCATAATCTGCTGTGCATACTGCATACGCCAGACTCCTCTCGGTTACCATAATATAACTCAGTATATCACGTCATGGACGTTGAAGCAAGATACGGAGTGAAATTTCAGAAACTTCTCTCTTTCCGGGGGATAAAAAACCACGGCCCAGCCGGGGAGAGGCTGGACCGTGGAAACAAGAAAGGAGGTGAAGAAATGAAAAAGATGAACTTACACTCTACGCCTATATCCTAACAGAGAAATGTGAAGAAAAAAAGGGGGGAAATATTAAGCAAGTATGAAGTTGCGCCTAAATTTTGCTCCGCCTGCGCTATGCAAGGACGCCTAAATGCTCCAGCAGAATCTTTAGCCCCAGGAGAATCAGGATGAGACCGCCGGCCAGCTCGGCTTTCTTTTCATAGCGGGCGCCGAACCGGTTGCCCAATTTGACGCCAGCGGTGGACAGAAGGAATGTGGTCAGACCGATCAGACCAATGGCCACCCAGATGCTGGCAGGATTGAACCGGCCGTTGACCAGCAGGGGCAGGCTCACGCCTGCCACCAGAGATATGCCCGCTGCCAGGGCGTCGATGCTGGTGGCGACAGCCAGAAGAAACATGGCGCGTACGGATAAATCTCCGGAGACCTCTTCTTCTCCTGCGGACAGGGCTTCCCGCACCATATTCCCGCCGATGACGGCAAGGAGCAAAAAGGCAATCCAGTGATCAAAGGAGGCAATGGCCTGGGCAAAGGAGTTGGCTAGGAGGAAGCCCAGCAAGGGCATGAGAAACTGGAATCCGCCGAACCATAGACCGACCCATGCGGCCTGCCGCAGGCTGACGCGCCGCATGGCCAGGCCTTTGCAGACTGCTACGGCGAAAGCGTCCATGGAGAGCCCCACGGCTAAAATGAAAAGCTCGTAAAATTTCATTTCCGTAACCTCAATTATTACATAAAATCGGACGCCGCAGGAAGTGGGGCGGCGTCCAAAAATTAAGAAAATTTTACCATAGCGCTAGGCCATTTGTCAAGCTGCAGCTGCCGTCTGGGGACCGGCAGCGGAAAGGGGCGGATTTTTGAAAACAGGCCGGAGCCTACGCTACCACATGGGACGGTTTTCAAACAAAATATTTCATAATTTCAATTCTTTTCCAGCCGCAGAGGCGTTCGTTCGCCGCTGAGGCGGTTTTGTCTGCGGATTTAGGAAAAGAAACATGTTTTTTCTAGTCCGCTTGCCGACTGAACCGCTGGCTTTTCGACATATTAGATATTGCGGACGCAAACGCAATGAAAGGGTGGAGAAAATGAAAAAAAATGGTTTTCGCGCCGTTTTGGCGGCGCTTTTCCTGGTTTTACTCAGCACTTCGGTCTGGGCGGCGGAGATGCTGGTCCCTGTGGGACGGGCCGTGGGCTTGGAATTGGAAGCAGCCGGTCTGGCGGTTGCGGAGTTGGATGCCCAGCTGGGTGCGCACGCCCGGGACGCAGGCCTGGAGGTAGGAGACATCATTATCAAGGCGGACGGGCAAGCGGTACCAAATGCAGCTGCGCTTCAGGAGGCTGTGGACCGCAGCAAGGGCGGATTGGTGCTGACGGTTTTACGGAACGGGGAGGAAATGAATGTAACCGTTACGCCTGTGGAGCATGAAGGGCGCCGCCGCCTGGGTATTTATGTCCGGGAGGGCATTGCCGGAGTTGGCACGGTTACCTATTACGACCCGGAGACGGGGGCGTTTGGGGCGTTGGGCCACGGTGTCAGCGATGCCCACGGGAATCTGCTGCCGCTTCAGGCAGGCAGCGCCATGGAAGCGGAAATTATCTCAGTCAAAAAAGGCCGGGCCGGTACGCCGGGCCAATTGCAGGGCTCTTTTCAAAAGGATGCGGTTTTAGGAGAATTGGAGAAAAATACACGCTGTGGAATTTTCGGTGTGACGTCTGCGGGCTGGGCCGGCATTCCCCTGCCTGTAGCGGAGGTCTCTCAGATTCATACCGGTCCGGCCACCATATTATCCAATGTAACCGGTACAGAGGTACAGGAATATTCTGTGGAAATTTTAAAACTCTATCCCGGGGAGAAGGCCTGCGGCAGAAATCTGCTTTTGCATGTCACCGATGCGGCGCTGCTGGAGGCAACCGGCGGGATTGTGCAGGGCATGTCGGGCTCGCCCATTATCCAAGACGGAAAATTCATCGGCGCAGTCACCCATGTACTGGTGAACGATCCTACCACAGGGTATGGAATTTTTCTAGAGACTATGCTGGGTGCAGCGTAAACGTGGGGCCGGAAATATTCCGGCCCCACAAGTGAATCCGCGTCAACTTTCCCTTGACAAAACAGACCGGGTTGTGATAGACTACAAAAAAAGCGGGCTGTACCGCCCTGCTTTCGGCAAATTTCATAAACATCGGATGAGTGGCCCGGAAGAGTCCGCCTGCCGGCAGGCGGCGCCGAAGGGGAATGCAAAAGCTCTCAGGCAAAAGGACCGGGCCATGACGATACTCTGAAAAGCACGGTAGATCCGTGCGCCAAAGGTGCAACCTGGCGGCAGTATGCTGCGGGGGAATCTCTCAGGTGACAAAACAGAGGCACAAAGTATCCTAAAGTGGGTGCTTTGCGCCTCTTTTTTGCGTAAAAATGTCTTTTCTGCGGAGAAAATGAGATGCGCAGCAGTTTCCGGCAAGCGCCCGCTTACGCAATCTGAATCAGTAAATTTTATGGAACAGGAGGATCCTTCATGAGCGAATTAAAACGCACACAGCTTTACGAGGTCCATGTCCAGGCAGGCGCCTCTATGGTGGACTTTGGAGGATGGGAAATGCCCATCCAGTATCCCAGCGGCATCGTGGCCGAGCATTTGTATACCCGGCACGCCTGCAGCCTTTTTGACGTGTCCCATATGGGGCGTCTGCTGATTGAGGGGCCGGACCGGCTGGCCTTTTTGCAGCACGTTCTGACCAGCAATGTAGCCGGACTGGAGTGGAACACCGCCCAGTATTGCATCATCCCCGCCTCCGACGGAAGCGCCGTGGATGACGCATACCTGTACCGCTTTGAAGAGGATCGGTATCTTCTGGTGGTCAACGCCGCCAATACCGCCAAGGATTTGGCCCATCTGGAGCAGGCCCGCCGGAATTACAACTGCACCATAACCAACATTACCTCGGATTATGCCGCCATTGCAGTCCAGGGGCCGAAGAGCAAGGAGCTGCTGCAGGTGCTCTCCGGCGGTGCGGCGCTCACCGAGCCCATGAGAAACGCATTGAATACCTTGACCTTGGAGGGCCGTCCGGTACGGATTGCCAAAACCGGATACACCGGGGAACCTCTTGGCTATGAGGTGTACATACGCAGTCAGGATGCGCCTTGGCTGTGGAACCGGCTGGTAGAATTGGGGGCGAAGCCCGCAGGACTGGGCGCCCGGGACACATTGCGTCTGGAGGCTGCGCTGCCGCTGTACGGCCATGAGATGGGTGTGGACCCGGATGGCGTACCGATGCCCATCTTTGCTGTGCCGCTGGCGAAATTTGCCGTCAGCTTTGCGCCGCAAAAAGGGGATTACATCGGCCGGGAGGCGTTGGAGCGCCAGTATGGGGCTTTTCGCCGGATCATGAATCGGGAGTTCCAGGATATGGCGGACCTGCCTCGCCGGATTCAGCCGATTACCCTGCTGGACCGGGGCGTCATGCGGTCCGGTATGCCGGTCTATCGCAATGGCCGTCAGATTGGTTGGGTCACCAGCGGTACGATGGTTCCTTATTATCGCGCGGAAGGCGAGGGGCTGGAGACCGTCATTTTGGACGAGACCGCCAAGCGGGCAATTGGTCTTTGCTATATTGACAGTGATGTTTTGGAAGATGACCGGGTGGAGGTGGACGTTCGGGGCAAACGCCTGCAGGCCGTCATTCCGCCTTATCACATGCGGGTGGATGCGCCGCCCTTTGCCAGACCCATTCTCTACGGGCTGGAGGAAACGGAGAGTGTCACCGGTAGCGGAAATCGTACTGCGGACGCCGTCGACTTGCTTCGCCGCGCAGGGGAAAACCACCTCTGGCGGCAAAAGCAGTGCATCAACCTGATTCCTTCGGAAAACACGCCCAGCCGGGCTGTGCAGCTGCTGTGCGCTTCGGATCCTGCTTTCCGCTATGCCGAGCACAAAAAGGTCAAATCCTTCTACGATAAGGACATTTTCTATTACCAGGGCACGGAGTTCATTGACCGGGTGGAGCAGCTTTTGGTGGAGCAAATGCGCCAGTACTTGGGGTGCGCCGAGGTGGAAACCCGGACCATCAGCGGGCAAATGTCCAATATGGCCACATTTTCCGCCTTGATGGATTGGAAGAACCGCCTGGACCGGAAGCACGATCCCCGGCGGCTGGGGTATATCCTCAACAACCATATCATCAAAGGCGGGCATCTGTCGGCGCAGCCCATGGGAGCGCTGCACGATTACGTGGCGATCGATCCGGTTACCGAACGCCATGCCATCGTAAACTTCCCGGTGTGCAAAGACAATATTTACAAAATTGATGTGGAGGAGACCAAAAAGGTCATTGCGCAGTACCGCCCGGAGCTGATTATTTTTGGCAAGAGCATGGTGCTGCACACAGAGCCGGTGGCGGAAATTCGCCGGTTTGTGGACGAGGAGAAAATCCCCACGACCATTATGTACGATATGGCGCACGTGCTGGGGTTGGTGGGAGATTACTTCCAGAAGCCCTTTGAAGAGGGGGCGGAGATTGTGACCGGCTCTACCCATAAGACCTTTTTTGGCCCGCAGCGCGGCGTGATTGGCGTCAATTACAAAAAAGAGGATCTGAAGTACGGCCTGTGGGAGACCATCGAGGCCCGGGCGTTCCCGGGCAGCGTCTCCAACCACCATTTGGGCACCCAGTTGGGCTTGTTGATGGCTGCTTATGAAATGAATCAGTTCAAAGACAGCTATCAAAAAGCGATTGTGGAAAATGCCAAGCATTTTGCCAAGTGCCTGAAAGCGCAAGGACTGGATGTGGCCGGCGATCCGGCCGTGGACTATACGCAGACCCATCAGGTGATTGTTTCGGTGGGCTATGGCGTCGGGCCGCAGGTAGCGCGGCGGTTGGAGCAAAATCATATCATTGTGAACTATCAGGCGACCCCGGACGAGGAGGGCTTCACGGCTTCCGGCGCTCTGCGTATGGGCGTTTCGGAAATGACCCGCTTCGGCTTTGGCAAAGAGGAGTTCTCCCAGCTGGCGGAGCTGATTGCAGACTGCATCCTGCGCAGCCGGGACGTATCCGGAGACGTGGAGCGGCTCCGGGCGGCGCATACGCAAATGCAGTACTGCTTCCAGGACCAGCAATTCCAAAATGCGTTGGAGGACTTTGCCGGTCAAATCGGCTTGTAATTTGAAAAATATATAAATGGAGGTCATACTATGAAACATCCCAATGAACTGCAATACACCAAGTCCCATGAATGGATCAAAACGGAAGACGGCGTCACGCTGGTGGGCATATCCGACTTTGCACAGGACGCCCTGGGCGATGTCGTATTTATTAATCTGCCTGCTGAGGGCGACCAGGTGACCGCCGGCGAGGCCTTTGGAGATGTGGAATCTGTCAAGGCGGTGAGCGATTTGATCAGTCCGGTGACCGGTGTGGTCTGCGCGGTCAATGAAGAGCTTTTGGATGCGCCGGAACTTTTGAATCACAATCCCTACGGCGCCTGGATCATGAAGGTGGAGCAGGTGACGGAAACGGAAGAACTGATGGACGCCGGCGATTACGAAGCCTTCTGTGCGGAGGAATAACATGGGAAGCTACGTACCTGCTACGTCGTCGGAGCAGCAGGAAATGCTGGAGGCCATCGGCCTCCGGGATTTCCGGGAGCTGTATGGTGATGTACCGGAAGAGATGTACCTGCGCGCGCCTCTGGACATTCCGGAAGGACTGAGCGAACTGGAGGTAAGCCGGAAGCTTCGAGCCATGGCAGCAAAAAACCATGTGTTTTCTACGGTTCTGCGGGGCGCCGGCGCATATGATCACTACATTCCCAGCGTGGTCTCTTATATTCCCGCCAAGGAGGAGTTCCTCACAGCGTATACCCCCTACCAGGCGGAAATGAGCCAAGGCCTTCTGCAGTCTATCTTTGAGTACCAGACCATGATCTGTCGCCTGACCGGCATGGAGGTATCCAATGCGTCGGTTTATGACGGCGCCACAGCCGCCGCGGAGGCCGCCGCCATGTGCCGGGACCGCAAGCGCCGTGTTACCCTGGTGTCCGCTGCGGCGCATCCGGATACCATTGAGACCATTGCCACCTATTGTTATGGAGTCGGAGAGGAGATGCGGCTGGTTCCCGCCCGGGACGGGAAAACCGACCCGGATGCGCTCCGTCGGCTGCTCACACCGGATGTGGCCTCCTTCTATGTGCAACAGCCCAACTTTTATGGACAGTTGGAAGACGCGGAGGCGTTGGGACAGCTGGTCCATGAAGCCGGAGCCATGTATATTATGGGTTGTAATCCCATTTCCTTGGCCATTTTAAAAACGCCCCGGGCCTGTGGCGCGGATATTGCAGTCGGAGAAGGGCAGCCTTTGGGATTGCCCATGGGCTACGGCGGCCCGTACTTGGGTTATATGGCCACAACCGGCAAGCACATGCGAAAGCTCCCCGGGCGTATCGTAGGCCAGACGGTAGACAGCGACGGCGCCACCGTCTATGTGCTGTCGCTCCAGGCTCGGGAGCAGCATATACGCCGGGAAAAGGCCAGCAGCAACATCTGCTCCAACGAGGCGCTGTGCGCCTTGACGGCCAGCGTCTATATGGCGGCGATGGGTCCTCAGGGGATGGCCGAGGCCGCCCGGCAATCCATGGCCAAAGCGCATTATTTGGCCAAAGGGCTATGTGCCATTGAAGGCGTCACGCTGCGGTATTCGGGTCCTTTCTTCCATGAATTCCTGACCGATCTGCCCAAGACAGGGGCGGTACTGGAGGCGCTGGAGCGGGCCGATATTCTAGGCGGCCTGCCGGTAGACGGTGGGATCCTGTGGTGTGCCACGGAAAAAGTTTCGAAGGCGGCTCTGGACCAGACCATTGCCATTGTGAAGGAGGTGCTGGCTCCATGAAATTGATTTTTGAAAAAAGCGTGCCCGGCCGGCGCTGTGCCATATTGCCCCCCTGTGATGTGGAGGAGGTGGCGCTGCCGGAAGGCCTGGAGCGGACCGACGCTCCCGGGCTGCCGGAAATGAGCGAAGGCGAGATTTCCCGCCATTACAGCGAGCTGTGCCGGAAGGTTCACGGCGTGAACTGCGGCTTTTATCCGCTGGGCTCCTGTACCATGAAATACAATCCCCGCATCGATGAGGAAATGGCTGCGCTGCCCGGCTTTACCGGAATCCATCCGTTGGCGCCGCAGCATACGGCGCAGGGCTGCCGGGAGGTTTTGGATACCGCCAAGCAGTATTTGTGCGAAATCACCGGCATGTCGGACATGACCTTTCAGCCTGCCGCCGGCGCCCATGGAGAATTCACCGGCGTACTGCTGATCAAGCAGTATCACGAAGCCCGGGGAGACCGGCGCCGTACGAAGATCATCGTACCGGATTCCGCCCACGGCACCAATCCGGCCACAGCCGCCATGTGCGGCTATCAGGTGGTCAACATCCCCTCGGCCCAGGACGGCTGTGTAGACCTGGAGGCTTTAAAAAAGGTATTGGGGGATGATACAGCCGGACTGATGCTGACCAATCCCAACACCGTGGGGATTTTCGACAAAAATATTTTGGAGATTACCCGCATGGTCCATGAAGCAGGCGGTCTGTGCTATTATGATGGAGCCAATCTCAATGCGGTGATGGGCATTGTACGGCCCGGAGACATGGGCTTTGACTGCATTCATCTGAACCTGCATAAAACCTTTTCCACGCCCCACGGCGGCGGTGGCCCCGGCGCCGGCGCGGTAGGATGTCAGGCGTTTCTGGCGCCGTATCTGCCCCGCTCCGTGCTGCAGGAGGGCCCGGGCAGGAAGCAGGTCCGCAGCTTTACCGGGAACTTTTTGGTGGTTGTCCGCGCGCTGGCTTATCTCATGACCTTAGGCCGGGAGGGGATACCGGAGGCAGCCCGGAATGCCGTGCTGAACGCCAATTATCTGATGCAGAAAATCAAGGGCACGTTCCAACCGGCGTTTGACCGGATTTGCATGCATGAATTTGTATTGGATCTGTCGGAGTTTCAGAAAGAGACCGGCGTGTCTGCGCTGGATGTGGCCAAATCTCTTATGGATTACGGCATGCACCCGCCCACCATGTATTTCCCGCTGATTGTCCACGAGGCGCTTATGCTGGAGCCTACGGAGACGGAGAGCCGGGAAACCCTGGACTGGGCGGCGGAGGTGTACCGCAAGCTGTACGATCTGGCACATACGGATCCCCAGTGGATGCACACCGCGCCCCACCACGCCCAGACCCGCCGGCCGGATGAGGTCCGCGCCGCCCGCAATCCCATTTTGCGGTATGATCCGTCATGATCCAAAGCCTAAAGCTATACGAAGGGCGAGGCTTTGACCCGTACTATAATCTGGCAGTGGAAGAGTATCTTCTGCAGACGGTAGAGCGCGGCAACTGCATTCTCTATCTGTGGCAGAATCAAAACACGGTAGTCATCGGCAGGAACCAGAATCCATGGAGGGAATGCCGGACCTCTCTTTTGGAGCGCGAAGGAGGACGTGTGGCCCGCCGCCTGTCCGGCGGCGGGGCCGTGTACCACGACCTTGGCAATTTGAACTTTACGTTTCTGGTCCCTACGGAAGACTATGATTTGGAAAAGCAGCTGTCTGTGATCTGCCTGGCCTGCCGGAGCTTTGGAATTGAGGCGGTCCGGTCCGGACGCAACGACATTTTAGCCGATGGGCGAAAGTTTTCCGGAAACGCCTTCTATCAAAGCGGCGGACGTTCTTACCATCATGGTACGCTGCTGGTGGATGCGGACATGTCCCGCATGAGCCGGTACTTAAATCCGCCGAAGGCCAAGCTGGAGGCGAAAGGGGTGGATTCTGTCCGCTCCCGCGTGGTGAACCTGGGGCAGCTGGCTCCAAAGCTTACCATTGATTCCTTAAAAACCCAGCTGCGCCGTGCCTTTCAAGCGGCATACGGGTTGCCCTGCAGCGTCATGGCGCCGGAGGAGCTGGATCGGGAGCAAATTGAAGAGCTGCACAGTCGAAATCAAAGCTGGACATGGAACTATGGGCGGCAGCTTCCCTTTACGTTTTGCTGTCAAGGGCAGTTTTCCTGGGGCGGCGTGCAGCTGCAGCTTCAGGTAGAAGGCGGCCTTGTCCGTCACGCCCAGGTCTACTCGGATGCCATGGATTGGCGCATTGCCCCGGCTCTGGAGCGTGCGCTCACCGGCTGCCGGTTTTCTCTCCCGGAGCTGTGCTCTTCTGTGGAAGACAGTTGTCCGGAGCAGTCGGCGGAGCTTTGTCAAATGCTGACAGAACAGGAGATCTAAATATGAATCATTATCAATTGCTGGTGATCGGCGCGGGGCCGGGCGGCTATACGGCGGCTCTGCAAGCAGCGAAGCTGGGATTGCAGACGGCTGTGGTGGAGCGCCGGGACGTGGGCGGGACGTGCCTGAATCGGGGCTGTGTCCCCACTAAGGCATTGCTGCACGCGTCGCAGATTTATCAAGAGGCGCGGCTTGGGACGGAGGCGGGAATTCAGGCGCAGAATCTGCAAATCTGTCTTCCGGATCTGTTTGCGCGCCAGCGCCAAACGACGGAAAAGCTCCGCAGCGGCATAGAGGAGCTGCTCCAAAAGGCAAAGGTGGATTTGATCCGCGGCTCCGCCTCCATTACGGCCCCCGGGACCGTCCAGGTGCAGCAGGGAGAAGAGACGCTGTGTTTGACTGCCGACCGGATTTTAGTGGCAACCGGCTCGGTACCGGCCCGTCCGCCGATTCCGGGCTTGGAGTTACCCGGCGTGATGACCTCGGATGAGCTCCTGCAGGGGACGGACCAATTGTACCGCTCCATTGTCATTATAGGAGGCGGCGTCATTGGTGTGGAGTTTGCGTGCTTCTACAGCCAGCTTGGCTGCGAGGTGACCGTGGTGGAGGGATTGGACCGCCTGTTGCCCAATCTGGACCGGGAGTTGGGCCAAAATCTGGCTCAGATTTTGAAAAAGCAAGGCGTAAAGATTTTTACCAATTCCATGGTGCAGCGCGTGGAAGCGGAGGCAGAGGGGTTTGCGGTGCACTTCCTGACCAAGGATACCGCGCAAACGGCCACAGCGGAGGCGGTTTTGTGCGCCATCGGGCGCCGTCCCAATTGGAAGGGCCTTTTCTCCGACGACTGCCGGCCGGAGACAGAGGGACCGCGGATTCGGGTAAACGACCGGTTTGAGACCAGTATTCCCGGTGTATACGCCATTGGGGATGTCTCCTCTGCCATTCAGCTGGCTCATGTGGCTGCGGCCCAAGGGACGGCCTGCGTAAACCGGATGTGTGGAAAAGCAGCCGGGGTGGACCTGAGCATTGTGCCCAGCTGCGTTTATTGCAGCCCGGAGATTGCAACGGTGGGTCTGACTGAGGCTCAGGCAAAGGCAGCGGGTATTCCGGCTAAAACCGGAAAGTGCACCTTGTTTGCCAACGCCAGGACCATGATTGCCAATTCCGGGCGCAGTTTTATCAAACTGGTAGCCCATGGGCAAACCCGCGAAATACTGGGCGCCCAGATGATGTGTGAACACAGCACGGATATGATCAGCCAAATCAGCGTCGCCATTGCCAACCACTTGACGGTGGAGCAGCTCTTGCTGACGATGCGTCCCCATCCCACCTTTGAAGAGGCGATTTCCAATGCGTTGGAGGAATTGCAGCGGAAATTTCAGTAAACACGAGGGTAGTCAGTAACCGTCAAATGTAACCGCATATGAAATCACCGCCGTGGAGAGCTTTGCTGGATCCCCACGGCGGTGAGCCGATTCACTTGGTATACAGTTCAGCCGGCGCATTCCAGGGCAGCAGTCTTTGTACGACCTGCGTATCTGTCAGATCCGCATGGTTGGCTGTATGCATGAGCCAGGTCAGGTATCGGTAAGGATCCAGACCATTCTCCATTGTTGTCTGGATCAGGCTGAACATCACCGCACTGCCGGCAGCTCCCTTTGGTGTATTGGCGAACAGGAAGTTCTTCCGGTCAATAACGAAGGGCTTGATGCTTCTCTCTGCTCGGTTGTTGCTCAGCTCCAGTCTGCCGTCCTTCAGGTAATTGGTCAGGTATGGCCACTGCTCCTTGAGATAGTTCAGTGCCTTACCCAAAGCAGACTTGGGCGCGG